>JABAOH010006516.1_pt2 | contig 157490 bp, 159 predicted proteins | sample 7062181 | NCBI WGS metagenome assembly JABAOH01 (sample SAMN14538630, study PRJNA623070) | marine sediment metagenome | biome: marine biome [ENVO:00000428]; feature: marine pelagic biome [ENVO:01000023]; material: deep marine sediment [ENVO:00002113]; isolation source: pool of 5 deep marine...
AAACGGCGGCTACGGCGCTAGCTTCACCACCGGTGGTGGTGGGGGAACCTATGGTGATGTCGGCCTCACCAAGCTCCTTTTTGGTTCCGGGGGCGGTGGTGGTGGAGACTATAACAATACCGGTCCAACTGCCGGCGCAGGTGGGGCAGGAGGCGGGGTTGTTTACATCTCCGCCAACTCGGTTACCGTTTCTGGCGGCCTTCAAAGCAACGCCGCTAATGGAAACAGCACCAGCTCCGGTACTAGCTGCGATGGGGCAGGTGAATATGCGGGTGGCGGTGGCGCCGGGGCCGGAGGATCGATTAAGCTTGTCGGCAACACTGTCACGCTTGGGGCATCTTTAGTGACATCCTCCGGGGGTACAGGCGGTAACGGCTGCGAGAACGGAACCTTTGGTTCTACTAACCGAGGGGGTAACGGTGGGGTCGGTCGCATCGCCGTTTATTACGCATCTTCGGTCAGCGGGTCCTCCTCTCCTGGCTATACCTCGGGCACTCTTTCCTACAACCCTTATGCGGTTTACGTTTCCAATGAAATTCACACCCCCGGCACGACCGCTTTCAATAACATATCGTGGACCGAAGATCTGGACACTAACGGGGAGATACAGTTCCAAACCCGCTCTGGAAACACCTCCGACTTCACCGATGGAACTTGGGAAGAGTGGCGGCCAGTCACCTCCCCCACCAATAGACTAGTGCTCGAAAGTGCGGATACGCACACTAATTGGGTTGCCACAAATGCTACGGTCGCAGAAGGAGACGTTGCCCGCAATGTTGATTTCTTTGAGGATGAGGACGAATCGGTTTCGGGCGCTCTCACCAAAGTTACCTCCACCGCCGCAAACGGTTACGCCGAAGCAACGATTTCCGCAACCAATATCTCCTCCCACGACTACGTTGCGGTTTGGGTACGAAGCCCCGCTCGAGGCGACGTTCTTAAGATCGGTTTCGGAGAAGCGGCCGGAAACGAGCAGGAGCAAACCTTCTATATAGATAAAGCCAACAGCTGGCAAAAGGTTTACTGGGATATTCGCAGTATCGCCGCCGCTTCCCGAGATGCTGTTACCAAATTGCGCATCACAAGCATCACCAACGGCAACACGATCTGGTTTGACAACGTGACCGCCGATCGATACCTTACGACGAGCACGGGCTCGACCATCACCTCCTCGGCGGCAAACTACATCCAGTACCGCGCGGTTCTTTCCACCACTAACACTGCCAACTCCCCAACCCTGTCCAAGGTAAGAATAAACCTTACCAACCCCAACGGAACTTACACAATCGATGCCGACCGCGTGCGCAGTCCCTTCGACGTGCGCGACACCGCCTCGAGCCGGCTGATCGACCCCGCCCTGCTAGAGTACAACCGCTTCAGCCTGGGAACTGGCGCCGACGGATCGATCACCGTCTCCTCCTCGACTAACATCAACGCCACCAACCTGATCGCGGGAAGAAGCTGTGCGGACGGCGGGGACGCCGTCAACTACAACGTCACCTCCTTGACTTCGACCACCGCTACCGTTTCGGTCGCCTTGATCTCCTCGGGCTGTCTGAACGTTGGAGACGAGGTTCTCCTGATCAACCTCCAAGGCACCAACTCTGCCTTCGGCAACACCGGGAACTGGGAAACACTGCGAGTGGCTTCGGTTTCTACGAACGTGGTTACCTTTACCACCGCCAAGACCAATTACTACGGGAACGGAGCCACCGACGATACCAACCTCGGCACCACCCAAGGAACCCAACGAGTAATCCTGCAGAGGGTACCGAACTACACGAGCGTAACCATCAACAGTTCGATCAACTTCTACCCCGCGTCTTGGGATGGATCCAAGGGTGGAGTGATGTTCTTCCGTACCACCGGGTCGATCAACATCAACGGTACAATCCATGCTAATGCGGCTGGGCATCGCGGGGGAGCGGCAGGTGTTGCCCCGGGAGCTGCTCCAAATGGAGACGGAGGGGACGGAGGAGAAGCCTTTTGTGGAATCGGAGGGGCAGGTGGTGCAACCAACGGTAGTGACGGAGCCGCGGGAGGTGGAGCGGGTTATGAAAGCTCTGCTTACGATGGTGGTGACGGTTACTGCGGGGGTGGTGGGGGAAGCGGCACCAATACAGGGTTTGGTTCTGCTTCCCAGGGTGGGGCAGGGGGAGGTGGTCACAACATCGCAGGCGGTGGTGGAGCAGGGTATGGGACATATGGAACCTCACCTCCTTCTCGAAACGGCGGGACGGCCACTGGTCAAGACGGTGGAACTAATCAATCCGGAAACGGCGGCTACGGCGCTAGCTTCACCACAGGCGGAGGTGGCGGTACCTATGGGGATGTTAACCTGGCTAAACTCTACTTCGGTGCAGGTGGAGGCGGTGGTGGAGATTACAGGAGTGCTGATACCAACGCCGGCGCTGGAGGAGCTGGCGGAGGCATTGTTTACATCTCCGCCAACTCAGTTACGGTTTCCGGCGGTCTTCAAAGCAACGCTGCCAACGGCGCCGCCGTAACCGATTGCCCGGGTGCCGGTCACTACGCCGGAGGCGGTGGGGGTGGAGCGGGGGGTTCTATTAAGGTCGTCGGAAATAGCATTGACCTAGGCACTAGCAAGGTGTTTTCTTCTGGAGGAACGGGTGGAAACGGCTGTGAGAACGGTACTTTGGGGGCAACTAACCGGGGGGGTGACGGAGGCTCGGGCCGCATCGCCGTTTATTATGCCAACTCTATCAGCGGTTCTAGCTCCCCATCCTACAACGTAGATTCCTCCGTGGCCGAATACAATCCCTACAAGCTTTTCATTTCCAAAGAGATTGCGACCCCGGGAGCGATTTCGCTGGATACGATTGCTTGGACCGAAGATCTTCCTTCGGGGACCGAGATTCAGCTCCAAACTCGCTCGGGCAATAGTACTAACTCTTTGGATGGAACTTGGGAAGAGTGGAGACCCGTGGTAGCCGGCACCAATAGACTAGTGCTCGAAAGTGCTGACAATTATCTCAATTGGGCGGTTACAAACATGACGAGAGCCGACGGTAACATTACCAGAGATGTGAATTATTTTGAAGATGAAGATATCCCAAGTGGACAAACCGCCAATAAGACCAGTCAATTCACCTCCTCCACCAACGGAGGGTACGCGGAGGCCACCATTGCGGCGACCGACATCTCCGCCTACCAATATATAACCCTTTGGGTTAGAGCCAGCGTGGCTGGAGAGTCAATTAAGTTTGGTTTTGGAGAAGCAGCGGCTACGGAACAAGAGCAAAACATAACTATTTACCAAGCCAACGTGTGGCAGAAAGTCTATTGGGATATCTCCGATATTGTAGCCGCAAATCGTGATGCTGTAACTAAGCTGCGCCTCACCAACTTCTCTACCAGTTCCAACACTATTTATCTGGATAACGTCACAGCCGATAAGTACCTTGTAAACGAGAGCGGCTCAACTATTACCTCGACAGCCAATAATTACGTTCAATACCGAGCAATTTTAAGCACAACAGACATATTCAACTCCCCGACCCTTTCCGAGGTGCGTATAAACTATACCGACGGGGGCGGCTCCAAAACGATTGACGACCGCGTTGCCAACCAAAACGACATAGACCAATACGATCTTACCGGGCGGCTTGTTATAGACGAGTACGAGCTGGATGATTTCAAGAGCATCCGATTGGATAAAGGCGGACTTGTGAGTGTTTCCCAGCGCGGAGATTTTGACCCTGGGACGGGAGCGGACTGGGCGGTTACGGTTTCTTCCGATACCAACATAAATGCTGCAAACCTAATATCGGGGCGAACCTGCGTTGACGGAGGGGATGCGGTTAACTACAACGTTACCGCTCTAACCGTCAATACTGCTACGCTTGTGACCGCTCCCTCGACGGGGTGTTTAAACCCCGGTGACGAGATTCTTTTAATTAACCTCCAAGGGACCTACACGGCTTTTGGTAACGTCGGGAACTACGAAACCCTGCGGGTGGAGAGCATTGCTGACAACGTTGTAACCTTCACTTTCGCCAAAACTAAATACTATGGAAACGGTCTTACCGACGATACCAACTTAGGAACCGCCCAAGGAACCCAAAGGGTGATGCTCCAACGGGTGCCTAACTACACTACTCTCACGGTTGATAACGGGGTTAATTTCTATCCTTCTTCCTGGGACGGGGCTAAGGGTGGAGTCATGTTCTTCCGCGCCTCCGTTTCCGCCAACATTAACGGAACCGTACACGCTAATGCGCTGGGATATCGGGGAGGAACGCAATATGGATCGGCGAGCACGGGCGGTGGCGGTCAAGGTGGAGAAGCATTTTGCGGAATTGGCGGAAATGGTGGGTCGACGGATCAGGATGGTAGCGATGGAGCGGCGGGCGGTGGGGCCGGTTCCGAAAGCACCACCTACTCTGGAGGAAATGGTTATTGCGGAGGTGGGGGTGGTAGCGGAACATCTACAGGAGGATCAGGTTCTATCAATCAAGGTGGGGCAGGAGGCGGTGGTCAAACTATTGCTGGAGGAGGTGGGGCGGGTTACGGCACTCCCGGTAATGCTGGACAAGCTTGGGGAATAGCTGGACAGAACGGAGGAACTAATAGCTCGGGAAATGGGGGGCGTGTTAGTAGCTACGGAAGCGGTGGGGGCGGAGGGTCTTACGGCGACGAAAGTCTCAATAAACTTTTATTTGGTTCAGGTGGGGGAGTCGGGGGGCGCTATCGTAATGATCGGCCGGCCCCAGGGGTAGGAGGCAACGGTGGGGGAATTATTTACATTTTGGCTAATAACATCACTGTGAGTGAATCTCTTTCTAGCAACGGAGGAAACGGTGGAAATGTTTCCGCTTGCGGCGGCGCTCCTAATGAGTGGGCGAGCGGAGGAGGAGGAGGAGCTGGGGGATCAATCAAGATTGCTGGAAACAACATCAATATCGGAACTAGCAAAACCTATGCCAACGGCGGTAGCGGAGGAGCCGGTTGTCAAAGTGCTTCGACAGGGATCTACGGCGGAGCGGGAGGAGTTGGCCGAATCGCTGTTTACTACGCTTCCTCTATTTCCGGTAGTTCCTCTCCTTCGGCCGAGCTCGCCAGCACCGCCAGCTACAACTACAGCATCATCATTTCCGACGAAATTCCTACCCCCAATGCGATCGATTTTACTCCTCTTTCTTGGCTGGCGGATTTGAATACTTACGGTATGGTACAGATTCAGACCCGCACTGGGAAGAGCAACAACTCAACCGACGGAACTTGGGAGGGGTGGAAACCCTACACTACTACCACTAATACGCTTACTTTGGATAACGCCAATACCCACACCAATTGGATTGCGAGCGACGCAACTCTAACGGTGGCAGATGGGGATGTGACTCGCGATATAGATTATTACGAGGACGAGGACGAGGCGACCGCCGGTAACCTAACCAAGCTATCCGTCGGCGCCAACGCCGATACCTATGCGGAGCGGATCATCGGTGCAACCGACATAAACGCTTACGATTACCTAACATTTTGGGTCAGAAGCTCCACTGCCGGAAATATGGTTAAGTTCGGTTTTGGAGAATCATCCGCCACCGAACATGAACAGCTTTTCCACGTAGATACCTCCAATACCTGGCAAAAGATTTACTGGGATATAAGCAATATTGCAGACCACGAGAAGGACGGGGTCAAATACCTACGCGTCACCGCTCCCGGAACCAATTACACGCTTTACTTTGACAACATGACAGTAGACCGCTACCTTACGGATAGCAGTACTTCGTTTATCAAGTCTACTCCTGACGCCTACATCCAGTATCGAGCGATTTTGACCTCGGCTAATCCCGGGTACCGTCCAATCCTCCATAATGTAGATTTCTCCTACAAAACCGGCTACAAAACCGTCCAACCCGACTCAAACACCGTCCGCCTCTATAACTTCACGGGAGAAGAGCAGAATGTTAGGTTGGAGGCGATAGTCTTTGGAGCGGATCTTGCGGAGTGGTACCCAACGGAAGATTTGAGTATAGAGGCCGGAGATGTCGTAGCCATCTCCGGGAGTAAGGACGACGCCGGGGTGCCGAAGATAAAGAAGACATCAAAAATCAGTGATCAGGGAGCAATGGGAATAATCTCCACCAAAGCAGGGGTAGAACTGGGAGTTCCCAGAGAGGACAGAAGACTGGTCGGTCTCTCCGGTCGAGTTCCGGTCAAGATTGCTCCTGACTCTGCCCCAATCCAAGCCGGAGATCTTCTGACCTCCTCCAGCACCTACCCGGGAATGGCGACCAAGGCCACTCAACCCGGATTCATAGTTGGGAAGGCTTTGGAGCGTTGGAACCCAGTCGTCCAATCGTCTGATCCCCCGGTCGTCAAAATCGAGACCTTTATCTCGATTTCGTGGGCAGACCCCAAAGTTCTGGTTGACCAAGAAGGAGACGCGGCCCGAGCGATTGGGGATACGATAGAGCAAGGTACGGTAAAGATTATTCCAAAAATTGAAGCGCAAGAGGCGATATTTGAACGTCTGACGGTTGCGTTCGAGGCAATGTTTGAAACCATAACCGCCAAAACAGCCCAAATCGCAAGCGCCGTAATCCAAACCCTTAGGATCGAACGTGTAGAGGTCGAAGGTCCGACCCTCGGATCTGCCACGCTGCCCGCGAACGAGACCAAAACAATCGTGGAAAACCCGTCGGTTAGCGCCTCCTCTCACATCTTTGTCACCGCCAAAATCCCAACCACCACTCCCCTTTCGGTAACTATGGTTTCGGAAGGAAAATCGTTCACCGTAGAGATCGCAGAACCGCAAGCTATTGACGTGCCGTTTGACTACTGGATAGTGGAAGGGGTGTCGGAAGCACAATAGGACGGTCGCCACAGGCGACCTAACTATTGCTAGCGATCTCTAGATAGATCGCGTCCAATAGCGGTCCTCGCTCCGCTGTGGTTCCGAACTATTGTTCCGTCCTCGCTTCGTTTGGGCGCACAGTAGTGGGTCGAAAGCTCCGCTTTCGTTTCCACTATTGACCTCGGCACAGGAAAAACATTAAGCTAGTTAGGTAACAAAAGAGATGAAAGAGAACATCGTACGCGCAGCAGAAAAGTTCATAAATCTAGAGATTATTGCACTGGCGTTTTTGCTACCTCTATTCTTCCTGCCGGTCACGACCGAATTTTTTGAATTCAATAAGCTTGCTCTTTTGTCCGTTGCAACTATTCTCGGACTCTTAGCGTGGGGGCTAAAGGTAGCGATAAAGGGCAACCTTGGGATCCGTAGTTCACTATTTGACATACCCGTACTATTCCTATGGCTCATAACCCTAATCTCGACGATATTCTCGGATAATAGACTCCTATCCGTAGTCGGTCAATACGCTCGCTGGCACCCCTCACTTTTCTCGGTCACAATACTTACCGTATTCTACTTCCTCGTAAGCTGGAATATCGATAAGAAGACGCTTCAGCGGACGTTTTGGGCGCTTACTGCCTCCTTTGCAATCTCGTTACTTCTTTTCATCCCTCAGTACTTTGGGGTGGACTTTCTCAAACAAACCTGGTCCGCGCGGCCGACATTCACTCCCCTTGGTTCGCCAACCGCACTTGCCATTTTTGTGGGTGCGGTATCGGGCCTTGTTTTGAGGTGGCTCGTTACTGCACAAAAAACTCCTTGGAAGGTGGTAGCCGCGATTCTGCTTATTTTGGCCGTAGCCGCCCTAGCTTTTATCAACTCCCCGGCCGGATGGGTTGCGCTTGGTGTAAGCGTGATAATTTCTTTTCTTACCGCGTCTTCTGAATTTATCGGAAAAAGTAAGATGTATCTTCTTGGAGTGTTTACGATCTCGCTCGTCCTTGCAGGTACCGTTCTGCTCCCACCAATCTTTGACAAGACAACGTTCCTAAACCGGGAACTACCTAAGGAAATTTCGCTGGATCTTCGAACCTCCTGGTCGGTCGCGGCGACGTCTTTTCGCCAAAAACCGGCTTGGGGATCCGGGCCCTCAACATTCTTAAGCGACTTTACCCGTTATAAACCGCTCAGGTTCAACCAAACCTCATTTTGGACTCTTCGGTTTGAAAAACCTTTAAGCGAGTACTTGCGCACCTTCGCCGAAGAAGGACTTTTGGGAGTTTTGGCTTGGCTTGTACTTCTTGTGGCTTTAATCAGAGCTCTTTTAAAGGATGGAGAGAAGCAGTTTCTACCCGTTGCTGCGGCCGTGGTGGTTAGTTTGCTTATAACTCACGCGACCGTCCTTTCGAGCTTCCTGCTCTTTATCTCTCTCGCAACCGTAGGAACCCAAAAGGAGGAACCAGCGGCGGGAGAAAGTCGGGAAATCCGAAAATGGCTATTTGCTTTACTGGGCGTTATTACCCTCTTTGCAGTTCTTGGGTTAGGGTGGATTTACCGCGCCTACGCTGCAGAGGTTGCACATAGGAAATCCCTAACCGTACAAGGGGGACAGGAGGTCTATAACCTGCAAACCAAAGCTTCACAAGATTTTCAATGGCGAGCTGAATACCACCTCTCACTCGCCCGAACAAGCTTTGTTCTTGCAAATCAGCTGGCCAGCGTGGAAAACCCAACCGAAGAGGATCAAGAAAACATAAAGGTTCTGGTCGCCCAATCGATAAGCGAAGCCCGGCGCGCCACGGAGCTTTATCCCTTAAACGCCGGAAACTGGGAAAGTTTAGCTCAGATCTATCGTTCTCTCGTCGGCCTGGCGCGAGATGCGGAAAGCTGGTCCGCCAACTCTTACCAACGAGCGGTTGCGCTCGACCTCTTTAACCCTCTTCTCAGGGTCAGTTTTGGAGGTTTGTACTACCAGCTTGGAGAGTATGAGCAGGCCGTCGATCAGTTTAGAGCAGCCGTAAACCTCAAACCAAACTACGCAAACGCCCACTACAACCTAGGGCGTGCCTACAAGGAGCTTGGGAAAAATGATTTAGCTATTCAAGAACTTGAGTCGGCGTTGCAACTTACAACCCCCGAAGCCGAGGGGTACCAAGAAGCCAAACAAATCCTCAACGAGCTTAAAGGTCAGTAAATCCTCTTTACGAACAACAGCAAAGGATGGTGGAGCTAGCCGGATTCGAACCGGCGACCTCACCCATGCGAAGGGTGCGCTCTACCAACTGAGCTATAGCCCCTTGGTGGAGCCGAGGGGAGTCGAACCCCTGACCTCTACAATGCCATTGTAGCGCTCTACCAACTGAGCTACGACCCCTATCGAATGGGACGGCTCGCCTGCGGCGAACCTAACCATTCGCCTTAGGCGAATGGTGGAGCCGGGGGAGTTTCACCCCCCATTAAATGTCTCCGTCATAAGCGGAGCAGCCCCTCAATAAGTTCGGGAAAACCGAACAAAATCAATTATAACAATCGGTTATCCCCTACCGAGAAAAATACGGCAAGGGGTTGGCTTTGGTACCGTTACAGAGAAGCTCAAAGTGAAGGTGAGGGCCAAACGCGACTCCTGACTCCCCCGAAATTGCAACCGGGTCTCCGCGTCGGACTTGTTGCCCCACCCCAACCAGAGGTTTGCTAATGTGCCCGTAACGGGCTTGGTAACCTTCCCCAATATCTATATATACCAACCCTCCGTACCCGTAGTTGCATTGGCTGCTGAAGCTGCGGCAAACGCCGTTGTAATCGGCCACTGCTCGAACTTGACCGTCGGCCACGGCGTAAAGAGTCTCGTAATCAGCTGCTAAGTCTACTGCCCTGTGGTAAGAGCTATAGGAACCGATCAAAGTGCTCGAGGCAGTAGGCCATCTCAGGGAAAGCGGTCCACAGGTTCCGGTGGGGGAGGAAAGGCCGCCCGACAGATACGAGTTTTCGACCGGAATCAAAATCTGAGTACCGGCGTTGAGAGTAAAAGGCTCAAAAAGATAGTTAAGCTCCACAATTATCTGAGCTGTAGTGCTGAACTGTCTCGCCAAGGCTTCCACCGTATCCCCAGATCGAATGGTGTAGGAAAAACCTTCCAGGGGAGGGATGGAAAGAACATCTCCGGTATTTACCACGTAGGTGTTTGTAACGGGATCTAACAAAAGTTTGTTCTCCGAGGCTATTGAGTCCGGAGTACGGCGGAACCTGTCGGCAATCGAATAAAGGTCGTCCCCCTCGACAACTTCGTATGTAAAAGCCTTAAGGGCAAGAAGCTCCGACTCCTCGGTTATAAGTTCGGGATCGCTTACAAGAATAGATGGGTTAGTGGTTGATGATTCAACCTCTGAATCCTTAAAAGCGAGGTCCCCCAAACCGGCGGTTACGACAAGAAGGGATACAGAAACCCCAATCAAGGTTGCGTGAGCAAACGGGAATGCAAGTTGTCCACGCCGCCGTACAAACTTGCGGGAAAGCCAAAACTTGAATTGTTCGGTGAGAGTGAATCCAGAAAGGATAAACGCGCCAAACCAAGAAAGGACCCCAAAAAGCCGGCGCCACAAGTAAAAAAGGAGATCTCCGCCGAAAGCGAAAAGATCCTCCCAAAGAGTCTCTTTTTTATCCTCCTCCTGTAAACCCAGCTTAAGCTGCCCACTCAACAGGGATAAAGGAGGGACGTTTTCTGCCCTATCCATAAATGTCCCTCAAGCAAAAAATAAGGGGCAGTGAAGAGCTTAGGGGACAGGAGTAAGGTTAGCAAAAAGGGGGGTGAAAAGCAAATCAAGCGGAGCTATCTCGGCGAAGCCGAGACGAGATCCTCGAGCGAAGTGGAAGGTCTCACTTTGTTTCCTTTAAAGTCTTCAAGAATTCCTTGTTGGTTTTGGTTTTCTTAAGGCGGGCAGCGACAAGCTCAGTTGCCTCTTCCCCCAAGGTGTCAACCATACGCCTAAGTGTATAAACCTGCTGCAGCGTTGTTGTGTCATAGAGTTTTTCCTCGTGGCGTGTCCCCGACTTGACGATGTCAATCGCCGGGAATATACGACGCTCGGCTAGATTCCTAACCAAGTGAAGTTCCATGTTGCCCGTTCCCTTAAATTCCTCGTAAATCAGATCATCCATTCGCGAACCGGTGTCAATCAAAGCGGTCGCTATGATGGTAAGGGAACCGCCATTCTCAAAATTTCGAGCTGCGCCAAAGAAGTGCTTTGGAGGGTAAAGCGCAATAGGATCGAAACCGCCAGTCAAAGTACGCCCAGAAGGCGGAACAACGAGGTTGTAGGCGCGCGCTAAACGAGTCAAGGAATCCATAAGAATAACGATATCCTCTCCGGCTTCCGCTCTGCGCTTGGCTTGCTCGAGACACATCTCGGCAATCCTCGTTTGTTCCTCTGCCGGCTCGTCAAAGTTGGAGGAGAACACCTCACCCTTTACAGAGCGCGAGATGTCGGTTACCTCCTCGGGGCGCTCACCAATTAGAGCGACCATGATTTTTACCTTAGAGTAGTTCGAGGTCAGCCCGTTGGCGATATCTTTAAGAAGCCAGGTCTTACCAGCCTTGGGCGGCGAGACTATCATCCCGCGCTGGCCTTTTCCAATGGGTGAAAAAAGATCGATAAGACGAGTTGAAATGGTTTCTGGCTTTGTTTCAAGCTTGAGCCACTCGTCGGGGAAAACTGGAGTCAGCCGCTCAAATCGAGGACGTTTCCTCGCCTCCTCGGGGGAAACGTCGGCCACCTTGGTTACCTTCAAAAGCGAGAGATACCGTTCCCCTTCCTTCGGAGGACGGGCGATGCCTTCAACGGTGTCCCCCATCCTGAGATCCAGGCGCCTTATTTGCGAGAGCGAAACGTAAATGTCCGAAGGAAGATCTCCTTCCTGCTCCACGTCCGATCTTAGAACCCCGTAATCCGCCAAAATCTCCAACGTCCCCGTAACGGGGATGGTCTCACCACGATAAGAGCTTCTATCGTCAGATTGTGGGCTGGAATGCTTTTTTTCGGCCATTGGCTGAGAATCTAGCAACTAGAGTGAAACTAGTTGTCTAGGGCGGTGTTTGCGAGTAGAGGGTAGGCAACCACTGCCCCATGTTGCCTACCCGAATAAATGATAGCACAAAACGGCTACAGTCAAGAATCAAATTAGGCGGACAAACGGACTAACTGCTTAGAGATAACGGGTAAGCTTGAGCTTGCGAAGCAGTATTCCAAAGTATCCCAAAAGAAGGGAGGTGGCAATAACATCCTCGGTACCGGTTTCGGGAAGAACCTCACCAAGGACCTCACCCTTGAGGGTAGACACGGCTGCGCACTGAATCCACTCGTTGGCCTCCGGATCCTCAAGCCAGGTTTTCTTAATTTGAACAACGGACTCTATGAAAGCATTGTCCGGAGCATCCTCGCGAACAACCGCCTTAAAGGCCACGCTGACCTCCTGACCCGGATTAAGCTTTCCAAGGTTCAGACCATCGGTAAGCCAGGCGTCGGTCACGTTTACAGTGGAAGCACCCTTGGTAGCAACGGTGGAGCCGGTAACATAATCAACGTAAGGAGAAAATACATGGTCTCCGTTCATACCAGGAGCAACGAAAACTGGATCGATAACTATATCGGTGGTATTTACAACCTTAAAGGTGTAGTTAAGAGTATCGCCGCGCTCGACCTGAGTCTTATTGACAGAAAGACCGGCGTCCAAGGTAACATCAGCAGCAACCGGCGTCGCGGCTGCTGTAAAAGCGAAAAGAGTTGTAAGAGCCAATACCTTAAGCTTCATAACTTCTTAAATCCTAACACAAAACCTATAGAAGTCAATAGAGCACACGCACCGAAGGCTAGTAGCGCTATTGTGCTTCAGAGCGAAGCGATGAAGGAACAAATTATAGGTTATCACCTATAACTTAAACCTTAATCTTTCCCTGATCTAAACCACCAAGTCAGACTTGGTAGTTTAGGAAGGGCCCCGACAGTTGCTGCAAGCAACAACGTCGGGGCTGCTCTCGATTCTAGCCGTCCCCAAACACCGGCGTCGGAGTCGAAACATCCGGCGGATACGGCGTTGGAGTCGGCACCGGTGTAGACGGCGTCACACAGTCCACCCCACACACGATCTCGGTAGGGGTCGGCGACGGAACCGGCGTCTCGGTCGGCGGAGGAGGCGTTGGAGTCTCCTCCGGCGGAGGCGTTTCGGTCGTGGGCGGGGTAGTTGGGGTCTTCCCCGGTGGCGAAGACGGCGTAGGCGTCACTCGCACAATCCCGCATACAATCTGGAACTTGACCACGGTCGTGTTGAACGCGCCGTGAGAAACCAGATTGACGATCTTCCAAGGGCTAACGTTGATCTGGTTCCCTTCGTCCTCTTCGAACAAAGGTAGCCAAACCATACAATCCGATGGAAGTTCCTCCTCGTCGACCCACACCCAGTAGAGTCCGATCGGCGCGGTGAAGGTGGTCTCTGCCACCTTGAACCCGTCGGTCGTCAGGCGCTCTTCGGTCACCTGCCTCAGCGTTCCCTCACGCTCCTCGTCAGGCGCTACATCCCCTTCCTGGTATGGAGAGAGAAGGACCGGAACGCCGGGCAACCGTCGCCAAATGCCGTAGGTCGTATCCAGAAGCTGGGTTTCCACCCGAAGGTGAACCTCAGCAACTGCGGCTTCGGCGCCGGTGGGCTCTTCGGCCTCTTCCGCCATAGCCATCGCCTCAGGGGTAGGAGTGGCTTCCGCCACAAACGCCCCAGGCGCAGCTTCCTCCCCAGCCGCGGAAAGCGATTGGGCAAAGGAGCGGATGAGAGGGGCTGTAAAGCCAACTAGCGCAGCTAGCGCCAGCAGGCCAGCCAGAACCAGAAGGGCCCAGGACAACCAGTCGCGACGACCCTTGCGACGGGTTTTCTGCAGGCGACCTTTCGCCCACTCGTCGCGGATTCCGCCCCAAGCGGCACCGAGGTACCGAAAGGGCGCGGTCACGCTTCGCCAAAACAAGGCACGTTTGATCCTGCGGTAGGTCTTTCGACCCACTCCAGGCTCTTTCAAGATTTCCTCTCGAGTCTTACCGATGAAGTACTCGAGGGGTCGCTTGGCCGTTCCAAAGGGTGCGGCCATGATCTCATCTCCTTTCTTTTGAGATTTGTTTTCTATTTAGTTATTAATCGAGAGCAGGAAAAACCGTAATCGCGGGATTAGGATTCTTCCTGCTTCCGACCTGCCTGACGTAGGCAGGCTACATTGATTTTAAGACGCTTCGGAGAAATTACAAGACTTGGGGGCAAAAAAGGACGTCCGCCTAAGGTGGGCTAACTTTTTGCTATGCAAAAAGAGAGCGAGCCCCTGCCCTAAGCTCGCTCTGACCGAAGTGTACAATAGTCAAATCGAGCTTGTCAAGTCTTATAGTTCCAACGACCTTTAACTACTAGTATATCTTATAGCATACCATTATGCAAGGCCTCTTATTTCTTATAGTATTCTTATTGAGGTCAAAGATGTATCTGGAGTAAACCGAAGGCTGACTAGTTATAGAAGCCCGGGTATGTAAATTGATCTTTACTCAAAAACGCCGTTAAGGAGTTCTTGAACGGTTGAATAATCACCGGCCGATACGGGCTTCAAGCCTAACTTTTTTGCATGCTTAACCCTCTCCTCCTCTTGACTCACCGGCTTTACCTCGCCGTTCAAGCCCACCTCGGCAAAAAAGCACAGCTTTGCGGGAACCGGCTTCTTGAGCCGGGATGAGGCGACGGCTATGGCTATGGCTAGATCCGCCGCCGGCTCAAAAACCCGCATTCCAAAGGAGCTCTTGACAAATATATCAGAGCGCGACAGGTTAATCCGCCCGAACTTCTCCAAAACTGCCAAGATAAGAAGGGCACGTTTGGAAGATAAGCCCTGGGTCGTCCTTTTAGGGTAGTGGAAGGTAGTTGAGGAAGTTAAAGCCTGAATCTCCAGAAGGATGGGGCGCGTTCCTTCAACCGCAATCATCAAAGCCGAGCCGGGCGTGTTTTTGTGTTTTTTAAGGAAGACCTCCGAGGGGTCCTTCACCTCGACCAGACCTTCCTTCTTCATCTCAAAAATTCCGACCTCGCTCGTTCCTCCAAATCTGTTCTTGGACGAGCGAAGAACCCGAAGGGACGAGAATCTGTCTCCTTCGAAGATTAAGACCACGTCGACTATATGCTCCAGAAACTTGGGACCTCCTATCGCGAAGTTCTTGGTTACGTGTCCGGTCATAACCACCGGAACTCCCTTTTCTTTGGCAAAGCGGGAGAGCTCTGTCGCCGCGTACTTGATTTGAGAGGGCGAACCTGACGAACCGGTGGCGTTTTCTGAAGACGTGGTTTGTAGCGAGTCCACTATGACCAAGCCCAGATCCTCCATATCGGCGAGCTCGGACAGTATCAAATCCAAATCACTTTGAGCCAAAAAATAAAGATTATCCGCCTCTACCTTTAACCTCTTGGCACGCTCGACAACCTGTTCCTCCGCCTCCTCACCCGAGACATAAACAACGGAACTATCCTTGGCGATTTTTCCGCAGGATTGAAGAAGAATTGTTGATTTACCAACCCCCGGGGAGCCGGAAAGCAAGACTACAGAACCTCCGACCAAGCCTCCGCCCAAGACGCGGTCGAACTCGCCTATCCCAATTTCGGTCCTTTTCGCACGGCTTGTGCCAAGCTTCGAGAGTTTTTGTGGCTTCTTGCGCTCCCCACTTGTTACTTGTGACTTACCACTTGTTACTTCGCGAAGCGTATTCCAAACCCCACAAAACTGGCACTTCCCCTGCCAGCGCAGGTGCTCACCTCCACATTCACTGCAGACAAAAACTACCTTAGGTTTAGCCATCGATATAAGAATACAACGAATTGGGTGATGAGCGAGAATTTCGAGAAAGCACAGCCACGCAGTGTTTGAGTCAATCTAGATTTAGAAACGGGAAGAAGCAAGGCAAGGAAACCCTTCGCTCCCGTTTCTAAGATTGGCGAGTTTGCGGAGCGAGAACTTGAAATTTGAGCGATAATAGTTTCCGAGAAATTAGTGTTCGAGTCTCAGCGCCAAGCGGCTCCCACCGCCTTGAGGGAAAGTGAGATCTTCTGCTCCCCTGCGTCAACCTCCAAAACCCGAGCTTCAACCTCGTCCCCTTCAGCTAGAGGGCCCGTGGTCTCCGTTACGTGGATCAAGCCCTCGACCCCAGGCTCAAGTTCCACAAACGCTCCAAAATCGGTGATTTTCGTCACCTTTCCCTTGACCTTCACCCCGACGGGATAACGGTCGGCGACCTTTTCCCAAGGGTTGGGGAGCATCATCCTGTGGGACAACATCACTCGTCCGTCATCGGTGTTGACCTCGATAACTTTAACCTTAATCTTATCCCCTATCTTTGCGACGTGACTCGCATCCGCGACCTTCTCCCACGAGAGTTCCGATACGTGAACCATCCCCTCAAGAGTCTCTTCCTTCTCACCTTTACCCAAAGAGAACCTAACGAATGCAGCAAACGGGGTAACGGAGGTTACCTCGCCCTCAAATTCCTGTCCAACCTCGACCTTTCGCAGAGCCCGAAGCTCCTCGTCGCGTTCACCCTCGGTTAGCGCTTCTCGTTCAGAAAGAACCAACCGATCGATATTCTGATCGAGCTCGATAATCCGAGCCTTAACTACCTTGCCAGCCAGCTTCCCGGAATTTGCCAACATCTTATTTTTAAGAGATAGATGGGAAAAAGGAATAAATCCCCTCAAAGACCCGAAGCGCGCTACAACTCCACCCCGGTTAGGGCCAAGAATTTCCACTTCAAAAATTCGCTCGTCCTCATAGGCTTCACGTGCCTGTCGCCAATCGCGTTCCGCTTCCGCTTTTTTTAGAGAAAGAAGAATAAATCCGCGGTTGTCCTCCGCCTGAATGACCGTAGATAAGACCTTGTCCCCGACTTTCAAGCTTTCGAAGGTATCCGCCTCGTCCTTGAGCTCCCGACCCGTGACCAGACCCTCGGCTTTTGCCCCAACGTCCAAAACCAACTCGTCCTTACCTTTGGAAAGAACCACTCCTTCAACCACATCCCCGGGTTTTAACCGCTTGACCTTAACCTCCGACTTTTGAAGAAGTTTTCCCATATCTGACATAACAGAAGAATGATAGCACGCAAAGAAAAAGCCGACCAGATAAGCATCTAGTCGGCAACGAGTGTATCGTAGAGCCCCACAATCTCATCGATCTTGGAGAGCTCCACCGTCCCGGGGGGCAACTCGTCCACGAGTTCCCCGTGATCCCACGTGGAGATAGGGTACACGTAGACGGGAATCATCCCAACCCGATAAGCGGGCCACAGGTCGGATCCCTTGGAATCCCCCACCATAATGACCGGTCCGTTGGGGTGGCGGGCGCGTATATTCCCTAGTTCCTCCTCTTTCTCCCACTCCACCACGCGGAAGTGCTCCTTGTCAGGAAACCAACGACCAAGGCCATAGGCCGGGTGCTTGAGGTCCCACTGGACCCGTTCATCCCCCGCGGTTATGCAGTAGAGGATGTCGCCTTTGGACTTAAGAAAGTCCAGCGTCCGCTCGACTCCCGGAAGAAGCTCTCGACCTTCATAGGTCTCCGCCGATATTGCCGAGTAGCCTATCGCCCAGCACATTTGCTCGATAAGGGGCTTGCCGGCGGTACCAGTCCTTTGACAAAGCAACTGGTAGGACTGAGCTAGGGAACCCGGGAACGCTTCTCTTGAAGCGCGCATCTTCCTGAACCGGTAATTCCCAACCTTTTGCCGCAGCTCGAGAACCGGAAAGACGCCAGGAAACTTGTCGCCGAAGGTATCGATCATCAAGAGGCCAAACCGAAGAATTGCCCTCCCGTAGTCGACCTCGGAACGGATCAGCGTCTCGTCCAGATCCATAACCCAAACGGCCATTTCTCTCACCCTCCTTCTTTTTTGGATTTGTTGAACCTTATTCTATCAAGTGAGTTAACCTCTGAGTTTGGAGATTAAAGAGCCAAAGATGCCTCCTCTTCTTTTGCCGGATCCGCCGTGATGGCTTTGGCCGACCTCGTAGTTTAAAACTACGACCAAAACGGTCCTTATGACAATCACCGCCCCTATTCTTAGGAGCGTCTCCTGCGTCGGGACGGCGATCAAGCGAATTACGTCTCCGGCCAAAAAGAGCTCGAGTCCCAATATCATTCGGTACGCCAGGTCTTCCCGAAGCTTATCGTAGCCCCGCTCAAGATAGTGGTCCTTTTTACTAAGAAGTTTGACCTCGGTGACGGCGATCTTAAAAAGAGCGACGCCCGCGCCCCACACAACCAAAGAAAGCCCGGCGACATCAAAGATCGATGAAAGCAGTGAGGAGACGTAATTAATCAAGGCGGGAATGAAGGAGAGCATCAATTAAAAGATAGCAAAAACAATCACCTACGTTTCCTTGAATAATATATGCTTTGTTGCACTGGTCTTATCAATGAATTTTAGGAGTGTAACCCTGTCCTTACTCCTTTCTTTTACCCTCGCTACGGTATTTGCGGTTCTCCTTCCTCATCCTACCTACGCCCTAACCTGGTCCCAGATCAACACATCCGGGTTTGGGGATGCTAATAACTCCGGCGTTGATAAGATGGCTGTTTACGACAACAAGCTGTACGTCGGGACAAGCAACTCTACTACAGGCGCCGAAGTCTGGGAATACGATGGCTCTACTTGGGCCCAAGTTAATACCGATGGATTTGGAGATTCCAATAATATTGAGTCTCCTGTACTAATCTCCTTCAACTCACGGCTGTATGCCGGTACTATCAATGATGTTACAGGCGCCGAAGTCTGGGAATACGATGGCTCTACTTGGGCCCAAGTTAACGTGGATGGTTTCGGGGACAGCAGCAATCAGCAAGTACTTTCACTTGCCGTGTATGCTTGGAACCTCTATGCCGGAACTCCAAACGTCTCTGGCGCGAAGATTTGGGTTGCAGCCCTTCCAAACTCTGACCCCAACCCTCCTTCTTCCTTGGGTGGGCACGTCTCAGGATCCTATACAGCAAGCAGAACCCCAACCTTAACTTTCACCCTCTCCGATCCCGATACCACCAGTATTGTTAAATTTAGAATCCAAATCGACAACAATAGCGATTTTTCCTCGCCAGCGGTGGATTTTACTTCCGATCTGGCAGCACAAGGAGAACGATCATTTACGGTTAGCCCAGCTCTCTCCGACGGCTCCTATCACTGGAGAGTCAAGGCGATCGATCAGAACGGGGCGGAAAGCACCTACACAGTGGCAAACTCTGGATCGATTGCTTTCCACGTCGACACCGTTCCTCCTAGCACCCCCGCTCTTACCAACATCGGGGGGCTTGGTTTCCACCCGGCATTAACCAATTGGTACTACACCAGCACTAAACCCACCTTCAAAGGGGTAGGAAATCCCGGCTCGACGATTATCATCAGCATCAACTCCGACCCGCTTGTAGGTTCGACCACGGTTGGTGCGGATGGTAAATGGAGTTACAGCTTCCCTCAAAGCGTTCCAACTGGAGAGCATACAATCTCTATCTACGCCGAGGATTCAAGCGGCAATAAGTCGACAAGCTTAAGCTTCAATCTTACTATCGACCCTACCGGGGCGATTTTCCCTCAAAGCATTCGGGATCTTATCTTCGGCAGTCCGGTAGAGGCTGAGGAAGAGGAGATAACTCCCCCAACCGAGATGGAAGAGGAGACGGAGGTTCCGGAGCAGGAGCCAGCGATAGAACCCACTATTGAGACTCCAGAGGAAACTCGCCCGGTCGAAAAAAATATCTCTCCCTGGCTTCTAGGTCTGAGCGCCGCCGCTTTGTTGGCTATAGTTCTCTTCTTCTCTAGAGAGCGATAGATTTTTCTTACGAACAGTAAAGGTGAAACGCGATGGTGGGCTCGGGTGGGATCGAACCACCGACCTCTTTCTTATCAGGAAAGCGCTCTAGCCACTGAGCTACGAGCCCCGCTCAATCACAAAAATGATAACACGAAAAACCCCGAGTACTCGGGGTTTTTATTGCAGACAAGAGTGCTGTCCCGCCTGAGGAGTTGCGATTTTGTCTTGTGAGACAAAAGGACGATCGCTTACAAGCGATCTATTTTGCAAGCAAAAGTAAGGAAGGAACGCTCGTGCGGCAGTTTTATAAAGCTAAACTGCCAAACTTTTTCGTACTTGGGACTTAGGCGTGAGAGCCAAATCCCTTTAAACTCCTTTAGAAAGGAGGTGATCCAGCCGCAGATTCCCCTACGGCTACCTTGTTACGACTTAGTGTTGATCGCCGACTCCCGCTTGACGCGTCAGACGCGTTTCGGCGAGCTTCGACTTTCCCCACTTGACGGGCGGTGTGTACAAGACCCGAGAACGTATTCACGGCGGTCTGGCTGACCCGCCATTACTAGCGATTCCGGCTTCATGGGGTCGAGTTGCAGACCCCAATCCGAACTGAGACGGCTTTTGAAGGATTAGCTCCGCGTTACCGCATTGCAACCCGCTGTAGCCGCCATTGTAGCGTGTGTGTCGCCCAGGGCATAAGGGCCATGCTGACTTGACGTCGTCCCCACCTTCCTCCCCGTTGCCGGGGCAGTCCCGTTAGACATTTCTAACTAACGGTAGGGGTTGCGCTCGTTATGGGACTTAACCATACAGCTCACGCCACGAGCTGACGACAGCCATGCAACACCTGTTCCGACGTCCCGAAGGAAGACTGCGTTTCCGCAGCTGTCGCCGGAATGTCAAACCCTGGTAAGGTTCTTCGCTTATCATCGAATTAAACCACACGCTCCACCGCTTGTGCGGGCCCCCGTCAATTCCTTTGAGTTTTAGCCTTGCGACCGTACTCCCCAGGCGGGGCACTTAACGCGTTAGCTTCGACACTGACTTTAACGCAAACATCTAGTGCCCATCGTTTACGGCTAGGACTACACGGGTATCTAATCCGTTTCGCTACCCTAGCTTTCGTCCCTCAGCGTCAGGAAAGACCCAGGTGGCTGCCTTCGCCTTCGGTGTTCCCTCACAGATCATTGGATTTCACCCCTCCTTGTGAGGTTCCGCCACCCCCTATCTACCTCTAGTCCGTCCATCTCTCGCGCGATTCTCCCAGTTGAGCCGGGAGATTTCACACCAGACTTAACGGACCGCCTACGCGCCCTTTACGCCCAGTAAATCCGGACAACGCTCGCACCCTACGTATTACCGCTGCTGCTGGCACGTAGTTAGCCGGTGCTTTATCCTCGCCATTACTGGCAATTGAGGAGTTTACAATCTTTCGACCTTCATCCTCCACGCGGCGTCGCTGCATCAGACTTTCGTCCATTGTGCAAGATTCCCGATTGCTGCCACCCGTAGGTGTATGGCCCTTGTCTCAGTGCCATTGTGGGGGAACACCCTCTCAGGCCCCCTACCCGTCATAGCCTTGGTAAGCCATTACCCTACCAACTAGCTGATGGGACGCGGGCTCATCCCCAAGCGATAAATCTTTACCCTCACGGGACCATCGGGTATTATCCCCGATTTCTCGGGGTTATCCCCGTCTTGGGGGTAGATTCCCACGCGTTACTCACCCGTTCGCCATGCCATCCGCCAAAGGCGGACGCGTTCGACTTGCATACCTTAGGCACGCCGCCAGCGTTCGTCCTGAGCCAGGATCAAACTCTCAAATAAGCGTTCCTTCCTTGCTTTTGATTACAAAAGTCAAGGTTTTTAATTTTCAACGTTCACTAAAAAAGCCCCATGCGGGGCCCGATGGGTCTACCAGAAAATTGTGATTTTCTATTCCCGCATGTCCATTTAAAGGATAACCTCTGTCCGATTAGAAGTCAAGGGATAAAGTAGCCGACAGAAGCTTTATTTTCCAGGGGTAGTGAAAGACCTGAAGGCGTCGACGGCGAAGTCGCGGTTTTTGGAGAGAATTTCGTAGAAGTAGGTGGTTTCTGGTGTGAGTTCGGTTAAGACTAACCTATGCCCCCTAGTCTGCTCTCCCGAATACGCCGTATATTCGTAAACTCCCAGAGCGCTTCCATAGTTAACCTGCGATGTCGCTAAATGATTGGTTTTCCAAGTTACGACAACCTCGGTTGGAGACACAACCTCAACCCTCACATCAAAAATTCGAATGGGTTCCCGGACAAACACAACCTCGCGGAATTTATCCAACCCGAGAAGTAAGCGATCAATCCCGTTTGTAATCTCCCGTACAGCCTCATCGACGGTTCTTCGCCCATCGGAGATATTCGAAGAGACCCACCCCCCCACACCGCTAAACGCTTGCTTGGCTCCTGAAACCATTAGACTCCAAACCCCACTCAACGTTCTGGAATAAACACGTACACCAGTCGCAGTCTCGCGCCCAATCCGGGCCAAAGACCTTCCCATATTGTCTACCACCTCGCCCGCAGACGACAGAATGCCAGAGACAAAGCTTACAACACCTCTTGAAATCTCCTCGGAAAACCCACGAATCGAGGAAACAACGGACGAGACTGCGGTAGCCACTTGTTCCCAAAAAGCAGGAGCTTCGATCTCTTCCTCCACAACCTCCTCAGGTAAGGGCTTCTCCTCCTCAATCGGAGGAGCAGCTACCTCTTCCTCGGCCGGAGGCGGGGCTGCCTCTTCTTCGGGGGGAGGAGCCTCTTCGGCCGGAGGCTGCGGAGCTGGGGAAGGAGGAGCTTTGGTCTTTGCGGTCGCAGAGTTGGAGGCGGCGCTTTCCGAGGCACCTTTGTAGGCGCGTACATAGCGCGTGTAGGACGTATCCGGGGAAAGCCCGGTCTCGTCGTAGGATTTTGTATTGGCTGTTGATATCTCAACAATCAAGGTTCCCCCACCGTCGTAGAGCCGAAACCCGTCCTCTACCGCGGAGGTATCCGTCCAGCTCCATCGAATAGAGGTCGTGGAAAGAGCCGTCCCCCCGAATCCGCTCGGCGCGGAGAGCTCTATTACTGTGAAAGATTTGGAATCTCCCGTCAAACCCGTAAAGGAGACGGATATTGTCCAGCTACCCGCCGTGTCGTCCAGATAGAAGAAGTCCTCCGTCGATACGCCCGCGCCGATTGTAACGGAAACGACCGCCCCGCCTCCTGATGAGTCGCGGAATTCAAAGGTTCCGGTGGAATTTGAGCCGAGATTAACCGCCTGAGTACCACTAGTTGTCGGATTTCCAAACTGATCCTGTCTTTGGACGACAAACGCTCCGCTTTGAGTCCCCACCTCCACCGATGCGGGAACGGTGGCGATCACAAGTTTATTCGTTACATCCGGGTTGACAGTTAGGCTCTTGGAATCGCCGGTCAACCCGCTCGCCGAAACCGAAATCGTCCAGCCCCCTGCCTTTTCGTCGTAGTAGAAGAAGTTTTTTGTGGAAACACCATTCGCTATCGTAACGGAAGTTACCGATCCGCCCCCAGAAGTACCCCGGAACTGCTTCGCCCCTCCTGCCGAGTTTGAGCCGAGGTTGACCTGTTGAGGACCAGAGGTCGTTGGGTTACCGACCGAGTCACGGCGCTCGACGATGTATTGGGACGTTTCCTGACCTGCAGTGACGGACGTCGGGTTGGTGGTGATCACAAGCTTGGCTGTTGAGCCGGGGTTGACGGTAATAGCCGCCGACGTGCCCACAGGCCCTGAGGGTTCGGTACCAGTAATGGTGGGGGTTTCCGAAGCGTTTGTTAGCTTGAAACCGCCCAGGGTTAAAACCCCATTGGTGAAGGTTCTGGTCCCGTCAGAAGGTTTACTAGGCGCAACATTATCGTTTGGCGAGCTTGTTGCCGTCCAGGTCCAGTTGATGGTGTGGGCTCCGGTATAGTTGTTGGCGCCAAAGGAAACTGTATTCCCGTAAGAGTCCTTCGCTGTAAGGGTAACGGAGAAAACAACGTCCGCAGTCTCGGTTCCGCCATTCTGGGTCGTGACCGTGAACGTCGCCGCGGTCGCCGGCTGGACCGTAATAGCCGCGGAGGTTCCTGCAGGGTTTGGAGCATTGGGATCGGTTGCCGTGATGGTTGGAGTTTCCCCGGCGTTGGTCAAGGTAAAGCCAGCAACTGTGACCACCCCGTTACTGAAGGTTTGTAGCCCATCTGCGGGCTTGGTTGGGGCGGTTGAGTTAGGCGAGGAAGTCGCGGTCCAGGTCCAGTTTATGGTCTTTGAGCCCGTATAGTTATTGGGACCGGAGGAGACCGTGTTGCCGAACGCGTCCTTTGCGGTGAGGGTCACGGAGAAGGCGGTTCCGGCAACCTCGGTTCCGCCGTTTTGGGTGGTGACGGTGAAGGTGGAAGCTGTAGCAGGATCCACCGTCAGGGCTTTGTTGTCTCCCGTCAATCCCGTATAAGAGACCGAGATCGTCCAGCTCCCGGATTTTTCGTCGTAATAGAAGAAGTTCTCGGTAGAGACACCATTCGCTATCGTAACGAAAGTGACAGCCCCGCCCGCACTAACGTCGCGGAACTCTTTAGCCCCTCCTGTGGAGGTAGAAGAAAGATCGACCTGTTGGGTCCCGCTTGTTGTCGGGTTCCCAACGCCGTCGCGGCGCTCGACGATGTATTGGGTAGTCTCGACTCCAGCCGTGGTCGATACCGGATTGGTAGTGATAATCAACTTAGTAGTTGAGCCGGGATTCACAGTTATGGCGGAGGAGGTTCCGGCCGGGCCGGAAGGTTCTGTAGCAGTAATCGTGGGGGTTTCGGAAGCATTCGTCAGAGTAAATCCGGAGACTGTGACCGACCCGCTACTAAACGTCTGCGCCCCGTCGGTGGGTTTGGTGGGGGCGACGTTGTCGTTTGGCGAGCTTGTTGCCGTCCAGGTCCAGTTGATGGTGTGGGAACCGGTGTAGGAGGTGTCGAGGTTGTTTGCTCCGTCGGTCTTGTAGATTGTTACAGAAAAGCTCTGATTTGCCGTAACGGTTGCTGTTCCCGTTACCCCAGTACCGTCCACAAAGGTCTGCCCGGGAAGCTCAAGCCAAAACTTGGCAGCGGAGGGGGTAAAGGTGCCAATCAAAACTCCGACGTCGTAGTTACCCCGCGTATCCCTCTGGAAGACTTTGTAGGTATATTGCTGACCGTTGGTGAGAGCGGTGGTGGTACATCCGGCGCTACCGCCGCTTCCGTCAACCTTACTTAGAGCAGTTGAACCGGAGGAAGAGATTACGCAGGCGACGGTCGCCGTCCCGATGGTGTTGCCGGCTACATAGGAACTGTTTCCTTCCGCCGGCACCTCACCCCCCGCCGAACCGGAAGCCCAGCGCAAGATAACCGACCCGCTCGTGGTGTCAAAATCGGCGCTTGAGGAGGTGGTCCAATTCAGAGTAACCTGTTGGTCGCTCGAGCTCCCGCTTGTACTTGTCGCTCCGTTGGGAGAAAGGTTGTCGATCGTCAGCGTGTTGGCGTTACTGTCAGAACCGGCGTGCGGGTTGGTACCAGCCCAGTCACTTACCCAAGGCGAGAGATTATACTCCGCCCCCGCCGGCGCAGGCATATTACCGTGAGTCTTAGGGGTGAGGCAGATCTTGTACTCCGTCTCGGTCGTGGTTGCCGTAATGCTAGTCCCGCCGGAGAAGGTCAAGCTGTTACTGGAAAACGTGGTGATGGTCGTATAAAAAAGCGTACCGGCACAACTTGTCTGCCTAATCTCCGCCTGCGCTAACCCGTCATAAGGCGTTCCGGAGGCCGCCAGACTAACATTTAGCTGGGTAATCGTGTCGGTGCCAGAGCCGGTTTGAAAGGTGAAGGCACCCACTTCCCTTATTCCCGACTCCGGAGCGACGGTGGCGCTCGCCGGATCCGTACCGCTACCAAGCGTGGTATTTACCGGAGGGGTGTAGGTGACCGTAATCCAGACGTAGTCAAAGTGAGCAGCGCTTGGCCCACCCCCGTCGTTGCTGGTGAATTCAATATCCACAGCACCAATCTCCGCAATAGTATCCACCCCCGCGGTGAAGAGGTTAAAGGTTTGATCCGCGCTCCAACCGGTCATGGGTTCGGTAGGAGTAATGCCGGTGGTAGTCAAGCCACCGCCGTTATCGTACCGGACGGGGTTGGTACCACTGTACCCGTCCTCCAACCCGAACTGTAGGTGAAGCACCACTCCGCTAATCGTAGAACCGCCCGGTATACCTGAAGTATCGAAACTGCTCAAGAGCATCACAGCGCCTTTGTCAACGGTGTAGCAGGTATCGCCTCCCGTGACCGCGGAGAGTGTATCAGGATCGCAGGTCGCGTCGTCGGATGTCACGTCACTTAAACTATCGCCGGTGGTGTCACCGGTTTGACCGTTAGGCAAAACGTTGCTAACTTCCGCCCGCGCTTCCTTAATCTTCGGGAGAAAAGGAACTGAAGGCCAGCTGAAAAGAGCCCAGCTTAAGGCGAGTGCTAGCGCAAAAATTGTTTTGGATAACGGAGAAAAAACCCGAAAGTTGGGCAAGAAGGCGAATAAAGAGCTAGTTTTTGGGCAGGGGCTCTCCATAACTTAAAGCCGTCATCTATTTAAGTTACAGGAAACACTCTAATAAAATCAAACCAAAAATTGCTGTGCAAAATTGGCAAACAATGATTTGGAATTGCTAAGACCACGCCACCATAAAAATTAAATCCTCTTATCTATCGGAAAGGGGATATAAGAACTTAGAAGGTCCATTAACGTTCTGTTCGCATATATCTAATAGAAGAAAGTACTTAAACTGGGTTGGTAAGGGTGGACATAAACTTTATATTGATACTCTATTTGGCAATAGTATTTCGTCTCTTACTTTTATAGGATTGGGGATACTTCGTATTACGCCGCCTCCTAAAACCTCCTCGTAGCGACTTTGCCTACCGGCAGGTAGGTAAAAAACGGCACTTTGACCAGGCGCCATGCCGTTTGTCGGTTGCTTTAGCGCAACAAAAATCCGGCGGCTGGTAACCAGCGGCTTAAAATCCAATGACTTGGCAGTTGCGGGCATGATTTCGCCGAGATGACGAATACGCACCCCCACCCTCAACTCGGGAATATCCTCTAGTTTACCAATCCAATGCGGACTTTCGATCTCGAATTCACCCACCTTGGATTCTTCTCCACGCCCCACTATCAAAATGTTCTCCGATACGTGCTTCCCAACAACATAAAACGGAAGGCCAGTCGACTTGAAGATTTGAAACCCGTGTCTTTGACCTTCGGTAAAGAACCAAACGCCATCATGCTCACCAATCACCTCGCCTTTAGTATTAACTACAGTACCAATTTTAGTAGGCAAATACTCGCGCAAAAATTTTGCGACCGGTATCGGTCCAATGAAGCAAATACCCGCGCTATCTCGGCGATTATAATTGGGCAAACCCAATTCTTTGGCCAATTTTCTAACCTTGTCCTTCCTGTAATTTCCTAATGGGAACAAAATGTGTTCGAGTTGCTTTTGGGTAAGGGTGTAGAGAAAATAAGATTGGTCTTTGGCTCTATCGGCGCCAGTCAGCAGTCGGTAGGCAGTAGTCGTTAATTGGTTATTTGTATCTGCTTTCTTGGACTTCTCACCTGCATAGGTTTCACCTGTTACTTGTGACTTGTTACTTGGTACTTCTCGCCTAAGGCGAGCATAGTGACCAGTCGCTACATAATCCACATCAAGCTCTTTAAGGGCTTTACTCAAGAAGATTCCAAACTTTATCTCGCGGTTACAGACTATGTCGGGGTTGGGTGTCCGACCCTTCTCGTACTCGTCAAAAAAGTATCTTATAACTTTGCTTTTGTACTCCTTTCTGAGATCCCAAACCTTAAGTGGGATTCCCAAATGCTTAGCGACTCGAACCGCCATCTCGCGGTCTTCACGAGCGGTACACCAAGGTCCCTCATCGTAGCAGTAGAGGTGGACGCCAACGACATCATAACCCCCCCTCTTCAATAGGGCTGCCGCGACCGCAGAGTCGACCCCTCCGGAGATTCCGATGGCGACTCTTGGATTTTGCTTACGAGAAACTCTCTTTTTCTCCATACTTCCGTAAGTCTAACACGGGGTAGCAGAGTTTGTGTTCTAACCTAGCCGACCGATATAACTGATCCGAAGAGCCAAATCGAGACAAGACCCAGGAGGAAAAGTCCCAACTGCACGACTGAAGGGAGCCGATGAAATTCCTTGTGAGTCTCTGGAATAAGGTTAACCGCCGAGATGTAAATAAACCCTCCCGCAATAAGAAGAAGAAGCGTCGAAAGCCATGGGGTTATGAGAGGCGCGCCCCAAAAGGCTAGAACCGCCCCTATTGGAGCCGCAAGAGAGGAACCGACGACAAACACCCGAACAAGCGTTTTCCCAGGAGAGCCCGCAGCAAGGATAGAAAAGGACCCAAACCCCGCGGGAATCTCATGCAGAGCAACGGCAAATGCAGTTACAATGCCAAGCTCTCTGGAGGCTAGAAAAGCTACAGCTATTATCACCCCGTCCAAAAAATCATGGAAANNATGGAAAAAATCTCCTATGGTTATTAGATAGGGCCCGGTATGAATGTCGCAATGCTCGTCGTGGCAGTGTTGCAACACCAGAGCTTTTTCCAGTATGTAAAAGGCGACAAACCCGACAAGAACCCAAACTAGCGACCCCCCACCCTCCAGTCCTTCCGGTATCAGATCCAAAAAAGCCGCCGACAAGAGAACTCCGGCGGCAAAGGCAAGAAGATAGTGGACGGCGCGCTTTGCCCATTTGGAGCCGATGAGGATAAGCCCAAGAAGGTCTACTACGGAAGCAAGTGACGCGGCGATAAGAACAGGTAGAAGCATAACTCAATATACCTCTTCCTTCTTCTCCCGAGCAAAGTGGATCCACTCCTCCAGAAACTCCAAAAGCGACTGAATAGGCGCCTCGACCAGAAGCGAAACGGCAATAACCAAAACATTAAAACGCGATAACGCCGAGGAGACAAAACTCCCAACCCGTAAAAAAGGAAGGGCTAGGAAATCAAAAACTACGGAGGATACCGTTTCGTGTCCCCCTATCATAATAAGTTCTTGGGAAGATTCCCGAACTTTTACCCCGAAGTACATGACGATTGATGTGTAGAAGATAAACAGCGCGACGGCAAACGGAGTAAACCCAATCCCGGCCAGAAGATAAGCGACCCCTCCAAACATAATCGCGAAGGTAAGGAGATAAAGAACAAAAAGGATAAACGCCATTCCGGGGCTTCTTTTCTTGACCTCAACCCTGTTCTTCTCGGAAAAAGCGTCCCCGTTACCAAAGGCCGCCTCCCGAGCGGCGCTCACGATACGCTCCTCGTTCTCCTCTCCTGGCAGCGACAGAGAAAGAGTCAGAAGAAAAAGAAGAAACGGAGGAAAGAGAAAGTTTATGGCAAAAGGCAATTTCCTCACCGCACCGTAGATGAGGCGCTCGGCAGGGAGCTCAAACGCAAAAGATAAAACGGCTTTGGTCAGAAAGATATAGATTAGAGCTCGGGTTGTGGTAGTCGCCAAACGCTCGCGCTCGCGTTCCATCCTTCGCTTGTAGGAGGTGGAGATAGCTCGAGACAAAATCAATTTATCGGTAAAAACCTCCACCCCGTCGTGCTCCAACGCATCCCGAAAGAGAATAAAAGGAGCCACATAGCGGCGAACCGAGGCGGATATGGAACCCGCAAGAGGGTAGTTAAGGGTTCCGTCTATGGCCTTTCTTATCTGCGGGAGTGAAGCCACAACCTCCTCAACGTGCTCCCGCCCGTGCGTCTTCCAGTAGGGATAGAAAAGCTCAAAAAGGTTGTACTCGAGCATAGCTTGGTCAAGCTTAAGAAGGTTCTTGTAGATGGCCAGGCGTAGCTGGATAAGGCGCTGGTTTTCGCTTAAGTTTGGGTCGGATATGATAACGGTTTCCTTTAGATTTAAAAGCGCAAGCTCCGCCAGAGCGTCGTCCTTCTCCGGAGGCGAAAAGAACTCCTCAACCTCAGATGAAGCAAGGCGGACAATCCAAGGAAAATCATCGTGGGTTGGCGATACGTCGCGCATCTCAAGTATCACACGATACTTCTCAAGAATCCCTTCTACCTCCTCGCTTAAACTTTCTGGGTAGTAATCGTTCTTAAGGTAACGACCGCGGATCAGCTCATTGACAAGCCCTTTGGCAACGAGAGCAGAGTTTGACTCTCCCCGCAAGCGACGGGCAAGAATGCGTTCGGTCGTGGCGCGGCGCTGCAGGTGGGGCTCGTTGTACTCCATAGCCCGACGGACCTTCTCGTAAGCGGAGGCGAGGGTGGAGACGGCTGCGGAAACCTTGATTTTTGGGCCCTCGGTAAGAGCAGGACCGCTATCGTTTGAGTACGCTTCGGCAAGCCTAGAAACGGCACCAGCGCGCGCATTGTTTTGATATGGGTAATTAGAATCCATCGAGGGTTATATTATCACGCGGTGAGGATCATTTCCCGCCCTTTTTCCAGAGATAGCGTATGGCGGCGATCAGAAGACCAATAATTAAAGCCCAAACGACGAACCACTGAAGATACCAGAACCAGGCGTATACGCCACTACCCGCGGTAGAGCTCATCATTGGCCAACCCATCATCCCCCAAGTTCCATTGGTATCAGCAAGAGCTCCCGCGTGTGTCATAAGTCCTGCCATTCTCATCATCACTTCTACATCACCTCCTTCAAGAACACTTCAAGCTAATTTTACTCCATTGTCTGCTCGGGACCGGCGTTTCGGAAGGTTGAGACGAAATCGTCGATTTGGGTTTCCTCTATACTCTCGAGCTTCAAAATTCTTCCCCAAGCGGTCAAGGCAAGAGATACATCGAGATTCTCTCGGGGTACAACTATTATCTTCCAATTCCACCGGGGAAGGTTTTGGACAACTCTCACCAACTCCTCCTTAAACTCCGGGTCCCGATAGGAAAAGACGATATACCCGTGTTCTAGGGAGTGTATTAAGTAACCATCCTCAATCTCCTCGTCATAAATACCGGCGCGCGTCCAGTCGGAATAGTGGGGACCTGAGGTCGGGGGGTTGGAGTTATAGGGAACCTCCGTCCCAACCGCAACGTGCTCACGCCCCAAATCCGCAGCCGCCTCACCGGGCAAGGGTTTGGAAAGCTCCCCGTAAGACCAAACCGCAAAGCCCCCTACTACAAAGACGATAGCGGACAAAAGTATGTATTTTACTGATTTACCTGGCATTTTCTTCCGCTAACCCGAACTCGACCAAGCTTTTGGAAATCAAGTATAACGAGATCAAAAGAAGAACCAGAGCCAAGAGTGAAATCTCCAATCCCTCAAAGGGAAGAATGGCCAAGCCACCGGACAACCCTACAAGAGAAATCAAAGCGGTGCTGCAGGCAGAGCAGGAGGCGGCAAAAGCTCCACCAAAGGTTCCCAAAAACCCTGGGAAACTTGCTCTCCCTATAAAAACCTTCGTTTTCCTCATACGAAGCACGGTAAGAGCCAGGTTTACCCCTCCCAGCAAAGCGACCAACCCCACCGCCAAAACGTTTAAAATCCCCGACGCCTTAGCCACAATTGACACATGGTTGGCGAACACCTCCCACAAAAACTTCAACTCGCTACTGATAGTAAAGGCAGAACTGTAAAGGGAGAAGTCATTTAGAACGAAATAGACAACAAACAAAGCAGCCGCTAGAACCAACACCAACAAAAGATAACCGGGACTTTTCAAAAGAAGTTTGAGGGCAAGAACAACCTTTCGCATTACTCAAGAAGCGCGTCGATGACTTCCTGGAAAGAGGCGAAGGGCTGGGCGCCGCTGATCACGGTACCCACAAAGGAGCCAGAAGGGTCGGTCTGGCCGACAAAGAAGGCAGGCGTCCCTTGAGCACCGTAACTTTGCGCATCTGCCACATCCGCCGCAACCTCATCGGCGTATTTGCCCGAATCCAGACACTCGTCAAAACCTACTCCATCAAGTCCGATTTCCCGTCCCCAATCTTTGACATCAGCCGAGGTGATACCAGAGATGGTGCTGGTTCCCTTTTTGGCCTGCTCCTCAAAAATCTTATCGTGCATCTCCCAAAACTTGCCCTGGTCATCGGCACACTCCGTCGCCTCAGCGTAGGTCTGAGCCATATCGTGTCCAATACTGGTTAAGGGAAGATCGCGATAAACGAAGCGAACTATTCCTTCATCGATGTACTCCGACTTAATTTGAGGAAGGGTATCCGACCAAAAGCTCCGGCAAAACGGACACTGGTAATCAGAAAATTCAATTATGGTCACGGGGGCGTTGGCGTCCCCGAGCGCGGGATCATCGTCTACCGAAACCTCAACGTTTTGGTTCTCGCTCGGTTGAGTTCCAGAACCATCACCCACATTAGTGGTCGAGTCCCCAAGCCCGCCGGTGAAGGCGATAGCGGCAGCTATTGCAATCCCACCAAGAACAATGGCTAAGGGCGTGTAAAAAGGTTGTAACTTAGATGTTCCGGGCATATCGTCTAGTTTACCAAATCGTTACGCGCCGGTTGTGAGTCGAAGATAAACCACTGCAAAAGCGGTCATCGAAAAAATCCACAACATCAAAAAGAGCAAGTCCAACCAAGGCCGCCAAAGTTTGTAGCGGACAGTCGTCGAGCGGATTCCCAACGTCGCGTGAGTGAAGAACGTGAACATCAAGGTTGGAAAAAGTATCGGATAGGAGGGTAAGTTTATTTCAAAAAGCGGCAATGCGAACCCCCACAAGAAAACAACTACCAAAATCCAGCCCGTAAGGTATTGAAGGGAGCTCAAAACCCACTCTTTATTCCTAAACCGAGCTTTGATTGTTGAAAGTAATTTCAAATTTTGCATTTCAATTGGCTGTTAGAGTCCCAACCATACCCGCCTCACGGTGTCCAGGGACGGAGCAATAAAATTCGTAAGTCACCAAAACCATCAGATCATCACGCGGAACGTCAAACTCCACCGTCAACGAGGAGCCAGGAGAGACAAGAGTGGTATTTACGTTGAGCTCGTCAATCACAAAGTCGTGGGAGACACTTCCCTCGTTTTTGAGCGTCAGGCGCACGCGACTACCTTTGGAAAAGGTAAGGGTCGAAGGTGTAAAAGAAAACTCCTCCGCCTCGACTGTGACCTCGGTAACCTCAACTCCCGGGGTGATTGTTTCTTCTTCCCCAACTTGGGTCGGGGTGGAGGTCTCCTCCTTCTGCAACTCGTATTGCGGGGACGGTAGATAGGACCCTAGATAAGGGTCCAGAAAACCCTGCCGCCACAGGTAATACCCGCCGCCGATTAAGACCAGGATGATAAGAAGAATCCAAAAAATCTTTCTCATTCAACCTCACCTCCTCCCGCGAGTTCTTTGTTGACCAAATTCTCGGGTGCTTTACCGCCCAAGACATCCAAAATCGCCTGGGCCGCAAGGCGCGCCATCGCCCCGCGCGCCTCATCCGTGGCCGAGGCGGTGTGGGGAGTCAGAACCACGTTATCAAGCTCGGACAAGCCCGGGGCGAGCTTGGGCTCCTCCTCAAAAACGTCCAGCGCCGCACCCCGAATGGTTCCCGCCTTGAGGGCCTCGACCAGTGCCTTCTCCTCCACCACCGGACCGCGGGAGGTATTTATGAGGTAGCCGGTTTTTTTCATCAGTTTTAGATTATCGGCGTTTATCAGGTGGCGGGTCGCAGGCAGCAGTGGTACGTGGATGGAAACGAAGTCCGCCTCTTTAAGAAGATCGTCTAGCTCCTTCTTATAGACCGCGCCGAACTCCTTCTCAAACTCGGGGTCCTGCTTGGGGTCGTGGTAGAAAACCTTCATTCCCATCCCCTTGGCCGCCATCTCGGCTACCCGACTCCCTATGCGCCCCAAACCCACGACACCCAAGACCTTGTCCTTGACCTCCGTTCCCAAAAGAAGCATCGGTTCCCAACCGACGTATTTGCCCGCCCGAGTAAACCGATCGGATTCGGGGATGCGGCGAGCAATTGCAAGCATTAAAGCAAAGGTGTGCTCGGCGACCGCCTCGGTCAAAACACCGGGGGTATTGGCGACGTAAATCTTTCGCTCGATTGCGGCTTTGACGTCGATATTGTCGTAACCCACGGCGTAGTTGGCGATGACCTTAAGACCGGAGCCGGCGGCGTCCATCATCTCACCGTCAATTTTGTCGGTCAGGAGAGGCAAAAGCGCATCAATTCCTTTGACCCTTTCAAGAAGAACCTCGCGGGGAATAACACGATCCTCCTCCCAAACCTCGAGATCAACCTTGCCTTCCAAGAGTTTCAAACCTTCTTCCGGGATTCTTCTTGTCACAAATACTTTCGCCACGCCAGCATAAGGATATAAGTTTTTCTTCCTACCTTTCAATTACCTTCCACTGCTGTGCGACAATTCGCGCGAATTGTCCAGCGGTGGTACAATCAGCGCCAAATGGTGCCTCCAAAACTGTCGGAAAAGGAATGGACGAAGGTATTTAAGGGATTGGGTAATGAAAACCGGATAAAGATAATTAAGATGCTCTATCCCCAAAAGTCCATGACCGTAACTGAAGTCAAAAGAAAGCTAGGAATTTCTTACAAATGGATGTCAAAGAACTTGGTTGATTTGGAAAAGATAGGGATACTTCTAAGTAAGGGTCTCAAAGGTCACGTCATATACCGCATCAATCCTGACTTATCAAAAGAAATAGACAAGGTTATTCGAACGTTTACTAGCTAAACTGCTTTGGGAATACTTCGCGCGAAGTGTTCCTAAGCCATGGGGGTGGAGTCGCGGATCTTGAATCCCACAAAGCCCTGGCCGAAGTCTTCAACCATCAAGGTCTCCAAGACGTCCTCGCGGCCCTCGAAATATTCCATAAAAAACCGATTCCACAGCGCCTCGCGGGCGTGGTAGGTGTATTGCGGGGTATCCTCCCCTGCAGCAAGCGAAAAGACGTTGTCCTCAAAGTTAAAGGAGGTAAGCTCGCCGCCCATAAACCCACAAAGGTGTGCCTTGCCCGCGAAAAACGACAAGCCCGGAGCGTCTTGCCCAAGCTTTGCCAGGTTGGAGGAGGCCTTAGCCCAGTGCATCGCCTCGGGCGAGATGTGGGGAATGGCGAGACGTGGGTCCTCCGGGTCCTCCTTGGCCAAGTAGCGTTGCATAATGACCCAAGAGACGATGTTTTCGACGGCGGGGGCGTCCTCGCGGACGTCGCCTCGGAGGGCGGAGATGAACTTGGCGGCGAAAGTCTTGGGCTCCTCGGATATGAGCTTAAAATACTTGGCGTAAAAAGAGACCTCGTTTAGATAATGGAACATCATAGAAAATAGCCGGGTCAGTGCCCCCTCCGTATATTCAACCGGGATCAAGATGACCACACCCAGCTCCTTGAGGTGGGTCGTGTTGTGGAACTTCTTCTTGGTAAAGTTTAGGGCCTCCGACCCCCACTTTTTGGGGTCGAGGATGCGCGCAACGATCTCCCGCTCCTCAAAATCCTCTGGAGTAAAGTCGGATGCGGGAGCAAAGAAGACCTCGTTCTGCCACTTCCTATCCTCCAAAAACCGTATCGCCGAGTAGACCTCCCGCAAGTCCTCATTCTTAAACATCTCCTCCACGCTCTCATAACCCGCTTGCGCGAGGATGTTCTTGGGAGGGTTTTTACGAAAGAGCTCGCGGGCCTTCTCCTCCTTGAGGAAAAAACCTTTCTTGGGTTTGGCGATCTCAAAGGCGCGCTCGAAGAGCCGCGTTATGTCCTCGTGGTTTTGGATATCGGGATCGCCGAGGACCTTCTTTATCTCCTCCTCTATGAGCTCGACGCGGGAGGCCAACGCTTCCAAAACCTTCTCTCGAGGAGAGTTCTCCGAGAGCCCGAGCTCGTCGAGGGCTCGCGCCCTCTCCGCCTTAACGATCTCCAAAAGCCGAGAAGGAACGTCCTTTTTCCCGGTAAAATCTCCCATCTCCTCCGTAAGGGTCTCGAGCTTTTCTTTGGTGGTTCCCAGAAGTTTAGCAAGTTCCTCCATACAATAGTCTATAAATTATTTAAGTTTTTTACCCGTGCTTCAAGTGATTTGCGCTTGAGGAGCCCGGCTTGCGCGCCGACCTCTTGCGTCACCGACTCGGCGTTTAAGGTCCCCCATTTGAGCGCGGTCGGCAGGTCTCGTTCCAAAACCAACGCGGCGGTCAAACCGGTCGAGAAAGCGTCTCCCGCCCCTGTCCTCTCCTTGGCCGGCTTCTTGGTAGCCTTCTGGAAGTGAAAGCTCTCGCCGTCGGAGGCGTAGGCGCCCGCCGGTCCATCGGTTACGACAACAATTCTTGGACCTAGTTCGTGAAGCCGCGCGACAAGCTCGCGCTCGTTTTTTAGCGCGTGGTCCACCCCCAAAAGCTGCCCCGCCTCCTGCCGGTTTAATATCAAAACCTCGGTCATCTTAAGAAGCTTGGCGTAGGCCTTGAGACCCTCCTTAATCTGATAAGAACCGGGGTTAAAGGCGACCTTGGCGCGATTCTCTTTAACGTAGGCGAAGAAGGGTTCGTGGAAGTAATCGTGACCCGGGGCGAGAGAGGAAAAGTAGACCCACGGCGCGTGGACTTTGGGGACCTCGTACTTTCGCGGCTGGTGCTTTGAGAGGATGGTCCGCTCCCCCTCCCAAGAGATTATGATATTGACGTTCGTCGGTTGATCCTTGTCAACCTTTACGAGCGAGGTATCGACCCCCTCGTGCTTAAAGTTCTCCAGAATCTCGCGGCCAAAAAGATCTTCCCCCACGTGGGTGTATATCGCGGTTTTGACTCCCAAGCGCGAGGAGCCGACCGCAACGTTTGCGGCGTTTCCGCCGAAGGTTAGGGAGAAGCCCTTGCTCGGGACCTTGTCCGCTGCAGACAGACACAGCTCACACTCCTCGTCGCCGTGGAGTTGACAATGGACATCCGCTTCTTGAGGAAAAGAAAAGATATCGACCACACAGTCGCCTATTGTTATGAGGTCGAAGTGATTGGGCATTCCCTCGGGACTTGGCATTGTCTTAAAGATATCAGAGAACAGAGATCAGAGACAAGAAAGAAGCGCAGGGGAGATGTCTTTGAGGAACATCCCGCAGGAACGTAGGTGACGAGGGCGAGGCGATCCTACAGCAATAGGAGACGACGTTTCCGAAAAGACATTCCCCAAGCTTGGAAAATCTACCAACTCCCGCCGCCCCCGCCGCCGAATCCCCCACCGGAGAAACCCCCGCCGCCGAATCCGCTCCCCCCACCTTGGGAGGGGCTCGAGGGAAGGGTCGAGGCGAAAGAGCTCTCCATAGCGTGTACCGAGGAGGCGAAAGAGGCGGCGTTAAACGGCCCGGGCCCCACATACCAGGAGGGCTTGGGCGGTTCGACCCCCAGTTTCTCAAACGTCTTGACCCACTTGCTCGTTACCCCAAAAGCCATGGCGTAGGGCAAGAACTCGTCGAACCTGTTTATACGCTCGTTGAACTGTTGCATATACTTTTGGGCGGTCGAGATAAAAAGCTTAAAGCCGGAGGCGCGCCTCACCGCTTCCGTCCCTTTGCCGGTTTTGCGGGGCATCAAGGGGGAGGACAAGAGCATGAGAACCCCCAAGACCGCAACCGGTATCGGAACCCAGGAAAGGTTCATGTTGCTAAAGATATAAAACAGCACCGCGGTCGCTCCCAAAAGAACCCCTGCTTTAACCGCGTGTCGCGCCATAACCTTGTTCGGGGGCTGGGGAAAGTAGCCCGCGTCGGTAAGGCCAGCGTAGAGCTTTTCCCTGATACCTGAGAGGTTTCGGTAAAACTTATTCTTAAGAGCGTCGAGCTCCACCCTGTCCTTGTCGCCTTTGAAAATCCCCTCCAAAACCTCCCTCTCCCAATCCTTGAGACTTTCGTCGGCCTCCTTTAGCTTTTCAAATCGATACTTTCTCTTTCTTCCTTCCCCTTTCTCTATAATCTTTAGGTACCCCCTAACCGCCAAGTCTACGATGGTCGAGGAGATATCGGATATATTGATGCGCTCGTCAACTAGAGTACCTACCTCTCCGGGTCTCAACCCCAAAGGAGGTTCAAACTCCACGACCACGGTTCGCTTGGCGAAAAGCGGTTTGATACCTTCCTCGGCCTTGGGGTCGTCCACAACGTGCGCTTTGTACCACATGTCCCGCCCGTGCTTCCACCACTGCCAAACGACATAGGCGACCGCGGCCAAGGATCCCAGAATAAGCCAGTAGGGCTTTAGGAAATCATCCAGGTAAAAAGGTTCCTCAACCAGTCCTGTTGGAAAGGCGGTTGCGACGGTTAAGCCCTCGCGTGCGGAAAGCGCCCCCACCGTTACAAACTCTCCCTCACCGCCTATAACCACGGCAGAACAGTCCCTCGCCTGCGAGCCAAAACGCCCCGTGTAGCAGACCACGTTTTGAACGACTGTCCCCTCCAAGGCAACCGTCGCCGAGGCCTTCCTAATCGAAACACCCCACTCGGTACCGGTCACGTCCCAATAGAGCTCGTCGTGATCGTCGAAACGGGTTATAACCTTACCAACCTCATACTCTATTTCATATTTATGCTTCCCTGAGATTGTTACATCGGGGTCGCCTATCCTAACAGTGACTCTTTCGCTGGAGGTATCTACATCGGTTATTGCCCTTGTCCCATCCTGCTTGACCTCCCCAAGGCGAAACTTAATCCCTTGTGTAGGAATGGTGCGGAAGATCCCGTGTTTTGCCACAGAGAAGTCGACCTCGATAGTCTCGACAACCTGCACCTTGCCATTTTTGGGGATAAAGATTTCGGAGTTAAAGCTCTCGATAACCCAGCTCTCCTGAGCCCACGCTGCGCGAGTAAAGAGTAAGGGTAAGAGAATCAAAAGCAGAATACGCCGAGCGAAGGAACTGGTTTTGAGGAACATCCCGCAGAAGCGAAGGCGACGAGGACGAGGCGGCTCGTCAGCAGACGAGAACGGCGTTTCCGAAAAACCAGATTCCGGAGCGAAAAGACGCTTCAACATCAAAATTAGTTTAACAGAGGAGGCAGACGAATGTTATCGTGCTATCATTTCCAGTAATAACTGGGGAAAGGAGGTAAGAGATGATCGTCCCGCTTCAGATGGCGATAGCCGAGACCTTCTTCAACGCGGGTCAAGACCTTCTGGAACAGGAGGGTTTGAGCAAGAGCCAAAGGGAGGCCGCCTTGGAGTACATGCATATCGCCAAGGGGACCTACCAGCTGGCGCTGGCGGAGAATCCTCCCTATCTCGCCAGAAGGAGAAAACTCCGGGCGGAGATTCAACAGCGAATCGACGCCGCCAGAGAGGTACTAGTCGGAGCAATCCTACCCGATCTCGATTAGCCCATCACCTCCGCCTAAGGCGGGCAGGTCTGATGGGCTTTTCTTCTTTCCCAAACCCATCCTGCTAAGATATCCTTGGTGCCTAAAAAGGAAAGCGTCATCGAGGTCAAGGACCTCAAGAAATTCTTCGGTAAGACTAAAGCGGTAAACGGCATCTCCTTCTCTGTCGAAAAGGGCGAAATCTTCGGGTTTTTGGGTCCCAACGGCGCCGGCAAGACCACCGCCATACGCTGCATGATGGATTTCCTAAGACCCGACGAGGGCCAAATCACCATCTTCAGCCTCGATGCAAGGCGCGACGGCCCTCAACTCAAGGAGCACATCGGCTATCTCTCAGGAGATGTCCGGCTCTACAGCAACTGGACCGGACAGGAGCATATTAAATTTTTCGAGAAATTCAACGGCCCCTCCCAAGCGCGAAAGCTCGCCAAAGACCTGGACTTTGACGTCAAACCCAAATTCAAAAACCTCTCCTCCGGAAACCGGCAAAAGCTTGGCCTCATTCTAGCCCTCATGCACCAACCTGAGCTTTTGATTTTAGATGAGCCAACGTTAGGGCTAGATCCCCTCTTGCAAAACAAGATCTATGAGATTCTCCAAAAGTTTGCCGCCGAGGGCACCACCGTTTTTATGTCCTCTCACAACCTCGGCGAGGTGGAGCGCATCTGCAACCGCGTGGGGATTATTAAAAACGGCAAGCTCGTATCCGTAGACAGCGTGCGGGCGCTCAAGGGCAAAAAGATCTACAACGTCACCGCGACGTTTGCCAAAAAAGCACCCAAAGACGGGTTTGAGATGGCAGGGGTGGAGGTTATAAAAGAAATGCCAAACGGAGTTGTTTTGAGGGTTAAAGGAGACATCAACCCGGTGCTGGATAAAATCAAAGAATTTACCCTGCTGGATATCGAGATAATCCCCGAGAGCTTGGAAGAGGTGTTTTTGGAGTTTTACCGATAATGCTAGCCTTGATCCTGCAGACAATCAAAAAGAGTAAATGGAGCATAGTCGGCTACACGCTGGGGGCGGCTCTTTTGGTGTGGCTTCTGGTCGCCCTGTTCCCTTCCTTCTCGACACAAGCCGCGAATTTTACCGAAACACTGGTGGAGTTTTACCCCGAGGAGTTTCTCAAAGCCTTCAACATCGAGATAGGAAGCTTCTTAGGAAGCATCGAGGGTTTCTTGAGCGGCGAGCACTACAGCCTGATGTGGCCTCTCCTTCTTATTATCTTGGCGATAAGCTTTGGCGGTGGGGCGCTCGCGGGCGAGATAGACCACGGGACTATTGAGGTTCTCCTGTCCCAACCCATCTCCAGGACTAAACTCTTCCTGGGCAAATATCTAGCCGGGGCGGTGATAATCCTCACCTTCGTATTCGCCTCTGCACTCTCGGTCGTTCCTTTTGCGGAGATTTACAACGTCGATTATCAGCTCCAAAACCACCTAACGCTAGCGGTTTTGGGGGCGTGCTTTGGGTTTGCACTCCTCGGAATAACCATGATGTTCTCCAGCTTCTTCTCCGACCGGGGCAAGGTCACCCTGGTCTCCGCGGTTTTGATGCTCGCCATGTATTTTGTCAACGTGGTGGCCGCCCTTAAAGAAAACCTGGCAGACCTCAAGTATCTATCCTTCTTCCATTATTTCGAATCCAACACCCCCCTCCTTAGGAACGATTTGGAGCTTGAGTCCGTAGCGGTTTTTCTAGGGGTGGGTTTGGTCTGTACCATCGTCGGCCTCATCTGGTTCAACCGCCGCGATATAGCTATCTCCTAAATCCTAAAAAAGTTCGTTTGACAAAAAGGTTAGAATTAAACATCCTTTCGAGCTCCCAGCACCCAAGAGGTTGGATGTTGCGAGCCCCGAAGGGATCCACGGCTCGGATCTTGAACGGGCCAGCAAGGTTGTGGCGACCCCACAACCACTGAGAATCCCCGCTTGAGAGAGCGGATTCCAGTAGACCCTTGCCGGAACTTAAAGACTGACGTGGAAAAAGCATCTTCGCGGATGGGAGTGCACTCCTAAGACAGTACCGGCAAGGAACCCGAGGCGGCTCGCGACCCCCACGCAAGCCGCCTTTTTCTTTTAAACAAGGTTAGAAACGGTGTGCTATACTGCGTGAGTATTTGTTTCCTCTCGTTCGGTAAAAGATATCCTCAAAGCTTATCCCACACGATCAGACAGAAACAGAAAAATAAAGGTGGTGATAATTGAATGACTAAGAAATTATTCGTCGGAGGGCTTCCTTATAGCGTTACCGATTCCAAACTCCAAGAGATGTTTTCAGAGATTGGTGCAGTTTCCTCTGCAACTGTGATTTCCGACAGAGACACAGGCCAGAGTAAGGGTTTCGGATTTGTCGAGATGGAAAAAGATCACGAGGCCGATGAAGCTATCAAAAAATTAAACGGCACGATGATGGAAGGAAGAACGATTGCCGTCAACGTCGCCAGACCAAGAGAAGATCGACCAAAAGGTCCGCGGTTTAACGACCGAAGAGGTCGCAGGCGCTTCTAAATACCTCCTTCCAAAAGGGAAAAGGGCCAGACTCCAATGAATCCAGCCCTTACACTGTTAGACAGCCGGTCAGAAATCAGCCCCGGTGATGTAATCTATAGCGATAAGAGTGGCCAGTCGCTGGAGGGCGATCTGATCCATGTTATGCATCGCCCACTCCCTGACCCAAGGCTGAAGGTGAGCCCCGTGACCGTGACCGCAGACTTTGCAGTACTCCCCAGTCCCGAACAACCGTTCCAAGAAGCCCGGCTGCTTTTTGGCAGGGTAAATATGGACGTGAGACGGGACGCCGTTTACGTAGTACGGTACCCCGCAGACTTCGCACGGACCATCGGGCCATTCTCTTACCGGCTCGTCGTCGAAGTAGTAATCGTCGTAGTACTCACCGTAGTCCAAATCGTCGTCCATCGATCCCTCCTTTCCTTGGTTTTTATACCTAAATTATACTCTTTTGCTCCAGAAAGTCAACGCTATAGGGCAGACAGCTCTTTTCTCAAGACCGTCTAACCAAAAAAAGGCCGTGCAAAAAAGCACAGCCTGTTTGATGAGTTCCTAACGAAGCCACACGTGACCCCAAAAGCGGTTCCAAAGGAACACGAACCGCTCGCGCGACAGCAGTGCGTGTATCCCAAGGAAAGCCGCCAAGAGCACCAGGAACGTCGAGTCCTGCCGAATCGCCGTCCAAAAGTAGAACACCGACAAGAAAAAGGACGCAATTCCTTGGAAGACCAGAAAGTCCACGCGGACCAGGACCAGGGTCGCCAGGGTCACCACCGCCCAGACCAAGGGACTCACGAACCCGGTGATAGTAAGCAGGGTAAAGCCCGACAACGCGAGAAGCAGATCCGCCCAACCGTCGAGCTCTGCAAGTCTTCCTTCCCCGGCTAAGCCGCTACGGCGCGCCAGTTGGCCGTCGAACAGGTCGGTCATCCACAGGAGGAGAAGAAGCCATCCTCCAGTCCCGGCAACCGCCGAGGGACCCTCGGCCAAGCCGACGAGCGGGACGACTAGCACTCCGACAAATCGAATTAAGGTCAAGAGATCCGCCGTCCGCTTTAAGGTGTGGCTCGCTCTCATCTTACTTCCTCCTTTCTTGGAGTTATGGGATTTGCCTAAATTATATTCCCGATTTCTAGTGAGTCAAGAAAACCGTTGCTTTGTTTGCCGCGACCTAAAAACAAATTATAAAATCGCGTTAGAGCCTGATATTACTGCAAAGGGGGTGATAACACTGAACAAAGGTCTTCTAATCGCCATCATTATCGTCTTGCTCGGAGCTGCAGGAGCCGGATATTGGTACTTCTACCTACGCGAAGGCGCCTCCCCCACCACAACCGAGGAATCCTCCTCCGACGGGGGTTTCGTCGGCAGCATCGCCGATGCCCTAAAGGTGGGCACCGCAATGAAGTGCACCTGGAGCTACCAAGGGGATTCCGCCACCTTTTACCTTAAAGGGAACAAGTACTACGGCGAGATAACCACGCAAGAGACGGGAACGTTTAAGTACATCTACCGCGACGACTGCACCTACTACTGGCAGGAGGGACAAAGCCAAGGAACCAAGCTCTGCGTTACCCTGGCAGAGGGTGAGGAATATGATACATCTGACTTGGAAGCGGCCGACTCCTCCGCCCAGGCACTGGGCTACGAGTACAGCTGCAACCCGGAGGTGGTCACCGACTCGCGGTTCACACTCCCAACTGGAGTGGAGTTTCTGGACTTGAGCCAGTATATGCAGCAGTTCAAGCCTTAAGCACTCAACGCTACAAATCCCGTTACTAAAGATTTGTCGGGTATAAATTCGTTATGAGGATAATACGGACAAAGACCAAAACCAAAGCCATGAAGGCGTTTGGGAAAATCGAGTGGCCGCTGACTCACAAGGAACACTTTGGCCACGAACGGGACGAAAGGTACTGGAAGAAAGTCAAGTTCTACCTAAGCGCCAAGGAAGGGAACACGGTCCTAGGGATGGTTGATGGCAACTACATGGCAGGCGTTATGTACGTCTCCCAGCTTATCGTGGGTCACAAAGCCCGAGGCAGGGGTATAGGTCGGGCTCTTATGGAAGAGACCGAAGAAATCGCCCGGAAAAACCGGGTCCATAAGATTTACCTACACACTGGATCCACTTGGGGCGCGGTCGATTTTTACGAAAAGCTCGGGTACAAAACGACGGCCGACCTCAAAAACCACTACGAAGGACAGGACTTCTGCGTAATGTCCAAGCTGCTTTAAGTGGCCTTCCCCTCGGAGCCAAAGAGCTTGATCTTGCGCTCCACTACCTCCTGGACGGCGGCGATGACGTCAGGCATAATCTTGTAAATGGCAACCTCGTCGGTCTTTTTAAGTACTTTCTCCAGAGTTTCCCGGTAGGCAATTCTCATCTCCGAGTTGACGTTAACCTTGACTATCCGACCGGTCTTTATAGCTCCCCGGACCTGATCGTCGGGGATGCCGCTCCCGCCGTGCAGGCTAAAGAAGCACGGAAGGGTCTGCCTAAGGGTCCTTAAAAGCTCCAGATCCAGCTTGGGGGCGGTCTTGTATACGCCGTGGACGTTGCCTATGGAAACCGCCAAGGTATCTATCCCGGTGCGCGACACAAAATCCTTGGCTTGCTCGGGATCGGTGTACTTCGATTTGGCCTGCTCTTCCTCAATCTTCTCCTGAAGATGCGGTGCGCTCGAGCCCTCAATAAAAGTGAGCTCCGCCTCGACCAAAAGACCTTTCGCGTGCGCCTCCTCCGCGACCTTTTTTGTCGCCGCGACGTTCTCCTCGTAAGGCAACTTGGAGGCATTGATGTGTATAAGCTCGTAACCGGCCTCGATTCCCTCCTCGGCCGCCTCAACTGACGGCGCGTGATCCAAATTTATGAAAATTGGAACACCGGTTTCTTCGCGATAATTTTTAACGAGGTCCACCAAATTGGCGGCGCCTATAAATTCGGTCTCGCCGTGCGAGCTTTCCACAATTATTGGTGCCCTAAGCTTGGCCGCGGCACCTACAATGGCTTTTAAAGTTTCGATATTGGCAGCGTTAAAGGCGCCTATGGAGTAGACTTCGTCTTGGGCTTTGGTTAATACGTCTTTAGCGGCCATATGAGTAAATTACTTGCTCTTTTTGAGTCCTATTGCTTTTTTCGCTGCGGCGACGATGTCCTTGGCAACTAACCCAAACTTAACCATCAATTCATCTGGGTCGCCGGACTCCCCAAAGCGGTCTTTGACCCCCACGCGAACGACCGGGACAGGGTAGTTCTCGCCCAAAAATTCTGCGACCGCCCCTCCCAATCCACCCGCCACCTGGTGCTCTTCCGCGGTCACAACTGCGCCCGCTTTTTTAGCTGCCGCGAGGATGGTTTTTTCGTCCAAGGGTTTGACCGACGGCGAGTTGTAAACCTCGACGCCCAAGCCGGACTTTTCTAATCTTGCGGCGGCCAAAAGCGACTCGTGGACCAGCGGTCCACAAGCCACAATCGTAACATCCACGATCTTACCTTTGGATTCCCAAAATACCCGCGCCTGGCCTATCTTAAAAGGCGTTTTGTCGGTCGTTACAACCGGCGTCTTTTCGCGGGCAAAGCGCATATAGGCGGGTCCGTCAAGCTTGGCTATGGTCTCGACAATCCTCTTTGCCTCCCACACATCGCAGGGCGCAAAAACGGTCATATTGGGCTGCACCCTCATCAAAGCCATATCCTCAAGGGCCTGGTGCGTCGCCCCGTCGGGCCCCACCGAAATGCCCGCGTGGGCGCCCATTATCTTGACGTTGGTTTCCTGAAGAGATATCAGGGTTCTAATCTGCTCGTTATTCCTTCCCGGTGAAAATACCGCGTAAGAGGCAATAAACGGGATCTTACCTCCCAAAGCCATCCCGGCGGCCAAGGAGGCCATATTCTGCTCCGCGACCCCCATCTCTACGTAGCGATCGGGGAACTCTTGCTGGAACCAGTGAGAACGGGTAGATTCCGCCAAATCTGCGCACAAAACAACGACGTTTTTATCTTTTCTTCCCGCCTCGACCACTCCCTTACCGTAGCCGTCGCGGGTGGGCAACATCTCAAGCTTCTTCTTGTCCAAGACGTTTGGGACCAGTTTTGCTGATTTATTTATAGGCATTTTTAACTACTCTCTACTCCTATTTACTCGTGTTCGCTCCTTATCTTCCCACCCAAGGTTCTTATCTCGTGCAGCGCTTTTCTGGCCTCCTCCGGCTTGGGAGGCTTGCCGTGCCAGGCGGGGTCCCATTCCATAAACCCAACCCCACGGCCGGGTATGGTGTGAGCGATTATCAAGGTCGGATCCTCGTAAACCGCTTTGGCGTGATTTACGGCGTCTATAAATTCCTCGATATTGTGCCCATCGATATGCAAAACATGCCAACCGAAGGATTTGTACTTTTCCTCCAGTGGTTCCAACGGCATCACATCCTCGGTGTGCCCGTTTATTTGGATATTATTTCTGTCCATAATGGCGGTTAGGTTGTTGAGGTTATTCTTCCCAGCAAACATCGCCGCCTCCCAAGTGTTTCCGGCCTGTTGTTCCCCGTCGCTCATGATGCAATAAACCCTCCACTTCGCCTCATCCATCTTGCCGGCCAGAGCCATACCGGCGGCCTGCGACAGACCGGAACCTAAGGGACCGGAAGTCGTCTCTACCCCCGGGAGTTTGGTTCGCTCTGGGTGCCCTTGCAACCGTGTCCCCCACTTGCGGAGCGTCCAAAGCTCCTCGTGAGGGAGATAACCGGCGTGAGCCATAACTGTGTAGCGGGCGGGGCAAATGTGCCCGCAGGAGAGAATAAGACGATCCCGATCCTTCCAATCCGGATCCTGGGGCTTGTGGTTGAGGATATGAAAATACATCGCGGTCCAGATCTCCATGGTTCCCAACGGCCCCGCGGAGTGGCCGGAACCCGCTAGGGTAAGCATCTTGATAAGGTCTTCCCTCATCTCGTTTGCCATCTTGTAGAGTTTGTCGGTTGTGTAGTGATCTTTCTTGGGAAATTTCATGCTCGATACACTAAGGAATTTTCCGTTTCCTTCTCTAGTTTTTGAATTTCTTCCAAGACCTCCTCAGGGGTATCGACTATGCGATAGACCTTGAGTTCCTCGCCTCTAATATACATATTTTTGGCGACTGCCTCCAAAATCTCATGCCAAAACCCACCGTATAGGATAAAGGGCTTGTGGTGCCCAAAATAAAGCCGCGCGACCCCCCAAGCCATGCCAAACTCCGACACCGTCCCGGTACCGCCGCGGAAGATGACGTAGGCGTCGCCTATATCCAAAAGCCGTAGCGTCCTCTCCAAATAATTTGTGGTCTTTATCTCCTGGTCGATTGGGTTACTCTTGTCTCGACCCTCAAAGTAAGGGGCGTCTTTGGGGTAGAAGCTCACCCCAATGACCTTGCCGTTTGCTTCCTTAGCCCCCAGGGTCGCCGCTTTCATAACACCCGGTCCTCCGCCGTTTACTATTGTGTAACCCTGCTCGGCGAGGAGTTTGGAGGTCTCATAGGCCGCCTTCCATTCGGGTCTATCTTCGTGAGCGTCGGCGAAACCAAAAATGGAGATTTTTTCAAACCTTCTAGACATTGGAAGAGGCATCTTCTAACGCTTTGATTGCCTCATCAACGTTATCAGATTCAAATATGGCCGAGCCAGCGCAGAGTTCGGTCGCCCCGGCGGCGACCATGCCGGGCGAGGTTTCCACGTTTACTCCGCCGTCGACCGAGATGGGAAGGTTGGGGAAAGCGTCCCTGACCTCCCGGATTCTGCCCAGGACGGAAGGGACAAACTTTTGCCCTCCAAACCCACTTTTTACACCCATCGCCTGGAAGAGGTCGACCTTAGGCAAGAATTTCCAAACCCGCTCGAGCGGAGTATCAGGGTCCAGGGTCACACCCACACTAAAGCTTTTGGATTCGGCTTCCTGTATTAACTCGAGCCACCCCTGGTGGTTCCCTTTCGACTCGACGTGAAAGATCAGACGGTCGACCCAGGGATGCTTAAGAAGCTCAACCCACCGCTCGGGGTCTTGAACCATCAAATCCGCCTCAATCTTGAGAAGAGATACGTCCGGATCCGGTCCCTTCCACAGCTCCTTCTCCTCAATCTCCTCAAACACAAGAGGGTCGGAGAAGGTGGTATTGGGAACAAAATGCCCGTCCATTATGTCCCACTGAACGCGAGAAACATAAGGAGCGACGAGCTCGAGGCGTTTTATGAACTCGTCTTTGCTGTGAACCAGGATGGTTGGAACAATTTCAACCATAGTCCTACGATATACCTGAAATTGCTAGAACCGCTTTGAGCGGTCGTCCAATTTCAATCACTTTATTAATTTTACCAGTGTTGGCACCTTAAAAACCCCGTGTTATCATCTGCATAAGCAGAAAACGTCTGAAAGGAGGGAGAAAATGTTAGTCAGTTTGGTTGAACTTCAGGATTTCTTAGCTGACGCCGCCCTCCACACCTACGCTGTCGGCGGCGAGCGGGTAGCGCCATGGAATCTCGGTTTTAAAGAGATAGAGTACATCAGGGGGACTCTTCGCTACCGGGATAGTTGGGCTGGCTCACGCCGGGCACCAGGTAGAGAGGTCATCTTCCTATTGCTCCAAACCCCCATCTGGAGCAGGTGGTACGACGGCGGGATAAGACCCAGGTTTTGGGGTGATGGGCGACTAGTCAAAGAAGCCGCCGATTTCCTCAAAGAGTCCCTCCGCTACCTTCCCGTCGAGAGGCCTTGGCGGCGCGGACCTGCCTTCTTCCGCAAAGGAAGGTGGGTCTACACGAGTGTTGTTGTGGGGAGCATGCGCTCCTTCGTTGGGATAGAATGGATCCTCCAGCTGCCTAAAGGGGTCGTTTTCCAACAAATCTACGGCGGGGGTCTGGTCGTAGGCAAGGAAGTACCTCAAATCGTGGAATAACTTCGCCAGCAAAGGAGATGGATATGAAGCTCTTAGCGAAGATCAAGAAGCTGTTGGAGCCGAAGGAGAAACCGAGGCGTCCGGAGTACATGTGGGAGATCCTCAACATCATTCTCCCACCGGACAAAAAGCGCAGATGGAGGAGCCCGTACCCCCCACTCGGAGACATGAGGGTGGACGAGGTCTTCAACCTGGCGAGGACGGCACAGGCCAAGCGAGGGTGAATTTTCCCCTCGCTTTTCTTTTTCACTGAAACATCTACACCTTTCGGGTGATAGGTTTAGGATTCAAGATTGGAAATCTTTTTAATGCGTCGCAGGTGGCGCTCTTCTGAAGGATCGGGGGTTTCGAGCCAGGTTTTGACGATGTTTTTGGCTTGTTTCTCGCTTAGGTGATCGGCGGGAAGGGAGAGGACGTTCGTTCCGTCGTGCTGGCGGGACTGCTTCACCAACGCCTCTTCATCACCCCACACAAGAGCCGAGCGCACACTCTTGAACTTATTGGCTACCACATCAACCCCAACGCCGGAACCGCAGAGCAGTATTCCTCTGTTCTCTTTCGGGTTTTCGGAAACCTTTCTTGCAACTGCAGAGGCAAAGTCGGGGTAGTCGTCCTTCTTATCGTAAGACGCAGCCCCTAAATCCTCGAACTCGTAACCCCACTCCCCAAGCCACAGCGCAATTTTCTCCTTCAATTCAAAACCCCGATGGTCGGTTCCCAAATAAATCATATTGAAAGTGAACAACACACAGAGAACAGAAAACAGAGGGCAAGAACGCCATATCTGAAAAGATACGAACCAGGTCCTTAGCTTAGCCTTTTTCGTATCGCCTCAAGAATATCCCTGGCCGTTTCCTGTCCTCCCAAACCAAACGCTAAACCTCCAGCCAAGGCGAGCATCGCTACAACACCGGTGAAGAGAACCTGCACCAAGTTAGCGGCGACACCAAGCTGGTTCAAGACCACAAGCGCGGTAAAAAAGAGGATTGCGTAGCGAGAAACTCCCGCCATAACCTGAGCCGAGACGGCTCCGATACCCTTGAATCCTTGCCTTATCACCCCCTCGGTCAAATCGGCGACCACTATGCCGATAAAACCAATGACGGCGGCCACGAAAACGTTGGGCAAGTAAGCCAGGAGATCGCTCAAAAGATCAGAAATTCCCGGTACTCCCCAGGTCGCAAGCGCCGGAACCAAGAAGAGAACTATCACCGCCCAGCGGGCGATCTCTCCTATCAATTTTTGCCACACGCGCACGCTCGCACCCTTGGTTAGCTTTGCTTTCTCCCCCCACTTGTCAACTTTCAAAACCCCAAAAAGGGCATCCAAGCCGCGCTTGACCAAACCGGCAACGATAAGACCGACCAGAAGGATTATTAAACCACCTAGGAATTCAGGAAAACCGCCAGCTAGACCGGTAAGAGAGGTGGTTAAGGCGTCACTCATACTATCGAGTATGTCCTGCCACATTAAGAGTTTTTCACCCCCTCTCGAGAGATGATACACGAGGTCATCCTATCACCTATGATAGCGGATTAGGGAGAAGATTAACAAGAGCGGTTAGTCGCCAGCTAGCATAAACATGGAGACAAGGTAACCTAAGGCTGCAATCAAGAAAAACGCTGGAAGAGGCACACCTAAAACCCAAAGCCCCATCATTCCCAAAGTGGTTAAAATCCCTCCAAAATGAAGTAACATCTCGCGGCGGACGATAAACTCGCTGGGGTGTTTTCGCCTCCTCGCTTTCTCGTAGGTCACTACGTCAAACGGTATACCCTGAACCCCGTCGACGAGCTTGTTCAAGGAATCCACAAAAAACGCCTCGAAAGGGGTCGCTATGAAAGCTTTGACAATCCATATCGTGCTGTTTACCCAAGCCCCGAACCTCAAAACCAACCTTCTACCGAACCTGTCTACAGCTCTTCCGGTTGCAAGGAGGGAAACAACCGAAACTAAAAGAACAGCGGATGTTATAACCCCAACCTCGCTGTATGAATTTTGGGTTAACCCGAATAAGAAAACCGGCCAGACCACCGCGGCGACAAGCGCCACGCTTCTAACCCCCCAAAAAGCGGCAAAAATTCTCCCGTATCCCCCGGCAAAGGTTTCTTTGAGGATGTGCCTCCAGCCAGGATAGGCGCCGTGGGCGTGGTGCGGCATAAAAAACAAAGGCAGGGCGGATGCCAATACCAAGAAGATGGCCAGGTAGAATACCGAGGTAAATCCTATTTTTGAAATTGTAAAGCCCCCGGCAAGAGGCGCCACCACGGCGACCAATCTTGCGATAACACCCGGTATGGAAACCTGCTCCCCAAAGTGTCGGGCGGAAGCGTCTTCGACAAAGATGAGGTGGTAAGGAATCCAGAAAAGAAGCAACTTCGCGGCTTCAAGGGGAACAACAATCCAAAGGTACAAAATGTTTTCTGCGGCTAAGGAGAAAAGGAAGAGCTCCAGCGCCAAAAGAACGCTCGCCACAAAAACGGACCACCTAAACCCAATCCGTACTACCAGCCACCCCAAAGGCATGGCAAGCGCGACGACAAAGGACGAGTAAGCGGCAAAAAATACCAAAACCCACAGAAAATCCCCTGTTATATTGAGGATGTAAATAGGTATAAAGACGCTAACCAAGGATATAGCGAGGGTACGCAGCGTAAATGAGAAGTAAAGAGCGGATAGCGGTTTAGCCCTAAAATGCGGGAGTTTTATGTGGTGGTAGAAATCCAGAAGCACAGATTCAAGATAGCAAGTTTTCTATTCCCTAAACCCTTCCTCCCCAACCAAAGGCACGAAGCGAAAGCCGCTAAAACGCTCGACCTTCTCGCCGTCCCTCGTCTTGGTGAGCCTCACCATATCCTGAAGCCCAACGCCAACCGGCACAACCAATCGCCCACCCACCTTAAGCTGCTCAACGAGAGGTCGGGGAACCCTGGGGGAGGCGGCGGTGACGACAATCCTGTCAAAAGGGGCTTTATCGGCGAGCCCCAAACTCCCGTCACCGACGACAACCTCGACGTTGTCGTAACCGCATCTTTCTAAAACATCTCGGGCGCTTTCGGCTAGCTCCTCAACCCTCTCGATGGTATAAACCTTGCGACAAAGCCGTGAGAGTATCGCAGCCTGATAGCCTGATCCGGTTCCAACTTCCAAAACGTTATCTTGCGGTTGGGGATCAAGAAGCTGAGTCATAAAAGCAACGGTGTAGGGTTGGGAAATGGTTTGCCCACTCCCGATCTCCAAAGGCATATCTTCATACGATAGATCACGGTACCTACGGGACACGAACTCTTCGCGGGGCACAACATTGAACGCTTTCAAAACGCGCTTATCGCTAATTCCGCGCTTCTCAAGATGCTCCTCGAGCATCTTCCTCTTAGCGTCGGCGAGAGCTTTCATATATCTTAAATTTACTCTACTTCGCCGCCCCCTCCGAAACTGAGAAAATTAAAGATATATGAAAGCNNGCCCCCTCCGAAACTGTCCATCTGTTGCTCCGAAATATCACCAATCCAAGGGAGCTTATACATCTTCCCCTGATACGCCTGGTACATAAGGTAAAGCCACAAGACGAATGCGGCAACCGTTACGAAAGGCGAAAGCGCAAACCAGACCACGTTCACAATCGGGATAATACCCAAAACAAGCGACAGGATGACCAAACCTCCGGAAAGGATGGTCGATTGCATAGCGTGGAAGCGAACGAACCTTCCTTTTTCGGTAAGAAGAAAGAAAATACCGGTGATAAAACCTAAAAAGTAGGCCAGCGCCCCCGCGACGTTTTCCTCAAGTCCCATTGATGTTTTAGCCATTGTACTGCTAAAGCAGAAGTACCATTTGTTCATCTACCATTTACCATGTTCAATCTTTACATGGTACTTGATACTTTCTTAACTTGATACTTCCGCTCCTTAAGCGGTTTCACCTCCTCTCACTAACTACGACTAACTAACGTTACCAGTTTTAAGTTACCGCTTTCGCTGCTTCTTAAAAAGCTTCTCAACCTCCAAAACCGTCGTCGCTTGCTCCGGCGCCTTATCATTCCGAAAAGCCATAAGTCGAGGAAAGCGTAGGGCAAGCCCCGGCTCGTCCCCCCGGGCCCCAGCGGTATGCAAGGGCGAGCGGGTTATCTCGTCGGCTCGAATGGCAACTACAATCTGCGGCGCGGCCCAAACATCCGGAACGAGCTCTTTGACAACCTTGACATTCTTGGGCTTCTCTTTAACCGATATCTTATCGACCCTCCTTTTCATCTCTCGCCATTCCTCATCCTTTAAACCAGTCCCCACCCGGGATATGGTCTTGAAGGCGTCGGCCTTATCGTCATAAACCGCGACCAAAAAACCGCCTATGCCAAACTCTGCCCTCTTGCCGCGACCACGGTAGTACCCTAATACCACGCAGTCTATGGTGTCCTCGAGCTCCCCTTCCTCAACCCTCTTGAGCTTTACCCAATTGAAATTCCGAACCCCGGCTTGGTAAACGCCGTCCAATCTCTTGGTCATTATCCCCTCAAGCCCGTGTTCGACCTGTTCCATAAAGAACTCCTGGAGTCTCTCTGCGTCTTTAAATTCGTGTTCCTCGGCTATGAGTATGGTGTTCTCGGAACCTTTTACCAATTTCTCCAGAGCTCCGCGCCTTGTGGAATAGGGGTTGTGGGTTAAGTCACGACCGTCGAGATACAAAAGGTCAAAAGCGAAAACCTTAAGAGGAAGCTTCTCTGCTTTCTCCATAACGTCGTACTTGCGCTTCCTTTTGGCCGTTTCCTGGAAAGGCTCAAACTCCTCTGTTTCGGGGTTGTAAGCTATCGCCTCACCCTCCATAATCACGCTTTTAGCCGGGAGTTTTTGCGCCGCCGCAACTATCTCTGGGAACATAGCGGTCGTGTCCTCCAAATTGCGGGAGAAAATCTTGACCCAAGGACCCCCTACCTCGGCCGCCAGAAGAGCAAGCTGCTCACCCCCCTCGCGTTCTTTGAGCTTCCTTGACTTATCGAGGTGAAGTTGCACGCGAAAGCCGTCGTATTTGGGCTCGGCGGCGAGCCGGCCCCCCATCTTGTCGATAATTTCCTGGGGGGTAGGAAGGCGCTCGGCGGCGGCCATCCTGACGGGGGTCCCGACCGACACTTTAATTTTTGCAAGCCCCTTGACCCCTTTAGTCTTGACAAGTTGGGCGATTTTCCCAATATCCGCCAATACGTTGTAAGCGCGCTCTATACCCGCCCTGGCGCTCTTGTCCCCGACCTCCATGACGGAGAGCGCGTCGAGGATAGTTTTGTCGGAAAACCCGAGCCGAAGCTTTTTGACCGGTATGCGAGTCACAAAGCGGGTGGACAAGGGGTCGAGTTTCTTGAGAAGCTCAGCCGCCCACTTAACCTTTTTCTCCTGCGATCCCGCCCCCTCAATCTCTGCTACTTTCCTCAACTCCCTATAAACCTGGTCAACTGTCAACTTTAAACTTTTAACTTTAAACTTTGAACCCAGTTCCTCCGCCGCCTCGCCCAAGTCCCCTTTCTTTTTGTAGAGCTTGCGGACCTCCTCTTGGGGTTTGTCGTACGCCTCCGCCATAATGCGGACCATCATCTTCTCGGCGAGATTAAACTCGACACCCTCGTAAAGAGGAGCTAGCTGGCCCAAGGCGAGGTAGCATATTTTGTCTATTTCCGAGGATGTCGCTTCCTTGAGGAGCTTGGCCAGAAGGTCGGTCATTTCAAGCCGCTTTGGGGTCGCTTCTATTTTGGAGAAGTAATCTGCTAGACGGGAGAACTTCACGCCCCAATTTTACAGCAAAGTGTAGTAAACTTAACCTCATCAAAAAACCACACTAAGAAAGGAGCGGCACATGGGAGAGGGTCGCGACTTGGTCGAGTTTATCGTAGTTTCGTCGGTTCTTATTTGGATTTTCCTGGTAGCAGTGTTCTGGAAACAGAGTAGGGAATTTCTGCGATACCTCTTGAACCAAGTCCCCGCGCAAAGCGAAGATGAGTAATCTTCGCTTTTTTCTTTCTCTTATTTGTGAAGCTATAGGTTAGATGGTAGAATTCGGTTAAAACCTAAAAGAAAGGAGGTTAGATCGATGATCGACCTTCTGGTCGGAATTCTCCTGCTGGTCTCGTCCACCCTTCCGTTTGACGTTTTGGTGGACAAAGATCACCCGCTCCCGGCAGATTACAATCCAGGAATTAACTCGGAAGCTGGCTACCGTCTCAACCTGATGATAGAAGCCGCGGAGGCAGACGGTTACGAGGTCGTGGTTGTGAGCGGCTTTAGGTCGTATGACTACCAGGCGGCCATCCACGAGAAAGAGTGCTCCTGGAATACCCGGTGCAAAGACTTCTCTATGGAGGCAGGGCGCAGTGAACACCAGCTCGGTACAACCTTCGACTTGGCTACCGAGCCGACCCGATCGCCAGATTACGGTCCAAACCACCAACTCTGGCGATGGCTTAAGGAACACGCTCACGAGTTTGGGTTTGTCGAGTCCTACCCGTTCAAGCGCTGCGACGAGCCCCCCTACAGCAACCTCGGACTCGCCGCGTGCGGGGTCGAGCTCGCTTGGGAGCCGTGGCACTGGAGGTTCGTGGGGTTGGAGCTCGCACAAGAGATCCACGAGGCGGAGTACCTGGACCCGGATAGCTCCGTGATCCCCCAGGATTTCTACCGGATCTACCCGGCAGAGACCCGGGAAAACGAGCCCGCTACTCTCTACCGGCCCAAGTAGCGAAGGGAAGAGAGGACATGAACAAGGTAGCGCGGGCTCTAAAGCAGGTGATCAGGGTGGTGCTGACCGTGGTCGTGACCCCCGTGATCGTCGTACTCTCGGTAATCGCGGCCTTCGTAATCCCGCTCGTCAGATGGCTCAAGAAACGCAGGAGAGATCGCCAAACAAACAAAGGAGAAAGGAGTTAGAAGATGCTGCGCAAGATATCTTATCTGGTGCTGCTTCTGGGTTTCGGCCTCCTGGTTGCAGCCGTGATCGCCGCATCCGGGCGCTGGGCGTTCGACGGTCTCCTCCTCATGATTGGAGGATACGCTCTCAACACCATCGACAGGGCACGGCGGAGCGAAAAGATGGCCGAGAAACTCGCCGAGCTGGCTGAGGAGTGACCACCCAAGGACCTTGGAGAAATCCCGGGTCCTTTTCTTTCCCTTAGCTTAGGAACACTTCGCGCGAAGTGTTCCACAACAAGCTAGAGCTCAATAACCCTCAGCTCTCGGAGTGTTTCGGTGGGCACTTGCTCGGGATTGGCGGTAGTGATGATGACCTGCCCCTGTCCACCGTCTATGAGTTCAAAAACCCCGGCGCGATTTTTCTTGTCGAGCTCGGAGAAGATATCGTCCAAAAGAAGGAGCGGCCTGTACCCGATCCTCCTCTCCACATACCCCAACTCCGCACGCTTTAGGACAAGTACCGCCCGCCTCTGCTCGCCGCGTGAACCGTAGCCCGACAGGTCTCTCTCCCCAGAGAAGAAAGAAAAGTCGTCGCGGTGTGGCCCAATGAGCGAGGTTTCGGCTGCTATCTCCCGCGTCCTCGAATCTCGGAGTCTCTCCGCGGTCAATCCTGAGAGAATATAACTAAGTTCCAATCTCTCGGTTCTAAGATCTCCATTAACCTCGTCAAAAAATTCCTTTCGGCTGTCCTGCAAAGGAACGCCATACTCCAGAAGCTTTGCGTCCCAAAAACCTAGCTCATCCTCGGAAGATTTGCTCTTTTTAATCTGCTCCAAAAGCCGGTTCCTTCGCTTTCGTACCTTCTCATACTCACGAAGCGTCCTCGCGTACTCCAAACTGGTGCTCCCAAGGGCAAAATCCACAAATCTGCGTCTCAAGTCCGGCGCGCCGGTCACCAGATTTAGGTCCTGCGGCGAGAAAAGAACGGCGTGGAAGTGCTGGGAAAAATCGGATAGGCGCCGCCCAACCCCGTTGACGCGAAACCGTTTGCCGTTTCCGGTTAAGATTACCTCAAGCTCCCTTTTATCTCCGCCCTCAAATGCGGCTCTGACAAACCCGAGCTTTGCGCCGCCCCTCAACATTTCTTGGTCTAACGTCGCCCATGGGGAAGTGCCAAAAGCAAGAAGGAAAATAGATTCCATAAGGTTGCTCTTGCCCGCGGTGTTTGGCCCGACAACCAGTGTTATCTCGCCGTTAAACTCGAAAATCTTTTTGGGGTAACTCCTAAAATTCTCCAGATAAATCTTTTTAAGTAACATGAGCTAGACTATAATCCGAATGTTTCTTGCCCCTTAATCTGTTCCTCGACAGCGTCTCCTTTACCCAAACCCAAAAGCTGGCAGTTGTCGCAATAGAAGGTTCCGCGCCCACTGAGCTGCTTGAACCGTAGCACGCTGCCGCAGCGCGCGCACTTCTCCCCCTCTTTCTGGTAAACCCTAAAGTGTTCTTGATGTTTACCCGCTCTTCCGTACGCATCTACGTAGGTATCTATGCTCGATCCCCTGTGTTCGATACCCTCACGAAGTATGTCCAGTACCGCTTGATGCAACTTTCTTAACTGTTCTCCTGAGAGTTTGTGGGTTTTGGCTTCAGGGTGAATCTCCGCCATCCACAGCGCGTCGTTGGCATATATGTTTCCGATTCCGGAAACCAAAGACTGATCCAGGAGCACGTTCTTAACAGATACTTTCTTTGATAGAAACCGCTCTGCAAATTCCTCGGCGGTAATTTCAAACGGGTCTGGGCCGTAACGCTTGCTAAACTCCCTAAAGCGGTCCTCGCCAAAAAGCTCAACCCAACCAAACATGCGGATATCAGTAAACCTAAGCTGCCTTCCGTCCGAGAAGATAAAGCTGACCCGTTGATTGGGATCAGGAACGTCTCCAGCCCGCCGAAGAAGCAATCGGCCGGTCATAGCAAGGTGAAAAACGACACGGCGTGTGTCGTCCAAAACCATATGGACGGTCTTTCCGACCCTGTCAACCGTCGAAACGGAGGAACCAACAGTAGAGGGTAAATCAGAAGCCTTAGGGCGGTAGCCCCCGTGGACGATAACCCTCTTAACCACCAATTCCGGGAGGGCTTCCTTCAGATCCTTAACTATTGTTTCAATCTCTGGTAGTTCCGGCACAAGCTTAGTTTAAAGTTTAAAACCTAAAATGCAAAATTCTGGGCGATTTTTGCTTACCGCCCAATTCGATACGCGAAAGCCTATCGTGAGGAAAAGAGGTCAGCGGATATTTGAATTTATTACCCTCCAAGTCAAGAAGAAGTAAGGTAAGCGGCCATCCGTGGGAGAAAGCGACGGCAGCCCCGTCGCGGTTTTCCCCGACCATAAGCTCAAGCGCCTTCCTCATCCTCGAGAGGACTTGATCCGGAGATTCGTAATATTTAAGGAAAAAGGAGTAGGGTTTGCTCTTTATAAAGGCGTTGGGTTTGCCCGCGAGTTTGCTGTCCCATTCGTTAAGCTCCTCCAAAACCCGAAATTTGGCTTTCGGAAAAGACTCCTTGAACACTTCTGCGCTTTGCCGAGCTCTTAGAAGAGGGCTGGTGTAGACGGAGGTGACCCGCTCGTTGGCCAACTGCCTGGCAGCCCTTTTTAAGTGCTTCTTGCCGCGCGGGCTTAGAGCAAAGCGGTCGAGCCGACCCTTTATTAAATCCTCGGGATTCTCGGTTTCACCGTGGCGCAAAAGATAGACGGTTGTCATATGACTCTACTCTCTTTAAGTTTTGAGTCGACGAAGGCTGAAAATTCTTTCTTGAAACGGTCTTTGGAAAACCTCTTGGCTTGGGTGATACAGTCACGCGCTTTGTACTTGGATGGATCGAAATTCTGTAAGGCTTCGGTCAGCGAATCCGTCGTCTGCTCGGCGAAAAACTCACCGGTCCTACCTGGCACAATCGACTCCGTAGCACCCCCCTTCGCAAATGCAAGTACAGGTTTGCCAAAGCTCATCGCCTCAACGGGCGTTATCCCAAAGTCCTCCTCTGTGGGAAAAACTAGAGCGTGGCAATCTTTGTAAATCCTTGCTAGTTTCTCATCGGTCACAAACCCGAGAAACTCAACCGTAGGTCCCGCCATCTTTTTGAGTCTCCTCTCCTCCTTTCCCGCCCCCGCTACCTTGAGCGGTATTTTGAGTTGGTTGGCCGCTCGGACCGCCAAATCGATTCGCTTATACGGCAGAAGGCGGGAGACGACTAGGTAATAACTGCCCAGTTGATCGGTTGGTTGGTCGACTGGGTTTTTAGGCAACTCAACGGGCGGGTAGATGACAGTCGCCTCTCGCCGATAAAATTTCTTAATTCGTCCCGCAACCTCTTGAGAGTTAGCCACCAAAAATTGCGGTCTGCGGGCGGCGTGGTAATCCCACACCCGAAAGAAGTTATCCAAAACGGAAAGTACGGGTCGATAGACAAATAGCTCCCGTTTGCCGGTTTCTGCGCTGTAGTGGTAGAGGAACCGAGGCGGTGTGTGGATGTAGGAGATGTGGACGGTCGGGGGACGAGTCAAAACCCCTTTGGCAAAAAAAGCGGTCGAGGAGATAACCAAATCGTAGTCTGAGAGGTCTATCCCCTCAAAAAGGAGGGGGTAGAAAGCGGTGTAGTACTTCAGAAAATGGGCCACGGGAATCCGCGGCAGCTTGAAGGGTCTTATATCCCAATTTTTCATCCTCAAAGGCAGTTTTGTAGGTCTGTGGAGCGAGGTGTAAACGTGGGAGTATGGGAAGATGTCATGAATGGCCTCAAGTACCCTCTCCGCTCCGCCATATTGATTTAAAAAGTCGTGTACCAGAGCAACCTTCATATAGTCTAGTTTATATTAGAGCAGTTTTAGTTGATCTTCGCTTTCTACCTTCGTCTCGGGAGAATTATTGATTTTTGCCAGCAAGGATTTGAAATTCCATTTCTCGAAGAGCTGCACAACTTTGTCGTTGACAAATCCTCCAAATTTTAGATCGGAGAGCTTGAACCGGAGCGGTGCTTCGGTCGCTATGGTAGCTAAGCGTTTGGAAAGTTCTGCTTTGTCTTTCCCGTCGTTTAGCTTGGTGGCAACCGCAGGCCTTATCTCCAATATATTTTTATAAATCTTCTCAAGGTTTCCATGTTTTCTGATAAGCTCCGTCGCGGTTTTTTCCCCTATACCGCGGACCCCGGGGATGTTATCCGAGGTATCTCCTCGCAAAGCTTTGAAATCGACGAGATTTTCTGGAGCGAACCCGTACTCCTCCAAAAACTCCCTTCTCCTGTAGAGTTTGGCTTTATTCTTGCCCACCGCCGGAAGGTAGAACTTGACTCGCCCGTCGATAAGCTGCATCAGATCCCGGTCGTTAGATGTGATTATCACTTCTGTCCTTCTTGCTATTTGTGACTTGCTACTTGTGACTTGTTTTGCCACCGTCCCAATAACGTCGTCTGCCTCATATCCTTCGGCCGTAAGCGTCTTAATATCAGCAGCCGCCAAAAGCTCCAATACAAGAGGAAACTGAGACTCGTAGGCGACCTGCTCCTCCGGAGATTTGGGAACCCTTGTCGCCTTATACTCGGGAAATTCCACCTCCCGAAAGACGACCTCCTCCTCAGATTCCATTGCGCAGGCCAGATGGGTGGGTTCGAGCTCCTTTACAAGGTTGATAAGCATGGAGGAGAACCCGTAGACGGCGTTTATCACCTGCCCATCGGAAGCGGTCAGGTTCATAGGAAAGGCATAAAAGGCGCGGTGTAAGAAGTTGGCGGTATCGATTAGGACTAGGCGGTTCACAGTAACAATAGTAACCTAAGTGACCTCTAGATTTATTGGAGTTACTTTGCGGTTATCAACCGCTTGAATTCCTCCCCTTCTATGGTTTCCTGTTTAAGAAGCGCGTCGGTAACTCGATCGAGTTTATCGCGGTTTGCTTGCAGTACTTCCTTCGCTCGGCTGTAGGCGCGGTTAAGGATCTTTCTTACCTCCTCGTCTACTCGGGATGCGGTATCGTCCGACCAGCCCTCAGGATCCCTGGTCATTCCAAACCAAACTCTCTCCCCACCTCCTGTGGAAACGGGTCCGAGCTCGGACATCCCAAACTCCGAAACCATCTTGCGGGCGATGGCTGTGGCTTGGGCAAGATCCGAGGCCGCCCCAACCGTAAACTCGTTAAAGATGAACTCCTCAGAAGCCCGCCCACCGAGAAGAGACGCAATCCTCTCCTCAAGTTCGCTTTGCGTGTGCTGATAACGATCTATGGCAGGGGGAATTTCTGTAAATCCAAGAGCCACGCCTCGGGAAACAATACTCACTCTGTGAACCGGGTCCATATGAGGCAGCTGCGAGGCAACTATGGCGTGGCCTGCCTCGTGATAAGCCGTCATACGTCTCTCCTCCGGGGATTGCAGTCGCCTTTTTTCCGGCCCGAGCTTCACTTTGGTCGCCGCCTCCTCGAGGTGCTTCATACTTACGGACTTCTTCCCCTCTCGGGCGGCTAGAATTGCCGCCTCATTCAACATATTTTCGATATCCGCTCCGGAGAAACCAACCGTTCGCTTGGCGATCTTTTTAAGGTCCACCGCGCGGGCCAAGGGCTTGCCTCGAGAGTGAATTTTAAATATCCCAACGCGCCCCTCAATATCGGGGAGGTCCAAAACGACTCGCCGGTCGAAACGACCCGGGCGGGTCAGGGCGGGGTCCAAGAGTTCGGGGCGATTGGTGGCCGCCAAAACTATAACGTTATCGGAGGGGGTAAAACCGTCCATCTCGGTCAAAATCTGGTTCAAGGTTTGCTCCCTCTCCTCATGCCCCCCGGTAATTCCGATTCCTCGCTGGCGACCGATGGACTCTATCTCGTCGATAAAGATAATCGCCGGTGCATTCCTTTTGGCGGTCTCAAAAAGGTCCCGGACACGCGCCGCGCCAACACCCACCAACATCTCCATAAACTCCGATCCGGAAATGGAGTAGAAGGGAGCGTTAGCCTCGCCCGCCACCGCGCGGGCCAAGAGAGTTTTCCCCGTGCCTGCTGGCCCGACCAGAAGCACTCCTTTGGGAATACGTGCGCCAAGAGCTCTGTATTTGCCGGGGTTCTTTAAGAAATCGACGACCTCCTCCAGCTCCTGTTCGGCCTCATCCACACCCGCCACATCCGCGAAGGTAATCTTGGGCTGGCGACCGCGGATAAAAAGCTCTGCGCGAGACCGCCCAAAAGAGAGAATATCCGACACGCCCCCGCGAGCCTGCCTGGAGAAGTAGAAGAAGAACAGAATAATCAAACCCACGGGCAAAAACCCAAGAAGAATATCCACCCAGGGAAACCCTTTCTTAACCCCAATGCCTTCTTCGACCAAAGAGGGGTCCACCCCGGATTGCGCAAGTATCTCCAAAAAACCAAAGTCGGTCTCCTTGGTCGAGACAACCTCCTCCCCAGACTTAAAGGTTACGGAAAGCTTGTCCCCGGTGATTTCGATTCTTTTAACCTCCCCGGCCTCAATGGAGGATAGAACCTCAGATACCGGAACCTCCACGGGCTGCGAAATAGGGGTAGCAAAAGCCCAAAGTATGATGACCAGAACTATAGCGAAAAACAGCCAGGACACCAGGTTTTGACCTTTTCGCGCAGGAGATTTAAGGTTTTTCGGTAGTCTTGAGCGTTGCATCGGCTTACAACCCCATCGCTTCGCGAGCCTCCTTAAGCGTCACGTCGGCGATTGAGGAAACTTTGTCTCTTCCGTTCTCTAGGATTTTATCCAACTCGGTAGATTTTACCAATTGGCTTCGGCGTTTCCTAATGGGTCCCAGAAATTCGTCCAGAATCTCAGCCAGATACCCCTTGATCTCTACATCCCCTACGGTCCCAGCGCGGTAACGCTTTTTATACTCCGACACCTTTCGGGTGTCGGTAGCGAAGGCGTCTAAATAAGAGAAGACGGGGTTGCCCTCGACGCTCCCGGGGTCACTCTGGTGGACCCTCTTGGGGTCGGTATACATCCCCTCGACCTTCTTCTTTACAGTAGAGGGGTCGTCGGAGAGCATGATGGCGTTGCCCAGGGATTTACTCATCTTTGCTTGCCCATCGGTCCCGGGCAGAACCTCTCCCTTTATGAGGGCCTCGGGCACGGGGAAGACCTTCTTAAAATCGCCGTTGAACCGGCGGATTATCTCGCGGGTCACTTCCAGATGCGAGGCCTGATCGCGGCCCACCGGGACCACCTCGCCCTTTACCAACGCTATATCCGCCGCCTGCAAGACCGGGTAACCCAAGAGCCCGAACGAGGGGGTCTGTATCTTCTCGTCTCTCATAACCTCCTTGAGCGTAGGAACCCTCGATAGCCGCGGGACGGTGACTAACATTCCAAAAAGGAGCGCCAGTTCGGCGACCTGGGGAATGTCTGATTGGCGATAGATGGTGATTTTTTCGGGATCGAGCCCCACGGAAAGGTAGTCCAAAAGAAGTCCGCGGGTGTTTTGTTTGATTTTCTTAGTTCTCTCGGGGCTTATGCCGCGAGTCAGAGAGTGGTAATCGGCGACGAAAATAAATACCTCGGCACCTTTATCTTGAAGTTCGAGACGGGCCTTTAAGCTCCCGACATAATGTCCCAAATGTAACGGCCCCGTCGGGCGATCTCCTGTCAAAACTCGTTTTGCCATAACAGAGAAATGATAACACTCACCACAGCAAAAGGGGAAATTGAATAACCCGCGTGGTGGCTGGGGTGGGATTCGAACCCACGACCTCCGCTTTATGAGGGCGGCGCTACTAACCGACTGAGCTACCCAGCCTTGTCTGCCGACAGGCAGGCCTGGTTGCGGGCCCTGGAGTTGAACCAGGTCCTCGTGGTTATGAGCCACGCGTGGTAAACCGTTCCACCAGCCCGCTTTGGGCTCATCTTCATGATAACAGGGGATTCAAAAGGTTTCTATATCCAAACCAGTCCAGCTTAGCTGGATCAGCTGCCGAAAAAGAGTATTCGCCACCTCTTCCAATTGGGAGCGGGCTCCTCCTGCACAGCGGTCTCGGAAGGTTCCTCCTCTTCATTGGACGACGCTCCCTCCTCTGCGGATAAGGTTTTACCCTCCTCAAAATCCGGTAAGACCGCAATCACCTCACCGGGCCTTGTGTAACCGAGCTGTTCCAAAGCTTCCTTATAGACAAACTCTTCCGAATTTCTGTAGTCGAGTTCTCCCAGTTGCTCCTCAACCTTACCCTCCAGAGCTTCCACCTCTGTCTCTAGACGTGAAAGCTCCTCTCCTTTTGAACGTACGCCATAGAAGCTTTTAACCAAAAGAAACATAGATAAAACAAAAAGAGGAAGAAATATCTTCCCAGAAGTGAGAAACGAGAAAACGCGGTGTAAGGTTTTACTTCGCGGTCCACGGGCAGGTCGTTCCATCGGAAAAATTATATCAACATTCCCATAGATACCGTTATCCAATAGCGTTGTACTTCTGTTGACTTTATTATGGGTTAGTGCTATTCTTTTATCCGATAATGATACCGATGAAAGACGCGCACCAAAAGTTCATAGACCATTTGAAGAGCAAAAACCGGGCACACGCTACGGTTTTGGCCTATGGTAAAGATATCGACCAGCTTATCGAGTTTCTTCAGGAACTTGAGAAAGCGCACATCGCCGAGATAACCAAAGACGATATAGAGGCTTTTATGGCCAAGCTCCTAAAGCGCGGCTACACCAAAAAGTCCGTTTCCCGAAAAACCAACGCCGTCAAGAGCTTCTTTAGATACATTAAGGTCAACGAGTTTATAACCGACGACCCGGCGCTTTTGGTAGAGCATCCTAAATTTGAGGCCAAGCCTCCGCGTATTCTTTCCGAAACCGAATATAGAGCGCTTCGAGACGCTGTGCGAAACGACGCGAGAACCTACTCCATCGTCGAGCTTTTGCTTCAGACCGGCGTAAGAATCGGGGAATTGTCGCGGCTTCGTCTTGAGGACATTAAGTTTGGCAAAGGCACAAGAGCTGGGGAGGTGACCATCAGAGAGTTCAACCGCCACCCAGAGCGAAAAGTTCCTCTAAACTCAAGGGCACAAAAGGCACTCGAGACCTATCTCGAAAAAGAAAGACCCAAGAACGCCAAGTCCAACCACGTCTTTATAACAAGAACCGGGAGACCTCTTCTCGTAAGAAACATCCGCGCGACCATCAAGCGCTATCTTGAGCTTGCTGGAATCGACGATGCGACCGTAAACGATCTTAGGCACACCTTTATCGCTCACCATCTAAAGCGCGGAGCCTCGCTGGTTTTGGTCTCGAAGATTGCGGGGCACAAACGCCTTTCAACGACCGAGAAGTACCTCGACCACATCGAGGTCTCAGCTCCTCAGGAGAAGATGGATCTCGCCGAACTGTAAGATCCCTTAAATCTACAGCCTTCTTACGTGACCGGCCAATACCAAAATCCACAGCGAAACCAACATCCATTGGGTTGAGGCTAGCCAAATGTCAGTTGCGGTGTACCACCCGTATGTTGCCAAACCTAAGGCGACTAGCGAAGCGATATCCAACAGCAGATGTAGCCTTTCCCTGTATGGGTCAAGAAAGTTCACTTTTTATCACCCCCTCTCAATCGGTTAACCACCAGAGCGCAATCTAACTACCCATTTTCCGGTTTCGGTAATAACCAAAGACGCCAGTACAAACGCCCCCACGATGCCGAAATGCTCGGCGTCCAAGGCGACGGTTCCCATAGCGGACTGCAAGGGAGGGAGGTAAATCGCCAAAAGCTGAAGCGAAAAAGATAGCAGAAACGCCCAGATAAGATAGCGGTTGGTAAAAAGACCTTCCCAAATGGGTCCGGAGGTCCTTATAGAAAAGACAATGAAAAGTTCAAACAATACGGCTCCGGTGAAAATCATGGTTCGGGCCAAGTCCACGTCGGGAAGATAAGAGACAAAAAGGAACGACTCCCCGATAAGTGATATAGCACCTAGAAAAAGGGCGTATAAGAGCACGGGGCGAATCATTTTAGAGCTTAAATCCCGGGGTTTGGTCTTAAGCGTTTCCTCGCTGGGAGGATCGTAAGCTAGGGCAAAGGCCGGGAAAGCATCGGTCACAAAATTTACCCAAAGTATTTGAATGGTAGTAAACGGTTGGGGCAAACCCAATACAAGCGCGGCCGCGATAATAAGAAGTTCCTCAAAGTTCCCTGACAAAAGGAAGGTAAAGAATTTCTTGATATTGTCGTAGAGGGTTCTGGCTTCCGATATTGCCGGCAAGACCGCCTCTATCTCGTCATCCATAATGACAAGGTCCGCCGCGTCTTTTGAGACGTCGGTGCCCTTGCGACCCATCACCACTCCTACGTCGGATTTTTTGAGGGCTGGGGCGTCGTTTACCCCATCCCCCGAAACCGCTACCCTAAGGCCCATCTTATCCTTGAAGATAGAAACCAACCGATATTTTTGAGTCGGCGAGATACGCGCAAAGACCCAGATATGCGGGGCAACCCTAATAAGTTCCTCATCAGATAGACCATCCAAGTCGCGGCCCGAAAGGACGCTTTTATCGGACACCTCAAGGCCCAGGCTTCTGGCAACCGCGAGCGCCGTCCCCGGGTGATCGCCGGTTATAACGATTGGTCTTATCCCTGCTCCCCTCAACGTTCTAAACGTATCCGCAACGTGTTCTTTTGGTTTATCAAGGAGCGCCCCAAAACCAACAAACGTTAGGTCCCGCTCGACCTCCTCACGCTTTAACCCACCTCCACGATAGGTTTTAGTAGCCAAAGCCAAAACCCTGTACCCCGCCCTAGCTAGCTCGTCGGCTTGCTGCTGCAAACCCTCCTCGTGCTGGGGACACAGGGCCAAGATCTCCTCCGGTGCCCCAAGGGCATAAACGTGATAGTTCTCCCCCTCCTTAAAAACCCGAGATCTCATACGGCGGGCCGATGTGAAAGTAAAGTCTTTGATAAACTTCGCACGGTCGGTGCCCACACCCGCTTTGCGAGCGAGAACGTGGAAAGCCCCCTCGGTCGGGTCGCCGCGAACGACAAAGTGTTCGCCGCCGTCTCCGGCGGGCAGTATGGCGGCGGAGGCGGAAAGCGTCCCAACCTTCACGAACCGCGAAAGCTCCTTATCGCTTTTGGGGTCGACTGCCCTACCACCCTCCAAAATTTCCCCCGCGGATGAGAACCCAGTTCCGGTCACCTCAAACTCACGGCTTGGCAAGACGATTTTCGCAACCGACATCTCGTTTAGTGTGAGAGTCCCGGTCTTGTCGAAAGCAAAAAGATCGATACCGGAAAGCGTTTCGGCCGTAGCCAAGTGGCGAACAAGAACTCTCCTTTTGGATAGTCTAAGCGCCGAAAGCGCCAACGCAAGGGTGGTTATGGTCGGCAAACTCTCCGGTACCGCCGAAACAAAAACCGCTATCGCAAAGTTTACCGTATGAATGAGCTCGTGGCTTCTTATGAACCCCAGCGCAAGTATAAGAAGAGAGAGCATCGCGGATATACCGACCAGCCAAACACCAAGATGGGCAATTCTTTCAAGAAGGAGGCTTCGCTCCTCCTCCTCCTGGACGAAGGCGGCGATACGCCCAAGCTCTGTCGCGCCACCGGTTGCGACCACGACCCCGAGTCCCTCTCCGGCAACCACCAGCGTTCCGGCAAAAGCCATATTTTTTCTGTCCCCTAGGGCTACACCCTCCCCAAGACCCTTGGTAACCTTCTCCGATACCACGGACTCACCAGTCAAGGCCGCCTCGTCCACTTTGAGGTCGCTCTCCTCAAGAAGTCTCAAATCGGCAGGAACCGCCACCCCTTCTCTCAAAACGACGACATCCCCAACCACGATCTCGTGTATATCAACTCGCATCGACTCGCCTGAGCGAATAACCTCAACCTTGTTGGGGTATATCTTGCGAAGCGATTCAATGGTCTTTTCAGCCTTTCGCTCCTGGAGAAATGAGACCGCGACGTTGAGCGCCACGACCACGAGAAGTACAAAACCGTTCGTGGCGGACTCGAAAGCGAAGGAAAGAATAGAAGCGAATATAAGGAGAACGATAAAGAAATTTTTAAATTGGGACGCGAGAAGTCTCAAGGTCTTAAACTTCTTCTCCTCAAGAATTACGTTGGAGCCGAACTTGTTCAAACGGCGCTCCGCTTCTTCAGTGGAAAGCCCGCCCTCGGCCGTCTCTGCGGCACGGAGAACCTGGGATGTCGAGAGTGTATAGGCTTTGTCAAGTTGCTCCATCTATAAGGAATGTTAGCAAAAGATAAGGGGTATTATTCCAGAAAATATAAGACCCTTTGATATTCTTTAATGTAGACAAGTGAGGTTTAATAAGGCCCTCAAAATCGCGACAGTGACCCTAATCCTCTTGGCGGCGTTCTTAATCATTTTCGCTCGCCGGATCGAAGAGCCCCAGTATCAACCCCCAGCAAGCGAAACAGCTGCTTTCTCCTTTCTCGCCTTTGGAGATAGCGGAACTGGGGGAGACGTTCAAAAGGCGCTGGCTTCGCTAATGGATGAGGAAGAGACAACGTTTGCTATCTTGACCGGAGACGTCGTCTACCCGTGCGGGACCAAGGAAGGCTATAAAACCCGCTTTGGCGATATATACGCCGAGTTCTTAGAAAGCAGGGCCATCTACCCTTCACCTGGCAACCACGACTACCAGTGCGACTCCCTATCCTCTTACCTTAGCTACTTTAAAGAATACGGACGTTATTACTCATTTGAAGAGAGCGGCGCTCTTTTTATCTCGCTCGATACAAACAACCTCGATAGCACGCAGATTACTTGGATCGAGGAGGAACTTTCAAAAGCCACCTCCACCATAAGAGTGGTCTTCTTTCACCACCCACCTTTCTCCTCGGGAACCGTCCACGGCTCAAACGCACAAGTCCAGGATAAACTCGTCCATTTATTCGACAGATACCAAGTGGATCTCGTGTTTTCGGGACACGAGCATAACTACGAGCGCCTCGAGGCAGGTGGGGTGGTTTATATCGTAACCGGCGGGGGCGGAGCGACGACTTACTCACTCGGGGCGCCGCTCGGCTCTTCAAAGGCGAAACTCCAGGATAACCACTTTGTAAGAGTCGATATCGAGGGTTGCGAGGCGACTCTTGCGGTGGTTAGAGCGAGCGGGGAACTATTTGACCAGGTGAGCTATCGAGTGTGTGATGAGTAAAACGTCTGGTGGGCGCGCCTGGATTCGAACCAGGAACCCCCAAGGTATAAGCTTGGTGCTCTAACCGTTGAGCTACGCGCCCTCGCCTTATTTTACCAGCGCTTTAATTTTACTCCGAACTCTCTCCGCACTTGGTATGTGTTTGATCTTAAGGTAGCTTTCCAACGCACGCCGGTAAAACCTCTCTGCTTCCCGTTTCCCCCCTCTAACACTAGCTATATCACCAAGTAAGTCCCAAGCGTCGGCTTTCTCCCTCTCCCACTCTCCTTTCAAAGAGGCCTCTAGAGATTCCCGAGCAAACTTCTCAGCTCGCAGGAGATCCTCTTGTTGAAGATAGAGTCGACCCAATCTCAGCAGTGATGAAGGGTAGGCGTGTCGGTAATACCTCTTGGCTCGCCTAGCCGCCTGCTGAAGATACTCTCTGGCTTCTGAGTAGTCTTTTCGCCAAAGAAATAGATTCCCTAAGTCCCCCAAAACCGTCACCGTCCGCTCCTTGAACCCCGCATCTTCAGCACTGCCTAAAGCTTTGCGGTACCAAATGGAGGCCTTCCTAAACTCCTTGGAGTCTCCGTAGATATTGCCAAAGGTCGCAAAAATGTTGGCGGCTACCTTTAGATTTTCTCTCCTGGAACTCTTCGAATCCTTCTTCAGCGCCCTAAGAGCGCTACGGGCTAGGGAAAGTGCCTCCTCCTTATTGGCATGTTGGTGCCAAAGGAGATAGGCCCACTTCCTCTGAGCATCGGCCAAAGCCAGGTATTCCTTTCCCGCTCGGGCAAGGTCAATGACCTGCTTAAAGGAATTCTGTGCCTCCTCCACTTGCCCGACGTCGATTTGATAGTTTGCAAGCTTGAGAAGAATAGGTATCCGGTCCTCGTCCTTGGCGTCTTGGAGGGCTTTTTCTAAAATCGCCACCGCTCCTGCGGGGTTGCCTTCGATATTTCGCTTGCGATCAGCTCGTTCCAAGACGTTCATCTGACGGGCGTTCCCGGGGCGACGTTTTCCTCTGGAGTGAGAAGAATCGGCCGCCCGTCCTCGTCAGCGGCCAGAAGCATACCCTCCGAAACTATCCCCTTTACCTCTTTGGGCTCCAAGTTGGCGACGACCACGATACTCTTACCCTCGAGCTCTTGAGGTTTCATAAACTCCTTAACACCAGCAAGAAGATTTCGAGGCTCCCCCTCGCCGATATCGACCGAGAGTTTATAGAGCTTATCCAACCCATCGACCTCTTCGACCTTTAGAACCTTCCCTACCTTCAATTCAATTTTCTTAAACTCGTCTATTGAGATAGCCATCTCCCAAGTATTACTAACTACTAGCTACTTGCAACTTGCTACTAAACTTACCAATCCCCAGCTTTAACGTGGTCGGCGATGTGACTTTTGAGAGCAGTGATATCCTCCTCGTGCCGCTCTTTGAGTTTTCCCCACAGCGCTTGACAATCGGCGCAGGATGAGGCGTCTTGCATATAGTGGTTTTCGTATCGCCAAACTGAATCCATAAGTTCGGAAAGCTGTTGGATAAGGTTGTGATGATGATTAGGCACCATACTTCTGCTTCGCAGAGGTACCATCTGGTACTTCCGCGATTATGCGGCTTCACCTCCTTCCACCTTAAAGATAGCAAACCTACCTCGTACCAAAAAGTTCCCGAGCGGTTTCAAAAAGTTGAGGTTTTCCTCCCGCTTTCTCCCGGAGCCACCACTCAACTCCCCAAAGATAAGCTCCGTCCGCTGCCCCTTGCGACAAAAGAAGATCCCAATTGTTTTTTAAGATCTCGGGCGACATGGTTCTCGGGTCGCCCGCCCATGGCTCAGCCTGAACCTCTATAACCCAAAAATCTCTATCTTTACCCTCGATAAACTCTCGTTCCCTCCAAATCGCGCGGGGAGACAGTATCCCCAATGCATATACGTCCATGTAAAAGCGTCTAAATAAAGGGTCGAGAATGCGCGTATAGTAACTGGCGCCTATGATATCCGCTTCCTTATAAAGAGGCCAAAGAAGCGGAAATCCCAGAACCTCACCGCCGCCGAAGGTTAAAAGGATTGGGCGCTTGAGATCATCCGAGTATCTTATTTGCTCAATCTCCTTTCGGATGGTAGAAAGCTTTAAAAATCTGCAACGGGGGTGCAGAAAAGGTTCGTTTTCAAGTTGCCAAACGTCAACCTCGCTTCCCCCTGCAAACTGGTCAGTCACCTTCCCGACAAAGATGAGGAGTTCTCGCTCAAAGTCGGCGTAGCTTCCCTCCTTGAACTCCTCGGGAGCATAGCATTCGGGCCAACGGAAATTGCGGTATCCAAAAGATAAAACCACGCTAAGTCCGCGGCGTTTCGCCTCTCGAATAAGAAAATCGACCTCCGAAAAATCGTAGATCCCATCCCGGTAAACCCGATTCCAATAGACGGGGATCCTGACGCTTGTGAAATCAAAAGTGTCGAGAAGTTCTAGGTAGGATGATTGGGGGTCGAGTCCCAATTCCTCAGCGTAGCGGGGGCTAAAACTAAAACCCAGGGAAAGTTCCTGTACGCCAGAGGCGACCGGAGGCGAGAAGCTAAAAAACATCGACAAAAGGAGTGATATAAGAAAGATTCGAATTAAACTGTCCACCCTTGAATTCGATTGCACTAAGTTTCCACCGATGAGCTGCCCTGCTTAAGGCTCTACCCACGAACCATAAGGTTCTCAAATAAAGGTCGGGTAAATGCGCTTGAACAGGGCAGCCCACCCTAAACTATTAAGCCCCGCATTAAAGGGATTATCATCCCCTCTTAAGATATGGGAGGCCAGTGCGGGGGTTTTCCTCAACCTTCATCCCGGCAGGAACCGAGTCGATGGCGCCTGCGCGAACATCGGGAGCAAAGTAGTAGATGGTTTGCTGTTTTCCGGTGTTTTTAAGGGTTACGGTCTTGGAGTGAAGATAGTAGGTGCGACCGCTTTTCTTTGAAACGTGACTGTAAGCCATATTGGTTGTTTGGTTATCTGGTCTTTTGGTTATCTAGTCACTAAACAACTAGACCGCCAGACAACTGATTAACTGATTTCACCTCCTCTCACGGTTTCAACAAAAATGCCCTTTCGGCGAGGCTCAAGACAAGCCTCTGAAGGGGCACTGCAATCACTTTACAGGAAGCTTACTGGAATTGTCAAGAGTGAGCACGCAGACCGCTTCCAGCGGGCGAGGTCTACTCCCCACCAAAAGCCGAGGGATCGATACCCCCTAAGTGGACGCTACCTTCGGTAATGGTAATCTCCTCAATCGGAATCTCTTCCAGCGAAACCCCCGAAGAAGAAAGAAAGCTATTTATCAAACCGCTGGTTACAAAAGACGGCAGCGACAAGGATCCCAAACGAGCTTCTTGAATCTCAAGTTCCAAAGGACCGTCCTTCTCCTTGTTTATCTTCACAACCGCATAAAAAGTTGTGTCTTGTGCGGCAGCCATATCGGGGATGGTCACCTCTCCCTTCACCTTAATAACCCCCTCCTCGAGCCGAACCGCTATACTTTTGGCAGCCGTTCCGGCGCCTACAAGCTCTGAATTGATAAAGGTATTTACGTCGTCTGAGGTTAGGGTTAGGTCGACCCTATCTACCGTTCCTTTGGGAAAAGAAATTTTCTCTTCGATTCCGTCCAACGGAACCTCCTGGTAAGAGAAGTCCTCGGTGATCTCGGGCGGCATGAAGAGACTGGACAGAACCGGCACCTCCACAAGCCCGGTCGAGGTTATGGCGACAGCCACACCCGCCAGAAAAAGGAGAAAGACAATGACAAGACCCAAAGCAAACCCCCCAAAAAGGGTCAGACAGGTCCGCTTGGAACCCGTCGTTTGAGGTTGAGTTTCCGGTTGTTTCTTAGTTTTTACTTTTTTATCCTCCATTACTCGAAATCCAGATGTACCGATACTAAGTCGACGATCGAGCCGTCTTTAGCAGACGTATGGAAAACCTCCAAAATCCCGGACGAGGCCGTGGTTTCAAAGGTAACGGCCACATCAAAGTACCCCAGCTCCCCCACGTCCGGCGCGTTATATATGATGGGTTCCTCAAGAAGGACATCTCCAGCGTCGTTTTTGAGACGCGCAACGATGGTTGCCTCAAACGCCCCCTTGGCCTCGCCAGCAACGCGGAACGATTCGGATACCGAGTCGGCGGGCCAGGGAGAGAACAGGAAGATATCCTGTCCCCAAGGCGGTGAGGAGACGTCGTCCAAGAACATAAAGCTCTCGACAAAACTCTCAAACTGCAAGATGTTTACCTCGTAATTGTCCGGGGAGGAGAGAAGGTCAATCGCGTAGGTTCTATCAAAGTTCTCAAACACCACCGTCACTTCAAAGTAGCTGGGGAAAAACACATTGTCGGAGGGGATAGTTCCGCTTACCTTAATAGCGGTTACCCCGTCCACGGTTACCGTCTCGGTCGTAGGGTCAACCAACCCCCCAAGGTGGTCGGTCAAGACCGCGGCGCTACCTTGCCTCGAAACGTTTACGGTAAAAATCCCGCCGTACTCGCTTGCTTCCGGTATCGGGAAGGGGTCAAAACCCACACCAAGCTGCGAGTAGCCAAAATCCCTCGTGTGCCAGTCCGCCGGATAGCAAACCTTGTAGCCTTGGCGGGCGTTGGTGTAGATCTGTCCATCGCAGGTGTACTCTTGCGGCGTGGTCTCCTCCTCACTAACCTCTCCCTCGCTACCGGGCCTTAGGAAGCGCAAATAATAGAAGATCCCTCCACCCAAAACCAGAATGAGAAGCAAAAAAAGAAGAAACAAAAGCCGTTTGCTCACGGGAGCATTATGGCAGATAATATCCGTAAAACTCAAGCTTGACGCGGTAAGCACCAATCGCTAGTATGGGGAGTGATGGCTAAAGAAACCAAGAAGAAACCGCAAGAGAAGCCCAAGAAAGAATCTAGGGAGAAAGAGGAAGAACGCTCGGTGGTTTGCGAGTTTTGTTAAATTTTATGGAAGCCAAAAAAGAAAAGGGAAAAATCTGCAAAAACTGCGGCGAGGAGATAAAACCCGACGAACCCTTTAAGAAGAACCAAGACGGTACCCTCGAGCACAAATACGAGAAAAACCAAGGCCCGCGCTCCGAAATCTGTGAATTCTGCTAAATCCCAATAATAACTACTATCGCCTCTCCGGCTGACCCAATTCCCCTTCAGTGAACAATCCTATAGTTTTGCATTTTTGAGTTTTTGCTGTATAATTCTAGGAGTACGTAAAAAACCAAATGAAAGGAGATAAGATATGAGAGGAAAACCTTTAGTACTCCTCTTACCGCTTGTTGGACTTCTGGCCGCCACCCTCGCTTGTTCGAGGGCTGACGTGCCTGCCCCTCCACCGCCGACTCCTACCGCTCAAGAATCCCAAGAGCGGGAAACGGTGGTGATCCCTACCGAAGAGCTAGCACCGCTAGATGTGGTGCCAACACCTCTCCCCGCCCTTGAACCGACACCGACACCGACGCCGGTCTATTTGACTGAGGAGGATCTCGTGAACGGGGACGTGAGGCTCGAGATTCCGGCCATCGGACTCGACGAGCCCCTCAGGGTTGCCGAGGTGGTGACAACCACCAGCGGCTCCATGTCGTGGATCCGCAAAAGCAACGATCCGATATGGATCCCGACCTGGACTAGCTATATAGGGGCCGAAGGGGTAGCTCTCGTCTGGGGCGAGAGGCAATGGGGACCGGTTCCTATGGTCTTCACCTCGCTCGACAAACTAGAAGTTGGGGATGACATCATCGTCCGCTCGACTATCGAGGTCTTGCACTTTCGGGTCATCGGGTCGGTGGTGGTAAACCCGGACGAGGTCTGGCTCACATTCCAGACCTACGACCGCGAGGCGCGGGAGGTCAGATCAAGCCAGCTTGCGCTCTTGACCTGTACCCCCTGGGGAACGTCTCGACAGCGCTTAGTAGTTTTCGCCGAGCGCGTCAACTCGCCGGAGGAGGAGTATGAAGAGCTAACCGCATATCCGCATCCGTAAGTTCCACCAACCAAACTCAGGAAAGGAGAAACGGCATGAAACCGAAACTGTGGAACGTTTTGCCGGTCATCGTTGGTCTATCTTTGGTCGCCCTCGCGCTGTTTGCCTTCGCCGCAACGCCGGCACAGGCAACCGGCCAGGATACCTGTCCCGATGGGAACGGGTGGACCAAGATCAACAGCGGTGACCTGTCGCAGTACCCAGTGGAAGGCGCAGACGAGTACTGCTTCAAGGCCGGGAATTGGGTCATCGACTACATTCCCGAAGGCGGGTTTGGCCAGGAGGGATCCTGCAATGACGGCCCGCAGTACTGCGAGCTGAGTCACTGGGCGTACCACATGCCAGAGGCAACCGCGACGCCGGTCCCACCGACCGACACACCGGTACCGCCGACGGAGACACCGACGGAGCCGCCACCCACGGAGACTCCACCGGGACCGACGGAGACCCCCACCGAGGGACCGTCTCCAACGCCCACGGATACTCCAGAAGAGCCGGAACCGACGCCTACCAAGACGCCCAAGGAACCGCCCGAGATTCCGCCTTCCGGCGGTGGTTGGGGGTTCTTCATCGCGGCGCTGGGTCTGCCGGCAGTCGGTGGTGCTATCGCCTGGGCGATTCGCCGCCGAAAGGTCCAATAACCAACGGACCGCAAGAGCCACCTTTGAGCTTCACGCTCCGAGGTGGCTTTCTTTTTTTCGATGTTATACTTTAATTAAGACTTAAATGGTAGGGAGAGAGGCGCCCCTCAACAAGGGTCAAAGCCCTACACGGCTCCGTTTTCCTTAGTAGGAGGTAGACAAGATGGAAGCCGTAAAAGGAGAGGTGGTACTTGCGGGCGTTGAGACTCTCAAGCTTAACGGTACAGTTATAACCTTCACAAGTATCCTGCCGCACCCGGGAAGAAACGACCAGGTGAGCGTTCTCTTCCACAGCAATCCAGAATTCCTGCGCACCGACGCTCTCCTACCCCACAAGGTGGGAATCGAGACAAAGGCGTGCGACATTGTGAGACGGTACCTAAACTGGGAGAAGGTAGAGCCCATTCGTATCGCCCCCCAAGCGGTGGTGGTTCACAAGAACTAACCACCCAAGAGAAGCCCCCGCAGCACAAGCGGCCGGGGGCTCTTTCTTTTAGCCCAAGCTCGTGCTATCTTTTTCACAACAATAAAACCTAAAGAAAGGAGGGCTAGATGGCCGACGAGAAGGTACTTGAAGCTGTGGAGCTAAAGAATGAGAGGCTGGATCTAACTCTTCCGGTAATCTTCACTAGAATCAATCCGTCAACCGACCCGCTTTTCCCAAACGCTGTGAAAGTGAGCTTCAACTTCGGCGGACTCCATCTTTACACGGCGGACGGTTTGCCTAACGCTCTTAGGGATAAGATATCCCTTCGTGCCCGTCTCCTAGTACAGCAGTACTTAGGTTGGGATTTTCCAGAAATGGGAGGCTGGATAGAGCCAAGTGCCGTAGTAGTGACAAGGCACAATCATCAACTGGCTTTACTCTAGGAGAGGACTTTGTGTAAGCTTCAGCGTGACTCTACGCTGAAGCTTTTCTTTTCTAAACCAACCTCAAAACAACCACAATTCCCAAAGCGATCATAATAAGCCCACCCACGAGGTGCAAAAGCCGAGTATTTCTCTCTTTCCACTCAGCTGCTTGCTGTACGCTAGAGTACCCCAGATAAACTAGAGCGATGATTAAAAGCAGAGGAAGAACGAAGAAAACGTTGTAAAGAAGAAGAGGCGGCACAGCTTGGGACAAGGGAACTTTATCCGCTAAAAGCCCCAGCACAAAGAAATAAGGCCCACCGGTGCAGGGAAGCTCAAACAAGATAACCACAAACCCCACCAGAAACGCCCCCAGGGGCGAAGTCGCCTTGTGGAGTATGTCCTTGAGGGTATGACGCCAGCTTCTGGGGATTTCCATCACAAATCCCCCACCGCCGTACCAAAAATAATCCTTTATGTTCAAAAGTCCAATCAAGATGGCCAATACTCCCACCGCTCTGTAGACTATGTTGGAAAAGCCCGAGAGATGTATGGCCGAGAAGAGTCCCAACCCAAAGAGGAAGTAGGCGGTATAAATGGACGCGGTAAAGGCGAGACCCGCCGCAAGCGCTCGCTTCTTGCTTCCCGCCCTCATCAAAAACGCCGAAAGAAGAACCAAAAGAACCGCAATCGCACAAGGGTTGATGGAGTCAACGACCGCCGCTCCTATTATGGTTGCCAAAGGAAGCGCCCCCAACCCTTCTTTAGGGGCGGGCTCCGGCTCCTCTCCGGGACAGAGCAGGGAGGGGTTGGCGAGAATCTCCCCTTCCAAACCCGCGATTATTGGCACGTCCCCGACGAAGTATTTATCACCTATAAAAATAGTCGGCACGCCCCAGGGCTGAGGAACTTCGTAAGAGGTATTATATTCCTGAAAAAGTGTGGCGTTTCCGCGGTCATACCAAACCTCGTAGCGCTCAATTTTAAGATTTGGGTACTTATCCTCAAGCTCATCCAGCACAGGGTCAACCTTGGCGCAGTGGGGACATCCCTCCCCGTAGAAATAATAAACGCAGGCTGATACGTCTTCGGTTTGTGCCGTAGCAAACCCCACACCTGCAAAGAGAAAAAGAAGCAGAAACAGTGCTACCTTTAAGACTTTCATCGCCTAAATCTTAACCTTTTCCTAGAAAAAGAGAAAGACCAGCTCGATTTCTCGAACTGGTCACCAGTAGTCGTATCCGTCGGAGTAGTGGTGTCGGAAGAATACGTGGGTGAACCGCGCCCACAACCTCCATCCCCAATTCACGACGAACCAACGCCAAACGAACCCCAACCAACCAAGCCCGATAGGCTTGGGGCGAAGCTTCTTGAGTTGCCGCTGAGCGTTGAACCATAGCTCAAGCGGTTCCTTAGAAAAGCGTACGTTGTCCCCCGCCCCTCTTGTGACGTCGTGAGCAAACACGATCATCCGACGCCTCCAGGCGGTCTGCCCGATGATATAGGCATACTCCTCGAGGGCTCGGGAATCCGAGGCCTCCTCGACGAGCTCGGTCCAAAATTCATAACCCGGATCCGTATCCAAAAGAGCGGAGTCCGATGCCTCAAGCTCCCTTCTCATCAAGATGGGGTCGAGGAGCTCGCCCCTCTGAACCAAGGTCACCGCGGCCTCCCAGACGCGGCGGTTTCTGTGCTCATAGAAATCGTCCGCGGAAATGAGGCCTCGAGCCGTCATTCGCCGAACGGTCCGCGAGTCTCGGTCTTTAAGAATGGTTCCCAAAAAAGCCCTTTCTGTATCGGGCGAACAAGGTACAAACGCCCTTTGGACGCTTTCCACCCTCTCGCTCATCGATCCCTCCTTTCTTTATGGTTGGTTAATTGGGGTAATTCTAACCTACGGATATAAAAAAGCAAGAAGCCGAAACCCCAAAACCAAAAGTCTCGGCTTCACTTAGGGCGGCGTTTGCGGCGCGGCTGGGCACCTCCAAACTTGGCGAGAATCCTCGGAACAAGCCACCAGCTCGCCTCTTCAATTGTCATTACCTCACCTTCTATGGCGGCATAATTACTCCAGATTTCACACCTCAAGCCCAAGAAGCGGCATACCACCAAGACATCGAGCCACCCTATCGACTCCTCTTCCTTTTCCATATCTCCCTCCTCATAGAAACTAACGGGTGACACGGGTAAAAATCACAGGGAAAAGATTAAGCCAGCCCTTGAGTTTCAAGCTCGCGGACTGGCTTTACCTAAAGTTGTGGTTGGAGCTCATGGGACCCCTATTCTTTCCGTTGGGACAGGCGCTGGCTTTGGCTTTGACGCGACTACCTTTCGGCTCGCCCGAATTCGCGGGCGCTTCACGCGCGGGGAGTTCGAAGGAACTACCACGGGCGTGATCTCCACCCGGTCTGCAGAGCGAGTCGCGTGTCGTGCGGGAGTCGGCAAGACAACCTCCTCGTAGACGCCGATAACGGTTTTCCTCCCGCATTTGGGGCACATCGAAGGATAGGGCGGTGGTCCGGAACCTCGTGCCGGACAGGTAACCATCCGGCCACCGCTGGATGCGATGCCCACGCACCTCCAACCAACTGGCTTGCTGGCCATCATCTCTCGCCTCCTTTCTCTAAAAAGAGATAACGACCTTTCCCTAATTCTAACACCCGATCCCTACACTAGCACCCTATAGTTTGACAGATCGGGAGAAAGGAACTATAATTTAGAACAGTCTTTAAAACCTGTCCGCCTAAGGCGGAGAAAGGAGATGGAGATCATGAGAATGGTGATCTGGCTGCTCGTCGCCTTAGCCCTCATGGGTATGGCGTACCTCCTGATCGACGCCAACTTCTCAGGCGGCCCGATCGAGATCGGCCGAGGTTTTTGGGGAATGTACATTCTCCCCTTCGCGCCGTTTCTCCTGGCTGCCGTGCTGGTGCTTGTGGGGACGGTGATTCTCTTCGCCGCCGCCTTCAAGCGCATCTAGCACACACAAAGGGTAGGACCCCGCGGTTCTGCCCTTTCTTTTTTACCACCCAAATTGACTGAAACCGAAATAGTTTGATATTATGGGTTCAGTGTGAAACCACTACATTACCGAGCGAATTGGCCCTGCCACCGCCGCCCTTAGGGCGGTTTTTTATTTGGAATTTATTAGGTAGTGTTGAAGTTTTTGAGAGGGGGTGAGAAAGAGTGAAAATAAAGAAACATCTAGCTTTAGCTTCTGGTATTGTTGCCTTTCTCACACTTGCTTTTGGACTCTACACCCTAGCACCAACAACGGTGGTTGAAGCGACTGACCCTCCAACCATCGATGGTGTCGTCGACCCTGAATACCAACTTCTTGGTACCAGCACTACAAGTTGGGGAGGTGGGACGTCCGTCGATGTATACGGGTACGTTGTAGGAGATTACCTTTACGTAGCGTATGAGGCCGATATGACTGAACCAGGCTGGGCAACGGCTTGCGTGCTCAACGTCAACGGTAACTTCTACTATAGAACTCCACAAACTGCAAGTTGGCCAGATGCTGGCTACACAATACTGGAAATGGTGTTTCCCCGCGTTATGCAAACAGACGGTAGCGGTTGGGTAGATTTGGGTGGCTTAGCAAGTAACGGTGTCGAGTACTGGTATACCGATATGTTCTCGGTAGACAACTCTGACTGCGCAGCTGGACTCACTAACAATAACATCGCAGAATTCAAAATACCGTTGAGCCTGCTAACCTACGCCGGTAACGATGGGCAGGTTAGACTTAGTGGACAATACTGGCAGTATGATTTTTCTGCGGCGCTTTACATTTCTATTCCCATTCCTCCTCCAAAGACAATAAGCGGTGGTGGGCACATTCTAAAACCCGCAAGCAAACGCAAAGACTGGTTGGATATCAGTTTTGGTGGAGATGCAAAGGATTACGGGTCAGGAGTGTTTGAAGGTGAGTGGCAAATTAATTTCCACAATGTTAGGGAAGAGTGGCTTGATAAAGGGAGGTTCCACTCGACCAATATCACCGACATGAACTTCTACGCCCCTACCAGCAATACCTGCATAGCAGCGATGAACATGACTATGACGGGAACACTGAATGGGGAACCGGGGTATACCGTGATATTCCGAGCCGGCGATTCTGGTTCGCCAAATAATGTAGACACGGTGCGGGTGCAGATTAATGGGTCCGGAGAAAGTTACGACACCTACGTGGATGGATTCGATGGTGGAAGCAATTGTGTCGGCTCAGCCAGAACGGATTTGGACAAGGGTAATATCACAATTGTGCGCTAGCCATCGGAAAACCGCGTGGTAAAATGGCGCAGTTCAAGGAGTAATTTCCTAATCTATTTACCCCAATAGTTGGGGGGAAGGAGGGAGCAATGCAAAGGAAACTCCTACCTATCGTTTCCGTGTTGGTGTTGTCGCTTCTTGTCGTGGGTGCGGCGTTTGCCAGCGGCCCAGCCGAGAAGGCGACCGGGGACGTTGGGTTCGACACCCCGTGGGGGTGGGTGGACCTCGTCTTCGACGCCCACGAGGCCTGGGACGGGCGCCCGGCCAAGGGTTGGCTCTCCTGGGATCGCGGGGGAACTTACGCCAGCTCGTGGTCCGGCCCGGTGGTTGCGACCAACGTGGTCGATAACTGGGCCACCTTCACCGTCCGCGCAATGTACGGCAACCCCGCGGTTGTTGGGTGCGACCTCACCTTTAAGGTCGTTGATGGAGGTGAGCCGGGTGTCGGCTACGACACCGTGAACCTGCTGTCCGTGGTGCACTCCCCCGGAGACTACTGCGCCGCCTACGGTCAGATCCAGGGGCCCTACACCATCGACGCGGGCAACCTGCAGGTCCACAACTACGGTTACGACTAGGAGCCCTCTGCTCTAGGGGTCGGTGTGTAATCGCCCACACACGCCGGCCCCGCTTTCTTTTCGGTGGTATAATTCTATTCCAGATAAGCTCGTTCTAATGTACTTGCCTTTAAGGAGGGAGATTCATGGGAAAGAAACGAGTAATAGTTGTCTCCGATAAGGACAACGTGGAGATTCGCGAGCGGCTTAAAGAGATGGTCGAGGAGTCCGGGGAATTTGAGATCGTGGCTTTGAGCCGACTCAAGGTCTCAAGGGTTCGATCCGAGCTCGCTCCCCCCAGACCAGATGTGGTTTTGGTGAGCGCGTTCCTTTACCACCCCGAGGAGCTCTTAGAGCTCGCCGGTTTTATCCGCCGCGCTCGGCGTCACCTGCCGGATTCCACCATCTTCATCCTCCATGCACCGCTTCTTCTGGAGGAGGAGATGGAACCCATCTTCAAAAGCGGCGTGGACGCGTGGGTGGACGAGCGCACACCCGCCGAAAACTTCGGGCGGATTTTGTCCAAGGTGGTCGCCGCGGGTCGGGGCTCTCGCGAGGTCGCGCGGAGGTAACTCAGGGTCGGTGTGTAATCGCCCACACACGCCGGCCCTTACTTCTTTTTTGGAAGCTTTATTACAAATACCGTTCCCTTGGGTTTGTTGTCTTTAACCCTTACACTCCCGCCGTAGCGCTAAAAGCACCGCGGCGACGGTGGTAGGGTCCTTTTCCACCGCCTGCAACACCCGGCGCACAACAGCTTTCCTCTCCTTTTTCATGATTGCTCCAATAATACCAATAAAAAAGAAGAAGGCGTCCGGAGGAGATAACCCGTCCAGACGCCTCACACCCTGCCGCGGGGGCTAGATGTTGGATATGATGTTCGAATACATGTTTCCAACAGCCGGCCCGAGAAGAACCAAGATCACGAGCACAATCATGGCGACCAGAATCATGATCAGCGCGTACTCGACCAAACCCTGGCCCCGCTGGTTGCTAAGGTTCATTAACATCGTCTTCTCTCCCTTCCTCTCACAAAACAGAGTTTGAATGCAGGGATGATTTTTCAAGCTTTGGCAGGGGGGTACGTCGATGATAACCCGTTATAGGACTTAAGTCAACATCCCGTAAATCCATATATCTAAATTGACAACTACAGATTATAGGGTAAAATTCAACTACAAAACGATAAAAAAGAAAGGAGACTTGAGATGGAAATCTTGCAAAACGCCAAGTTCGTTGGCGACATCGTGGTTGCAGTTGCGGCCTTGCTCGTCATTTTTCTTGCCGAGACTCTTCAGCAAGGGCGGCGCCCCTCCCATATGGAAGCGGCGTTCGTGAGGAGCGTCAAATCGATCGGCCTCATCGTTTCCATGGTCTTTGGCGCGAGGGCTCTTTGGGAGATTGAGCGCGCCTTCGGGTTTCTCAAGCTGGAGGAGATGAGGGCGCAGATCGAGGGCTTCCGAGCGGAGTTTGAGCTTCTCTTTTGGATGGGAGTGCTTATCGGAGCAGCTTTTGTGCTCTGGCTCTTCTTCGGACCGCTTCTGCGCTTCGCGGCTACGCTTCTTCGAGGAGTGCTCGCCTATCCGGCGGCAGTTCTTGGGTGGTTTTTTGAACCCGCCCCCGAACCCGCGGAGGTCGCGGTCGAGGAAGAATCGAGACGAAGGGTGCTTACCAACTTACCCAAGCTCCCCTGGTACGCCACCCCAACCTCCCACCGGCTGCTCACGGGGTTTTCGAACCTCTTCGGCACCGGCGCGGGAGTTTTCCAAGGGGTCTCAGGTGCTTCTGAGGGAGCGCTGACCGTCACGCATCGAGGATTCGGCGCGGTAGCAAACGTTGCCCGCGGAGGGTCCAAGAAGCTCCGAGAAGGCGCCACCCAAACCCTGGAGCAAAAGGCCCGAAGCCTGTGGCGAGAGAAGAAGGACACTGCTATCCTCATCCTCGTTCAGCTCGGACTTATCCTAGGTTTAGCGGTGTACCTACTCTACCGCTTCGTCACGACACGGCTCGCAAGCTACCAAGGGTCCGCGACATCAGGCGTGGACACGATCCTTTTGATCGTGGCCGGCGTCCTGGGGCTTTACGTCCTGCTTTGGATTCTTCGGGTTGTGGGGAGCGCCGTCGCCAGACCGTTGGCGGCTCTGGCCGGAGTCTTCGGCCGCGGGGCGTCCCGCATCCAGACGGAACTCAGCAAACTCGAGCAGGCCATCGAAGCCCAGCTCAACCTCCAGTTGCGGGCCAAGTGGCAATTCGTCAAGCAGATGCAAAAGCGGCTCGAGACCGGTCAGCTCGCCTGGGTTGAGCCGGAAGATGAGTCGGAACACGTCCTCCCCGCGTATCTTGTGACGGGAGCAAACGGCGACGAGGACCTGACCCTTCTGCTTAAGCTTGACGGGTCCTGGTACCGCTTCAACAGCCCACACTCAGAGGAATCGGTCTCCATAGAACTTCTCAACGCTCAGATTGAGAAGGAAGGGCGTGAGCCCGGAGCCGTCTACCGCTGGAAAGGTGAGACCTGGGAACTCGTGGACGGTATGGGCCCATTCCGATCCAAGATCGAGGGCTCCAAGAGCTTCCTGCAAGGAGAGGAGCTCGTGAACCTGCACTTCCTCGAAAACCAGGGAGAAGAGCAGGAGCTCATCCTGCTTCTGGACGTCGAGTACACCGGCGGGCGAAGCTGGATGCAGGCGGGGCGACTCATCAACTGGAGCAAGGGACGCGAGGTTAGCGCCTCCTTCGCCGAGCTTTTCGAAGGCCAAGAGCCTGAGATTCTGCCCGGCGAATACGAGACCTTCTTCCAGAACTAGGGAGGGTTGAGACTGTCAAAGAGTGCCGATTGCGGGCTTAAACGCTCACAATCGGCACCTTTTTTGCTACATTCACTTCAGGAGATGAAAAACTACCTCAGAAAATTCTTCGTAGGAATAAAAGTCAACCGCATTATCGAGTTCTTGACTCTTTCCGATATTCTTGTGCTCTCCGGATGGGGGCTCGTAACCCCTATTATCGCTGTCTTCTTTACCGAGCAGGTCGAGGGGGGAAGCGTCGCCCTGGCGGGTCTTGCCTCGGCGGTCTACTTTTTGGTTAAAAGTTTTGTTCAAATTCCGATCGCCCGCTACATAGACCTCAAGCGCGGAGAGTGGGACGATTATTGGATTATGATAGCGGGGTCGTTGCTTATCACGACCAGCGCGTTTTTGTATATCCTTGTCAAATACCCCTGGCAGGTCATGGTCGTCCAGGCAATTTACGGGATTGGGGGGGCGCTATCCTACCCCTCCTGGCTTGCTATCTTTACGCGCCACGTCGACCGTCACGAGGAGGGTTTGGAGTGGAGTCTCTACTACACGGCGACCGACTTGGGCTCTGCTTTGGCCGGCGCTATAGGGGGTCTGATGGCCGCTACCTTTGGCTACAACTTGGTTTTTGCGGTCGCCGGAGTCATGTCCCTGGGTGGAACTCTGTTTTTGGCAGGCGTCGGGAGACGCATCAAGAAACGCGCTTGGTAGAATTAAAAGCAAGTGTTCCACTACATAAAGAGAATAAAGGACAAAACCCTAGATCAGGATGAAACCAAGATAAAACTCGCGGCCGCCGCGTTCATTTTCCTACTTATCATCGCCCTCCACCCCGTAATTAAGGCGAGTCTAGCCGTGGGTATACAAAGGCGCGAGAGATCGGGAGGAGAAACCCTCACGCTCCCTCCCGGACAGGCCAAGAAAACCTTCGAATCCCCCGCTTACCTTGCCGAAATGCCCTTTAACGCCATTGCCCCCCACTGGAAGGAAGAGAACGCCCCCGAGGGATCCAGAAAGTTTTATATCAGAGTTTCCGACGACGGCAAACAGTGGGGACGGTGGATTGAGGTTGAGGTCGCCGGTCCCATACGAGACGACGATCCCAACCCCAACGAACTTTTCCCCGAGGTCCCCATACTCGCCGAAGGACGTTACTTCCAATATCGCTTGGACTTGAACCGAGGAAAAAACGGCGACCCCGCGCCCAAAATAAAGGATTTAAAGATAACCTACATCTCATCCAAAACTCCCAAGCTGCGCTCCGTTCTCGACGATCTCAAACAAACTTTTAGCGCTCTAGCCCAAGGCGAAGGTCCGACCATAGTAGATCGCGCCGGTTGGGGAAGCCCCGACCCTTATGGAAATCTATTTAAGGGAACCGCTCAACACTGGTACCCGCAATATACCCCGGTGACCCAGTTTTTCCTCCACCACACGGTCTTGGACTCCTCCGATCCCGCGGCTGCAGTGCGGGCGATATGGGAATACCACACATACACTAGAGGGTGGGGTGATATCGGTTACAACTATCTAATCGGCCAAAACGGAATCATCTACGAAGGGCGCTTCGGCGGCGATAATGTGGTCGCCGGACACGTCTATACCTACAATAGCGGGTCTTTGGGTGTGGCTTTGATTGGGTGTTTCCAATCCAACGCCTCCGCCTGCGCGGGCTCGCCTCCGCCGTCCGCGGCTATGATGAACTCCCTCACCGATCTCCTCGCTTGGAAATCGTCCAACTACGAGATAAACCCCAACACCACCCACACCTTCTGTGGCTCCTCTTCCTGCTTAAATTTGTGGACTATAGCGGGTCATAGAGACGCGGGGGTTACCGCATGTCCCGGTAACCTCGCTTACGACCGTCTCCAGACGATTCGGGAGACCACCTGGAACAAGAAATCCGGCTGGAACCTCTCGGCAAAGCAGCTCGACTTCGACTGGATATTCTTCTCAAGCTACGGAACCGACAAGAGCGTGACGTTGAGGTTCAAAAATACCGGGAACTCGACGTGGACCAATACGGGAAACCGGCTCCTCCTTAAAACCGCAAATCCCTCGGGGCGCACTAGCATATTCCAAGGAACTGGATGGATAGACTCCCAAACCCCCGCCGCCTTAAACGAGGTGACCGTTGCACCCGGTGAAATCGGATCCTTTACCTTCAACCTCCAGAGCCCCTCCTATGCCAAGGATTACTACTGGGAAAGCTTTAAGCTGGCGCTTGGGGACGGGACCTCCCTCTCCCAGTTCTTCACAGTCTCGGTCGCCGCACCGCTTTACCGCTGGGAGTTTTTGGGTGTTTCCCACAGCAAAAACTCGGTTTCTATGAGCCCTGGGGAAACCCAGACCATCCGGCTCAAGGCTAAGAATATAGGCACCGCTACCTGGTATCGCGATCAATCCTGGCCGGTGAGGTTGGGGACGTGGGGACCTTCGCGTGCTAGTTCCTTCTACCATTCTGGTTGGTTCAATAATATAAGGCCAGCGCTTTTGAACGAGGAGACGGTTGCACCCGGGGGGATAGGAACCTTTACCTTTGAGGTTTCGGCCCCTCTTAACCAGGGCTGGTTCTATGAGCGCTTCAACCTGGTCGCCGAGGGTTTAACCTGGTTTAACTACACCGGAGCCGGAGCGTACTTTTACGTCACTCCTCCCGGATTTAGCTGGCAATTTTTGGGAGTCGGACACAGCACGAATTCCGTTTTTATGAACCCGGGGGAGGTCCAAACCATAAACCTCAAAGCCAAAAATACAGGTACTACCACCTGGTACAAAGATCAATCCTGGCCGGTGAGACTGGGGACTTGGGGACCTAGTCGAGCGAGCGTTTTCTGGCACGGCGGCTGGTTCAACAATATTCGCCCGGCGCTCCTTAACGAAAGCTCGGTCGCGCCCGGTGAGGTAGGGACATTCGGCTTCCCCGTCCTCGCCCGCTACGCTCCGGGCTGGCACTACGAACGCGTCAATTTGGTAGCGGAAGGTTTAATGTGGTTTAACTACCCGGGCGCGGGCTTTTATATCAACGTTCTACCCGGATACCGGTGGGAGTTTCTGGGAGTTGGGCATAGCACCAACTCGGTCTTTATGAGTCCCGGACAAACCCAAACCATTCGCNNCCGAGACGGGCCGTGGCCGGTGAGACTGGGGACTTGGGGACCTAGTCGAGCGAGTTCTTTCCAAAACCCCGGTTGGTTTAACAACATAAGGCCCGCGACGATGGTTGAAGCGACGGTTGCACCGGGAGAGGTCGGGACCTTTGTCTTTGGCGTTACAGCTCCATCTACGGGTGGCTGGTACTATGAACGCGTCAACCTGGTGGCGGAGGGGTTGTTGTGGTTTAACTATACAGGAGCGGGGGCTTACTTTTACGTCACTCCCTAGGGGAGTTTTCGGCGTACGCCTCGCGGGAAAGCTTATCTTACGACCCCGTAGAAGCTTTCGAGGAATTTATAGACCAAGAATGCGGGCCAAACCAGGGCTTTTAGGATTCCGAGAACCGCTGATCCAAAGTCCGTCGCCGCCTGGATGTAGTAGACTAGTGCCCCAATCAAACCCAGACCGTAGATAGCGTCGGGGCCGCACCAGGAGGACTTGAGTTTCTTATTCTTACCCAAATCCTTCGCCCACTCTTTCCACCCTTCGGTGCCGCTCATTTTGGCTTTGATTTCGATTTTGGGATCTTCTTTCTTGGCTCTCGGCATAACTACCGTCAGACTAGCATGTTTGGTCAGCGATCAACTCAAGTCTTTGAAAGGTATTCAGCTCTTTTTTCCTTGGGAAATTTTTCAATAGCATATCTCAACATTGTCCTGGGCATTGAGCTGGCGTGCTTATCCAAAAACTTCTCTTCGGTGGAGCGCGATTTATTCCCAACCTCCCTTAGCATCCAGCCGACCGCTTTGTGGATCAAGTCGTGCTCGTCTTTTAGAAGGTTTTTTGCAATTTTGAGAGTATCTCGGTACCGACCTTCTTTTATGAAGGCAGCGGTAGCAATTATAGCCACCCGGCGCTCCCAAAGGTTAGCCGAACGAGCGAGTTTGTAAAGAATTGACTTGTCCTTATCTTGCAAATAGTCTCCAAGGATATAAGAGGCGGAGGAGTCGACCAAGTCCCAGTTATTAACGTATTGCAAATGTGAAAGATAAAACTTAGCGAGCCGCTCTTTTTCTTTGCCATCGGCCTTGTTGTACTTACCAACAAGGATAAAGAGCGCCGTTAGACGGCATTCGTGGATTTTATTTTCCAGGAGTTTGGCAATTTCTTTAAGGGGTAGTTCTTTAAACTGCTTGGCTACCTTTCTTTGCTCCGGGACGGTTACCCCCGCAAAAACGTCGCCCTCGCCATACTGACCTTTGCCAGTTTTGAAAAACCAAGCCGACGCCTTGGCTTTTTTTGGATTTCCAAGTCGTTTTAATTCTTTAATAACGGAACGTGCGGTCGGTGCGTTCATGAAACTTTCGATATCCGCTCAATCGTATTAGGAAAGAGGTGGCTCCCCGGTCCAAAGGATAATATAAATACCCCTGATCTCTCCAAACTACTTAAGTTGCTGGAAGACATTAACTATCTTAGGGATGTGGGGAAAGAGCTGAGAGCTTTAGTTTCCCCTTAGTTGTTAACGACGGACCTTTCGCAGAATCATCACCAAGACCAAGGCGCCAATTCCCCCAAATAGCAGCCAGAGGTACCATTGGACACCAAAGAAGTAACCTTCGGGCGGAACACCTTCAACAGTCACATCCAGCTTGTAATCTTGCTCATCGCCGAGGAGGTTGAGCGTCCGTTCCACCTTCTCCCCACCGTATTCAAAGGAAAGGGTGTGCTCTCCGGGAGTAACGTTAGTGAAGGTTGCTTCTCCGTTCGCATCGGTTTGGGCGGTTTGCGGTTCGGAGGCCAGGGTGACCCAGATCCCCGCCAGCGGCTTCCCTTTCTGGTCGGCGAGGCGGACGGTAACCGTATTGCCTTTAACCGCCGGCTCCTCTTCCTCCGGGGGCTTCTCTTCTTCAACCGGAAGCGGACCCTCTTCCGCCGGATAGAGCTCCTCGCCCGTAAGTTGGGTTACCAACCAACTGGGGAAGAGGCTCCAATCAGGGGAGATAACGAGGGTGAAGGCGGCAGCCGTCTGGTTACCAGCGGCGTCGGTGGCTGTAATCTGCGCTGTATGAGATCCGGCGGAGAAAGTATAACCGCCCAAGCTCCAGCTCCCATTAGCACTGATCGTCCCGGTCGCCCGGGTCGTGCCCCCGACCTTGAGAGTAATGGCTGCTCCCGCTTCCCCCGTGCCGGAGAAAGTCGGCTTCGAGCCGGTGTAGTAATAAGTGTTGATCCCCGATTGGTAATTCAACGTTCCGATCTTGGTCAAAGCGAAAGAGGGGGTAGCGGTATCGACCGTAAAGGTCCCTCCTAAAACCCAAGCGCCGGCGCCGGCCGAGTTGTTCGCCCGCGCCTGCCAGTGGTAGCTCCGGCCGTTGGTCAGGCCCGAGACGATGGCGGTACCGGTCACGGGAGTCCCGGAGAAGGCGACCGCGGGGCCGGAATGGGTAACGGCGTTGCTGAAAGCCGTTCCAACTTCCCTTATCTCGACTTGGGGGGTGAGGGAATCGGCAGCGTTGACGGAAGACATCGCCAGCTTCAAGACAACCGAATTCTCGTTCGTTAATCCGTTAGTAGGGACTACCGTCGTCCCATTAGATTTATATTGGGCTAAAGAGCTGGGGGCGGCGGGAGCGTAGACGTATTCGTAGGCCCCGATGTCCGGCGCGTCCCCGTTGAACGCGAGACCGACGTCCATCCCCGCCCCGATCGCCGGGCTGTCAGCCTGAAGGGTAAAATCATAAACAGAAGGGTCATTAAACAAGGGGTCTGATGTTGGTCCCAAACCATGTGTATCGTTGCCCACTACTGTCTGCCAGTTTGTAAAATTATATGCCGTTCCCTCCTTCATCCAACGCGCGTTACCAGCATAAGGCGAGAAGTAATATTGATTGTAGTCAACAACCATGTTTGTTGAACTATTAAGGGCCGACCCGACAAATTGACCAGAAGTTGTAGTCATGTAGAAGATATTGTTTTTTGCGGATATCCCGTCAACTCTAGTACCACCAGAGACGAAGAGCATCCATATGGGATTTGAAGGACTGAGGTACGTCGTGTTGTTCTGAAATGTAAAATTTTTCGCACTGGAGACTTGCCCGGCCTGATTTGTACCATAAAAGGTCGATCGCTGTATCGTTACATCATCACCTTCTACAAAAAAGCCATAGGCCGAATTGTTCCCAAAGACATTTTTATCAACTAAAACGTCTCCATGGATATAATAAGAACCGGACTTAAAGACCCTTACTCCCGTATTATTTGATATAAAACGGGAATTGGTGATATCAATGTCTACTGCCTGGGTTTCGTCTTGGGTGAGAATTTGGATTCCATGGCCAGTATTGTTGTGGCTATAAACGTTATTAATTGTTATATTTGTGGGGACATCTGTTCCCGTGTGGTTATGGATGCTTATTCCAGCATTCTCCGCACCATAAAGCTCGACTCCGTCGATTGTAAAATTACTCCCCCCATTGGCAATTTCAATATTAGTAACTTGCGGTCCTGCCACTCTTCTTACTGGATCATAGTATTTCCCGCCAGAAACAGTGACATTAGTATTATCCGTGATGAATAAAAGATTATCATTGCCCGCTCCGCTCATCTCAGAATCGACCACGCTAACGTTATTGGTCCGAATAAACTGCGCACAAGCATCGTAGCAATTGGTAAACTTAATATCTTCCACTCTAACGTTATTAACATCCATACCCAACATCCCATCACTGACACCATTACCATCGATTATTGGCAAATTCCCGCTTCCATATGCTCCGTAGGTTACCCCACTTCGAGCAATTAAACGGTCGGTTGAAGTAGCAAAAACCCATGTCTCCCCTCTTTTAAAATAAATGTAGTCCCCCGGGGCCAAGCTGGCAGCATTAACCTTAGCCACCGTTTGCCAGGGTGTGGTTATTGAAGTGCCGGGATTGGAATCGCTCCCTCCAGTAGCGTCAACGTAGTAAGTAGTGCCGGCGGCTTGAGCAGGGGGAGGGCCAAACAGCGGGAGCCAGGGCGAAAATTGGGAGAAAACTAGGGTAAAGCCAAGGAGAAGAGAGAGAACTCTTCTGAAGGGAATCTTCAACCTCCCGAGTTTTAATCCAGGCAGGAAAGTTTTCATCTAACTGAATAGATAATAACAAGAGCGGGGGGGGTCGTCGAGCAAAGGGGCTGGGACTCGATAAAGGATTATATTAAGCGTCAGACTGGGTAGGTTTGGCTCCCCGGGATGGATTCGAACCATCGACCTACCGCTTAACAGGCGGGCGCTCTACCGCTGAGCTACCGGGGAACGGACACATATATTTTAACCTAAGATTGGTGAATCCCCAATTTAAGGAAAGGCCCGAAGGTGTTAGCTTCAGGCCACGGCGCTCAAGGGTACGCCGCCGCAGAAAACGCACTCGCTGTCGAGCTCGCCAGAACCGCAGTGAATGCAGCGAACGACAAGCTTGAAGCCGTCGAAATCCTTATTGGTAAACCTCCCCTCGCACTGTCGGCAAGTGTATTCGACCCAAAGAGTTCTTCCGCACCCACTGGACCGCGAGTCCTCACTGCACGAAGAACAAAGTGGCATCTCTCTCCTCCTTTTTAGGGAGTTTAGCGGGCGATAAATTATACAAAAAACTCCCCACCAGCTCCTAATGGGGAGGTTTTTCCAAGGCGCTACGAGCCTCCTCCAAGACCTCAAGAAGCGCTATCCAAAGCTCCTGACGGTCACTTACAATGCGGTGGCCTCCAAAATCGAGGCACACCTTTGGCCCTCCGACCTTGGGGAAGCAGTTGAAGTCGAGCTGAAAGGTCGGTTGCCCGGAACCCCCGAGAAGAACGGCCAGGGAGCAGACGTGCTGCAGAAGACCGTCCACGGGTTCGACGATATCCCGCGAGGGCATTCTCCCGTCCACACCCAAGGTCTCCTCCAAACTGGTGTAGACGTCCATCAGGGCGTCGGCAGGACGTCCCGTCGGTATCTCCAGGAAAATCGACCTGGATTCCCCCAAACCCTTAGGGGGCTCGAGCGTCCAGAACCTCACCCACCCCACGGAAAAAGAGAGCTGAAAGCCACGAAATCCCAAGGGGGAAAGATAATCCCAAAGCCAATCCACGAAGTAGAGAGATTCCGGACCGGGTTCCACGTCTCCTCCTCTCCAAAGATATTTTCTCTTGCTATTTTGCCACAAAAAGCCGATAGAAGGAAGATTATATTTAAGAAATAAATTTTTTGACGAGGTCTCTGGGAATGCCGTAGTGCTTCTTATACCAGTAGATTGTGGAGTCGAGGAAGTATTTCTTGCGCTTGGCTTCGGGAGTCGACTTCGCCCCTAAGTGCTTGGCCTTGAGCTTAGTGGTAAAGCGAACGTCAAACCCGGCGGTTCGAGCCTGCTTGCAAAAATCGGGGCCCTCGTGGAACATCTTAAATCCCTCATCGAAACCGCCGAGCTTCTTAAAAACACCCCCTCTTACCATAAAGAAGGCCTCGGTCACCCAGTCCACCTTCCCGTCCTTTGGTTTTTCAAAATCCAAACTCACTTCTTTCGCGTTTTCTTTGATATACCCGCGTATTGCTGGGTCGTCCCAGAAGTTAAGTGCCATTTGATGCAAAACCGCCGATTTGGCACTTCTTATCGGGTGCAAATCGTACCCGCGGTTATACCACATGGGCTCGCCTGTTTCACCCAAAATAAACCCCCCAAAAACGGCTGCCTTTGGGTATTTTTGGAAAAGTTTTTTTATCTTGGGGGTTACCTTTTTGCTGACGAGCTCCATATCGACGTCTAAAAAGACTAAGATATCGCCAAAACTCTGCTTTAACATCCGATTCCTGTTTGCCGTGGGACCGACGTTTTTTCTTCCGCGAATCACTTTAACGGAAGGAAAGTTTTTTCTCAAAAACTCGGCGCTTCCATCCTTAGACGCGTCGTCTAAGACAAAAACGTCGTCGAAATCTTCCTCTAAAACACGGGGAATCAATCTTTTCAAATAAGAGAGACCGTTATAACTTGGAATGGCCAAAGTAATCTTCATCTAAAGGGAGTTCTCCTTGGCGATCCTGGCATAGACTCGGGCTGAGGGGCGAACTTTCCGCTTCAGGGTTTTATAATCAACCTCCACCAAGCCGAACCTCGGTTCGTAACCGCTCTCCCACTCGAAGTTATCGAGAAGCGACCAGTAAAAATATCCCTTAACGTCCGCTCCTTCTGATATCGCCTCAAGCGTCGCCGCCAGATGGTCGGCTATAAAGTCGGCCCTTTGATCGTCGTCCGCGTCTGCAATCCCGTTCTCGGTTATGTAGACGGGAAGATCAAAGCGCTCCTTAACGTCCATCAGGTTTTCGTAGAGCCCGTGAGAATAGATAGCCCATCCTATGTCACTTTTGGGTAAATCATTTATCCGACCTACCGCGCGGTAATAGTTGACGCCTATAAAATCCTGTGCTTTGGCTTTTTTAATGAAAAACTGCTCAAATTCGCGGACGGGATCGAAACTCACAGGAACGGGCGATCTTAGATACCCCAAAACGTAAGCTATACCCACCCGGGCTTTCGGTTGAATGTCGTGTATGATGTCGTACGCCGCCCGGTGAGCATTAAGCATATGTCGGATAACGAGGTACCCTTTTAGCGGATCCCTTTTCCCAGGAGGTCCCCCGCCTTCCCAATACCCCTTTTGAAAGTAAACCACGGGTTCGTTAATGGTCACCCAAAAGTCGCAGAGGTCCTTAAGCTGGGTTACGATGTAGCGAGCATAAGACTCAAAGTAGGAAACAACGTCAGGATTCTCCCACCCCCCACGCTCCGCCACCCAAAGGGGGTTGGTAAAGTGGTGGAGGGTGACCAAGGGCTTGATTTTGCGCTTTTTTAGGGCTTTCAGCACCTGTCTGTAGTGTTCTACCTCCCGCTCGTCGAACTCGCCTTTCTCCGGCTCAATCCTGGCCCACTCGACGGAGAAGCGGTGGGCGTTTTGATTCAAGGACTTGGCGATGTCGAAGTCCTCCTCGAAGCGATTATAGTGGTCGCAGGACAAGCCCGCCCTAACCCTCCAGTGCTCCCAGTCGGAGTTTTTATTGCTCCCCTCAACCTGGTACGCCGAGGTCGCCGAGCCCCACAGGAAATCCTTTGGGAAGGATTTCGAGGTTCGAGGTTTGATATTTGAGGTTTGAGATTTAGACATCATTTAATTCCAAAGCTCCTTCGCCGTGTCCAAGAAATCGGGAATCCCTAACTTCTCTTTAGCGTAAAACCACCACTCCGCTCCCCAAAGGTAGATGCGGTCAAACCCGGTCGAGCGGGCGAAGTCGAGGTTGTAGCGGAACTGACCCGGGGATAGCGTTCTGTACTGCTCCTCAAGGGTCATCTCGGTCAAGGGTTTGTGGCCCCAGGGCTCCCCTTGAAGCTCACTTATAAAAACCTCTTTTACCCGACCTATACCCTTGTAGAAGTTAGCCTTAATACGGTAATACCACTGCGGAAAGAAGGGACGGTAGCTTAAGTATAGTTTGGTGTAGTTCCCGTCGTAAATAATCCTATACATCGAGATCCCAATGTAGTCTCCACGCCCCGTAACCCTAAACCAGGTGGAGAGTTCCCCACTTTCGGTCAAGACAAACTGGTGGTCAGGGTCGAGCTCGCGGATTAACTCGATTTCACGCTTAACCAAAGGCGCGCTCGGTCCCGGGCACTCGCCAAAAAACCAGACAAACTGTTCGTTTTCAAGCTGCCAAAACTCAAGGGCGGGGCTATCTTTGTAGCGGTTGACGATTTGGAGCACGAGTTCCAGAACCTCCTCTTGCTGCTCCTTATCCGTCATAGTTAAAGCCCACTCTGGAATATGGCACTCCGGCCAGCGGGGAAGCCGGCGTCCAACCGCCAAAATCACCTTCGCCCCACGGCGCTCTGCCTCCTGAATCTGGAAATCCAACCTTTCAAAGTCAAACTCGTCGTCCCGCGGCTCTACCGCGTTCCAAAAAGCGACGAGGCGAAGATGATCCACCCCAACCTCATCAAGAAGCGAAAGATATGTCTCCCGCCAGTCGAGTCCTAGCCCTTCGGCGTAGTAGGGGTCGAAAGAGACTCCCCAAGCTATTTCCTCTGCCTCTCCCCCTCGACCAAGAAGAAGATATAAAACCAGAAAAGAAAGGCCAAAGAAAGTAAAAAGATAAAGCGCGATTTTTGCGATTGTTGTCAGATATCTTCTCATCGTCTAGCTTATCGAAATAAGATACAACCCGATACCCACAACGGCAATGGCAAAAATTTTTAAGCTCCACTCCCTAAGACCCAGCTGCTCCTTAAGTTGAGGAAACCGCTTAGATAAAAAAACGATAAGAACAAGAAGAAAAGCGTACTGCACACCCTGGAGCGCCCCCACCAGAGCGGCGGAGCCTAAAAATATCGCGTAGTTTTGCAAGATAGCCCCCGCGCCGCCCAAGCCCTGATTGAGCACAAAAACTACGGGCGCGCGCTTGGGAGCTTTTTTAGCGGCCCAGTAAATGCGTTTTAGGTTCTCCGGAACAGCCAGAATTGTCAAAGCTCCCAAAATCCCCCCAATCCTAGTCCAAAAGAATCCGTTGAGAAAGGGTTCAAAGATAAAAACAAATCTAAGAAGAGTAAAGGACACAGCAAAAAAAGCCGAAGCCCGCGCGGCGTGCGCCAGAATCTCAAAAGTGTAAGCCCGCTTCACGTTCTCCCGGTAGGAGATGATAGCCCCACCCACAACCAAGAGCACAAAGGCGATGAATTGAAGCGCGTTCAAGCCCTCGTTCAGGATGACGATGCTTAAAAGAAGGGTAAAAATAGGTACCAAAGCGCCGACCGCGGTCACGACGCGGGAGGCCTCGTGCTCCTTCAAAGCGCTGTAGAAGGCCCAAAGCGCATAAACTCCACAAACCCCCGAGGCTAGGGAAGCAAGAATAACCCGCCCCGTAGGCACGCTGACCACCCCAAAAGGCAGTAACACCAAAACCCCTACACTCAAAATCCCAACAAAGAAAGCGTACGCTCGAGGGGAAACGATGGTTGTTTTAAGAAGAATCTTGTCAATTAGGGCGGCTAGCGCCAAAAAAAGATAGGCCAAAACCGCGGGTACCAAAAAGACAGGAAACATCAAGGATAAGATACCAGAGATTAGATATCAGATACCAGATAGTTCAATTTAGCTACCTGCTTTATAGGTAATCCTTAATAATCTTTGAACGCGAGGGGTGCTTGAGCTTGCGTATGGCTTTAGCTTCTATTTGGCGTATGCGCTCGCGAGTGACACCAAACTCCTTCCCCACCGCCTCAAGCGTTCGGGGTTTTCCATCTCGCAAGCCAAAGCGAAGCTCGATAACCTTTTGCTCGCGGGGCGAAAGCGTCCCCAAAACCTCTATAAGTTGCTGGCGGAGAAGCTCCTTTGAAGTATCGTCGGTTGGAGCGGCTACCTCATCGTCGGCGACAAAGTCCTTTAATCGCGAGTCATGTTCTTCACCGATGGGGGTCTCAAGCGACGCTGGTTTTTGGGATATCTTTATAATCTCGCGCGCCTTGTCCGCGGATATTTTCATCTTTTTTGCTATCTCCTCGGGCGTCGGCTCGCGATCCAGTTTTTGCTCGAGTTGCCTCTGAACTCGATTGAATTTGTTTATCGTTTCAATCATATGCACGGGAATCCTTATGGTCCGAGCCTGATCGGCTATGGCGCGGGTTATACCCTGGCGAATCCACCAGGTCGCGTAGGTTGAAAATTTAAAGCCCCGCCTCCACTCAAACTTCTCAACCGCCCGCATCAAACCAATGTTTCCTTCTTGAATCAGATCCAAAAAAGATAGCCCTCTCCCTAAATACTTTTTGGCGATCGAAACCACCAGCCGAAGGTTAGCGCGGGTTAACATCTCCTTGGCCCTGCCTCCCTCCCGAACATCCTCGGCGAACTTATCTCGAGTCTTTTTGCTCATCCTGGATGTAGCGCGGCGTAACCTCCCCGCACCCTTCTCACCTTTTTCTATACTCTTTGCTAGCGCAACCTCCTCCTCTTTGGTCAAAAGCGCGGTTCTCCCTATCTCCCGAAGGTACATGCGCACGGGGTCGGAGGAGATGGTCGTGTCGCGGGCGGCTTGAGCCTGCAGTTCCCGCTCTATCTCTTCCGGTTTCTTCTCCTCCTCCTCGGCGGTTTCAAAGACGTCGACCCCCTCCTCTATAAACACTTGATAGAGGTTATCGAGCTTTTTTATATCCTCCTCCGCTTCAGGGAAATGTTCCAATACCTCCTCCTGGGTTATGTAGCCGTCGCGCTTGCCTTTTTCAAGGAGTTTTTTGATTATTACCGATTCCTTTTTCTTAAATTTCGCCATTTCAAATACTAAATCGCCGAATCTATCTTTGAACTAATCTCATGGATTTGTTTTTGGAGTTTGCGAACCTTAGCGGTTTTTCCCTCTCGCTCAGCCTCTCGAACCTGGGAGACCAGGTCCCGTCTCTCCCTCACGAGTCGTGCCTTTTTGACGGATGATAGAGCACGACTAAACTCCTCCGCAAGCTCGCTCTGGGGCAGAGGCAAAAGAACCAACTCCTCAAGAACTTTTCGCTCCCGTTTCCCCAGTTTAACAGAAAAATTCTGGAGGAGAAACCGTTTTACCCCCTTCAAGTATTCCCGCAATTCAAGCAAAATCTTCCTCAACCCCTCGTCATCTAAATCCTCAAGGGCAATCTTTCTTTGCAAGGAACGGAGTCTTTGCGCGGGAGCAGAAAAAAGCAGAGCCATAAGATATGCTTCTTTCTTGGGCAAGGCCGAGGTCAGCCCTTTGGTCTTAGTTGCCCTGGAAAACGCTTCCTCATCCTCGATAGCCTGCTCGCGCTCGAGCTGTCTCCACAAAACTTCCTCGGCGACCTCCAAGACCTCGCTGAGTCTGCCGATGTAGGCCGCTTTCTCAACCTCGTTGGCCAAGCTTTTGACCAAGGGCAGGATTTCCTGAGAAATTTCCTTCTTCCCGGCGGCGGTGTCGGGATCGAAGCGCGAGAGTGCGGAGGAAAGATAATAGTCAAAAACCGAGGGGGCTTGTGAAATAAGCTTCTTGAACCCTTTCTCGTCATCGCGAATAGCCTTATCCGGATCCTCGCCCTCGGGAAGCAGCACCGCGCGAACCTCGAGTCCCGCCGATTGAGCAAGAAGGATACCCTTCTTTGTTGCCGCAAGCCCCGCCGCGTCTCGGTCGAAGCAAATGGTCACACGATTTGCAAACTTAGCAAGCTGGGCGACGTGTTCTGCGGAAAGCGCTGTTCCCCCCGTCGCGACGGCGTTTTTAATCCCTCGCTCCCATAGAGCTATAACGTCCATCATCCCTTCAACTAAGAGGACGTCTTTTTTCTTTCTCACTTCACGTTTGGCGAGGTCTAGATTGTAGAGGAATCGACGTTTTTCAAAGACGGGGGTTTCGGGTGAGTTTAAATACTTCGGCGATTCTTCGCCGCCCAAAGCCCTCCCCGAAAAACCGACGACTCGACCGGCACTCGAGCGAAGAGGGAAAATAAGTCTCCCTCGGAAGAAATCGAAGTAACCGCGTCCTCCTTCTTTTTTACTTCCTACACCGCTTTGCAGAAAATCCGTCGTGCTGTAACCTTTCTTCAAGATAAAACGTCCCAAACTGTCCCAAGAGTCCGGTGCGTAACCTAGACCAAACTCCTCTACGGATGTATCCTTCACGCCTCGTTTTTTGAGAAACTCGCGCGCGGACCCTCCGATTTTATGACCTTTGAGAAGAAAGTGGAAAAAATCCGAGGATAGTCTATTTATCTCGTGAATCTTTTCCCTTTGCTCATCCTCCGGTGTTTTCTTCCGGGAGGGGAGTTTAACCCCAGCGCGGCGGGCGAGCTCGTTTAAGGCTTCTGAAAAAGGAACGTTCTCCATCTTGCTGTAGAAGGAAAAGATGTCCCCACCCTCCCCACAACCAAAGCATTTAAATATCTGCAGCTGGGGAGAAACCATAAAGGAAGGGGTCTTTTCGCTGTGGAACGGGCAAAGCGCCTTGTGGTTCTTCCCCGCTTTCTGAAGCGGTACGTAAGAGGAGACCAGATCAACGATATCGATCTTACGCTTTATTTCCTCTACCTCATTTGCCATTGCCACCCCCATTTTATCTCTTAACCGCAAGCCCACACGTTTGATATGCTTAAACGGGTGGGTATCAAAGTTATTCACCAAAGTAGAATCCCCGAGCTTGTTACTCTTTTAAAAGATAGATTCGAGGTTTTCGCCCCCCAGGAAAAAGATAAAGAAGTAGTTTTTTCTGAAGTCTCGGATCCGGGAAAGATAGTTTTACACTACCAAACCACAGTCCTGCCACCTAAGACCTTCTTCCTACCCCCAAAAGAGACGCTTTTTACGGTTAAGGGCAAAAAAGTCACGGCAAGCGCACCGCCAAAACCGTTTGTTCTCTTTGGTCTGCATCTTAAGGATCTTTTGGGTATTTGCGAGCTCGACGAGATCATGAGGCATGAGCCAAAGGATAGTTTTTATTTCAAAAGAAGAAACAAAGCCGTCATTATCGCCGCCTCAGGAAACGAAGTCGGGGTCCCACCAGGAGGAGACTTGGTTTTGGAGAAGATAGAGGGATTTTACCGCGCGATAGCCCCCACAAAGGCGGGACAGAAAATCGCCAGTCTCCCCGTTTTTGAAACAAGAAACATCGATCTCAAGCCGAAACCCAAAAAGATGAGTAAGCTCGACGAGATGCTTTTGGATAGCGAGCTTTTAGCCCGCTCCGTTGAATGGTCAAGAGAGAACTACCCTCAGATTTGGCAACGACTGGAGAAACTATGCATAAACTGCGGAATATGTACCTATGTTTGCCCCCTTTGCTACTGCTTCGAAGTGGAGGATCAAAAGAGTCTCGACGGCTCATCTTGCAGCCGGTGTAGGTTGTGGTCGGCTTGCACGCTGCCGAGCTTCGCCAAAATTGCCGGAGGGCACAACTTCAGACCCACCGTAAAGGAGCGTTACTTCAACTGGTACTACCACAAGTTTGTCCGCGCCTACAAAGAATTCGGACGCGCCCAGTGCGTGGCTTGCGGTCGCTGTCAAAAATACTGCCCGGCGGGTATAGATATCGAGAACGTTCTTGGGGAGATAGTAGAGGAGTTTCAAAAGGCTCATCCCAAGAGGGAGTTTTGAAATGGGGAACGAGTACAAACCACAGAACGCAAAACTTACGAAGATCGTCGAAATGAGCCCAAACGTCAAGCTCTTTCGCCTTAAACCTACCAGCAAGCTACCCAAAGTGGACGGCGAGATGGTTTTTGCCCCCGGACAATTCTTTCTCCTGGGGTTATGGGGATACGGAGAGGCGCCTTTTGGCGGCGCGTCCTCCCCTTACGAGGATCGCTATGTCGAATTTGGAATACGACAAGTCGGGGAAGTAACCGCGGCGCTGCATCGCTTAAAAGAAGGGGATTTGGTAACCATCCGCGGACCGTACGGGCAGGGGTTCCCGCTCGATTTTTTTCAAGGGAAGGACGTGGTAGCCGTGACCGGAGGGTGCGGTATACCCCCCATATCCGCCCTCATGACTTACATAGCGAAAAACCGGAAAAACTTCGGCAACGTCTATCTGCTCTACGGCGCGGCAACTCCCAAGGATCTTTTATTCGAAGAGCTTTATTCAAGCTGGGAGGAAGCCGGAATCAAAGTAATCCTAACCGTCGACAAACCAACGCGCGATTGGAAGGGCCACGTCGGACTCGTCTCCACCCTCATCGACGAGATAAAGATCAACCCTACAAACACCGCTTGCGCGATGTGCGGGCCGGGTCCTATGACGAACGCGCTCGAGAATATCCTTCGCCCGCTAGGAATCTCCGATAGAAGGATTTTTGTGAGCGAGGAGAGGAAGATGTACTGCGGGGTTGGGAAGTGTCAGCACTGCACAACCGGAGAGAAATACGTCTGCATCGACGGGCCGGTTCTAAATTTCGACGAGGTTCAAGGGAATTGGGACTAGAAATGGCTAAACCAAGGGTTGCAATATTTGAATTTACAGACTGCGAGGGCTGTCAAGTGGAGCTTGTGGGCTTACGCGAGCGCCTGGTTGAAATTGCCGAGCAAGTCGACATAGTCACCTGGCGCTTGGGACAGGAAAGGGCGGAGCCCGGACCATATGAAATAGCTATAGTCGAGGGCACCCCCATAAGCAAGGAAGAGCGAGATATGCTCAAGTGGATCCGCAGCGAATCCAAAAAGATAATCGGACTGGGCTCCTGCGCTACCTTAGGCGGAATCCCCGCCATCATGGATCCCGAAAAACGCGCCTACTGGTACAAGAAAATATACGGCCCCAAGTATAAACCGCGAGGAATAGACGCTCTACCGCTTTCCGCCCACGTCACCGTCGATTTCCCCATCCACGGTTGTCCCGTAAACCGCGACGAGGTGGTCCGGGTGGTGGAGGAGCTTTTGGCAGGAAAGGAGCCGCATTCCAGAGGTTATTCGGTCTGCTTTGAATGTAAGCAGGCCGGTAACCCATGCCGACTCATCAACAAAAAGCCCTGCCTTGGTCCCATAACCCAAGGCGGGTGCGGAGCGATCTGCGTAACCGGAGGAAGCGCCTGCTGGGGCTGTTTTGGACTGCGGGAAGGAGCCGACGTCGAGGGGCTCTTGGATATAGTATTCAAGTTCTCCGATTCGGACGAGGCGGAAAAGTACTTTTCCATGTTCCTGAAAAGAACGGAAGCTTACGAGAAACTAAAAGAGAGGACAAGCAAATAAGAAGAAGGATTTCGAGAACGCTTAAGCCGGTATGGAAGACGCAATCATCACTAAAATCGAAGGCCACGGACGACTAAGAACCGATTGGCGAAAAAACGAAGTCGTGCTCGAGGTCACCGAGAGCGAACGGCTCTTTGAGGGTATCGTCGTCGGACGTCCCGCGGCCGAAGCCCCCTGGATTACGGCCCGCATCTGCGGCGTCTGCCCGACCGCCCATAACATCTGCGCCTTCAAAGCGATAGAGGACGCCTTGGGAGTCAAGCCCGACGAGACCACCGTCCTTTTAAGGAAGCTACACCTCGACGCCCAAATGATTCAAAGTCACGCCCTACACCTTTACTTCCTCTCCTTCCCAGATTACCTAGGAATCGACTCCGGACTTGAGCTCAAGGACTCCCACCCCAAACACTTTAAAGCCGCTCTAACCCTAAAGGAGGTCTCGGATGAGATCGCTTTCATAGTAGGCGGACGATCCACCCACCCCACAACTACCACCATAGGCAGCTACCTAAAATACCCAGCCCAGGGTGAGCTCAAGAAACTTGCAAAAAAACTCGATAGAGCCCTTAAGGCGGGTATTGAAACCGCACATCTTGCATCCAATCTCAAATACCCCAAGCTCAAAAGCCCTCTCCTTTCCCTCTCTCAAATAAACGAGGAGGGAACATACAACATATACGAAAGTCCGAAGGTTAAGCCAAGCGGCGCGCCCTCTTGGGTAAGCGAAGACTACAGAAAAGAAATCGGCGAAGCGCTCCGAGACTTCTCAACCGCCAAATTCGGTTTCTACAGGGGAAGACCCGCCATGGTCGGGGCGCTGCCAAGAATAGCCATCCAAGGAAAGCTCCTCTTTCCAAAAGCCAAAAAACTCCTCTTGCAATCCAAAATCGACCTAATGAACCCCTTCAACAACAACCTCGCCCAGGCGATAGAGATAGTCCATTTCACGGAAGAGGCCATAGAGATGGTAAAAGCGTTATCCGAAAACGTTACCATTAAAAAGGACAAATCATTTACTCAAATCCCAGAGCTCAAATCCCCACAAACCGGCGTAGGCGCACTGGAGGCCCCAAGAGGTGGTCTCTATCACGAATATACCGTAGATGCGAAAGGAATAATCACCGAAGCCAACATCATAACCCCAACGGTTCAAAACCTCGGGGCTCTGGAGAGGGCGTCCAAGGATCTGGTCGCTCAAACCAAGAACCTCAAAAAAGAAAGACGCGAAAAGCTTCTGGAGATGCTTGTTCGCGCCTTTGATCCCTGTATCACCTGTTCAGTGCATTAAGCGTGCGCTTTGTGTACTTTTCGAGGCTCTCTATACCTTCCGGCTCGAGAACATCACATACCCTACCCCAGTGAAAAGACACATAATCGCCCGTGGAAACTCCCGGCGTGACACGGGAATCCCAGTCTACCTCCTTCTCACGCTCCTCCCCAAGCGTCAACGCTTCTAACTTTAGAGGACGAAACCGGATCCTGACCTTTCCCTCCCCAACTCTTAAAACCTTTCCCCACCCTATACGACAAATCTCCCTCAAAGGCCCGCTCAGATCCACTTTTCCGGTTATAGATCCCAAAACCAGAACGTGAAAGCTGTGGTGCGGAACTACCCCATCCACAACCCGCAAAGCCCTGTCCTTAGCCTCATCCATTGTCAAAAGACGTGGTTTAACAAAGTCGGTGAGGATAAGCTTTTTGAGGCTCTCAACGCGCACCCCGTCGAGAAGATCGTTACCGACCCAAAGAGCCTCGACAACCTCTCTCTCAAACGGATCGGAAACCCCGTTTTCTGAGGCGATAAGGCGAAGATAGGGGTACATCGCCTCAAACCCTTCAAGGGTTTTTCGAATCTTCTCCTCACCAGCATCCTCCCCCACGACAAAGCCATAAAGCGTCTGCCGTCGCGCCTCTTCTTGGGGACCGCAAAAACCCAACCGACACGGAGGAAGTGCGTATTTAATAGCCAGCTGAAGGCCTGACGAGTTCATAAACCCTCCCAATTGTGATTACTCCAAGAACCAGAAGCATTATCCCCAACACTTGCCCGATATCGGGTAAGGCGGAGGTGGTGGCAAAAGCCAAAAACGCGGTCACCGGACCGCCCAAAAGAAGAACGCTTGTTGCAACTGTAGCTTTAACGTGCTTTAACCCAGCGTACCACGTTGAAACATACCCAAAAAGAAACGCGGAGGTTACCAAAACCCACACCCAATGTGCTGTGGTTAGATCAGCAATCCCGTTAAGATAGCCGCCAAAAAGGAGAAAGCTAAGGATAAAAACCGACCCAAACGCCATTCTCCCAAAAGCAACCACCGAAGAGGCGAGTTCACGAAGCGCGTATTTGGAGATGACGTTCTCAACCGCCCAAAGAAGTGTCGCTAAAAAAACCAAAACATCCCCGGTCCCCAAACTTAGGCGAAGCACCTTTAGGAAAAGAACGTTGCCCAAAAGAAGCGCCAAACCCGCAGCTAAAACCCGGGCATTTAGTTTTTCCCCTAAAAACACGGCGGCCAAAAACGCCACGTAAACAAACATGGTTTTGTGGATAAAGGAAGCGCTTGCCGCGGAGGTTAAGGAAAGCCCCTTAAAAAACAGTAAAAATGGAATAGAACCGCCCACCAGGCCGATTAAAGCAAGAAGCCCCCACTGCTTAACGTTTAGAGCCTTAAGCTTCCCGATATTGCCCGAGCCCAGAAGTAGCGCCCCTAAAAGAAAGGCTACGCTCGCGTTCTTGAGCCAGGCGAAAAGGTAAGGGTCAAAACCCGAAACCCCAAACTTATTGGCAAAAATGGAAAAACCAGATATGAAGGCCGTTGATAGGACAAGAAGAGTTCCGCGTTTTTCTAGTCTGGTCATGAGTTATGCTCGCACTCCTCAACCAATTTTAATATTTCTCGCGCCTCTTCTGGGGCGAGTTTTTGAATGGCGAGCTCACCTTTAGCCAAAAGATAGTCTCCCGCGGAGACATTCTTCAGGAGACTTACGTCCACGTCAAGCTTCTCGCCCAGCGCGTCTACGGTGGCTTTTGAACCCTTCAGCTTAATAATTTTTACCGGCGTTGCTATGCACATCAGAGTCGAGTGGCGGAGGCGGGAGGATTCGAACCTCCGTGGGGTAAACCCCGCATGGTTTTCGAGACCAGCCCGTTAGGCCGCTCCGGCACGCCTCCTCTTCCTTATCATTATAATAATGATATGAATAAAGAAAAACTTTACCCCGTCGTATCCTACCTTTTTATTCTGACTTTTGGTATGGCAAGCCGAATCTCTCAACCACGGGAGATATCTGCCTCATCCTACTACGATCTATTTGTAACCGTTCCGCCGGTTGAGATCGAGGAGGGAACCTTCGCCGAGGAGAGGAGCGTTCTGGCTCCCCAAGGGGAGGTAGTTTTATCCGCCGTCGAAGACACAACTCTAGCGCATATAAACAAAATCTATGGTCTGCCATCAAGCTACGTCCCTACCAATCTCACACAGATTACGTCGGTACCTACCTTTGGAACCCAAAGGTTACGAGCAGGTATTCTCCCCTACCTCTACCAACTTTTCGGCGCGGCACAGGAGGCGGGCTATGAACTCGCGGTCGCTTCGGCCTACCGCTCCTACGCCGAGCAGGAGCTGGTTTTCTTATGGTGGGTGGAGCAGGTCGGGTGGGAGGCGGCTCTGAGGGGTTCAGCTCTCCCTGGACACTCCGAGCATCAGCTCGGGACAACCGTCGATTTGGCTCTTGCGGAAAACGTAAATTTTGAGAGGTTCGTGTCGAGCCCAGCGGCTCCCTGGGTAGCCAAAAACGCCCATCGCTTTGGGTTCGTGGTCTCCTACCCACCGGGGAAGGAGAGCATCACGGGGTACATATCGGAACCCTGGCATGTGAGGTGGGTCGGAATCGATCTGGCTACTCAACTTTTTAACCAAGGTCTTACTCTTGAGGAATATCTATCCAGATAGGTGGTGCTCCCAGCAGGACTCGAGCAGTCGCCTTAGGCGACTATTCCTCCGGAATTCACCGACACCAATTTAGATGGTACGCCCGGAGGGACTTGAACCCACAGCCTTCGGTTCCGGAAACCGACGCTCTGTCCAGTTGAGCTACGGGCGCGTGGCGGAGGGGGCGGGATTCGAACCCGCGAATCCTTTCGGATTACACGCTCTCCAAGCGTGCGCACTAGGCCACTATGCGACCCCTCCAAGTGTGGCGGAAGGGGAGGGATTCGAACCCCCGAACCCCTTGCGGGGTCTCACGCTCTCAAGGCGTGCGCAATCGTCCACTCTGCCACCCTTCCTAAATGGTGTCCCCGGGGTGACTCGAACACCCAACCTTCAGCTCCGCAAGCTGACGCTCTGTCCAGTTGAGCTACGAGGACTAACATTTAATTATAACCCGAGAACGGAAAACCTACTCTAATGGAAACTTACGGGCGATACCGACGGAGATCTTCTCCAGAAAATCTTCTTTGACCTTTTGGCGGTAAGGGAGGTATTGCCTAAGCGTCTCCTTGACCTCTCCCTCCTTAGCCCCATCCAGAATAAGAAAGAGCCTTCCGGGATAGAGGCTCTTTGTATCCACAAGAAGCGCTCGCTGACCAGCAATCTCGTCGAACCAGAAGTCCTTGAGCTGGTCCCAGGTATACTGGTGCCCGTGGGTCCTTATGCCGAGGTTGGAAACGGAATGCTTGGATTCCTTGGGAGGGGTCGTCCCGAGCGCCCACTTCACGAAACCGAGAGCCGCCAAAACTCCGGCGAGAAGAAACTCTTTAAAGAAGATAGCGACCGCGGCCAAAATCGCCAAAAGTGTGAAGAGGTTGCGAAAGTAGGATGTTCCCTTTTTTGTGAACGCTCTCTCTGGGGATTCCCACTCCAAAAGAATGTTTTCCTTTTCCCCCTGCCGCTCCATCAAGGGTAGTTTAGCAAAAAGCAAGCGCCCTGCTGGTAAAATAAAGGGTACGGAGGGTTGGCCGAGTGGTTTAAGGCGACGGTTTGCTAAACCGTTGGTGGTTAACAGCCGCCGCGTGGGTTCGAATCCCACACCCTCCGCCATTACTAGATCCACTAACCAACGGAAAGTATAATAGTATAGTTAGCAGGTAGTCAGATCGGGTTTAGTAGTGTGCTACAAACCTATGCGGTAAATCTTGCTACCTACGAGTATGTAGAGTGTTTTCTCGTCCTCCGAAACCCAAAGGTCTGTAGCTCCCTCCAATCCGTCGCCCTTGACCTGCCGGACAAAATTCCCTCCTTTGTCCAAAACCACGACCCTCTGGTTTCCTGTGTCAAGAATGTAAAGGCGGATTAGATTGGGGCGGGTAAATATTTTGTTCACACTAGAAAAAGGTGTCGACAGATTGGAAATCGCGAAAGCGGTGCCCTCACCCTTGGTCAGACGCATAATCTCTCCACCGGAGGCGGAGAGCCAGATATCCCCATCCACCGCCATATCCGTAAAGTACCCCAAGTCCACGACCGCCTTAACCCAAGAAACCGCCTTAGAATATCCCGTCTCGAGATTCCAGAACTTGTAGATCTGATCCTCCTCGGGAACTAAAAGATAGACGTTCCCAGAGTATGTATCCAAGGAGACGGAGAGGCTATAGCGCTCGAAAGGTACGGGCTCGTCGACCGCCTTGGTCGACAAGTTAAACCGGTAGAGTTTATCTTCGGAAAGTAGATATAAGAATCCGCCTTCGGAGCCGATCTCGCGGATACCTTGTATAGTTCCCTCTGCGATAGCCGAAACCTGCGGAAGCTCCCCCTCCCCCGAAGGGATAACAATCGAAAATACCGATCCGCTTGTTGAATCTGCAACATAAAGTGTGGTTCCAGAACCGGAGATGGCTACACCCTGAGCCCCCTCGACCTGGAGTCCCAAATCGTATACTATATGCTCCTCCCCAACCGGAGTAATTTTCTCTATGGCGTTGTAGAGTTCCTCGGCGCGCGACAACAAGGGGTCTATCTCGCCAGAGCGGGGGTCTATATCCCTCGCCCGCTCCAAATCGGCACGCGCTTCTTCGACGAGCTCAAGCGCCCGCTCGTTTGACAACCCCACCAGACCTGCCGCCTCGTCCAAACTTTGCGTGGTTTCGGTGATGATGCGTTCAAACTCCTCCGCCTTGGCTTTTTGCGCTTGCCTCCATACGGTGAACCCGATGGAAACGACAAGAAGAATCACCAAAACGGCAATGATTCGCGACAATGGCAGCCGGGGAAGCTTTTTAAGCTTAGGCGGTTTGAGCGCCTTAAGCTCTTCCCCGCCCTCTCTCTCCTCAGGCGCCGCCTTTCTCGCCTCCGCTAGCTTTTTGCCTCGAGAAACGCGGTCGCTCAAGAAGCGCGAAACCCCTTTACCTAGTTTTGACGGGGACAAGGCGCCGAGCTTAACTTTAGGCAGATCCGCGGGCAGTTTCTTTGCTCTTTTGAAAATCTTTGCGAGTGGGGAGCGGGATACCCCATTTTTTACCGCCTCCTCGCGTGATTCCCTTGAGGGTTTGAGCATTAAAAGGAGAGCGGAAAAACCCGGGACCTTAACCCCTTGCTCGAATTGTTTAACCAGAAATTCCGTTTGAGGGAGGTTGGCGGCGGTGAAGTTTTTGCCAAAAACCGGGGACCCCACGGCTAAAACATCGTCTCCCTCTAAAATCTCGGAACCGATATCGACGGCTTCCTCCTCTTGAGCTAAATCTCTAACCTCCGCGCCTCGCCTAAGATAAAGTGCGCCGCCGCCGACGCGGGAGAAATAAGCGACGTTTCCTAAAATGGCGACAGCTATGAGGTTAAGGTCGCTATCCTCGGCGAAATCTTTAAGCTTCTCGCGGGCGGTTTCGGTTGCATCCTCCAGCGCCTTTAGCGCTGTTTCTTCCGATGGATCATAATAGGTTCCGACTAGGGTATCCCAAACGAGTTTGGCGGCCAAAGCCGCGTCCTCGGTCAAATCCACCTCTTGCCGCTCGGTGGGCAAATTCACCTCCACAACGGCAAAAAGTTGTCCTCGTTCTTCCGGAAAATCCTCTCCTTGAGGGGGGATGAACTCGAAAACCTGAACAGTCTTTCCGCGCTCGGCGGCAGGGGAGCCTTCTAGTTTGGAGACTTTAACCTCTAACTCCTGAGGCATCAGGATTATGATAGCAGAATAACCTACTGCTTAACAGTGAAATCGAAGCGGTAGGTAGGAATTTGGAGAGTCCCGCGGGAGCGTAAATTGAACATATCCCTAAAGTAACGGGCGCTAAAGGCGTAAGTTCCATGTGACCCATAAACGAGGACAGTCGAGGTGTTGGCCGGGACTCCTGATGGAAATGTGGGAACAACCGCCGAGATAGACGTTATCGGAGTAACACCCGAAACGTTGTTTCGAACTGTGGGCATATCCCAACCGCCTTTGTCTATCGGAGAGAGGTATTGCATATACGGACAGTCGGAAGCGAGTTCGTAGGGCTGGGTGTTCGACTTGCGACAAAGCAGAATTGCATTGAAGATATCGGCAAACTCTTCCTGCGTCATCCAAGGATTATAACCACTACCGGTACGAGAACCCCATCCAGTGTGGTACCAAGGAGCACTAGCGACCTGCTCGTATGCTTGTCCGTCGGAGTGAAAGTCTTTAATGCCATCGATGTAGTTCCAGTAGCTAGTCCATTGCTGCGTAGAGATGGTGTAACCACCGGCGGTGGAGTGATAGAACGCCTTAAGTGGGGCTCCGCCCTGTACAATCACTTGGTTCGGTGTAGCGTTCACGGCCTGTTCCCAGTAACTCCCTTTGTTATAACCCAAATAGACCTGACAGTAAGTTGATGGGCAAATAGTCCCTCCATTTCCATCCGCATAGGCCCAGGCATAACTACGTCCAGCAACCGCCTGGGCTTTATATGCCTCCATCGCAGCGCTTCCCCAACTTAGTGGCATTTCTCCAAGACCCTTAATATATGTTTCCATGCTTAAAGTGGCGTCGTACCACTTATACCCTTTGCTTTGACAAGTACTCTGACTCCAACCTCCTCCTCCGGGGTACCAAGGCGGTGGGCCTACGCTACAACCCTTTACGTGGATAGTTCCTCCAACCCGGTAAGTCTGGATACTTGAGGCAGAAACTTTGTAATAAGCAGCCAGAATTGATTTATAATCTTGGTTTTTCTTCGCTCGACCATAGGCCCCGTACTGGCTCATCCCAATTCGATGGGGATACCCGTAGGCGGCCACCATATAAGCGGGGGAGAACGATGGGTCAGGTAATTGCTCGGATAGAGGTGGGCTATCCCCAACCGTCTCACTCCCGCCACCAGCAGCAAACTTTGCCAGTATCAACTGTTCCTGCTGCGCGGTTAGGTTTTGGATCGAAGACTTGACGGAAGCTAATTGCGAGGAAGTTGAAGAAAACTGGCGCTGGCTTGAAGCAAGACGGTATTGATATTGATCCCTAAGAGCGGCAAGATCATCACGCAACTGCCGGGCGGTGGCTTTGTTGGCTTGGAAAACCCCTATCTCGTCGACCAGTAATCCTATCCGGTCTTTAAGAAGATCTAGGTTGTCATCGTAGTACTGTAGGTTTTTGGTCGATTCAACCAGATTGTCGGAGGAAAAAACCACCTCGACAGGGGATACGCGGCTTTGTTTGTAGAGGACTCTTATAAGGAAGTTGCGGTCTTCCTCCCACTGCTTTAGAGTCGCCTCACGCTTGGCGAGCTCACTTTCTATCGCCGATAACTCTTCTTCTGCTTGTGAAAGCTCGGCAGAAACCTGGGATAAAGATGCAGAGGCCGAGGAGATATCCCGCGCCAGCTGTTCTTTTCTTTCTTCAAGATCGGAAAGCTGTTGTTGCTGCTGGGAAAGCTCGTTGGTTACGTCGTCGAGCTCATCCGCCGAGGTAAGTTGGAAGCTTATTACTACGCCAAGGAGAGCGAGAACTAAACCAAAAACAGTGAGTTTGCGAACTTGGGGCAGTTTTGGAACCATACCTTTATATTGTAGCAAGGGGCCGGCCGCTTTATCCTCTAGCGTATTTCCCGTGAGTTCTGCTATTATCAGCTTGAGAATGAAGAAATCACTTGCCCAGATATTTTTCGGTTTGCTCATAACCTTAACTTTCCTTGGATTATCGGCCTCCTCACTATCCACAACTTACGCGGCGACCTACAACTGTCAGTTACGCGCGGATAATTATTGTGATGTTCAGCCCGGCACCTGCACTCCCTCTCCCAACCCATGTTTACCCAGATCCCCATCCACCTGCGCATCAGGAACTTACACCTGCGACGATGGAACACCAACGCCCACCCCGACTCCAGAGCCGGAAACGACTCCAACCAACAATGTAGAGGGAGAAGAGGCCGGGGAAGTGGAAATCAAATTACCAGAGGGCAAGGACGAGATCGACATAGGATTCATCACGCTCCCCACCAACCCCACGGCTCTAGCCACCGTGCTTCTTAGGGTTGGTATCGGTATAGGAACCTTACTTTCCATCCTTTTAATCGTCGTCGGTGGGTACGGGGTTGCAACATCCACGGGTGACCCGGACAAACTCCAAAAGGCAAGAGCCCAAATCACGGCCGCAATATCCGGCTTAGTATTTCTCTTGATATCCACTGTAATACTCCATATAATCGGAATTAGGATTATAGGTATTAGTCCGGACATCTTTCCGTTTTGAGAGGAGGTGAAATAAGTGCTTAGAAACAAAGTCAAAACGACAGCAGCAACAATCAGTGCGTTAGCGTTGTCAGCTACACCGGTTCTCGCGCAGGCAGGGAAAAACCCGTTGCGGTGGGATTCCATCTGCGACGCTGCTTCCGCTATCACTAACATCCTTTTCGGAATAGCCGGAACAATCGCCGTCATTATTCTCATTATGGGTGGTATCCAGTACATGACCTCCGGCGGAGATAAGATTGGGGTTGAGCAGGCACGAGGCCGAATTACTAGCGCGGTTATCGGGCTTGTAATTGTTCTTGGGGCCTGGTTGATCGTCAACGTTGTCTTACGTACAATCACACCAAATATACCGGCCTGTGCAGTCTAGATTTAGGTAAGGATTGCCCCAGCGCTTGGTCTTAAAGTGTTTAACGTTGAAAGGAGGATAACGATGAAAATAATATTGAGCTCATCTGCAGCAGCGATTGCCTCATTAGGTCTGGCTCAGCCGGTTTTTGCGGCTAGTGCCTTTGACTTTATAGAGGATTACCTTGGAATATCCCTCACCGCGTGCTCAACCGAAGAGATATCTGGCATATTTTGCATAATCGCGCGAATTGTGGATGTCCTTCTCGGTCTTGCCGGAACAGTGGCGGTACTGTTTCTCATCTACGGTGGAATCCAATACATGATGTCCGGAGGTGACGAAAAATCTCTCTCGACCGCCAAAGCAACCATCACCTACTCAATTCTTGGACTCGTTCTTATTATTGCGGCCATATTTATCGTAAATCTGGTCCTGACATCCATCGCCCGCTAGATAAATTTCTTTCCAATGGGGTTTCAAGATATTTCTGATAAGATTTTCTTGATGAATATCCCAAGAAAACCCCTAGTCCTGCTTACTGTTCTTCTGTTCTTAATTCTTGGCTCTGCCCCTCAAGTCACCGCGGCAACTACGGTTTGTCCACAGTTTAAGAGTGGGAGCCTATCACCTTCCGACGTAGCTACCAACCCCAACGAGCTTAAGGAAGACGATGTTATTAACAAGGCGTGCTCTCAAGGCGGCTTAATCGGTTTCGTCACTTGTGTTCTCGCCAAACTCTTCGCCGACTACACCGGTCCAGGGAACCTCAACCTCCAAGACTCCCAAATGCCCCCATACCTTAGGCGAGCCAACCGACTCGCTCTATCGGGGGACCCCACATCCGACGAGCCTGGGGAACTTAATGGTTCCATAGCCCGCGTTCTAGCTCCTAACTACAGACAGGACGACCGCGACCCGCTCGAGGAACTCACCAAGTCGGAGGGCCAGCTGGTCACGGGAACCATAATCCTCAACAACCGAGCCCTTCAAAAGGGTTTCACTACCACAATCCCCAGCGCGGTTTATGAAGACACCGGCTTTGACCCCAACCGGCTAGGATACTACGACCTCCAACTAGGAGCGGAAGAGGAAGCCGTCGCAAACTACGACGTCCAAGGGAGATTTGGCGAGGTCTCTCCCCTTTATGACCGTTTTGGGCTCTTGAAACAAGCTCTAGTTCCCTTTACCCAAGAGGTTGCGGACATACCGGATCTAGACAAAGATTGCTCCGCCTACGACCCCAGCACCATCGTGGTTACACCGACAGTAGGTTTCGCGGACGCCAATCCCCACAGAGTTGCTCCCTGGACGGCGTATCAACCAGTTCCGGAGGAGGATGCAGAGGAGGAGAGGCTACCCTGCGAAACCGATGAGGACGGCAACATTACAGATTGCCCCGACAGCGCGGGGGAATTCAATTACGAAATTGGAGGAAATCTCGACACGCAGACAGAAGTATCCTACGCCAGCGACGCGTGGGAGAGGATAGGCGCCCCGAGCACCACCGCCGGTGGTGGTGGCGTGCTCAATGTTCTTCTTCCTCCAGGGAAGTTCTTTATGACCGAACAGGCCAAACCCCTCCTAAACTACGTCTACGATCCGCACAGCGAGGGCAAAGCCACATATAACGATAGTTCAAACCTTCACATCGCGGACCTTGGAAACGTAGGAAGCGCCACTTCCTGCATCTACGACCAACTCACCGCCCACCCGGCAAACGCGGCTGTCGGGGCGTGCGAAGCGGCGTTTGGGCCCTTCGCCGGATTTCCGATTGTATGCACCGACGAGGCTACCCCACTGGAGTTCCCCAATACCATGGGAGGAATCGCCGGGCGGGCTTGGGAAATCGTAAACAATCTCTACCAGGGATTTTGGTGTCTCTGGAACTGGAGTAAGGATGACTACCCCCAATACTTTGACGAGGCCGAATACGCAAGAAACCCCAACCCCCCATACCCGCCGGATAAATTTATAAACATGTTTTGGTGTACGCGTTTGGTTAACACCACCCACGGCAAAAGCTACAGTCTTCTCTCTAACGAAATGGCAAAATCGTTTGGGGCCATCGTTACTGCCTCGGGGGGCACCGAAACCTACTCCAGCGGTGGGAGGTTCATCGCCGCAAGAGACGCCACCTGGCACAATCTTCAGCCGGGTTACGCAGTCTTCTTTAGAGTCTCAAACGCTACCTCGTGGCGTATAAACCACGTCGGTATAGTCTATAGCGTCACGCAGGATGCTATCAGAATAGTTCACTCAAACGCGGCTACAAAATCGTTGGTCTTGCCCGTTGGAGACGACGGTCGAATCCAAAGTGCCGGCGGCTTTAAGATTGAGGGTTTTGGCAGACCATGAAATTAGAAGATATCTCCCCAAGGACTATAACCATAACCGCAATTATTTTGATAGTGGGTTTGATTGCTATGCTCATCGTAGGGATCTTGTTAATAAGAGAGCCCGAGCTTATGCCAGCTGTCGCCTCAACAATTCCCCAGGACAACGAAGAAGGGGTACTCGGTATTCTCCCGTTGGAGATAACGTTCCAAGAAGAGTTGGATGGGGCCGTCCAAAGCGACGTCGCTGTGGTAATCAATCCAGAGACGGACTCCTCCGCCACCTGGAGTTCCGCAAATACCCTCCAGGTAACCATCGACCAGGGATTGGAGAGCGCAACAACCTACACCGTAGCCGTCCTTTACAAGCAGAAGGAGATCTATTCATTTTCTTTTAAAACGACGGACAAAGCCAAGGAACAAATAGAAGAGGAAGCCCGACAGCAGGCGGCGGACGACTTCTTGGTCGCCGAGGCCGAAAAAGATTTCTATAAAACCTATCCTTGGTACGCGAGCATCCCTATAGAAACCAACGAGTATGTTATCGTCTACAACTTTGAAAAAGAGGCATTCCGAATCCGCCTAACTCTTGGAGAAAACGCTCTGGGAGCGGAGGTAGAAGCGGCTAAAAACAGAGCTCTTGGGGATTTGGAAGCAATCGGAGTTGACTTAAACGAATACAGCTACTATTTTTTGATCGACTGACCCTTACTGGCACCTGTTAATCGAACTATAAACCCCCGTATAGATATCCACACAATCCTCACCTTCTCCGGTGAGGTTAGGGCACTGTCCCACCCCAAACTCTTCCCGCCCCGCGGTACAAAACGCTCTAAAGAAACCCTCCGCGTCGCTGTAACCCTGATAGCACGACGCATAAGTTTGATGGCTGCTTTTGTAGAAGTTGAGAAAGGTGGTTATCTGGGCGGTGAATCCGTCGCCGGCGCGAGCGGGGATACCAAAATCCTGAGGCGGTTCACCCAACCGCTTATAAAGCTCGTAGTTTGAGGCGTTACTTTCGTTTAGCCAGATCGTCATAGAGATTCGAGGGTCCACCCCAACCTCCTTGGATTTGGCGATTACGTCGTTGTAGCACTCCTCCACGTGGTTCCCGGGCCCTACGCCCCAGTTGTCCGCAATGTTTTTGACCGCGGCTTTGGAGGCGACGCACGCGTCGGTGGCGGTTGCGGTCTGATCACAGTCAATCCCCTCGGCGGCAGAATAGTCGCTTAGGATAATGGAAACAAGAATCACAAACCCTACCAAAACGAGCATTACACACCCCATAGCCCCCGCAATTGTATACCCCACAAGTTTAAGCACCCCGCCCAGCTTTTCAATAACCACTTCTCCAGCGAACTGAATAACAGCTCCTAAAACGGCCCCTAAGGCAGTTCCAGCACCGGGAAGCGCAGAGCCAAGCGCAGCACCTAAGATCCTCCCCAACCCCAGTTTCCGAGCTAACTGCGTGATTCCTTTTAGGGCTAACGAGGTCAGCTGAGCTCTCCATTGGTTCACTATCTGCAAAGGCTTAAGTATGGGGGTTTTTTTCAGAAACGCCCTTATAGCGTTTGGCGGGTAGAGGCTTCCCAATCTCTTTGTGAAGCTCTTCCAAGCATACTCCCGAAACACTCCACCGACCCCATCTTTGCGCAGGGTTGTTAAAAAGTTGTGAACGCCATAACGGATGTTCCTGTTTCTCAGATAAGTGGATAGTTGTTTGTAGCTTGCTTCAAGAGCAGCTGCTCGAGCCTGTATCGAGGAGGCGGCTTCGCCGATCCAGGTCTGTCTGTAGCCTTTGGACGTCGACTGCCATCGGCCTAAATCCTTGTTCAAATTTTTTTGGATAAACTCCGCGTTAGCCCGCATCGATGCGGCTCGCTTTGTATCTCCTCTAGATTCAAAGGCGGCAGCGTCGCTAAGCGCTTTTTGGTAGTTGCTTTGATGGTCTTTTAGTTTTAACTCGGCAAAAAGAGCTCCACGATAAGCCTGTTCCACATCTACTCCATTAATCGTCTTTACCCCTTGATTTTTAAGTTCCTCGAGGCGAACGCGCACATGGGCGGGGTCGGATAATCGACTCAACTCGGCCTCCAATTGCTCTTGAAGCGCGGATCTTCTTGCATCGAGGGAGGTTTCGAGCTTTTCCCCAATCTCCATTGCTTTCTCTATACGGTCTGATCTGCTATCCGTCTGGTAAACCCAAGCGGAAAAGGCGTTTCTGATATCGGCGCCGACAAGCTCCCCACCTAGAGCGCCCAATACCTGTTCGACAACGAGCTTGTCCTCCAAGTGTCTGGTGATAAGGTTTTGGTTGAGAGTATTCCTTAGAGTCTTCTGCCACGAATCCGTGACCTTACTCGGGGCAGTGGCGAGGTTGTAAAGATTGACGCGGAGGTTAGAAATCGCTGCGCCGGGCACACCAGGTAGAGAAGTGACCGGAGCCGTCCCCGCGTTAAAAGCCGTTATAAAATCTTGTCTAACATTTGCGATTATCCCCTCCGAAACATCATATTCCCTAAGCGTTGCTTCGATCGTGCCCAACGTGCGCTGCATAGCAGCCGGATCCGTGGGACCTCCGCCTCCATCAGGAGAGGCGGGGCGCCTACCGGGCATAAAGAAGCTAAAGATGTTCTGGAAAACCGCCATCGGATAAATGGTAGCATTCTCGAATCAATTTGTTGAATTAGTTTCTAAATTAATTTGATACAATGGTTCCGTAGTGAAGAAGCTTAAACTTCTCCTGATACCTTTAATAACTCTCGCCCTCTTTGGCTTTAAAGCCGCTCCGGCACACGCCATTGACCTTTGGCCTTTTGACGACCTGTGGGAAAAAGCTAAGTGTATTACTAATATAAACTGCACCGTCCGCGCCGCCGGCGTATCCGCTATGAACTTCGTTTCCTATACCACTGTTGGGGAAGATTTCGACGAGGTTAGTATCGGGGATATCAATAAGATGGTTCGTGGGGATTGGGACCAAGGTCTGGTGGCGGCTGTCGGTCGGATGGGGGGACTGGCCTATACTTTTCCGCCTGTGGATTTGGGCGAGTACGTGCGAGGAGAGCTCGCCGATAACCTCCTTAATACCCCAGTAAGAGCTCAGGAAACTTTGGGACAGGGAGCTCTCACCCCCATTCGAGAGGTTTGGAGCGGGATGAGAAACGTGGCGTACGGGCTTTTTGTGATAGTGGTGGTCGTGATCGGCCTTATGATTATCCTGCAAAAGGAAATTTCTCCCAGAGTCGTCGTAACTTTCACCAATGCTCTTCCCAAAATACTGCTGGGATTGGTTCTCATAACCTTCTCGTACCCTATTATCGCTCTTATCATCGACGTCGGCGCGGTTTTCACTAGTAATCTAGTTCTCACGGCCATTTCCGAGGCCTTTGGCACTATAACCGCTGACCTTGTGGGTGGAGCTGGCTCGATAGCAGCGTCTCTTTCTCCCGCTCCTGCTATGATAACCGGAGTTTTCTTAGGAGGGCTCGAAGGTTTGGCCGAGGTGCAAAGCGCGCTTTCATCGCTGGTTCTTCTGGCAATTTTTGCTGTCGCGGCCGTGGTACTTTTGGGGTTGACCTTCATAAGAGTCTTAATAGCTTACGGCTACATCCTTATCTACACCGTTTTCTCCCCGATACTTCTCCTCTTTGGCTCTTTACCCGGTCAGGAGGGATCGATAACAAACTTCTTTAAAAACGTTACCGCTAAGACTTTGGTATTCCCGGTAGTCTTGTTCTTCCTTTACCTGGGTGTAGGGTTAGCAGTCGGCACTGCCGCCAGCGCGACAGAAAGGATACAAAACGTAATAAGCGGAACTTACGGGGACTTAGCCGGCGGGGTTTTCGGAGCGCAAGGAGTTATAGGGGGAGTACTGGCTTTAATAATGATCGCCGCCGCCTTCAAAGCCCCATCAATGGTCGAAGACGCCCTAGATATTAAGGGTATGTTCGGCAAAAAGTAAGCCCCGGGCTCGTCTTAAAAAGACGTAAACCCAGGGCCGTTGCACCTCCCACACTCTCTAGCTCACCAGCTTCTTTAGCGTCGCAAAGAGAGGGATCAAGACTATACCTCCCAGGAGCAGAGCAAACGCTAAAGCAGACCACTTGAAGAAGGTCGTGAATGCGTCTCCTTCGTACTGGACCCCCACCTGAAAACCGAAGTTCCCTATCTGCCAAGCAATCCCAAGGATGCCTAGGAGAAAGAGAAGCAGGATCACAACTCCGGCTTTGGAGAGGACCCAGACTACTATCTTAGCCAGTCCTCCCAGTCCCTTGCCGCCGAGAGTCCAAACCATACCCCCTGCTTTAGGGGTGTTGGTCTGCAACCAACCGGCGAATCGCTCGATCAGCGACCAAACGCCTTGCCGGAAGGGGCGGTGCGCCAGCGCGAAGGCCACAATCGCGGCGAGTGCCAGAGCCAAAGCCGGGTAAGGCCATGCTCGGGACATAAAGTCGATCACGAACATTGGATACTTCCTCCTTTCGTCAGGATTTATTTATCTGGATAGGTGCTTAACTATAGGATAGCACGAGGTGGTGTTCTTGGCAATAGGGCGTTTCCAGAGCGAACCTGGAATTTGATACGCTTTTGTTAGGGTATGCCCGAAGAACCGCAAGCACGAAAACAACACCCGGTCCCGCAGGAGGTTTTTGGGGTCCAGTTCAAGCTCATAGGCGACTTTACTATCCGCCAGTTTGTCTTTCTGGCAATAGCCGGAGTCCTAGCTTTCGCAATTTTTTCCTCTGGGTTATTCCTTCCCATACGGCTACTTCTCTCAATAGGCGCTCTCCTTATCGGCGTCGGTCTGGCCTTTGTTCCGGTTCAAGACCAACCTCTCGACCAATGGTTGATGTCGTTTTTGAGAGCGGTCTACGCGCCGACCCGCCGAGTCTGGGTGCAAAGCAAGGAACCTCCCGAGTTTTTAACCCTGGAAATCCCCAAAATCGCCGCCGAGACGGCGCCCGGAGTCTCCAAAGAGGAAGCGGAGCGGCGGTTGCAGACCTACCTTGAGGCGGTCCGCGAGAAGGAAGGGGAAATTAGCCCTTTGGATCTGGAGGAGAAGCAGTATCTTCAGTCCATAAATGTCTTGGCGCGGCAGATCACCGCTCCCAAAGCACCTCCTGCTTTACCCACACCGCCTCCAACCCCCGGAGCTCCTCCCAAAGAAGCCGTCAAACCCCCCGAAGCCCCCCTCCTCCCAGAGGAGAAGCCCGCACCGCCGGCGCCCACTTTGCCCGAGCTTCGCTTTATCGAGGTACAGAAAATCCAGAAAAGACCGTCCTTGGCCTCGCCGATAAACTGGGCAGCAGAGAAGGTCTACAAGGTCCAGCGCGGAGAGGCGGCAAGCTACTTCACAACCCGAAAAAACGTCAGGGTCGGTAGGCGTCTAACCCCGATTGCTATATCGGGAGAGGCGGTCTATGCCCCGGCGAGGGAACGAATTCTTGAGCCCGAACTCCCAGGGGCTCCGCAGCTCCCCCCCACGCCTATCCAACCAGTAGCACAGGAGCCCGAGCCGGCTCCGCCGGCGCCCGAGGCGCCGCCTGCAAAACCCGAGCCTCCACCCACCCCACCCCCCAAGGAGATACCGCTTCCACCTCCCGAGGAGGTCACCATAAAAGAGGAGGGCAAAGCTCCTCCACCGCCCCCACCCCAACCAAAACCCGAACCGGCTAAGGAGGAGAAGGTTGAGGAGCCCTCAGCTCCGCCGCCACCTCCTCCGCCGTCTCCCTTGCCGACGGTAAAAAAGGTTGCCCCCAAAGTGGACAAAAAACCTGCGCCCAAAACTGGGGAGCAGGCAAACGCCATAGAGGGAGTCGTACACGACTCAGGAGGCGGGGTGTTGTCCCAGACCCTCGTCGTAATAAAAGACGCCAAAGGAAATGTGGTTCGAGCGACGCGAACCAACGAGCTTGGGAAGTTCGCCACCGCCTCCTTGCCCAATGGAACTTACACTTTAGAGATACCGAAGGCTCCCCAACCCTTTGATACAATAAAACTTGAGCTTACAGGAGAGAAAGTAGAGGAGTTGGAGATCAAACCCAAAGGATAATGGCCTTAGGAAAACCGCAAACACCAAAACAAGCCTCGACCCAAGAACACCTCGACATCCTCGACATACACGAGGATTTGGTAATCCTTAAAAACGGGGGAGCTGCCCTGGTCTTGGAGGCGACCTCTGTCAACTTCGATCTTCTTTCGGAAAAAGAGCAGGATTCGATGATCGCGGCCTACTCCTCTATGCTAAACTCACTGTCTTTCCCTTTACAGATAGTCATTCGCTCGCGAAAGCTTGATATATCAAACTACCTGCGGTGGGTCGACGAGCAAGCCCAAGGCACCGCTTCCCAAGCCAACCCATACCTCAGAGAAAGGATAGACTCCTACAAGGAGTTCATCGTGTCTTTGGTTCAAAAGGGTGAAGTCTTGGACAAGAGGTTCTATATCGCCATACCCTACTACGGAGCGGTGACGTTGCCAAAACCGGGAATTTTGGATTTCCTGTTTGGCCGAAAACCCAAAGCGCCGCGGGTCAATAAATCCCAGGTCATAGAACAGGCAAAAACCGATCTTGAACCCAAGCGAGACCACGTCACAAAACAGCTGGAGCGTTTAGGGATCAAGGCGCGTCAACTCACAACTCCAGAGCTGATCGAACTTTTCTACGAGATATATAATCCAGAGCAGGCGAGGGTGCAACATATTGCAGGAGGAGCCGGGAACTACACCTCTACGTTTGTTCAACCGGCGGTCGAAGGAGGCCAATAGTCGTGGAGTTTCAAACACCACAAAACCCACAAAACCAAATGCCCGAAGGAGCGCCGCCCGCTCCTCAAGTTGCAGCGGGAGGAGCCGCGGTCCCGCCCCAGACCCCGCCGCCAGCAGCGCCCCAGTCCCCGTCCTTGCCTCCGGCTTCCCCAACGCCGGCCGTGCAGCCCACCGGCGGGGTGGGAGTCCGAAGCATGGACGAGTTGGCTCAAACCATAGCCGCCGGCCAGGTTACGGTTCAAGATATTATTGCGCCCCCGTCCTTGGACGTCGACTTCAACCACCTTAAAATCGGAGAGACATTTGTGCGCACCATATTCGTCTCCGGCTACCCCAGATTTGTCGGAGCAAACTGGCTCTCCCCACTCATCAATTTCCCGCATACCCTAACCATCTCCATGTTCTATTACCCGGTTGAGTCCCGAGGGGTTTTGAGCGATCTTAGGAGAAAAATAGCCGAGCTTGAGGCTACCATAAAGGAGTCGGAAAAGACGGGACGGGTTGTGGATCCGGCGGTCGAGGCCGCCTTGGAGGACGCGAAAACCCTCCAAGAGCAGCTTGTCAAAGGGACCGAACGCTTCTTCCAATTCTCCTTCTACATAACAGTGGCCGCTGATTCCTTGGAAGAATTGGAAGCGGTGACCAAAAAAGTTGAGTCAACCTTGGGTTCGCTTCTTCTTCTCTCCAAGCACACGACGCTTCGTATGGAGGAGGCCTTCCAGTCGACCATCCCGACCTGTCAAGACAAAATCAAGATAATGCGAAACATGGACACGACCTCTCTTGCGACCACCTTTCCTCTAACCTCCTCGGAGCTTACCGCAAACGAAGGAATTCTTTACGGTATTAACGAGCACAACGGCTCCCTCATAATCTTCGACCGGTTCTCGCTCGAGAACGCCAACTCGGTCGTCTTTGCCAAGTCCGGGGCCGGCAAATCCTATATGGTTAAGCTCGAGGCGGTGCGCTCCTTGATGTTTGGGACGGAAATCATGGTAATCGACCCTGAGAAAGAGTACGAGCAGTTGGCCGGCGCCATTGGGGGAGACTTCATCACCTTCTCGCCAACCTCCCCGGCCAAGATAAATCCTTTTGACTTGTCCGGAACCTACGAGGAGGGGGCGAACGAACTCGCCCTTAAAATCCTCTCGCTTCACACGCTTTTCAAGATTGTGATGGGAAGCCTCTCCCCCTCGGAAGACGCGTTGCTGGACCGAGCGCTCTTGGAAACCTACGCAAAGAAAGGGATTACCCAGGATCCTGCGACTCACAGCAACCCCGCTCCTGTAATGAGCGACCTTTACGAGGTTCTAAAGGCATCAGAGGAAGGTAAGCCCCTGGCCGACCGGCTGGAGCAGTATGTCACCGGATCCTTGGCGGGTATTTTCGACCAACCGTCAACGGTGGATATCAAGAACACCTTTACCGTTTTCTCCACCCGAGACCTGGAGGAGAAGGTTAGGCCGGTCGCGATGTATATAATTTTGGACTTTATTTGGAATAGAATCCGGCGAGAACTAAAAAAGAGAATTTTGATCGTGGACGAGGCTTGGTATCTGATGCAACACCCCGACTCTGCGACCTTTATGTACTCAATTGCCAAACGCGCTCGCAAGTATTACCTGGGCTTAACAACCATCACCCAAGACGTCGCCGATTTCTTGCGCTCGGATTACGGTAAGGCGATAGTCACAAACTCCTCGATTCAAATTCTTCTAAAGCAGCACCCTGCGGCGATAGACGAGATAGCCAAGGTCTTCTACTTATCAGAAGGGGAGAAACATCTCCTTTTGTCAGCCAACGTCGGGGAAGGTCTTTTCTTCGCCGGCCCAAACCACGTCGCCATGCAGGTCGTCGCCTCAGCAGACGAACATCCCTTAGCAACCTCTTCACCCAAGGAAATCCTGGCTATCAAAGAGAAACTCGAGCAAGAGGCACAAGAGCGGGGGTTACCGACGGAGGAAAGAGGGGAACCAAAACCGCCAAAACCACCAGCTCCTCCGACTCCTCCCGAGGAAAGCCCTAAAAAATGACATTCGAGCCGCTCAAAGATACCCTGGACACGTCGCTTCGCAGAAGCCCCATAAGAGGAGTCGCTCTGGCTCTTAAGGTAGAAGCCATCTGCAAAAGAATACTTCCAAAGTGGGCAGAAATGGTCTCGTTCAAAGACGGCAGACTCGTCTTAGCTTCCCCCTCTCCCACACACTCACAAGAGCTTTTTTTGAAAGCAAGAGAACTCAAGAAGGTGATAAACGAGCAGCTTCCCGCTCGCGCGGTGGAGGAGATTAAGTTTAGAATCCTGTAAAAGCGAGGTTTTCACTAAACGCAGACGTTGCTTTGCGAGAGCGGCGTGGGTCTTAAAGCACCTGCGCTTAAGACAGCCGCGACCCGTAAGGGGCGAGCATCAACGATAAGTGTGGGAGAACCGAGCGATATATTATCCCTGCAGCCTAACGGGCATCACGACGTGGATGTAAGTCTTATCCTTGGGGACGGAGAAAAGGACCGGATCGACAGAAGAGTTTAGGGACAGAACAATCTCTTCGGACCCAAGAGCGTTCAGAGCGTCGGTTAGGTAGCGAGAATTAAAAGAGATGGTTCCGCGCTTTCCCTCACCCGATATTGCGACCATTTGCCTTGCCTCCCCGCTTTCCGATTCCTGCGACGATGCTTCAAGCTTTTTTCCTTTGGGATCGTAGTCCAAAGAAATAATTCCCGTCCCAACCTCAGAGAATATGGAGGTAAGCTGAACCGCTTTTGAAAGTTCGTCCTTGCTAAAGGTAATTTTCGTCTCAAAATTCGAGGGTATTATTTGCTCGTATTCCGGGAATTCCCCCTCAAGCGCTTGAGCGAAAACCGTGAAATCTTCGCTCTTGAAAATCAGCTGACCGCCCTCAGACTGTAAAACCTCAACCTCTCCGCTCATAAGTTTTGAAACTTCAGCAAAAGATCGGGAGGGCACAACAACGGACATATCCGTCCCCTCTATCTTTATCCTCTTCTCCGCAAGACGAAACCCATCAACCCCCACCAGAGTCAAAATCCCACCATCTAGACGAAGTAAAAGCCCGGTTAAAATAGGGCGCGACTCGTCTTGAGCAGCCGCGAAGGAAACCTGCGTGATAGCCTCCCTAAAAGTTTTGGCGTCAATCGCGAATGCTTTCTTTCCTTCCTCAACAAACGCCGGGAATTCCTCGGAGGAAAGACCATTGATTTTGGAGGCAAAATCTTCGGCCTCGACAGTTAAAATATCTTTCTGCGAGGAGAGTATGAGACGTCCCGGGGGAAGGTTTCCAATAAGTCCAACCAAAAGCCGCGCGGGAACAGTGGTCGAGCCCCCACGTTCAACCTTCGCACCCACGCTAGTCCTCACCCCGGTGTCTAAATCGGTTGCGCTTAAAGTTAGAACTCCGCGCTCCGCAGTCAAAAGAATGTTTTCCAAAACAGGGAGCGCTGCGCGGGAAGAGGCGAACCTGGAAACCGCAGAGAGCTTCGGCAGAAGATTTTCTTGAAGTATAGTTACTTTCATATTTTTTAAAGCTAGCGACGGTTAATCGCGTCCTTGCCCCTCTGGTACAACCACCACATGTCTCTCGCGTCCCTCCCCTCGACTTTCGGTTCTGACTCCCTTTTCCCCAGAAAGAGCTATGTGAATGATACGCCGCTCATAGGCGGACATAGCCGGGAATGACACCTCTTTTAGGAGGAATCTCGTCTTGTCCGCCGCCTCAAGCGCTCGTCGGGTTATCTCCTCCTCACGATTTCTCCGGTAGTCTCCTACCTCAACCAAAACAGAAGGAACTTCACCAAACGCGCGAAACGCCATTGTGCGCAAGATGGTTTGAAGAGAATTTAGAGTCTGACCGTGAAACCCGATAAGAAGCGGGGTATCTTCCTCGTCGCGCGCTTTAAGCTCAACCATGACCCTATCGTCATCTGTGGAGACTGAGGCTTCCGCCTCAAGACCCATACGTTTTGTGACTTCCTCGGATTTTCCTTTAAGGAAATTCGTAACTTCAATCATCTACCTCTTAAAAGAGTATCACAAGATACGGACCGTCACCCACTGCTGCAAAAGCTGAATCAGGGAAGAGACGAGCCAATAGAGCATAAGACCCGCCGGAAATTGGAAACCCAGAATAAGCGTCAAGATAGGAAAGATATAAAGGTTCTGGCGCTGGAAGGCGGTTGCGAAATCTTCCTCCCTCCCTCCTGCCTCGTGCGCCGCCTTGTGCTCTTCGGAAACCTGCGGAAGCGTCATTTTAGAGAGGAAAAATTGAACCGCTGCGGCCAAAATGGGGAGTATCAGATATCTATCTCTTACGGACAAATCCCAAATCAGAAAATGCGGGTCCAGGGCGCCGTTTCCTAGGTTCACAATAAAGACGCGATAGAGAGCTATGAGGATAACAAGCTGTAAAATTTGAGGAAGACATCCTGCAAAAGGGTTAACCCCACGCTTCTTGAAGAGTTCCATCTGGGCGACAGACATCTTTTGACGGTCTCCCTTGTACTTTTTCTTTATCTTGTCAAGTTCGGGTTTCAGCTCCTGCTGAACTTTTGTCGAACGGATTGCAGGCAAAGCAAGAGGAAAAAGGAGAATTCTAAGGCCCAAAGTCAAAGCAATAATCGCAAGGCCTAAGTTCTGCCCCAAGTTTTGATAAAGGAAAAAAAGAGCCGATGTCAAAGGATCGATAAGGAACGTGTTCCAGAGATTCATGATTCCAAAAGACCGCCGCCTTTAAGTCGCGGCACCGGGTCATATCCTCCTCTCGCCAGCGGATGGCAGCGTAAAACTCTTCTTACTCCCAAAAAACTTCCTCTCAAGACTCCGTACCTTTCCATGGCTTCCCGCGAATACTGGGAGCAGGTTGGCTCGAACCGGCACGACCCTCCTAAAACCGCCTTACCCAAAACCCCGTGGTCTGGGGATACGGTTTTCTGGTAGAGGTCGATGGCTCGTAAGATAATCTTTTTAGCGCTCATATATACACCATTGTGCAGGCAAGGGGCTAAACTTTCAAGTGTTTTCCTCTTTTAGGATCCCTGCCTCCCGAAAGGTTCTTCGAACCTGCTTTCTAAGCTCCTGGACGTCGGCCCCAACCGCCCGAATTCGGACAAAAAAGGCAGCTTCTACACCGCCCGCTATTTGGGGGAGAGCTTTTTCCACTTCACTAGTCAAAACTCTCCGAACCCTGTTTCTTTTGGCGGCGCTTTTACTAACTTTCAAAGAGATCACGAAACCAAAGCGTGCGGGGATGTCTTTCTTAGACCTGGCGATAAATAAAGAGAAGTATGAGGTATCGAATCTCTCCCCAACCTTTCGGACCCTTCTAAAATCGAAATCCGATAAAAGCCGGTTCCTCTTGGATAACATTAAGTCAGGCGCTTTCGTCCTTTCTTCCTCCTCCGCTTAAGAACGGCTCGCCCGCCGGCGGTTCGCATTCGCTTCGAAAATCCATGGACTCGCTTTCTCTTTCTTTTTTTAGGCTGATATGTCCTTTTTGGCATGGGTAATTATTGTGCTCCTTTCGTTATAAGGTTATGACGCGCGCATTGGTTCTTTCCCAAGGGCTAGACTACTATAACATACACCCAAAACTTCCAAAACTATCTTGACAGGGCGTTGATAGCTTTTTTAGATTTAGCTTGCTGTCCCTGCCTCTTTAGCTTAAAGGCTTTAAGCGAAATTAAATCCCCCTGCCCCACGCAAGCCATGCAAGACAACAGAGAGATTTGGAAAAACACTATCTCCTGCCTGGAGACGGAGCTTTCGAAGGCGGTTGTGGGGGCTTTCTTCTCCGGAACCGCTCTCGATTCCTTCGACGACGGTGTCGCAGTCGTCTCCTGTCCCAACAGGCTATCCACGGAGTACCTAAAACATCGCTATGGTGCAAAGATAGAGGAAACGTTGAGTACCTTGTCCGGGATCTCCTGTACCGCGTCGTTTGCGGTCAAGAAAGTTGCTTCGGCTAAGGCGCAAGAGCTCGGGCCCATCTTTAAATCCGGAGAGCTTGACGGCCTCGTCTCCTCCTATACTTTCGAATCTTTTGTGGTAGGCCTCTCGAATCAACTAGCAACGAGCGTGGCGCAGGCTGTCGTAGAGAGACCCGGAAATCTACACAACCCTTTATTTCTTCACTCGGGCGTCGGGCTTGGAAAGACCCATCTTCTTCACGCTGTGGGAAACGCCATAAAAGAGCGTGATTCCAAAACCCGGGTCCTTTATACCCCGAGTGAGCGCTTCACCAACGAGCTTATTAAAGCGATTCAAGACAAGCGCTCTACCTCGAGCTTTCGAAGAAGATATCGTCAAGTCGACGTGCTTTTGGTCGACGACATTCAGTTTCTTGCCGGACGGGAAGCGACGCAAGAGGAGTTCTTCAACACCTTTAACGAGCTCTATCTTTCCGGCAAGCAGATAGTCCTAACCTCCGACCGCCATCCCTCGGGTATAAAAAGGCTCGAGGAACGACTCGTCTCACGATTCTCCGGGGGAATGGTCGCCGACATCCAGACCCCCGACCTCGATATGAAAATGGAGATTCTTAAAAGAAAGGCGGCCGAGCAGGGAGCTACGCTGCAGGACGAAGTCGTTTTGGAGATAGCCGAGCATATCACCGGGAGCATAAGACAACTCGAGGGGCTCCTGCAAAAGCTTTTAGCCGTATCTTCGGCCCACGGTGTTTCTCCAACCAAAGAGCTTATCAGTGCGCTCTTGCCCAGCGCCTCAGCCGGAGCCGCCGGCTCCCCAGAGGATATAGTTTCCACCGTCTGTAAACGATTCAACGTCGAAGAAAGCGCCGTCAAATCCGAAAAAAGAACCAGAACAGTCGTTACCGCCAGACACGTCGCCGCTTATCTTCTACGAGACCTTTCCAGCCTTTCCCTTAAAGACATAGGGGGTCTTTTAGGAGACCGCGACCACACCACCGTTCTTTACGGTGTCGACAAGATAGAAAAGGAGTTGAGGCAGAACACCCTTCTCAAAAACCAGATCGACACCCTCCGTGTGGAAATTTTGGGGAAAACCGCCTAAGCCCTTTTTTGTCAAAATAAGTACGAAGTGTTCCCCAACAAGTAAATGCTCCTTAAACAGGCTTTCCACAAGACGAGGAAACTCTTTATCAGATTAGAGCGGAGTTTTTCCACCAATCCACGGGCCCTACTACAACGACTTATCTTTATATTAGTTTTCATCTTATTTCCCGCAAATCTTGCAAAACACTTTGTAACTCCCTCTTCTTATGTGTTGGGGGTTTTGGTAGATTACCTCTCTCCCGCTTTATATTTAACGGAAATTCTTGTTTTCTTACTTCTTATCACCTCCTCCTGGAAGAAACCCGTGGGGGAACACAGAATATTTCTTCTTTTGCTAACTTTGTTTCTTTTTTCTCTTCTTCCCTCGGTTTTTCTAAGTGACCTTAGAGTAGTATCTCTGGTTCGGTTCTTGGAGATTTCTCTGTGGCTCATATTTTCTTATTGGGTTTCGCAAAATGTATCTTGGAGCAGAAGACGGGAAGTGTTCTTGCTAGTGGGGGCGGGTGTTCTTTGGAGTTTTCTTTTGGCTCTCACTCAATTTATTTTGCAAAGAAATATTTTCGGATACTGGTTTTTGGGGGAACCCACCATCTACCCATCTTTAGCTGGAGTCGCCAAAACCAGTTTCTTGGGGGCGGATGTGCTCAGACCTTATGCAACCTTTCCCCACCCCAACGTCCTAGGCGGTGTAGCAAGCGTGGTCTTTCTTTGGGTTCTTTCGACACGTTTGTGGGGTCTTGCTGTGTCTGGCTTTTTTGGAACCCTTATATCCTTCTCGCGGACCGCTTTTGTATCTTTAAGCCTAGGCTTTCTTGGGTTTCTCATACTAACCAGGAAAATGGCGCTTTTTTTGATGGGCTACCAAACCTTCTTCGGAGATCTCTCCGTTTCGCGGCGAGTAGACCTGCTGAAAAGCGCTTTCTCCATGTTCAAGAGCGCTCCTTTTTGGGGTGTTGGCTTGAGCACTTTTACCCGACACCTTCCTGAATTTGGCGTTCCATCGGGGCTGACCTTATTCATTCAACCAGTTCACAACATTTTCGCCCTCGTGGCCGCGGAAAGCGGGGGGTTTGCCCTTTTATCCTTTCTCCTTCTTTTCGCTTTTGCTTTCTGGACGACTGTAAAGAGGAAGCAACGGCTTCTTGCCGTTTCCCTTTCCCAGATCGTTCTTCTGGGACTTTTTGACCATTACTTCCTTACCTCCCCTCAAGGTCTTTTTCTTCTTTCTTTGACTTTAGGACTCTCCTTCAGCTATTCTCAAGGATGATGGAGCAAAAACCTGCCACTCCTTCTGAAAACCTGCCTGTCAAGGAAGATTCACCGAGCCTTCCGCCTCCCGGGGGGGCGACTACCCCTTCCCCCCCTAAAACCCAACCGCCGGCTCCGCCTCAACCGGCCCCGCCGCCAGCAGCGCCAGCACCTAAGCTCCCAGCAGCGCCCCCCAAGCCGGCCCCGCCGCCACCTCCTCCGCCGTCTCCACCACAAGCACCTCCCCCTCCGCCTCCCACCCCGCCCGCAGGGAACATGATCGAGAGAATCAGGGGACTTATAAGACCTCTTATTATCGTTGGTATAGTTGTTCTTCTAGGGTTTTTGGCTTTTACTTTTCTATCTCTTGATCTTTCTAAAATCCCGATTATAGGGTCGCTTTTCGGAGGTAAGCGAACCGTCGAGCTGACCTACTGGGGTCTTTGGGAGGAGGCCGACGTGATACAGCCGCTTATTTCAAGCTTTGAGCAGGCCTACGAAAGCGAAAACCCCAACGTGGACGTGTCCGTAGTCTATGAAAAACGCTCGTTCGGCTCGCTCGAGCAGTACAAAGAAACCCTCCTAACGCGTCTTGCACAGGGGACCGGTCCTGATATCTTTAGAATTCACAACTCTTGGGTTGCAGACTTCTCCTCGAACCTATCCTCTTTGCCAGTCGACGTTTTGACCGAGGAGGAATACGTTCTTCGTTTTTACCCCGTTGCTTTAAGCTCTGCTAAGGCGGGAGCGGATATTTATGCGATTCCACTCGAATACGACGGTCTGGTCCTTTTCTACAACAAAAAATTTTTTGAAGGAGTTGACGTGTCCTTGACTATAAAAACTTGGGAGGATTTTAGGCGAGAGGCGGTGCGTCTCACGACGTGGGAAGGGAACGACTCGGAACGGGGGAAGATACTTTTCTCCGGAGCGGCTTTTGGGACCGGCGACAACGTTTCACATTCCGCGGATATACTTTCTCTTCTTTTCGCCCAAAGCGGAGTCAACCCACTTACAGAATTGGGGACACAGGCGGCCTCGGACGCGTTGACCTTCTACACCAATTTCTCGACGGAGGATAGGGTGTGGGACGCTACGTTGCCTTTTTCGGTCAACGCTTTTGCTAACGAGCAGGTTGCAATGATTGTCGCACCTTCCTGGAGGGCTCTCGACGTAGTAAACCTTAATCCGCAAATAGAGCTCGCCGCCGTCGCCGTTCCCCAGCTGCCCGGTGCGCGGGAGGGTGGGGTACACTGGGGAACGTTTTGGATGGAAGGGGTTTCCCGGGCGAGCGAAGGGACTGACGTAGCTTGGGCGTTTTTGAAATTCCTGACGGAAGAGGAGCAGCAGAGGACGTTTTATTCCACCGCGAGCCAATCGCGTCTTTTTGGCGAACCCTATGCCCTTCGCTCGCTCGCTTCGGCCGTGGAGGAGCACGATGTTTTAGGCTCTCTTCTTGGATCCGCTGCGAACGCGGTATCCGGCAAGATCGTGGACTTCTCTGGGAACGACTCGTACGCCGACGCCTTGAAACAAGCGGTTCGGGACGTCTTGGCCGGAAAGACCGCGACCGAGGCTTTGGGAACCGCTCAAGCAACTATCAATCAACTCGAAGGGGTAGTGACGGAGGAAGAGTAAGTAGATTATGTATGAGCGAGCCTACCCTCTCCTCCTTTCGGCCCGAACCTAAAAGGACATTCGATCAGTTTGGCGCAACCGAAAAGACCGTCCACGCCCGCGCCGATCTTCTAGCAACTTTAGGTTTCTTGACCGACTCAAAGATACTGTTTCTTGGCGATTTCGACCTGACCTCTCTCGCTTGTCTAGCGAAAGCTAAAAATAGTGAGCTTTGGGTTTTGGACGTCGATCCTGACGTCCTCGCTGTGATTAAAAAAGAGGGCAAAGGGGCAATCTCTATCGTGCGGCATAACTTGGCAAGCCCTCTCCCCAAAAGGCTCACCCGCTCCTTCGACGTGGTTTTTACCGACCCGCCCTACACCCCGCAAGGCGTCTCCCTTTTTCTCTCGCGCGCAATCGAAGCCGTAACCCGCGGCGAGCGAGCGCGGGTGTTTTTGTCGTACGGCTCACTCGACTCCGTTCGTGCGCTCGCCGTGCAAGAGGAGATTTTCAAGCACGGGATTTTAATCGAAGAACTTCGCCCGCGCTTCAACGAATACCTGTCCGCGAAGACGATAGGGGACGCGTCCGACCTTTATACACTTCGCCCAACCGCCAAGACTCGCTCTTTGATAAAGGGGGAGTATCGGGGTAAGATTTACACGTATGAGTAGACGGTTTATACTCTGAACTCCCATGGATAAGACCTTCAAACCGCAAACTGTTGAAAAGGAAATATATAAAAAATGGGAGCGCTCCGGCGCCTTTTCCCCGGCCGTCAAGCCGTCAAGTCGCCCTTTTACTATTATCATGCCTCCCCCAAATGCCAACGCACCCTTGCACGTTGGGCACGCCCTTTTCGTGACGCTGCAAGATATTATGATCCGCTACCGCAGGATGCGAGGGGACGAGTCGTTATGGCTCCCGGGCGCCGATCACGCGGGAATTTTGACTCAGGTCGTCTACGAGCGGGAGCTTGGCAAGCGGGGGAAAACCCGCCGGGATCTGGGCCGAGAGCGTTTCTACAAGGAAGTTTATAACTTTACCCAAAAGAACAAGAAAGCTATGTACGACCAACTCCGCGCCTTAGGGGCGAGCTGCGGTTGGAGTAAAGAGAAGTTCACACTTGATCCAAAAATAAGCGATACGGTGCTTGAAACTTTTGTTCGTCTTCACAAGAGGGAGTTGGTCTATCGCGGCGAGCGTCTGGTCAACTGGTGCCCGCGGTGTGAGACCACTCTTTCCAACCTAGAGGTTATACACGAGGAGAAAAAAACCAAACTTTGGTACATAAGGTACCCGCTTAAAGGGGGAGGATCGCACGTCGTTGTTGCTACCACCCGACCCGAAACCATGCTCGGAGATACAGCAGTTGCAGTAAATCCGAAGGACAGGCGCTATAAAAAACTTGTCGGCAAAACAGCGGTTCTCCCTCTTTTAAATCGCGAAATTCCCGTTATCAAAGACAACGCCGTCGATCCTAAGTTTGGGACGGGGGCGGTCAAGGTTACCCCTGCCCACGACCCCGCGGACTACGAAATGTCCGCGCGCCACAACCTGTCCCAGGTCACGGTTATCGGTTTTGACGACAGGATAACCGCCGAGGGAGGCGCTTATGAAGGTTTTTCTAAAAAAGAAGCTAGAAAAAAGGTGGTCGAGGATTTGAAAACTAAAGGCCTAATAGAAAATATTAAAGACTACACACACTCGGTCGGGATCTGCGAGCGTTGCAAGACCACAGTTGAACCCCTACTATCACTTCAGTGGTTCGTAAAGACGAAACCGCTCGCCGAGGACGCTATGAAAGCGGTCAGAAGCGGAAAGATAAAGATACTACCCAAGCGCTTTAATAAAGTTTTCTTCCATTGGATGGAGAACATCGAGGATTGGAACGTTTCCAGACAGCTGTGGTGGGGGCATAGGATGCCCGTTTGGTACTGCGGGACCAAGGGTCTCTCCGAGCTTCAAAAATCTATGAATCCAGAGATAGCTCGCGGGGACGAGGGATGCGGGCAGGTCTTTGTTCAAACCAGAAAGCCGCCAAAATGCCCAAAGTGCAAAGGTACCAACATAATCCAAGACCCCGATACCTTTGACACCTGGTTCTCCTCGGGTCAGTGGCCCTATACCACGCTAGGGTTTTCTTGGAACGGCAAGCACAGCCAGGACTTCAAATACTTTTACCCCACCAGCGTTATGGAAACCGGATACGAGATCCTGTTCTTCTGGGTCGCGCGTATGATAATGCTCGGTCTTTTTGCAACGGGAAAAATCCCTTTTGAGACCGTCTATCTTCACGGGTTGGTACGCGACGCGTTTGGGAAGAAGATGAGCAAATCGGCTGGCAACGTGGTCGATCCAATGGACATAGTCGAAACTTACGGAGCGGACGCTTTGCGGTTCGCTCTGATTTGGGGAGTCGCCGCCGGTAATGACTCAAAGATTGGGGAGAAGAAGATCGAAGGGATGAGGAATTTTGCCAACAAAATTTGGAATATTGGGCGGTTTACGAAGATGTCCCTTGAGGGTGTGAAGGTTTCGGTCGACGAACCAAAGGAATTGGAGAAGACGGACGTGGAATTTCTAAGGGAACTAGACGGGGTAGTAGGCAAGGTTGGCCGCGGCCTTGATAATTTCCGGTTCTCCCACGCCGCCGAGGTGCTTTACGAGTTTGTATGGCACAGGGTGGCAGACGTTTATATTGAAAAAGCGAAGGGGCGCTTGAAAACCGGGGATTTGGGTGCGATCTATACCCTTTCAACCTTGGTAACCACGTCGTTGAAGCTGCTGCATCCCTTTATGCCGTTTGTAACGGAGGAGGTATGGAAGGAGTTGGATATGAAAGGTCTCTTGCTGCAAAGCTCCTGGCCTGCAGCGCTTAAAAGGTAAATCTAGTCTTGCTTTTCTTCTTCCGACTCTTGCGGTTCTTTTTCGGTAGAGGTTTCCTCTTCCCCTTCGCCCTCCGGTCTCTCCTCGGTCGCCTCAACCGCGGCAACCGCCGCTTCCTCAGAAACTGGCGCTTCCTCCTCCTCCTCCTCCTCTTCGACCTGGGGGTAATCGATCTTTACGACGAGCTCGTTCGACTCGTGTCCTAAGATTTCCACCTTTCTGGGGTCTATAGGTAAGTCTTTTATCTCAATACCCTGCCCAATCTCGGTGAGGTTGGAGACGTCCACTTTGATTTCTGACGGCAGATCTTTCGGATAAGCCTCGACCTCAATCTCATCCAAGAGGGGTAAAAGGATACCTTCGCCGGTTTTAACGGGCGCCGCCTCGCCTACGATTTCGATCGCCACGTTGGCCGTGATTTTTTCGCCGGCCGCGACCCGCTTTAAGTCGGTGTGGATAACTTTTCCTAAAGGGTCGATCTGAACCTCGGAAATTAGGACGTCTTGCTTGTCTTTACCGAGTATAAGGTCTATTACGGTCGACTCTCCCGCCTCGTTGTAAACCCTACTGAACTCCGTCTCGTCCAGCTCAATTGGAAGCGATGGCTTCCCCCCGCCAAAGACGACGGCAGGCAGGACGCCGCCGCGCCTTAGGGATTTGACCTTCTTGCCTAGAATTTTGCGTTTCTTAGCCGAAAGTTCCATAAATCGAGGAAAAGTTTAACACGCTCCCTTATCTTTGTCCTACTTCGATATCAAATGTAAGGTCGCGCTCGAGCGTTCCTTCGAAGACGAGCCTGCCGCCATCTCGGCTGAGATCCTCCGATACCGCCTCTTTGCCTATCGGCTCCTCAAACGCAAAGGAAAACTGGTCCCCCGATGTTCCCGGTTGTTTCCCGACCGTAAGGCTATAGCTAGTTATGTCCTGCGGATGTCCGAAGGGTAGTTCGTAGGTAAAGATAAACTCCGTCGTGGATTGGTTGGGAACTTCGAAGTAGGCAGCGAATCCGGTCTTTCCGTCTTGCTCGAAAACGAATGTGTTGTAGTAATACTCGCCGTTCAAGCGCGCGGCCAGAAACCTTGTCCCGGAGGGAACGAGAACCATGAGGAGGTTGTCATAGCTTTTGGAGGGCCACGCGTCCGTCCCCTTGTGCTCCCAAGTCACCGTGACCTCGCCGCGAATGTCTTGCTCCTTGTCGGGGGCGAAAACACGATAGGAGACACCCCTTTCCACCCAGACTTCGTTGACCTTTCCGGACGAGGTATTATCGAGGACCAGAAGAAAGTCTCCCTCGTTTTGGGGTATGTGGCCGTCAAAGCCTGCCTCCCAGACCGCCTGTGCCAGTTGAGCGTTCTTGAAGTAAAGAAGCAAGTTTTTCTCCTCGAGCGCTTCTTCCGCCACCGCGACGACGCTAGATAGATTTTTGGTTTCAAGAGAGAAAAGCTTACCAATAAGCGCCTCTCCCAAGCCTTGCATAAAGCGTTTTTTCTTGGTCGAGCCTGGGAAGAAATCAAGCTCTACCTCCTGGGTTGTAACTTCAAATAAGTTATCGGCGGTTATCGTTCGCTCGAACCCGGCCACCTCGAGCTCGCCCGTCGCCCCAACCAGATCTTTAGCGAAAGTCAGTGTGGCCCCCAACACCCCATCCAAGGTAGCGCCGTGGGCTTCTTCGAAGATGGCGGAGATATCTCTAGCCGCCTGGGGGAAGGAAGGGGTGAAGTTGGCCTCGCGAAGCGGAACGGATGAGACTTCAAGAAAGCGCGCTACCGCAGGATGCGAGAGGGCTTTGGGTCCGCTGTCGAATTCATAAGAATCGAAGAACTCGAGGTTCTCTATCCCGCCGTCTTTTAAACTCAGGACGGCAAGAGACCCCACGAATCCTCCCTGAGAGCGTAGTTCGGTGGAGTTTTGAAAGAGGATTAAGTAGTTTCGCTGACCCTTATAACCTAAAAAGTCCGGCGCCTCCTTAGCGAAGGGTATGGCGATATCAAGCGCCTCCGTCGCGGTCTCTATAAGCTCCTCGACTTCCTTTATGGCGGCGTTGCCTTGAGGTAGAGAAGGTAGAGGGGAGGACTTAACCTCGAGCAGAGAGACGGCCAGTTTTTGTCTGGCAGATTCAAGAGAGACGGCAAACGATCGAAAATCACCTTCACTTTGGGGAGAGACTTCCCCACCTCTGTAGCTTCTTCGAAGATTTTCTATGGCGGCCTCGAGGGTGTCCGCCTCCAAGGAGATCTCGTAAGCCGCCTCCGCGGCGTAGCGACCCGCGCGAGCTTGAGGTATAAACTTACCGAGCCTCTCAAAACCCTCCATAGATCGCCGCGCTGCTGTCTGCGCCTGGGCGAAGTCAAACGACAATAGAGCGTCTTTGGTCTTCTTGAGCTGCCAAAGGGCAAGCGTCGTCTCCGTGCCTAGATAGATAAGGGGAGCGACGACAATAAGAACCAGCGCGCCGGTTACAAGTTCGCGCTTCTTAGGCGCTCGCAAGTGCAACCGCGGCCGCCATTTGATAAGAGGTGCTCTAAGGTGCGGGAGATCTGCGGATTTCTTTGCTTGGGGCGCGCCTTGTGTTTTTAGAATGCTCAAAACGCCTTCCTCAAACGACGTCTTAGGCTCGAACTTAGGTAACGGCTTGCCCTCTACTTTTCCCTTACTTTCTACTGATGTGAGCCCGCGGTGGAAGCGTAAGTCGTGGCGTCCTCCGCCGATCTCGGTTAATAGTCGTGCCGCTGCCTCGGAGGAGGTGGGTGAGGAGGGGGAGACGGAATAGGTTTCGCTGCGACGCGCTTCTTCGATAGCACGAGCCACGCCTTCTATCGCGTCGTCTATGTAAAGATAATAGTCCGTATCCTCGCCGCGCCCGTATAAGGTTAGATATTCCTCTTCCTGAAATTCTTTAATCAGGTGCCCGACAGCGCCGGCGTCTTTGTTTTCGATTCCCGGTCCGTAAAGTCGCGCTAGGTTCAAAACTGTCGTCGGAACATTCTTCTTTTGCTCCCACTCTAAGGTCAAGCTTTTGGCGAATCCGCTTGCCTCCTCATAAAGGCGCTCGTCGGTTCTGAATAAGACGAGGAAAAACCTCGCTTTATCCTTTACTACCTTCTCCAGAAGATCCCGCGTTCCCTCGGCAAGGTCTGCAGGGTCGCGGCCGAGCTGAACCACGGCGTCGTAGGCGGCCCGCGGCGGTCTCCCTTTTTCCAGGATGGATACCGCATGTCCCTCCTTTTCAAGTCTCTCCTTAAGCTTTTTGGAAAATTGTCTTTGCCCGTAGGCAAGAAGGATACGCATTCCAAATTCATTCTATTACTTCTTCCAAGAGTGACCAAATCCCGCAAAACCAGAGCTGTACTATACTATTGGTTGTGCGTTATTTTTTGTTTACAGATGGCGCCTCCCGCGGCAACCCCGGACCGGCCGCCGCCGGGGTGGTTTTAAAGAACGGGGGCGGAACAATTTTTGAGGAGAAATCCCAATTTCTGGGTCGGATGACCAATAACGAGGCCGAATACAAAGCGCTTCTTCTTGGTTTGGAGCTGGCAAAGCGAAGAGTGAAAAGCGGGGATAGTTTGGTTTGTGTTATGGATTCACAGCTTGTCGTCTCGCAGCTTAAAGGGGACTTCAAGGTAAAAGCTCGGCATCTCAGAGAGTTGATAACCGAAGTCAGGAGCAAAGAGAAGGAATTCCCGGCGGTCACCTACAAGCTCGTTTCGAGAGAGAAAAACGCCCACGCCGATCGGTTAGCCAATAGGGCCTTGAACCTTGCGCTTTGAACTTTGGAATTTAAACCTTAAACTGTAGGTATGGAGGAGGTCGGGGAAGCTATTTTAAGGACGCTTTGCTATCGTGATCTTTTTGACTACCCCTTAACCGAGGATGAGGTTATTCGCTTCCTGGTCGAGCACCAGGGTGATGCTCTATCGGTGCGACGGACTCTGGCGCAACTTGTAGCGGAGCGACAAATCTCAAAGATGGATGGGTTTTACCACCTGCCGGGCCGGAATGAGGTGGTTGGGGAGCGCGCGCGCCGCGAAAAGATAAGCGAGAAAAAATATGTACGGGCGCTCCGTCTATCAAGACACCTTCGCAGGATTCCGTGGGTGAAGGCGGTTTTTTTAACCGGGGCACTGGCTGCGGGAAACGCCAAAGAGGAAGACGATATTGATTTTTTGGTAGTAACCGCCAAAGGAAGGGTCTGGCTTGTTCGGCTCTTATCCTACCTCCTTTTCTCGGTTTTGAGGGTCAAGCGAAAGCCGGGAGTGGAGAAAGCGCCCGACATGGTTTGTCTAAATATGTTTTTGGCGGAGAACGCTCTTAGGGTACCGGAGGGCGAACAAAATCTTTTTTCCGCCCACGAGGTTTATTTGGCTCGACCCCTTTGGGCGCGGGAATTTACGCATCTTAGATTCTTAGGTGAAAATCCTTGGGTTAAGAAGTACCTCCCAAACGCGGAAATTCCGGAAATTAAGATAAAAGCCCCGAGAAAGAGAAACGTTTTAGAAAGACTCTTAAACCTATTTTTGACCGCGACTGACTATTTGTTGCATCGGTTACAGCTCTACTATATGAGAAAAAGAAGGACCCGAGAGATTGTCGAGCGAGAGCGCATCTTTTTCCACCCCATCGACTTATCGAGAAGAATCCTTTCGGCCTACCGGGTCAAGCTCTACTCTCTAAAACATCGAAACCCGGATTTTTCTCCTGATAACCCTTGATTTGGACTCGGCTTTGCGAAATCCAAACAAAAGTGAGCCGCAGTCACGGTTTTGCGTGTTCACCCTTGACAAGAATAGCCGTCGTGTTTAGAATGACAAATTGTGTGAGCCCCTGCCTTAGGCGCGCTCTAAGGTGTCCGCGAAACAACTTTTGAGCTCATGAAATTTAAGGTTAAGCCGCTTGGAAATAACGTACTGGTGCAGCCCCTCGAGCGAGAGGAGAAGCTCCCGTCAGGCCTTGTCATTCCGGATACCGCGAAAGAAAAACCGCAGGAGGGGAAGGTTCTTGCGGTAGGGCCGGGTAAGCGAGAAAAGGGGGAGCTTATAAAACCCGAGGTTAAAGTTGGCGACCACGTGCTCTATAAACGCTTTGGCGGAGACGAAATCAAAGATCAAGAAGGAAAGGAGTACTTAATAGTAGACGCGGACGACATACTGGCCGTTGTTGGGTGAATGGAAGATGGCAAAGCAAGTAATCTACGCCGAGGAGGCGCGGGAAAAACTTAAAGCAGGGATAGACAAACTGGCCCGAGCGGTGGTTACCACTTTGGGCCCCAAAGGGAGAAACGTAGCACTCGACAAGAAATGGGGAGCGCCGAATGTAGTCCACGACGGCGTGACGGTCGCCAAGGAGATTGAGCTCGAGGACCCTTTCGAGAATATGGGGGCACAGCTCGTTTCGGAGGCCGCTTCCAAAACCAACGACGTCGCGGGTGACGGCACAACAACCGCGACCCTGCTTTCCGCCCAGATTGTGAACGAAGGCCTTAAGGCGATCGCCGCCGGAGCCAATCCTATGCTTTTAAAGCGTGGGATTGAAGAGGCGGTCGAGGCGATTACAGCCGCAATCGAAAAGATAGCCAAACCCATAAAGTCTAAGGAGGAGAAAGCCCAAATCGCCGCGATATCCTCCCAGGACCAGGAGATAGGTGAGCTTATCGCCGAGGCATTTGAGAAGGTCGGCGACGACGGGGTGATAACCGTCGAGGAAGGTAAAGGGTTGGAAACCACCGTCGAGTACAAAGAAGGTATGGTCATAGACAAGGGCTTTGCTTCCGCTTACTTTATTACCGACGCCGATCGAGGAGAAGCCGTGGTCGAGGAGCCTCGCGTGTTGATAACCGATCAGAAGTTATCCGCCTTAAACGACCTACTCCCCGTTTTGGAAAATGTAGTCAAAACAACCAAGAATGTAGTTATAATCGCCGACGATATCGACGGGGAGGCACTCGCCACTTTGGTAGTTAATAAGCTTAGGGGCACAATAAATGTGGTAGCTGTAAAGGCACCGGGTTTCGGGGATAGAAGAAAAGAGATGCTCCAGGATATAGCAATATTGACTGGTGCAAATTATATCTCGGAGGATACCGGACGGAAATTGGACTCCGTGACTTTGGACGATTTGGGCCAGTCCGACCGGCTTATTGCCGGAAAGGAGGAGTCCATCATCGTCGGAGGAAAGGGAACCAAGCGGGATATCAACGCTCGGGTGGAGCATATAAAATCGCAAATCGAGGCTGCCGAGGCCGAATATGACCGTGAGAAGCTCGAAGAGCGTCTCGCCAAGCTCTCGGGTGGGGTCGCGGTTATCTACGTCGGAGCGGCGACTGAGGTCGAGATGAAGGAGAAGAAGCACCGCGTGACGGACGCGTACGAGGCGACCAAGGCGGCGCTTGAGGAGGGGATAGTTCCCGGCGGAGGTATCACCCTTCTTAGGGCGAGAGAATCCGTAAAGAAGCTTTCCGCATCCAAAGAAAATGCGGACGTTGCGCTTGGTCGGGACATCGTTTATAAGGCGCTCGACAAGCCGCTTCGCGCTATCGCAGCAAACGCTGGCGTGGACGCCGGATATGTGGTTTCTGAGATCGAAAGAAAACGCTCGGCTGACGCCGCCCAGTGGGGTTGGGACGCCCTAAGGGAAGAGTTTTGCAACGTGGTCTCGCGAGGTATCATCGATCCGGCCAAAGTTACACGGAGCGCCCTGCAAAACGCCTCCTCCGTCGCGGTTATGGTTTTGACTACCGAGTCCCTCATAACCGACATTCCGGAGGAGAAGAAGGAAACCCCACAAATGCCGCCCGGCGCCGGAATGGGCGGTGAGTTTTGATTTAGTGACTAGCTATCGCCACTAATCCGTTACCGTGAAGGTGGTGCTGTTACTCCCCCCTTGAGAGTTGTAAACCTCGACCTGATATATCCCGCCGGTAACTTGAGGGTACGCCAGAGAGCAGGGGATTCCAAGGTCTTCTGCGCTCGGGGGGCAAAGGTCCAAACCGTTGGGCACCGTGAACCTAAGTGTCTTCCCGTCCTTCGACTCGAGATTTGAGATATACCCCGGCATACTGTCCTGGCTGGTAAAAAGGACGTTATTTGCGGTTTTGGTAAATCCGGTTCCCTTCACGGTTACCTCTTCTCCCACGGAGCCCGAGGTGGGGGAAAGGTTTTCTATAACTGGATTGGTCGGAGCTGTCGTCGATTTTAAACCTGGCAACCCAAAGACGAGGATATAAAGGGCAACTAGAACCGCCAGAAGCATAAGCGAGGATGGCAAAAGAAAGGGTTTTATCTTTCCCAAGCCACCCTTCTTCTTCCTCTTTTTTCTAACTCGCAGTATTCTAGCCATTCCTACAGGGGTAGTTTATCATTTTGTTTCCTCCTTTAAGGAGACGGTCGCCGGTTTGACTACCCTTTGGAAGAATCCAAATTAAGAGCTAGAGAATTGATGCAGTATCTTTTTCCGGTGGGCTCCGGGCCGTCGTCAAAGAGGTGCCCCAGGTGGCCGCCGCAGCGGGAGCACACCACCTCGGTACTCACCATCCCCAAACTCTTGTCTTCTTTTAGTTTTACTTTCCCGGTTTCCAAAACGTCAAAGAAGCTCGGCCATCCGGTTCCGGATTCGTACTTGGTTTCGGAGGAGAAGAGGGGATTTCCGCACGCCTTGCAGCGGTAAATACCTTTATCTTTGGTATAGACGTACTGCCCGGAGAAAGGGGGTTCGGTGCCGCACTGGCGAAGGACCCGATACTCTTCGGGCGAAAGCTTCTTCTGCCACTCTTTTTCTGTCAGTTCCATTTTTTCCTAACTATTCACTATTCCTATTCTCTATTAACTTACTCGGAAATAGGTTTTCGACCTTCTCGACCTTTGGTTTTATCACCACCTGGCAGTAGGGGGCGTGTGGGTTTTTGGCGAAATAGTCTTGGTGGTATTCTTCGGCTGGGAAGAAGGTTTTGAAGGGAAGGATTTGCGTCATAATGGGCTCTTTATACTGCCCGGATTCCTCGAGCGAGCGCTTGGATTTCTCAGCGTTGCTTTTTTGTTCGTCGGAATGGTAAAAGACGGCGGCCTGGTATTGCGGTCCCACGTCGGGGCCCTGGCCGCCCGTTTGGGTGGGGTCGTGAGTTGTCCAGAAGACGTCCAAAAGCTCTTCAAAGGAGACAACCTCGGGGTCAAACTCTATCTGCACCGCCTCGAGATGTCCGGTCGAGCCGGTTGATACCTCCTCGTAGGTCGGGGATCCCTTTTCTCCGCCGGCGTACCCTACCGTTACTTTCTCCACGCCTTTCAATTTCCTAAAGATGGCGTCGGTACACCAAAAACACCCACCGGCAAAAGTTGCAGTTTCAGCAGGCATAGTTTATCTTACCTGTTTCTTGGTGGGACAGAATATAATTAAAGCAACTAGAGAGCACCCTAAACCATAATTAAGGAGGAGAGAGTGAGAAAGACAACATTTACCCTTTTGTCGGCGACGGTTATGCTTTTGTCGGCGGTTTTGGCCTGCAGCCGCTCTGACGTCCCGTTACCAGTTTTTGGGACGCCGACTCCGACGCCGTTTAAAACCGCCTCGGCGACCGAAACGCCGACTCCGACGCAGACACCTACACCGACGGCGACCTACACGCCAACGGTAACCCACACCCCAACCGCTACACCTACTCCGGTTGACCCGTGGGAGAACTTTGCGGGACCTTCGGAACCGTCCTCGACCGAGATCCCCCGCCCCGTGAGGCCGATCGAGTTTCCCGATGGTACGCTCAACGTGGTTCTCTTGGGTTCCGACCAGCGCCCCTATACTGCGGGCCTTAGGACCGATACCATTATGATTGTGTCGCTAAACCCAAGCGCGGGAACCGCAACCGTCCTCTCCATACCTCGGGACCTCTACGTCTATGTCCCAGGCGCGCGTATGGACAGGGTAAACACCTCTTGGGGTTGGGGAGGAGCGGAGCGCGTCAAGCAGACTCTGCTCTACAACTTCGGTGTGCAGGTCGACCGCTTCGTCTTGGTCAACTTCTGGGGCTTTATGGATATAGTCGACACTCTAGGAGGGATAGACGTCGAGGTGACGGGTTACCTCACCGACGAGTGTGGCGGAACCTGGTACCGGTTTGCACCAGGAACTTACCATATGGACGGGTGGACGGCGCTTTGCTATGTGCGAATGAGGAAAACAACCGGGGACTTCGACCGTCTACGCCGTCAGCAGGAAGTGATGCTCGCGATCTTTAGAAAGGTGGTTTCTCTGGGCGGGCTTTCCAAGGTTCCCGATCTCTACGAGGTATATCGTGGTATGGTCGAGACCGACGTCGCCTTGGGGGACGCTTTGCCTCTCGTCCCTCTCGCGGTCGACGTGGTTGCGGATTCGGCGGCGCTTCGGCAGTTTGCGATTGAGCGTTCCATGGTTGACCCCTGGAGAACACCAGGCGGAGCGGCGGTTCTTTTACCTAACCGCGAAGCGATGCAGATTCTTCTTGAGGAGGCGTTTGGGGAAGAGTAATTTCGTGTTAGACTCTTTGTGGAAGAAGAAGAGCACATGCAGGCCAAGCAAGCCTTCCAAGCGCGTGCAGGCCCGTTTGGTTGGTGGACAACATGAGAGGCAACCTGCGGTGTTTCTCATCTTCTCCTCCTTGATGGATGGGGCTGGGTATAGTCGGCGTTTACCCAGCCCCGAATCTTTTTTGAAGCAAAAAGAAAAAGGTGCTCTCGGGGCAGAGAGAGCACCTTAGTGGCGATGTTATTCGTCGCCGATGTTGGACAGGTGTTGCTGGTAGACCTCCATCAGATCTGGGCCGTCGGCGTCGTGCAACGGTAGACGGCCGGCTCCTTCAGCACGCATCTGCGCATCACACGCCCACAAACCCTCGTCGGAACCGTCTTCATAGACGGGCCCGGCGCACGGCGCGTTGGTCGCCGTCCAGGTGGGATCGTTGATGGGGAAGCACTTGGCGTTCTGCCACTCCACAGCGGGGTGTGATTCGCTGATCAGGATGCATGTGTGGCCCGAATAGCCGACGCCGGGCTCTTTTCGCTCAACGTAAGGCCCGGTGAGGAGCCACATCTTAGGGATGGCCACCGGAAGCTCTACCTCTGGAGGCGGCGGGCACCAAGGATCTAGTCCTTCGCCGTCTTCCACCTCGAGGTATCCGAGCGCGGTTTCGCCCGCGCCAAGAACGCCGAGACCCCAAGCGCCTTCAAGATCGACGTCTTCGTCGGTGGTGTTGGTGAGGTTTGCGTACACCCGCCCGTCGGCTTCACAGAAACCGAGGACGTCGCCGGTCACCCCTTCGGGGACGCACGCCGCCACCAGCAGGGCGAGTGCGGCCACCACGAACAAGAGTTTCTTCATGGTACGCTCCTTGAACGTAGGTGTTTCGGATCTTTGTGCGCCCCTGCCCCTGAGACGCGAGAGAGACTCGAGACTCTCAAATCCCTTTCGCGTCCCGGGAGGTTTTGGTTTAAAGGAGCCAAAAACAAGCACCTTGCCCGAAGGCAGGTGCAATACCAGACCTCCGTAATGTTACCAGCAATAACGCTAACGGTCAAATTCTATGGGATAAAAGAAAAGGTGTCCGTGGGAGGGTCGGACACCTGTTCGCGTTTAGGCGTGTAGGAAGTTGTTATTCCTCGGCGGCGGGGGTGGGACTTTGAGGGCCTGGATCAAACGCCACGCGACCTCAAGGTTCTCGACTCCCACGCCGATGAAGCCCATGTAGACGGGATCTAAAAGCTCTCCCAAGATTCCGTTGTGCTTCACGGTGTAGGCCCGCTCGTAAGCCTTAAAGTAGGCGAGCATGCGCTCGTGTATCTCGACCGCACAAGCTGGGGGCTCAACCTGTTGCCAGGTAAGATACCTCACCCTGAAACGCGTCGCGAGATTCACCTCCTGGTTTTCCTCACGCTTCAAGTGGTAGCTTTTGGCGTCCTGATCGGCCTCGTAGAGGGCGTCTTCTGCCCTTGCAAGGTAGGAGGCAATCTCGGAGTCGGTGCGGCAGGCGGGGATATTGAGCCCCATAAGGGTCTCCTCCACCGCCACCTGCGCCCTTCGCTCCATGGAGATTTGCTCTCCAAACTTGACCATGAGGAAAAAGGTCGCAGCTCCCAGAGGTACCATCCAGATAAGCGGACCTAGAATATCGCGCAATCTGAGTCCCATATCTCATACTCCTTTCTTTTTGAGGGTTAAAACTATTATACCTTCCCAACCCTATAGTGTAAAGAAAACGGTGGGTTGTGAAATCGAGACCTAATATTCTAGTCTTAAAGAAGGGAAGGGTTTGCTTTTGGGGGGAGGTGATAAGAACAAGTGAAGCTGGACAAAATGGTTCTGGCTAACGCCTTTGCGCTATCAACAGCGATTCTTTGGGCTTTGTGTTCCCTCATAGTTTGGCTTTTGCCCGATCTCTCGCTAACCGCTACAGAGTGGTGGATGCACGGGATGGACCTTTCGGTCCTTGGCTCGTGGAACCTAACCCTAGAAAACTTCCTCTTGGGTGGCATAATTCTTACCGGTTCTTTGTGGGTAACGGGCTACATTTTCGGGTGGTGTTGGGAGGTGCTTAGCAAAAAATAAAAGTATTTTGGATGAGGGGGTGATATAAGTGCTTCAGGTCGAGAAGAAAGACGGTCAGGTAGTTGACTTTGATAAATCTAAGATTTCCTCCGCGCTCACGCGGGTGGGTCTTTCGGGGGAAGAGGCCGGTGCGGTCGCCGACAAGGTTGAGGCGTGGGCTCCAACCGCTGCCGAGGAGGAGGTCATCAAAACCTCGGCGATAAGGGATAAGGTTCTTGAACTTATAACTCCGGAGATGGCGGAGGAATACAAAAGGTTTGAGAGCCAGAAAGCTGGCTGAAAAAGAAAAAGGCCTGAGCCGCTTTAGGACCCAAGCCTTCTCACTCTTCTTCTGGCCAAATCAGATTCTCGAGAGCCTTCTCGAGCCTGCGTCTTGCCAGATAGAAATTTCTCTCGCCAATCCAGCGTATCGCGGAGCGGATGCTCCTCTGCGCCCTCTTTCTCCTTACCACAAGCGGCCGCTCGATAATCTCGTCGAGCTCGGAGACCACCTTCTTAAGGTGGTTCACAACCCCTTGGATGACCTTAGGAGTCATCTTCTTGGGGTCCTTGAGGAGTTTGATGGGCGGGCGGAGCTTCCCCTCTCTTAGACGCTCAATCTGCCTCCTCCTCATAGTCAGCTGTCTTTGACGTACCTCGCGAAGCTCCCGCGCCGCGGTCTTTCGGACCAGGATATAGGGTCTGATCTGTAGGTCAAACGCCCTGGTGTGCACCTCGTCAAAAAGGATGTGGTCCTGCTGGCGAACCAGGTGGTCCATATCCTCGACCTGTTGGAAGATGAGGAGGTAGTATCCATCCTTCTCAGAGACCCAGACTATCCCCTTCTCTCGAAGCTCTTCTTGGGAGAGTTTGAGGAATTTCTCGAGTTCGTACTCTGGAGCCTGGATCCAACGGGGGACGAGGAAGATTCCCTGAGAGAGCGTAGTCCGGTATTTCGCGTTCAAGCGAACCCGAACCGCCTCCTGCACAACCAAGATCTGGGTTCCGAAGAGTGGTTTGGCTTTGAGGATGCTCTTCCCAAGCCAACGCCAAACCTGATAGCCGCGAAGCGCCGGGTGGCGCGGATCACGCTTAGCCATATTCTCGTCTCCTTTCTTTGGTTAGATTTTTAACGCTCCCTCTCCGGTACGGATAAGTCCTTACCGGAGAGGGTATCGGCCACTCTTGCGTAAAGAATTCCGCGCGAACTCGATTGCCAGAAGGGCCAGCAGAGCGGTTCGAGCGATCACCGGGATCGGCAGTAGATCGAACCTTCCGCGCGTCAGAAGTACGGGCCACTCAAGAAGCGATATCAGAGTTAGGGTGGCGGTGAAAAGCAGCGCTTTCTTTCTCGGCAATGCGAGAAGAACGAACGGCACTATGTAGACCACCCACGCCGGCGTCCATCCCGGGGTCCAAAGTCCAAACAGACACCAAGTCAGGCCCAGCATGGAGACGGCGTTCCTGGAGTCGGTTTTGACCTTTGAGAGCTCCCAAAGACCAACCGCTCCAAACGCGACAAGTGTCATCCAGCCGGGAACTACGGCGGGTTTTCTCGCGAGCTTACCGGCCGAAGAAGGGTCCAATCGCTCCGAGAGGGGGCCACCGAAGTTACCGGTTTGGTAGTTGCCGTCCAGGAGCGCCCAGACGGTTTCCCAAGAGCCCTTCGTCAGTTGCGACTTCAAGGAGGCGACGGTCATCTCCGGCGAAGCCGCATAGAGTACTCCCAAGGTCGCCCCGACCAAGGCAAACGCGACCAGGGTTATGGTGAGCGCCCGCCGTTTGGGCAGACCAGCGAAGAAACCTACAAGTGCGAAGACGGGAAACCATTTGCTTAGCATCCCAATACCTATAGTTACCCCGGCGGCCAAATCTTTCCCCGCTAGTGCCCAGTAGATCCCCAAAAGCATCAGGGTAAGAGCCAGAACGTCAAAAGACATTCCACCCGCAGAGAGGATAAGGGCGAAAGCGAGATAAACCCACCAAAGCTCACGATCCTCGTATTGGGCGTGGACTTCGCGAGAAACAAGTGCGAAGAGGGAGATTCCTAATCCATGGACCAGGGCTAGGGTAATCCCAACCATGTAACCGAACGCATGCTCGGTCCCACCCGCAAGATAGAACAAAATCTTGGAGAGGAACGGGAAGATAGGTGGGTACTCCACCCACAAATCGAGGTACGGCCACCCCATTTCGGCAAGCTGGTAGAAGGGCCAGGTTGCCGTTTCCGATTGTACCGTCAGAAACACCAGTCGGCCGAACAGAAAAAAACCTCCCAGGTACCAAGGGAAATGCTTCTTGCTCAGTGGCATTTGGTCCTTCTCCTTTCCTTATAGGTTTCACCAATTTTGGAACTAAAAACCTTAAACGTCAAGTCGACTTCTGATAAACTGTTGTGATTATGAGGATCTATCTTTGCCGTCACGCGCAGGAGGCGGAGGACGGGGGTATAACAAGACTTGGCGAGAGGCAATCTTTGGCTCTTGCTCGTTTTTTAGCGGGAGAAGGTGCGGAATCCCTCTACTCTAGCGACCTCAAGCGAGCTGTCGAGACGGCGAAGGTTGTGGGGGATGGGTTAGGACTCGGCGTTAAGATAGTCCCCGAGTTTCGCGAGATTTCGACCAACTCACCGGAGGATTGGACCGAATACGTCAAGACCCACCATATGGAATTGGATTTTCCTGTCGGTGGGAAGGAATCGTTGAATGAGGTGATGAAGCGTGGACGGAAAGCTTTGGATAAGGTTATCCGGCAAGAGAAGGGGAAGAGGGTTGCAATCATAGCCCACGGGGTGTTTACCAAAGCGCTCCTTTACAGCTTGGGTTACCGTGACCAGCTCATCAAAAACTCCCACGTCGCCAACACCGGTGTCACAATCTTGGAGGGTGAGAGGGGAAATATCCTCCTCGTCAAGTTTAACCACTATGGACATCTCTTCCCGCTCCGCTTAAGGGAGATTGTGGACGGACTTTTCCGCAAAATCTTCAAAAAAAGGTAATCCCGTGCTAAAATGGTTAAAACCTATAGAAAGGAGACGTTCGATGTTCAAATTTCTTCTGGCGGTAGGGGCCGGGGCGGTTGTGGTCTACTTCGTGGGAGCCGAGCTCTGGAACGCCGGCCTCATTTTTCGAGTTACCTCCGGTCTCTGGGCTCCCGCCATGCTGGTACTATCGTTTGCCTTCTTTGCCCGTCTTTTTAGGCTCGAAGGCTAGGCGCTCTACCTACTCTCCCTCAACCGGGACGGTGGAGCGCTTTTTCTTTGCGCTTTCTTTTAGGGGGATGTGGATTTTTAAAACCCCGTCCTCGAGCTTCGCTTTGGCTTCACCCTCTTTTACCTCTTTAGGTAGGGAGGTCGAGTAGTGAAACTCGCGTGCCCTCTGGGCTCGGTAAATGAAGGATTTTTCTTTTTTCTCCTCCTCCGTTTCCCGGTGGACGGCGTCAATCTTGATAACCCCATCGGCAACCTCGACAGTTACCTCACCCTTTTTGACGCCTGGAACGGGGGCTTCAACCACAAGTTCTCCTTTGGCCTCGTGGATATTCAAACCCGCGGATGAGAAGCGGGGCATGTTCTCGTCCATACCGCCCCAACCGAAAAGTTTAAAGATTGATGGAAAGTCAAAGTCGTAATAAGCCATGTTTTCACCTCCTCTCGTGATTTGGTGGAGGTGCGGGGGGGAGTCGAACCCCCGTGAGACGCTCTGCAGGCGCCTGCCTAACCACTCGGCCACCGCACCATACGAGTGTATTTTAACACCCGGAATTGATTTCAATCCTTTCCGCTGTTACCCTATAGCTAATACAACTTTAGGAAAGGAGGGGACGATGGATCCCGAGACTCGTCGACGAGCAGAAATCGCTGCAGCCTGTGTGCTGTTTGCTTTGGTTCTTTCCCTCATTATCCTGGTCGTCAGCTTGGTGAGGCTGGGAGAAGGGTTGCCCAAATTCCTGATGTGGGGGATCGTCGCTATGTCTTTCTGTTCGGGAAGCTTCAGCTTTCTCGCACTCTTTACGCTTTGGAGGGCGGGGATCTGGAGGTAGAGCGTAGACGCCGCCGAGTCTTTTGATTTCGGCGGTCTTTTTTCTTCTGTTACACTAGAGGCGTGCTAAGGAAACTTCGCTGGGTTGTTGTATTTCTCATCGTCGTCGGCTTGGTCGCCGCGGTTTACTTAAGCGGGGCAATAGCCCGCCGCGCCGCCTTGTCTATAAATTCCGATCCGCAGGGGCAGAAGGTCTATCTAAGTGGGGAGGAGGTCGGGGAGACCCCCTACTTCTCAGAGCAACTCGAACCCGGGGACCCGGTTATCCAATTCGGAGATTTTAATCAAAAAGTCCACTTAACATCCGGCGCTTTAAGCGTCGTCGATTGGGTCACAGGACCGTCGGAAACTTTCTCCGGTGGACACGTGGTTTGGTTTTCGGAGTCCTCGACGGGGAGTGAGCTTCTGGTAATAACAAAGCCCGTCGCCGAGGTTTTTTTGGACGGCGAATCTATCGGAGACTCTCCGTTATCCCGCTCTATAGATCCCGGTGAGTACGAACTAGAAATCAAAAAAGAGGGTTACTTTCCAAGGACCGTGAAAATATCTGTTAGGGATGGGTTTAGGTTGAATGTTTCGGCTAACCTTGCTCTCAGGCCTTTTCCGGAAAGCCCTCAGGAACTTTCTTCTCCGCATAACAAGATAACCTTGTCAAACCTTTCAACCGGCATCCAAGCGCTATATTCCGATTTGTCCGTCTGGGTTCAAGGTGTAGTATTTTGGGTAACGCGTGAGGGAGGAGCATCTTATGACTTCTTCCTGACGGAGGACGGGAAGTTTTACGATTCGGCGGGTTCTGAGGTTGCCATAGCCTCTTTGCCAAGGACGGAGGAGAGTTATAGCGTGGGGTATCTCGGGCAAGGTAGCACCCTCTCGCAAGCTGGCCAAAACACCCTCAACTTGGTGATTTCAAAACTGTATCCCACTCCTCCCAAGGTTCAAATTCTGGAAACCGGGCTCGGGTTTCTGCGCGTTCGATCCGGCCCCGGCACGACCTACTCGGAGATCGGAAAAGCCGCTCCTGGCGATACATATACCTACCTTAGTGAGCAGGGCGGATGGTTTAAGATAGACTTTCAGGGGCGCGAGGGTTGGGTATCCGCCGAATTTTCAAAAAAGCTTTAGTTAGTCCCCGAGCGAATAAACGATAACGAAGGAGGTAAAAACCCAAACCAAAACCACAGCCAGAAGCGGCAAATCGGTGATAAGAACCTTCTCAGGAGATTCTCCTTCCTTTTTTTCGTAAATTACGAAAAGATATCTCGCTATACCATAGAGGACTAGAGGTACGGTAAGAAGTGCCCACTTCGGGGAGGCGAGAGTGGCGGGCAAGATCCCGGCAAGATACGACGCCCCCTCCGGCGAACTTTGGAAGGCAAAAATTGAATAGGCCAAGGCTGTGTAGGAGGAGGACATAGCGATCATAGAATCCAGCAGCGTATCGGGGTAGTGGCGAAGAGTCTCCCGAGTCAAAAGCCTTTTATGCAACTTAGACAAAAGGGTCCGCTCGCTACGGCGTTTACCAAAAGCAAGAAGCAGCGATAAACCTATTACGGATAGTATCAGCCACGCGGAGATTGGTGTTGGGATAACGAAAGCTCCTGCGTAAACCCGGAGGACAAAAGCCGCGGCAACCCACAAAGCGTCGAGTATGATTACGTCCCTTATCAAAAAACTGTAGCTTAGCTGAAGGATAATAAAAGCTACCGACACTAAGAAAAAGTAAGCGTTGAAGGAGATATAGGTGTAAGTCAAAGTTCCGATGCCTAAAACTGCAGCAACCACCACCGCCCACCCCACCGACAATTCTCCCGAGGCGATCGGTCTTTTCTTCTTGGTAGGATGTTTCTGATCCTTCTTCCTATCCCGTATATCGTTTATCAAGTAAGCGGTTGACGAAAGTAGGCAAAAGGCGACAAAAGCCCAAAAGAGTTTTGGTAGAAAACCCAGCTTAAAAAGATCCCCTCCAAAAAACGCCGCTGCAAAAAGACTCAGGTTTTTCAGCCATTGCCAAGGTCGGGCGGAGATAAGGATTGCTCTTGCGCTACGAAAAAGCATTGCTCCTTAATGATTTTATCGTAAAAGTTTAGTTTGATAATCGAAACCAACAACTTATAAACTATCAACTGATATGCTACTTACCCCTCACGTGGCCGCAGGGATGGCGATCGGCGCTGCTATTCCGGACCCTAAAATAGCGGTGCCTTTGGCGTTTGCTTCACATTTTGTCTTGGACGCCGTTCCTCACTGGGACGAGGTGGGGTTAGGGCTTCTTGAGAAACGCTTCAAAAGAATCTCACGTTCCGCTTTTAAAGCCGTCCTTTTTGATTTTTTAGTCGCTTTGTCCCTCGCCCTCTTTCTAATCTATTTTGCCATGCCTGATTTCGGCGTCGCAGTAACCTTGGGAGCCTGTTTTGTGGCCTCTATACTTCCGGATATTTATTACCTACCTCTTGCTTTTTTTGGGAAACGTTGGGGGACGGTGATGTGGGTTGTGAGGATGCAAAACAAACTTCAAACAGCCGCTAAAGCTCCTAAAGCTTTTGGGCTCTTGACTCAAGGTGTGCTAGTAGTAATCTGTTTGCTAATAGAGTTGCAGCAAATACTAGTGCAACTGCCGCAAACTTGGCGAATCCACTAAGCGCGACCGCCGTCACCGCCAGAGCTAAAACCACAAACCATTCCAAAAATACGATATGCGGATGAGCGAATCCGGCCTCGAGAAGTCTGTGATGAAGATGGGTTTTATCCCCTTTGAAGGGCGATTTACCAGCCCTTAGCCGTCTATAGATAACAAACGCCGCGTCTATTATTGGTATAGCTAGAACCAAAATCGCCGTTCCCGTTTTTGCGCCCGAGAAGATGGAGAGAACGGCCAAAAGGTACCCTAGAAGAAACGCCCCTCCCCCCAGGTATATCTTTGCCGGGTAGAAGTTTAAGGGCAAAAAACCCAGAAGGGTTCCTACCAAAATGGTTCCCAAAACCGCGGTCGCAGGTGTTTGAGCCATAAAGGATATAAGAACAATCGTCGCTCCCGCTAACGTTCCCACGCCGGCGGCCAGCCCGTCCAGCCCGTCTATCCAATCGACCACGTTTATAAGCGCAAAAACCCACAGAACGGTGAAGAGGTCGGCAAGAACGGTGAAATGGTAGGTTGTTCCGAAAAGCGCTATTGGTATTTCGATGGCGTCGAGCCTGATATAAGGGCCCCCGACCCATTGGGAGAGCGGATTTCTTATAAAATCCACCCCACCGCCTCCTGCAACGATAATCAAGGCCGCCAAAACATGCCCCGCACCCTGCACGAGGGGCGGGAGCGGTCTCACGTCGTCGACGGTTTGGATGATAGTTATTAAAGCTGCCCCGGCAAGAAAAGCAACAAGGTGTCGATCGGCGGGTGTGAAGGCGAGAGCGGTCATGGTAAAAGTTAGAAAAATAGGAATCGCGCCGAGGCGCGGGATGGGGCGGACTTTGGGGTAGGGGCCGTGGGGACGGTCAAAAAGGCGAAGTTTCCTCGCGACCAAGATTGTCGCATAGGTCAAAAGCAAACCGAGGGTTATAGAAACGGCGAGCGGGAGAAGGAGGGGATATAACAACCGCTCAAAAGGAAGCGGGGAGATAGGGAAAACTCTGACGATTCTAAATAATGATCCCGACAGTATAGAACTTACAAAAAGACCTAGGAAGGCCGGGAATACGGCGGCGGCCTTTTCGCCTCGCCGAAGGAGCACCTCCGCCGCTATTGCGTCCACGACAACAAAAAAAACGGAAAGTGCCGGCACTGCAAAAAGTAGGGATTTGCTGGTTAGAGCTTGGCTTGTTGTGAAAAGGAGCGGAACCTCCTGCGGAAGCGTTCCGAAGGAAAGAGCCAAAGTAAAGGTAGCGGCGAAGATCACGAGCGCCGAAAGGCCAAAAGGAAAAATAAGGGGAGATGAGCTCAAGAATCTAGGCTTTTCCTTAAGGAGGTTTTTAAGTTTAGACCCCATCTTCTTTTTGTTCTCTTACCTTAGGGGTGGGCCAAAACTCAAGTCGTTTTCCTAGCATGAGACGGGTTTCCGCGTCTATGTAAGGTATGAAGGTGTAGGTTAGAAGATTGAGTATCACAAGAGGACCCTCAACCCACGCCCACACTCTTTTCCACCACGGCCAGCCAGATGGGATGTTGCTTGATATCTTGGAGCGCAGGAATGTCAAAGGGACAAGGAAGATAAACGCGGTTGTGAGGATAACACCCGTTATCTTAGGCAACCTGTAACCCGCCGAGGTAAGTCTTATATCGGGGTTGGCAAGAGTTAGAAGCAAGAAACCAAAGGTTATGAGAAAGGTAACCGTTCTCCAGATGGTGTATTGCTCCAGGAGATGATAAAGCTTGGAAAGCTTGAGGGATAAAGACATCTTGGTCGTAAGGAAACCTTTCATGGCGATGGGAAAGGTTATAACGCCCCACCCCCAACGAAGGAGCTGCTTGTACTGGGAAACATGGGTTTTAATGAACCCCTCGTCTTGTACCGCGTCGGCGTAGACGGGCACGTAGAAGTGATGTCCCTCAAAATTTCCTTCCTTTTTAATAAGAGTTCTCCAGTAAAACGGCGTATCGTCAACCCCCAAAGAGGTGTCCCAGTAGCCCGTCTCCATAAGGGTCGTTAGAGGCACCGAGTAGCAAGACCACGTATCTTTGCGGTCCGGTTCTATGACCCAGGAGGATAAGACTGCCAGCGTTATGGAGTTTGCTTGTATCCTCATAAGAGGCGGCACGTCCCAAAGATTGTTGTCAAAAAGATAGACGGCCGTTTGGAAGAACTTGTTCTTGCGCTCCGGGTCGGTTAAGAACGCGCGAGAAAGACGAGCCAGAAACTGCGGGTGAAACCGCATATCTGCGTCAAGCGTGGTCATGAGAAAATCGTCCGTTTCAAATCCGAGTTCCTTAATCTTTTCAACCGCTCGTTTTGCCGCCCATGTTCTATTGGAGGCCGCACCTACCGCCTCCCCGGGTAATCCCCTGGGGTGGACAAATGTCCAAACGGTACCGAGTCGCTTTCCGAACTTCTTTTTTATCTTCTTAACGTCCTTGAGGATGCGCTTGGCGTTTTTCTCTTCTACCGAGAAAGCGACGAAGATCTTGTCTTGGGGGTAATCTTGGTCGGCGATAGAGGAGAAGGTTCCTTCCAAAACCTCATAGCTTTCCGAGACGGCCGGGATTATGACGAGGTGTTTAAGGTGTTCAAATCCCCAAAGGTTTTGAATCTCAGAAAGCCAATCGACCTTGCTCTCTCGGTTGTAGCGACGGTAGCCTACCACGACCCCGACAAGGTGTATAAAGGCGCGGTAGACCCAAAATATTGCCAAGAAGGTCAAGAAGAAAACAACCACTTGAGGCGCAATTCTACCGAGCCATACGGGGGACAGCAACACCCCCCAGGTCAAAAGACCCGGCACCATTTCAAAAAATCTGTGGAACTTATCTTCGTGTTTTTCGACTAATTCCTTGACCATCTATTAGGGCGCAATCCCTAGTATTTTACCCTATCCTAGGGAACAGGGGTTCGGCGGGAGTGATCTTTCCGCTGAATTGTTTCCGGATTCTCTCCGCGGTTTCTGGGAGGAAGGGCTCTAGGATAGGCGTCAGGTGTAATAGGTTGGAGGTTAGGTGGGTCAGATCTTTTTCAAGGTCAGCGCCTTTCTTTTCCCAAGGTTTTTGTTCGTTTACGTACCGATCCAATTCCGAAATTTCTGACCAAATAAATCCTAGGGCTTCGTCAAACCTAAATTCCTCCAAGGATTTATGATACTTCTCAACTTTTAACTTCGAACTTTTAACTTCGAACTTTCTTCCTTCGGCTAGCTTCGCTATCCTAGACACCAAATTTCCCAACCCGTTAGCCAGATCGGAATTATAAACCTCTTTGAGGTGATTTTCTGAAAAATCTCCATCCTCATAAGGTGAAAATTTGGAGAGGAGATAGTAGCGCACGGGATCGGTTCCGTACTTTTTGGTAAGGGTAAAGGGATCTATAGCGTTGCCCAGTGACTTGCTGATTTTTTGCCCCTCGACGGTGAGGTAGCCGTGGACAAACTCTGCAGTCGGTAGGGGAAGACCGGCCGACAGGAGCATCGCCGGCCAGTAGACGGCGTGGAAGCGCAGGATTCCCTTGCCGATGACGTGCACGCGGCTCTCATTTTTGAGCCAGAATTTCTTAAAGAGTTCGCCTTCTTCTGCGTAACCCAGACCGGTTATGTAGTTGGCTAAGGCGTCAAACCAAACGTACATTACCTGGGTAGCGTCGCCCGGAACAGGGACGCCCCACCCTTTCGCTCGTTCTTTTGAGCGGGAGATGGAAAAATCTTCCAAGCCTTGATTGATAAAGGAGAGAACCTCGTTCTTTCGAGATTCGGGGACGATTTTCAGCTCGTCTTTCTCGATTAGACTCTTGAGTTCGTCTCGATACTTGGAAAGACGGAAGAAATAGTTCTCCTCTTCGACCTTCTCCGGTACGGTGTTGTGCTCTGGGCACCTGCCGTCGACCAGTTCCTTTTTTGTTTTAAACTCCTCGCACCCCACGCAGTAGAGCCCTTTGTACTTTTTCTTATATATGTCCTCTCCCCTACAAGCCTTCCAAAGTTTTTGAGCACCTTTCTTGTGGCGGTCCTCGGTCGTTCTTATGAAATCGTCGGACAAGATATTTAAGACACCTTTTAAGTCTTCAAAGCGCTGGGAGTTTTGGTCGACAAATGTCTTTACGTCCACCCCCGCAGTCAAAGCAGCTTGGACGTTTTTTAGAGCGTTTTCATCAGTTCCGGTCAGAAAATAGGTTTCCTCACCGAGCAAGCGGTGGTAGCGGGCTAGGGCGTCCGTTTGGACAATCTCGAGAGCAAACCCAATATGAGGGGCGGCGTTGACGTAGGGTATGGCGGTTGTGACATAGAACTTTTCCTTTGGCATTTCAGTTAATGATACCTCTTGCCATCAACCTCTACTTATTTGAATCTCAACAAGAAGGAGGATCAAGCTCAAAAGCCCGGCGTTGATAAGATTAAAAATTCCAAGTAGTTTCATCACTCCAAGAGCGGGAAAAAAGAAAGCGACAAAAAAAGCGCGCCGAGCCGCTGGGTAAAACACAACTGGGGGAGCCTTACCGGTTGCCTCTTTTGCGGCTTGGTAAAAAAGGAAGAGAAAGGTCAAGAAAAGCGCAAGAAAGGAGGTACCTAAGAAGACAAGCTGGTTAGGTACCCCCTCGGGCGCAAGGTTAAATAGTACCCACGCCCATCCGCCCCACGCCGCGTAGGCCAAGAACCCAATAAGGTAAATTACCCTAGGGGTCGCGTCGCGCTTGATTTTTTTTCTCGTGGGAAGAGTTCTTCTCATCTTCTTCTTTAAGCTTAGCGAAAAGGGACTCTGATAGACTTTTCTTGATGGACGCTTTAATCATTATTCTCATTGTCGTCCTATTGGTGGCGGTTGGGGGTATTCTCTTTCTTCTTCTTGAGGAGAGGAGCCAGAGGGGCTCCCGTTTCAGGGGGGAGGAGATTTTGCAGAGGCTTGAGCAACACCGGGGTGAGCTCGGCGCTAATCTCAAATCGCTCGATGAACGCCTCCATGCGGTGACTCGTGATATCGGAGGTGTGCGCGATGTGACTACCCAGCTTAGAGAATTTCAAGAATCGCTCAAGGCGTCTAAGTACCGCGGAGGTGTGGGGGAGGCGGTTCTGACTGACCTTTTACGCCAGGTTTTGCCCAAGGACAGGTGGGAAGCTCAATATCAGCTTGGAAGAGATAGGGTTGACGCGGTGGTGAAAACAAGCGGTGGGCTTCTGGTTCCCGTGGATTCCAAGTTCCCCGTCGAAGATTTCCAGGTCTATGCCTCCGCTAAGAGCGAGGAGGAAAGGGACCCAGCTTGGCGCGCATTCAAAAGAAATGTGAAGCAAAAGCTGGATGAAACCGCTTCCTACATCCGCCCGGATGAGGGGACGGTACCTTTTGTTCTTATGTATGTGCCCTACGAGCCAATGTTCCAGGAGGTGGTTTCTGATTCGGAACTTTGGCAGTACGCACTCTCTAAAAGGGCTTACTTTACCTCTCCACAGACGTTCTGGGTTACGTTGCAGTTTTTGACCTTTTCTCTAAAGCGCGAACAGTTTGCCGAACAGGCGGAGGAGCTTATAAGAATGATCCATTCCGTTTCCAAAGACGCGCGGGATTTTGAGGGGCTCTTGGGTACCGCTTCCAATCAGGTGGCAAATGCAAAAAACAACGTCGATAGATTGGTTTCTGTCTTTTCTTCGCTTTTGGGCAAGTTGGAAAGCTTGGAGGATTTGGACTCAAAACCAAGGAAGTAACTGTGGAGGCATCGTCAAGCATAGAATCGAAAACAGCGTTTAACCCAAAGATGGCGTTGGTTGCCGCCGCCGTAGTTTTAGGGAGCGTTGCTTTGGGGTTCTTTTTAGAGGCGGTTTTTAGGGAGGGGTTTATCTTGGATCCCGCTCTTTGGAGGAGATTCTTACCGCTTGTATTATCCTTTGTTCTAACCGTCGCTTT
>JABAOH010003618.1_pt1 | contig 157389 bp, 125 predicted proteins | sample 7062181 | NCBI WGS metagenome assembly JABAOH01 (sample SAMN14538630, study PRJNA623070) | marine sediment metagenome | biome: marine biome [ENVO:00000428]; feature: marine pelagic biome [ENVO:01000023]; material: deep marine sediment [ENVO:00002113]; isolation source: pool of 5 deep marine...
TACAGTGCCTTCACCCTTCCCCAAGAGGTCTCTTCAATCGGGATCGTCGGACAAATCAGCGCTGTCATGCCCACAGCGTCGATAATCGCATTGTCCGGCCAGCGTACCGCCCGCACACCGCCATATGGATGCGGCTGGACCTGCACGCTGATGTTCTGACTTGGACATCCTTCACAATTCCACTTGAACGTGATCTTATTGGCGATGAAGTTTCCGAATGCATTCTGCGGCAGCGGCCACGCAGTCGATATTCCATCGGGGCTCGAACCGATATTCAATCCACCGGTGTCATCCGAAAGAAAAGTGATATACTCGCAGAAGAGAACCTTATACTCGATCGCGCTCATCCACATGTTGAAGTTGTTTGCTACGATAAACGCGTTGTCCATTACGTCAACGCCTTTGCATGCCGGAATCGCCTCGCCATAACCTTTGAAATGGAATTCGACATTGGGGATCTGCGCGTTCACAGCAGGAGCACTGAGTCCGACTACCAGCAACACTCCAATAACGGCCACAAATAGTTTCATGGAACCACTCCTTTTTCAAGAAAACCATTCAAAGAAGTCGACCTGCTTGTCCTGTCAAGAGCTGCAAGAGTGGCGCAACTCCGCTCAAAATCGCACGGTTCCTTTTCGGAAGAAACCAATTAGAAGGAATCCAGAACATCAAAAAAGGCATATACTCATTCCTTCCCTCCAGACACTTACTTGGAACCAAAGATGTCTGTAGATGTCTGTAGGATAAGTAATTAAGTAATACCTTAACAAGCGGAGGCGAAACGATGCGCAGCTCATTAGCAGTTCAGCCGCTATACACCTCCTTCTACCACCTTAAGAGTGTGTCAAACCTTACTCGACGGCCGATTTATACCACAAATAACGGTATGTTGTCAAGGATGAAAAAAAATGTCGTGTTTTCGAATTCATTTTCTTATTTAGATCATTTAATTATATATAGCTATTATACTCCTAAATCACTTATATACGATAAGAATTCCCCGCAGCCTTTATAATGGGAAAATTCAGGTTGGAGAATATTGAAAAATAATGGTGGGCGAAACAGGATTTGAACCTGTGACCTCCTGCTTGTAAGGCAGGCGCTCTCCCAACTGAGCTATCCGCCCACACCTACAGAAACGAGAGCGGTATGAGAATGCAGTAACCAAGGACGAGGAGAAGCGGGGCGATCGTGATATCGTTCGCCGCAAGAAAAACATAACCAATTGTAATTGCGACCAAACCGCTGATAAAAAGCTTCCACCGGAACTTCGTCGTTTTCGAATTCGGCATGCTCCTGCTCCTTATTATTGTTGAGTACTCTCTTTAGAATGCGATGCAACCACGAATGCGAGCACCATGTCAACGGCTCTTTGACCAGGAGCTCCTCCATTGTGTTTGCCGGGGCAGCTGTCTCCTGAAGATACGCGAGAGCACCAAGAAAACGAAGTTGCGTTAGCTTTGACGTTCCAGCTGCTCATTCAGACTACCGCTCCGAAATCCCTCAAGGTCAACTGCCACGTATTGGAACCCCGCGCGCTTGACTCGTTCCGCCACCGTTCGCCATATCTCCTTCTCGAAAAGCCTGACGCGATCTTCCCATGGGACCTCGATTCTCGCAACGTCTCCATGGTGCCGCACACGACAGGTCGTGAATCCCATTTCCTTTAGCGCGCGTTCGGCTTCTTCTATCTGCATAAGTTTTTCGGAGGTCACAGGAGTGTAATACGGAACTCTGGAGGCAAGACATGGGGCTGCCGGCTTGTTCCAAATAGAAAGCCCGAGTGCCTCGGCTGCGCGGCGAATCATCGCTTTGGTGAACCCAGCCTCCACGAGGGGGGCAACAATGTTCCTCTCATGCGCCGCCCGGGTCCCCGGTCGGTAATCCGATTGATCATCCACACTTGCCCCGTGGGCGATGCGGCTGTAACCTTTCTCCTCGGCAAACTTCTCGAGCTTTGCGAACAGCTCATCTTTACAATAGTAACACCGATCAGGCGAATTTGCGCGGTACTCCGCCATCTCCAGCTCGTTCGTCTCGATGCACGCGTAGGGAATACGATTCTGCCTTAGAAACTCCATCGCGCCCTCTTCTTCGCTTTTGGCAAGCGAGTTGGAAAGGCCGAGCACCGAGATCATCCTGTCTTCGAGTGCATCCCTTGCTGCGAACGATAAAAAACCCGAATCTAGCCCCCCGGAATACGCCACAACAAGAGAATCGTAAGACCTTAGGATTTCACGGAGCTTCTCGTATGCCGGTTTGATCTCTTGGGGGAGTGTTTCGAGCCGAACCATCTCTTTATCTCCGAAATAGTATTGCCAAATTGTTATCGCCGAAGTTGCCGTGCGTCCAACGGCGGCTTTGATGCGTCAAGGCTTGCTTTTCCCTTGCTTGGCCTTTCGCACCGCCTCGCGGTGTTCCTGCAGCGTCAAAGAGAATATATGGCTTCCGTCGCCTCTTGCAACAAAATACAGGGCTTTCGATGCCGAATCGGGATACAGGGCGGCCAGAATCGAGGCTTCCCCCGGGCTACAGATCGGACCGGGAGGAAGGCCGAAGTGGACATACGTGTTGTACGGAGAAGCAATCGATAGATCTTTATACAGAAGCCGACCTCTGTACCCGCCCATGGCGTAGGCAACTGTGGGGTCGGCTTCGAGCCTCATGTGCCTGCGCAGACGGTTATGATAAACGGCGGCCACGAGAGGTCGTTCCTCCGGAATCCGGGTTTCCGCTTCAACGATGGAAGCGAGGGTCAGAACCTCGTGTTCGGTCATTTTGATTTCGCTGCAACGCTGTTCCAAGCTGTCACCGAACACTTTTTCCAAACGTAACAGCATCATTTCGATCACCGCCTCTTCATCGCTTCCCCACGGAATCCAGTAGGTGTCCGGGAACAGGTAGCCTTCGAGCGAAGCGGTTTCCACATCCCACTCGCTCCAAAAATCAGTCTTCGAAACCATCTCGAGGAATATCGTCGAATCGATGCCTGCGCTTCGTCCCAGCACCCTCGCGATTTCACGGGCCGTAAATCCCTCCGGAATCGTTACGGATACCTTGAGCACATCCCCACGCACCAGCTTGGCGAGAATGTCCTTTGGCCTTTCACCGGGCGTAAACTGGTAAGTGCCCGCATGAATGCGGCGGTCGTATCGCCTGAGGTACGCGTATGCATCGAGCACCCAGGGATGCCTAACCAGCCCCATCCTCGAGAGCTGGTGAGTAATGGATGAGAAGGCTTCCCCTTTTTCCACGGTAAGCATCACCGCTGATGCAGTCGATCCTTCAGGGATCTCGAGCTTCGGTGCGTGGTAGAGGGTTTGCAGAACGAAGCCCACTCCGATCACTGCGGCTATGACGATCAACGCGACCGCGGTGGTCAGCACCCTTCCGATCAAGACGTCCTCCTCTCGAGGATTGGCCAGTACCGCTTCACCGGTCACTGCATGCCGGGAAAAACCTAACCGGCATCCTCGATCTAATCAGTCTCTTCACGCCCTCGTAAATAGTCGAGATAGCTTTGCAAGATGATGGCGGCGGAGACCTTGTCCACGGCCTCCTTTCCCGCGCGGCTCCCTTTGAGTACGCGCTTCGCCTGTTCGCTTGTCAGGCGCTCATCCCACAGTATCACTTTGAGGCGAAGCTTCCTCCGCAGCTCTTCGCCAAGCCGCTCTGCCATCCGACTCGATTCGCTCTCATCACCGGATAGCATCAAGGGATTGCCGATAACGATTTCTTCTACACCATAATCATGAACCAGATCGGACACAAACTGCACGAAATCATTCTGGACGCGTCTATCGAACGTCTGGAGACCTTGAGCGGTGATCCCGAGTGGATCGCTGATCGCCAGACCGATCCTTCTTTCACCTGGATCGATTCCAAGTATTCGCATGTTAATTCCTTGTGGATTCGCGGCCAATAGCAGATAGTGGCAGGTTCGACCGGATAGATCAAGCGTTTAGGTTCGCTTTAAGACGATGAGCGTCATGTCATCGAGGCTTTCGCCTTTTTTGGAGAAGCTGCGCACCTCTTCCAGAAGGGCATCGCAGAGATCTTTCGCACCCTTATCTGCGTTCTTCTCGAGTACCTTTTCCAGGCGTACGCTCCCGAAATGCTCACCCTTTTCCGATTCTGAATCCGTCAATCCATCCGTAAAAAGAACGAGAGATGCGCCTTTGGGAATCGCGCATGTATTCTCGAAATAAGGAAAATGCTCCATGCAACCCAATATCATGCCGCTTTCGCACAGGCCGACGGCACCTTCCCCGCTCAACAGATAGGGGTATTCATGTCCCGCATTTGCGTATCTGAGAACGCTTGTTTCGAGATTGACAACGCCGTAAAACAGGGTTGCAAACTCCTCCGGTGACGTACTCCTGAATAGGAACGAGTTGATGCGCGAGAGCATCTTTTGGGGACTCCTCTGCGCGTCCTCGTTCGATCGGATCGCAGCGTGCAAGCTGGCCGTAAGGATAGAGGCCGGGATTCCCTTGCCCGAAACATCAGCCATAACCAGAGCGAGCATCCCATCCTCCATGAAGAGAAAATCGTAATAATCTCCCGCCATCTGCCGGCTTGGCACCGCCGTACCAAAGAGATCATATCCGGGAATCGCCGGTACTTCGTTGGGAAGAAGCTGCCTCTGGACGCGGCGTGCGATTTTGAGCTCCCCCTCCAGAACCTTTCTGCCGACATTTTCGGCAACCAGTCGGATATTGTCGATAGCCACACCGATCTGGTTGGACAGAACGGAGAGGTGGGCGAGTTCGTCATGCGTATAACTCACACCGTATATTTTCTCGCCGAGGCCAATATAGCCCACGCATCGCCTTTCCTTGAAAATCGGCACGAATACCTCGTAATCAGCAGCAGGCGCAAGCAGCTCGGAAGTCTCGAGCAACGCGTCTATGGTTCGCCCCTCGCTCGCTCTTCCGGCGCGGCGATCTTTTTTCCCAACAGCCTCTCCTTTCTTCTTCTCCTCGACGCGCATGAGCTCCCCTCGCAGGACCGGCTCTCCGATCTCCTCGAGCACCTGCACGAATCCTTCATCCCCCTCATGATGCCCGTTCAGCATTAATCTGGCGGACGAAGCATCCAGGATTTCCCGGAAACCCTGTTGGAGAATATTTTCCAGCTCTTCAATATTCGTAACGTTGGAAATCTCGCCGCCGAGATTTTTGAATTTTCTTCCTGTATCCTCCTCGCCCTTTAGGAGAATCCTCTCCAATATCTCTTCGATTCTTATCAACGCAGGCTGGAAGGCGATTATCGCCAGGATAATAACGCCTGTCTCGAATGCCTCCTTGCTCGCCATACTGTACTTTCCGAAAAAGTCGCTTACCGGTTTTACGACAAGAAGGTAGAGCGCGGCGAACACGATCGCGACTCCGCTATACAGAATGCTTCGCCGCAGCACATGCCTGATTCCAAGGAACTGTTGCCTCACAACAGCGTAAGCAACCGTCCCTCCCCCAGCGAGCAAAGACAGGTTGAGCAAGGCGAGGTTGACATTTTGCGGAACCGCCTCTTTGAAGGACATCGATATCACTTTTGTAAGCGAATAGCCCACGACGCTCACCAAAAGCCCGATGAGGACTGTTTTCAGTTGGCGCGAGATCCTCGGGTTGAGCACATGCTTCATACTGCTTGCCAGGATCGTTATCGCAACAGCGGAATAAACGATATTCACCAGTGAAAAGAGATCGCGGTGAGCTTGCACAAGACCAAGAATCAATGCCGAAAGCACCTTGTTTACACCTGATAGGGAGAAGTCACCAGACCCGATGGACAGGTCTCCTTTCAACGGGTCTCCCTTGTAAAGGCTTGAAATGGCGTTGAGAATGCTGTCGCCGAAAATCATCATCGCAAGGTGCACGATGTAGGGACCGAAGAGGAGAAAACCCATCAGGGGAAGCCGGCGGATCAGCCACTTTTCTTTCGGAAAACTCAGTGAAAAGAGGAGCACCGCGGGGAAATAGAACTCCCACAGGTACTCGAAATTCTCGACCATCGTCCTGAAAATCATGGACCCTTCCCTGAGCGTGCTCTGAAGGATGAGGCTTGTGGCGCTCAAAATGGGTCCGAGGCCAGCAAAGAAGAGGATCAGGGCGGTTGCCCTCGTAGGAGTGCTGCTCCTGCCAATCCGCAGGATAGTCAGGCCGAGAAGGAAAATGAAGATGCCCGCAGCGAGGTATAAAACCGATATGATTAGTGCGTAAGAATCGGCCACTTCAGCATACCTCGATCGATGGAACTCTTTTTAGTTCAGTTCCTTAGTAATACGCTATGGGGATACAAAAGTTCCCGTTAGTTCGGGCTGCCGAAACCGGAGCCTTTGGGGAGAAGCTTCCGTTATCCAATGCTGTTGGGTGCGCCGCCGCGGTCAACGTGCTTCTTGATGAGCTCGACACACAACCCTTTTTTGGGTTTGAAGGAGAAATTCAACTCATCTGTGAAGGCCTTCATAATGATAAGGCCTCGACCCCGCTCGCTCTCCGGTTCGGGGGGGGTGGATTCGGTGAGGCGTTCCTCGAAATTAAAGCCTCTCCCCTCGTCGTACACCCGCGCAACGATCATCTTGCCATTGACCCCAATTACGACTTTCACCCGTTTCTCTCTGGAAAACTTATTTCCGTGCTCGATCGCATTGGAGCAGGCTTCAATGACTGCCGTGCTGACATCATTAATACAATCCTGTGAGCAGGAGAATTCTCTCGCAAGGTCCTGGATTGCGGCGTCCACAGCGCCCAAGTATTTGAAGTCGCTAGGTATTGTGAATTCCATGACATCGGGGTGAGTGTTCATCCGCGCACTCCCGCCTCATTCCGACGGCGTTTGGCTGAAACTCTTGATAGCCTCCTCCTCGCTGTCAAAAGCTTTGAACAGGAGGTTGAGTTTTGTGACGTAGAGAATGCTCTCGATTCTATCTCCGACGTGGGTGAGAACAAGGTCACCCCCGCCCTTTCGAACTGACGTGTATCCGCTGATCAGGATGCCCAGACCTGTACTGTTGATCCACGAGACTCTCTCCAAGTTGACAACAATATTCTTTTTACCTTCGCTGACGAGGCTTTTGAAGATATTTCTAAAGGTCTCTGCATCCGGGCCACCGGTGAGTTTACCGTCGAGATCCAGAATGACGGCGCCTTGCGCTTCTCTCTGATTGATCTTCAAGCTTTAACCTCCTTTATCCAATCCCCGCGAACTTGTTGATTACCAAGCCCGAATTAATCCATCACTCATCGAGTTATAATCTTCGCAATATAAGTCAAACGGCTGGAACTGTCTACCTAAAGAAACCTGATTATCCTCAATTCCTCAGCCAAGTTACAGAAGCAAGGACAGCCCAAAAACAAAGATGCGCGCGTGAGGAGTGAACTCCAACCGATCGCGCAGATTTAGTGTTTTATACTGAGCGCGTATCCTCGTGCTAGCCGGATGGTTTTAAGCGTTCTCAAAATTCTGGAGGGCTTCCTTTTCGTTGTCGAAAGCTTTGAAGAGACGATTCAGCTCCATAATATAAAAGGGGTGTTTCACCTGGTCCTGAAACTGCATGAGAACGAGATCGCCCCCGACTTCCCGGACCTCTTTCCGACGCCCAATCAGAATCCCGAAGCCGGTACTGCTAACCCGGGTGATTTTTTCGAGATTCACAACGATATTCTTCTTACCTTCTTCGATCAGGGTTTGGAAAAGATTGTGAAACGTTTTCCATTCATCGGGACCTCCAAGGAGCTTTCCCTCGAGATCCAATATCACAACGCTCCCAACTTCTCTCTGGCTTATTTTCAAGTTCTGGCCTCCTTCAACCAGTCCTCAAGATACAACAACTCAAGCACTTTCCGCATATCATCGGGAAGCGCAGTAGTGAACTCGATCATGCGCTTCACCTTTGGGTGATCGAACGCCAGCTTGGATGCATGAAGCGCATGCCGCTTCATCATCTTGAGAGCCTTATCAAAGGTGCTCTTCGTTCCCGTGCTCGGATCGAGTCCTCTCCTACGGCGCCCACCGTAGACAGGATCACCAAGAATAGGATGCTGTATATGGGCGAGATGAACTCGTATCTGGTGTGTCCTGCCCGTGTAAGCGGTTATACGAATATAATCGAAATGCCTGAAGCTGTCTATGATAAAGAAGTTGGTCAATGCTTCGCGTCCGCCCTTTTCCAACACGGCCATCTTTTGCCTGTGGACACGATGACGCCCGATTGGCGCATCTACTGTGAAGCGGCGCTCTCCAATGTTACCCCAAGAAATGGCATGATAGACTTTTAAGAATCTTTTTTGTTTGATTTGACGGGCGAGGTTTTCGTAGGCCTCGTTATTCTTTGCGACAACGATCAAGCCGGATGTATCTTTGTCGAGCCTGTGAACGATACCGGGGCGAAATGGGCTGCCGAGTTCGGCAAGCTTCATTCCGCGCCCCAGAAGCGCATTGACGAGGGTTCCCTCCCAGTTGCCGTGAGCGGGGTGGACGACAAGACCAGCGTCTTTGTTTACCACAGCGATATCATCATCCTCGTAGACAATTTTGATGGGTATATCCTGGGGAACCAGTTCGAATCCCGATTCCTCATCGGGAAGGATGGCAAGCTCTACATTCTCTCCCGGTTTTAAACAGTAGTGATCGGGTCGAGAAGCTCCATCGACCTTGATGAATCCTTCTTTGTTGAGCTTCTGGATCCGATTTCTTGAAAGGTCTTCGATCTTGGATGCAAGGTAGGCATCGAGCCGCATCCCCGCCCCCTCGGCATCGACCAGAAAAGCTCTGTAACGGCTATCCTCCATTCCTTTCACCGGGAGATTCAACGGTCGACTCCGACTCCTCCGAAATGGCGGAGTCCGGAGCTCGGCCACCCGAGCGGAGATACGCGAAAATGAGGCCTACCGCTCCGACGGTTACCGCGATGTCGGCCACATTGTATACAGGCCACCGGTGGCTGCCGATACCCATATCGATGAAATCGATCACCTCGCCGGCAAAGAGGCGATCGATCAAGTTGCCCACAGCGCCTCCAAGGATCAATCCCAAGAAAAAGCGCCGCCAGCGCATCACGCGGGGGGTCCGGACGCCTACATATGCAATGAGGAGCGAAGCAACAATGCTCGCTATGACGAAAAGCGCGCGCCCTCCCTGAAAGAGGCCGAAAGCCGCGCCGGTGTTTTTCACGAGCGTGACCCTAAGAATGCCGTCGATAATGTTGAAATTCTTGCCGAGGTGCCATAAGAGCTGTTTGGTAGCCTGATCTAGAATGACGATTGCTGCGGCAGGGAGAAGAAACCCCACGCTCAACTCCTCTGGAGTTTCTCCTGAGTGGATTTGCACAAGATGCAAAGACGGGCTGCTAGAAACGCTTCAAGACGCTTCAGGGGAATTTTATCGTTGCAAATTTCGCAGATGCCGTAGGTGCCGTTTTCGATGCGATTGAGTGCGGCTTCGAGGCTTAGCAGATAATCGGTCCCCTTGCTGGCACGAAGGAACGCCTGCTCTTGATCCATGGCGTCCGTCCCAATATCCGCCATGTGATTGGAGTAACCCGTATTCCCGCTCCCCTGGCTGGCCGCCAGCCCTGCGATCTCTTCCTCCACCATGCCGAGGTCGTTTAGAACTCTATCCTTCTCTTCCTCGATCAGATTCTTGAAGCGTTTAAGTTCTTTTTTGTTCATGACGTTGCTGCTATTTCAGTTAGAGACTCATTTCGGGTTGTATTTGAAATTTGGCGATGGAAAGATACTACTGCCCCTATTGGATGTCAACGACATTCTCTTTGCATCCACAAGCGAATATGCTCCCCCTCAGCATCCAGCTCGATCTTCGATTTCCACTCGGTTGCTTCATCCTTGGGGGCTCCTATTTCCACGACGGTTGCGAGCGTTTCACTCCTTATAAACTCGCCTTGGTTGGAAAAAACAGCTTTCGCGGTTTCGCCGCCTTCGTAGCGAAGCCGGATTCTGTCTGTGACATCAAAGCCCGATCTCTTCCGGAGGTTCTGCAGGCGGTTTACGATCTCCCTCGCAAGTCCTTCCAGTTTGAGCGATTCATCGAGCCGGAGGTTCAGGATGACCACCATGCCGCGTTCCGCTTTGGCGCCATAGTTATCGTTGGCCTCTACGACGATGGATGCATCCTCCTTCCCGAGCGAAATGCTCTCACCCTCCAGCTCGAGAAAGAGGGCTCCCCTCTGCCAGAAGGACTCCAATTCCTTTTGCTGCAGAACCTCAATGCGTGAAACGACCTCAGGGACTCGCTTCCCGAACCGTCTGCCCAGCGCGGGGTAGGAGGGGAGCGCTTTGAATTGCGCATGCGACTGAACATTGTCCGCCACGGTGAGTTTCTTTACATGAAGCTCATCCAAGACGAGTGCGCTGATCTCGTCGTGGGCGGCGAGCTCCCTTGCCATCCCGGTATTGTCAGTGACGATGAGTTCGCTCAAAGGCTGCCGGATCTTGATGCCCACTTCGTTTCGCACCGTCCTCCCGAGCGACGCCACTCGCATCGCCGTTTCCATGAGCGACTCGAGCTCAGCGTCCACTAGATTTGGATCCGGTTCGGGAAATTCGGCGAGATGCACGCTTTCCGGCTGCTCGGTACCGTCCTTCATTGCGCCGCGAAGTGCCTGATAAATCTCTTCTGTGAGAAACGGCACGAAAGGCGCAAGCAGCTGGATAACGCCTGTGAGAACCGTATAGAGCGTCCGGTAGGCGGCGACTTTATCGGGGCCCAATTCTCCTTTCCAGAACCTTCTTCGCGATCTCCGGACGTACCAGTTCGAGAGCTCCTCGAGCACGAACGCCTGGAGCAAGCGCGCGGCGCGGGTGACATCATACGAGTCCATCAGATCTCTCACCTTGCCGACGAGCGTATGATAGCGGGAAAGAATCCAGCGATCGAGCAGACTGGGCTCGCCCTGGTCTTCGCTGATTCGGTAGCCATCTACTTCGGCGTACAAGGCGAAAAACGAGTACACGTTCCTCAAAGTTCCAAGAAGCTTCTGCGAAGATTCGGCAATGCCTTTTCTGTCGAACCTCGTCGGGAGCCAGGGCGGGCTCGTCGTAAGAAGGTACCATCGAAGCGCATCGGCTCCTTCATTGCTGACCAGGTCTTCCGGGTCCACTACATTGCCCCGGCTCTTCGACATTTTCTGACCGTCCTTGTCGAGTATCATCTCGGTAGTGAGCACGTTTTTATAAGAGCTTTCCCCTTTGAGAAAGGCTGAAATGGCCAGCAAGGAGTAAAACCAGCCGCGCGTTTGATCGATGCCCTCGGAAATGAAATCGGCTGGAAACTGTCTCTCGAACATTCCCTGTTCGTCAAAAGGGTAATGGTACTGAGCGAAAGGCATGCTGCCGGAGTCGAACCAAACATCGATCACTTCACTTGCACGACGCATGCCGGCTTGGCATTGCGGGCATTTCAAAACGAGTTCATCCACATACGGCCTGTGCAGATCCAGTTCGCTCTCATCGGCGGGATAATTCGTACACATCTCCTTGAGCTCTTTGATGCTCCCCACTGCAAGCCGCTCACCACAGGTCTCGCATTTCCAGATGTTGAGAGGCGTCCCCCAGTAGCGCTCCCGGCTGAGCGCCCAGTCCACGTTGTTTTCGAGCCAATTGCCGATCCGGTACTCTCCCACCTCAGGGGGAATCCAATTGACCTTGCGATTGGCCTCGATGAGTCGATCTTTGAAGGCAGTGGTTTTGATGTACCACGAGCGCCTTGCGTAATAGATGAGTGCCGTATTACACCTCCAGCAAAACGGGTAGGCGTGGGTGACTCGACTGCTCTTGTAGAGAAGTTTTCTGCCCTGCAGGTCTTTTATGATTGATGGATCGGCGTCCTTGATCCACTGGCCCGCCCATGGGCGGACCTCGCCGGTAAACGTCCCGCTAGGCGTTACGGGCTGCAGCACCGGGACGCCGATGTCGACGTGAAGCTTGTAGTCATCTTCGCCGAAAGCCGGCGCAATATGGACAATGCCCGTGCCATCTTCAAGGCTTACGAAGTCCCCCGCCACGACATTGAAAGCGTTCGGAGTGCCTTCGAAGAAATCGAATAGCGGAACATATTGGCTGCCGACGAGCGTGCTTCCTTTGAGAACCTCCAAGACTTCATAGTCTCCGTCCAGAACATTGAGGCGGGCTTCGGCAAGGATGAGCGTATCCCCTTTGTGCCGGACCTTGACGTAATCATAGTGCTCGCCCACGGCAAGCGCGGCGTTCGAAGTGAGCGTCCAGGGAGTAGTTGTCCAGACAAGGTACGACTCATCGGCCTCTTTCGATTTGAACTTTATGAAGACGGAGGGATCGGATACATCCTCGTAACCCTGGCTCACTTCGTGGCTGGAAAGCGAGGTCTCGCACCGCGGGCAGTAGGGAACGATCTTGTGCCCTTCGTAAAGAAGTCCTTTTTTCCAGAATTCGCTTATGATCCACCAAACCGACTCGATATAAGAATTGTCGCAGGTAATGTACGGCCGGTCCATATCGAGCCAGAAGCCGATTCGTTTGGTGAACTTGACCCATTCTTTTTCGTATCTAAAAACGCTCTGCTTGCACTTCTTATTGAAATTCGCGATCCCGTACGCTTCGATCTCCTCTTTGTGTTTGATCCCCAGCTCGTTTTCCACTTCGATCTCGACAGGGAGACCGTGGGTGTCCCAACCCGCTTTTCGCAACACCTGGTATCCGCGCATGGTCTTGTACCGGCATACCAAATCCTTGCAGAGACGGGAGATCACGTGGTGGACGCCCGGTCTGCCATTCGCAGTCGGGGGGCCTTCGTAGAAAATGAACTGCTTGGATTCTGGTCGTGAAGACACACTCTTTTCGAAGGCCTTCGTTTTCTCCCAAAAGGCCATGGTTTGCTCTTCCGCTTCCGGCACCCTGTCCTGCGACGATATCGCTCTAAATCGCTTTTCTGGCATGCGTGTGATTCCCTCTTGCTAGACGCGTTTCAAATATTCCGTGACAAGCATCCTCAATTTCGGTTCGGCCTCGTTCGCCGTGGCGATTATTTCCTCGAGGTTTGCGGGCTCGAGCGCATCGGGCACGCATAAGTCGGTAACAATGGCAAGGCCCAAAACCTTCATTCCGCCGTGGATGGCAACGAGCGTTTCCGGAACCATGGACATCCCTACCACATCCGCGCCGATCCGCCGCAGGAATCTGTACTCGGCGGCCGTCTCCAGATTGGGACCCGCCACGGCGGCGATCACCGCCCGCCTCACGACGATGCCTTCCTCGAGGGCGATGCTCTCGATCAATTCGCGGCTTTCCCTCGAATATGGTTCGGACATATCTGGGAAACGCACACCCAATCTATCGTCGTTCCACCCGATCAATGGATTGTCTCCCATGAAGTTGATATGGTCCGTTACCACCACGATGTCTCCCCGGTCCAAATGAGGGCTCATACCCCCCACCGCGTTGGATAGGATCAGCGTTTCAGCTCCCAGCGCTCGCATCACTCTTACCGGAAAAGTGATCTCGCGCATCGTGTAACCCTCGTAGTAATGAAGTCTTCCCTGCATCGCCACGACGCTTTTCCCTCCCAGCTCGCCGATGATGAAGTTGCCTTCGTGGCCGATCGATGTAGACTTCACGAAATGCGGTATCTCATCGTAGGAAATGGCAGTTTTCATCGTTATCGATTCCGCCATCCCTCCGAGACCCGTCCCGAGAATCAATGCAAACCGGGGCTCTACCGGAGTTTTCTTTCGAATGAATTCACGAGCTTCTTCGATTTGTTCATAAAGACCTTCCACAAGCACCTCCTCCTGTGAGGAAGGATCCTTTTTGCATAGGCGGAAGCAGCGATTTTATCAGATGTCGTCGAAGCTTAAAAGCCGATTCTTGCAGGCCTCGGGGACTTCGAGCTGCTTTGTTCTCGAATGAGCGCCGGCGCAGATGGTGATGTCGCTTTTTTTGACTTCCAGGATCTTGGCCAGAAAACGAATGAGCCCTTGGTTGGCCTCATCATCGATAGGCGGCGATGTGACGCGCACGCGCAACTCGCCGGATTCCACCCAACCGAGGACCTCGTTGCGCGAGGCTCTAGGGGTCAGCCTGATCGAAAAGCGGAGGCGGCCTTCAGAGGCACGACAGATCGATTTCATCTGGGGCTGAATAGTTGGAACGCTTCAGCGGCTTTAAAAGTCTTTCGCCTCATCCGAGCAGGCGTGGCTCCGGCCCGCGGAAAGAGGCTTCTCAGCGGTCGCTGTGCGACGACGGATCCGAAAGAATATCCCGTTTTATTTTCTCTAGAGACCACTCACTCTCTTTCTCGTCGGGAGCGGAAGGCTGCTTCGGCCGCGGCGCATCCCGATGGGAATCCAAAACTGACTCAGGCGGTGTCACATCGCTTTTCAGCAGCGCATCTTTGCCCGGAGGGATCGGTTCGAAGTCTTCTTGGGACTCTTCGGGATCGGCCAGCTGATCGACGAGCTGCTGGGATGAGGTATCCGCTCGGAGCACCTCCCTTTGGCCCTCGACCATTCGATCGAGAATCGCGTTGAGCTCGGGAATGGACGACGGCTCGAAGGTGGCCAAATCGCTTTGGTCCCGAAGCGCTTTGGCCCTCAAAGCAGCATCCCTATCCGCGGAGGCTTTCGAAGGCACTGCCTCATGCTCGGACGGCTTCTCTCCGGCGGCACGTTCCTTCACTCTATCTTCCATGTCCGCTGGAGGTAGGCTGGTTCGACGTGGTTTGTCCGGTACCGGCTCCACGCGGGGAAGCTCCCGCTGAACCGCCCCGGCAGCCGATGCCTCGGTCATGGATGGCTCCTTCCGGCGCTGTGCCGGGATTTCTTGGGAGGGCGCTTTCCTGGATTCTCCATCCATTTGCCTTTCGATTGCCAGTCCGGCCTTGAGCCTTTCCTCTTCGAATTCCTTCTCCTCGCCTTCGATGAATTTCATATGGGACTCGGCGAGCATTTTCATCCTCGCGAGGTAGTTTTCCCGTTCACGGCGGAGTTTCTGGACCTCCTGGTTGAGTTTCATCGCTTGATTCTTGATATCGCGAAGCGCCTTTTCGGCCTCTATCTGGGCCTCTTTTATAATCAGATTCGCCTCCCTCCTCGCATTGTCTTTAGCATCCGCCGTCACCCTCTCGGCGGTAAGAAGCGTATCTCTCAGCGTGCGCTCCATCGTTCGGTACTCCCGAACCTTATCATCCAGTTCGAGCACTCTTTCACGGAAGGCTTTATTGTCGCTGAGGACCGCTTCGTATTCTTCGGCGACCGTTGCGAGAAATGCATAGACCTCTTCCGGATCCAGCCCCCGCATCGCCCTGCGAAATTCCTGCTTCCGAATGTCTAGTGGCGTGATGCGCATGTTTTTCCTCCCATGAAATGTGACGGAGCTCCAAGGTGATCGTTTCTCCCGGCGTCCTTTGCTTCTGGTTCGGCTGTGGAATGTACTCATAATATATGGATGATTACAGGGATGCGACGCGATTTTTCGCCTCTTTGCGAACGTGAACGGAGGTTCCCCATAAGCATCCGACACTAGAAGTACATCTTATAGAAATATCAATCAGATCACTATCACGTAATCAGTGAAATAATCAATTGGATAAGGAGTAGCACAAGGAGTGGCGATAAATCCAGCCCCCCGAATATCGAAAATCTCCGGATGGGAGCGAGAACCGGTTCGGTAATCGACTCGATGAAGTGAATCAGAGGGTGTGTCCGTTCTGTCGCTACCCAGCTCAAGATCACCCGGATCAGGATTGCGATTTGGTAAAGACGCAGAAGTGCAATTATTAAGCCAATTATAAAACACCCTCCTGCACTTCTAACTCCTTATCATTAAACCAGGTCTGGCCTCAAAAACCACTGTCTTCCAACGCCTCTTGGGTAGAAGATAGTTCAAACCCCTGCTGGATGGCAAAGATTTTTCCGCTCCAAGGGAACTGCCCTATTTCCCTGCACTTATAACGATCTTTCGCCAAGAAGAACGCGCCCAAGCCGCACAATCGTCGCCCCTTCCTCGACGGCAATCTCGAAGTCGTCGCTCATCCCCATCGAGAGTTCGTGGAGCTCCAGACCAAAGGACTGCCGGATATCCGCACGCAGGTTGTAAAGCGTCCGGTACGACCGGCGGATCGCCGATACATCCGAAGTGAACGGTCCGATCGTCATGAGGCCGTCGAGTTCAAGATTCGGCATCTTGGAAATTGCCCCGATGTCGTCGACCACTTCTTCCGGTTGAAATCCATACTTTGTGGACTCACCGGTGGTGTTGACCTGAATGAGGACTCGCGTCACGAGATTGCGATCTTTCCCGAGGCGATCAAGCGCTTCGGCAAGCCGTATGCTGTCCAGCGAATGGATCAAATGAAACTGGCCGATCGCTTTGGTTGCTTTGTTTCTCTGAAGGGTTCCCACGAGATGCCAGCGACAGGATTCCTTTACGAGAGACCGCTTTTGGAGAAACTCTTGAATCCGATTCTCACCAATGTCCTGAACGCCGGCTTGAATGAGCGCTTCCACCTGATCCGGCCCAAACGTTTTCGTGACTCCCACAAGAGTCACGTTCTCGCCCGAGCGGCCGGAACGTTCGAGAGCTGAGGCAATCCGCTCTCGCACGCGGGCCAGATTCTCGCGAAGGAGGGATTCCATTGTCACTCACTCCTTCATTGATGATGCATACCCATGTAAATATAAGAAAATAGTTGATTTCGATCTTACAAACAGTTTACAGGTGACTCCCCGAATTTTTCCAGAGAAAACGGCGCCAGTGCTCGATCCGGACGGCGACAGCACGTTTCCTGGAAATCGAATTAGGATTGCAAGTTTTTTTGAGGGGAGTATAAACTTCATGTGAGTTCGCTCGCAGCGGAATGCGCCGTAATGCTCGACGGCTGCGTGCATTAATGTTACGGCATTCTTCCGGTTGCTGCGGCACGAGAATTCCAAAACAGCGCGTCACGGTTTCTGATTCTTCAAGACTAGTTCGTGGAAAGGAAGGTTGTTTCATGAAAAAACACTCCGGCCTCGGCGTAATTATTACTTCTTTGGTCTTATTAGTATACGCATTTTGGGGACTCGGGTGCAGCGAGGATGGGGACGGTATCACCGATGGAAATGGGATCGATACGGATCCACCTGAAATTGCCGACGTCACGGCAATCGATTTCCTGCACGTAGAAGTCGTATTCAATGAAGAAGTACACAAGGAGACCGCGGAGCGGGTGGACCATTACACGATTGTCGAAGCTCCCGTTCCACTCTCTGGAAATTCTCAGGGCGACATGTCCGGACAGCCACCCAACGGTCCTGCAGCGCCAAATGACACGCTGTGGATCGATTCTGCAGCTCTGAAACAAGATTCAAAAACGGTTGGGCTCTCATTGGGTACTACCTTGACTTCCACGAACTACAATATCTACGTAACCGGAGTGAAAGATGTACATGGCAACAAGATGACGACTACGCAGAGCTCCCTATTTAGGGGATCTTCTGCATTCGATCTAACCGCACCGCTCATCATCGACCGATCACCCACACCGAGTGAGACCGGTGTAGGAACATCAAAATCAGTGGAGGTGCAATTCTCCGAGAGCATGGACTTTTTCTCCGTTCATGCGGCATTCTCATGGACGGGACCCGGGGGAAACGTAAATTTCATGTTCGACCATACGGACAACAATACATACATTTTCAGCCCAATCGAACAGCTGGAGCTGGACGCTCAGTACACGGTCGGTTTTGCAGCGAATACGGCGAAAGACTGGGCCGGCAATTACCTTGCAGCGGCAAGCTGGACGTTCAGAACGACACCGACTCCCGATTTGATACCTCCGACGATCATATCAACATCCCCTCAGGACGGAGCGACGAACGTTCCTCTCAATTCGAACCTGGTCATCAATTTTTCAGAACCCATGGATCCCAGTTCCTTCGAAGAGGGGGGCATCATTGTAACGCCTGATCTGGGAGATGGAACATCCGAAGGATTGAATGGTTTCAGGACGCTCTTATTCGATCCGGACTTGCCGCTGCTTGCAAATACGGCGTATTCGATCATCATTGTACCCGGAATGGTCGCAGACCTTGCCGGGAACCTGCTTGCCAACGGCGCATCGATCAAGTTCACGACGGGATCCAGCTTACCGGCAGGGCAGTTCTCGGGCATCCTTTCCGGCGATCCTGGTACTCCTGCCGCCGATCCCACGGGAGCGATCGTCGTTGCCTTTGAAGTGAATTTCGATGACATCGGCGACTCCGAGGGACCGCCTCCGGCTGGAGGCAGCGGCATCGCCGGCTCGATGGACGATTATGCGATCTCACGCCTCGAGGACGACGTGTACTACCCGATCGGGATTCTGGACTCCAATAACGATGGTATCCTCGACCCAGTGATGGGAGACGCAATGGGCGTATACGGGATTGACGCTAGATTTGGTGATTTCGAGGATGACAGCGTTACCATCGCCGGTGGAGGAACCGTCACCGGCGTCGACTTCCCGTTATACGATTTTATCGCCATTGTGGGGACCGTGAGCTACGGGGGCTCCGCGCATGCAGACTCCCTGGCTTACTACAGATATTATGTCGGCGCGTTCGACACGACCGGATTCGACACCACCGGAGGGATACCGGATCCCGATGTCGGCTCCGGGGGAGACTGGATCGCGGAAGAACCGACGTATGTGATCGGCGAATTCGAGAGCGGACTTCCGCCCGGCACCTATTATGTAGGCGCCTATATGGACGTTAATTTCAACGATAATTACGATCCGGATACGGACCCGGCCGGATTCTACATGGTAGCAATGCAGTTCGGAGCGGTTACGGTTCAAAACGGCACCGACCAGCTCGGCATCGATATTGTGCTCGACGATCCGGCATCGGGATCACCGATGTTCGCGCGAGCCAAGAAACCTATTAAATGGAAATTGACGACTTCTCCAGAGAGGCGGCGGTTGTCTCGCAACATCCGTGACGCGTTGAAGCGCGAAATCGACCGCTCCGGCTTGTAATGACAAAGATTCGGGAGGAAAGCGCGCGATATAAGCATTGAATCGGCGTGCCAACGGACATATATTTAAGGTACCCCCCATCAGTTATCGATCAATGAACGCTGCATGCTTATCCTTCTCAAGGGGGTGAGGTACATGTGCGTTAATAGGCCTCTTTGCTCCGTTCTGATCGCAGCTGCTTATCTGGTTCTGTCTCCCCCAAACCTTGCAACTGCCAAGTACAATCCACCAGACGCACGCAAAGACGACCTGTCCGGCCCAAAGCGTGTGATGGTTTTGGACGGGTCGACCGTTCACAACGCCGGCCAGCTCCTTATGCATGTGAGCAACTGGGGTATGTTCGGCTCGATGCCAAACAGCGGGATGCCTTTCGCACACGCGCCATCCGCCGAATGGCCCGCTGGAAGCGGAACCGAGCACCTCTACGCTGCGGGCCTTTGGATTGCCGCGATTAAGAGCGGGGTTCCTTGCGTATCGACCTCTATATTCGAAGTCGAGCTCCAGCCGACTGACGCGCCTCTCGATACCATGTACCGCACGGTGGAGGGCGCTCCCGGCGGCAACCGGTTGCCTTATGCATCCCCCGACGATGACGGGGACGGGCTAACGGACGAAGACTGGCTCGACGGCTATGACAACGACGGGGATGGACTCACTGATGAAGATTTTGCGGCGATTTCGGACCAGATGTTCAGCTGCTGGTACACCGACGACCAGCCTGCTGCGATTGAAACTTATCCGTCGCACAATCCGCTTCATATCATGGTGAGGCAGGAGAGCTATCAATGGGACGATCCGCGTTTCGATGACTTCGTCGGGATCGAGTTCACGATCTCGAACATCGGCACCTCTGTTCTCGAGAATCTCTATTTCGGGATCTTTGCCGATTGCGATATCGGCTCAAGGGATCAGCCAGGCTATTGGGAAGACGATAGTTATGGTTTCGAGTCGTTCCCTGTGGTTTGCACCGACCTTGGCCCGGCTCCCGTCGATATCGGCTATGCGTATGATACGGATGGAGATGGCGGGCAATCACCTGGGTATTTTGGGATTACGTTCCTGGGTCATCCAGCGGACCCGACGGGGGAGTTTGCCCCGCGCCGCGTTGGAATCAACATGTTTGCGGCCTTTGGCGGGGACCAACCATACGAAGATGGTGGTGATCCGACCAACGATTTCGAGAGATACGAGTTAATGTCCAGTCAAACGATCGAAAGAGATGCGACTTACCCCGGTGATTACCGGATCCTTGTGGCCACCGGACCCTTTGCTGAACTTCTTCCCGGAGGCACACTTGTCGTGCAGGTCGCCTTTGTCGCTGGAACCGGTTTTGATGGCATGATCGAAAATGCAGCGCACGCCCGGTTGGCCTATGAAGGAGCTTGGCATAATATTGACGGCGACCCCCTCACGGGCATCGACAGGAGGGAAACGCCCATTCACGGTCCCGCTCTCAACGTCGTCATCGACAGCTGCCGCGAAGAACTCAGCACGCCCATCGATGTTCCGTGGGGTGGGACTGTCTGGATCAACAACGACTGCGCGCAAGAAGACCTCTACAAGACCGAATGCCAATACGGCGAAGACGACAGCCTTCTCTTCAGAACCGGTGTCGATGGTAAGGAGACACAGATCCATTGGACCATTGAAGACTCCTCCGTGCCGGTCCTCATTACAGGATTTCAAGGGAGCGTCACTCGGTCGGGAGTCGAGCTCACATGGGAGATATTCTCGGACGAGCAGATAAAGGGATTCAGGATCTATCGGCGGACCGAAGGAGAAACGACTAGCGAGCTCATCAACTCCAATTTTATCATCCCTCCTGAAGAGAGGGGATACATCGATGCATCAGCGCGTCGCGGCCAAACCTATCACTACACATTGAGCGCCATAAAATGGGATGATTCCGAGCTACGATCCCACACCATTACAATAACATTAAAAGCCCACTCGCTCGAGCTCTATCAGAATTATCCCAACCCGTTCAACCCGAAGACGACGATTGCGTTCACCTTACCCGAACGGGCTCATGCAAACCTCGCCATTTTCGATCTCGAAGGTAAGTTGGTAAAAACTCTGATCAACGAAAAAACCGCCGAAGGTCTCAGCGAGAACACTTGGGATGGCACGGATAACAAAGGCGCCGCGGTTGCTACGGGAATCTATTTCATGCGGCTGAATTCAGGAGGCAAGATACTGACAAAAAAGATGGTTTTGCTGAAGTAGACGTTTTGACAGCACGTGCGAAGGGCATTGAGCGCCTTTAAAACGCAAGGCGATTGAGGTGCGGAGTGCCCTTCACGTCCCTGTGTAGTGCTCTCCCTAAACCGATCCAAGCAGCGCTTACATTCTATCTAACGACATCCCGCATTCTAGAAATCGACTTGGAATCTAGTTTGGAAGAAGTTAGCGATCCCAACGTCATCTAGATCAGCTCGGACATAGTTGAACATGATTCTAGTATTCGGATTGAGGTACCAGTTCAATCCGACGGTCAGTTCATTCAACCTGCCGCCCACAACTCCAATGCGCTCATCCTCCAGATCGACACACGAATATCTCGCGGCGATCTGCCAGGCGCCATACCCACTTCTTCTGACGTCGAAACTCTTATTCGGCTTCATCCGGTTGAATGCGGCGACCGATGTGTCATAAACACGCCGCTCACCGGTGAGGAAATAAGAACCGTACACATAAAACCCATCAAAGGTCACATTTTCGCCTCCCGGTGTGTGCACAAGCGCGAGTACGTATTCGGCCTGAAGAGATACTGATCCGTAAACAAGAGCTCCTTCACCGCCGACGAGGTTTACTTTATCGGCGCTTACATCGCCGGTGCTCACTAAGTTTGCGGCTGTATTTACTGGTTGCTGGGATTCGTATCTGACCTTATCCTCATTAGGATTTCTGTAGCTGTAGGCAATCCCAACGTGTACCACTCCCTCGTCTTTCTCATACCACGGAATCACCGCCAGCCGAGCAGTTGCGTTGTACTTTCTGCTGTTTGCAAAGCCATTCCCACTGTCATCCACATCACGGTATACTCCCACGGCGAAATTAACGTGATTCTCCGCCGCAGTGTTTTGTACCAAGGCGCCCGCATTCCTGGAAGGAACTAAAGCATCGGATAAACCCCGTTCCATGAACGTCATGAATTTGCGACTGGTGTGGTGTTCGAGTCCAAAGGGCTCCTTGAAATGGCCGATCTTGATGGTGCCGACAAAGGGGATTTTTCGAAGACCTAAATAGACATCCTTGAAGGCAACCACCGCTCCCGCAAAATCATATTCCGAGCAAAAGATGACATTCTCGCAGATATGTCCGGCTATATGCAATCTCGCTTGACGGAATTCTGCGCCGTCCCGGAAATATGTCTCGCCAATTGCAGCTTCGATCCCCTCATCAGGGTTGTTCCAAACCCAATCGCTCAAGATTCTGCCACCTATTTTGATTTCGGTGGAATTATCCAATGCCACGAGTTTCAGACCTTCTTCCCAATGAACTTGGAGCTCTGTCTTCGCACGGCTATTCACGGACACTGAGGATATCAATGCTGCACCAACAAGCAAAATCCGCTTGACCAAAAAGGAAACCTCCTACCTGAAAGCTTAAAGTTGGATTCAAAATGCCCTACGGATTCTCCGTCAACATAATGCTCAACCGAAAGAAATATAATAATGAAATCTCGAGATTTATCCGGGCGAGCATCTGGTGAATTCGCGAAAAAGACTACAGGTTCCAGTACTGTCTCTGAACAGCTTCGACGCGTGAAATGACGTCGATATCGGAAGCGGCCGTAGGCAGTTCACCCGCCGGACTTTCTTTTCCCATTTCCTCCAGCACGCGATCCACGGAACGCCTCAAGGCGTCGAGGTCGTATCCCCCTTCGAGCACCGCGGCAAACCTTCCGTTCGCATGTTCTCCTGCAACATCGAGAAGAATTCTCGCCATCGATGCGAAGCCCTCATCCGTGACATTCATGTTGGCCAGCGGATCCAGCATATGGGCGTCGAAACCCGCCGAGACCAGCACGAAGCGAGGATCGAATTGCCTGCAAATGGGTGCGATGATCTGCCGAAAGGCAGCAATGTATTCTCTATCGCCGCCTCCGGCGCGAAGTGGGATGTTGACGGTAAATCCGAGGCCGTCGCCGGAGCCGACTTCGCCGACATCCCCCGTCCCCGGATAGAAGGGATATTGATGGGTGGAAACATACAGAACTCGGGGATCCGTATAGAAGGTGCGCTGCGTGCCGTTTCCATGGTGCACGTCCCAGTCCACAATGAGAATTCTTTCGATGCCGTGCTCCTCTAGCAGCAGGCGTGCAGCAATGGCAACATTGTTGAAAAGGCAGAAACCCATCGCCCGGTTCCATTCTGCATGATGGCCGGGCGGCCGAACGAGGCCGAAACCATTGTCGATGTCGCCCGCCATGATTGCTTCGACGATCGCGAGAAGCCCGCCCGCGGACAGAAGCGCCGCATCGAAGGATCCGGGGGAGGTGTACGTATCTGCATCGAAAGCGAAGTGGGACGCTCCTGCGGTTTCTGCGACGAGGTCGTAATGGGTGGGCTTGTGAACTCGGATGATTTCTTCTCTCTTGGCCACTCTTGGATCGAGCCTGACGAGGCCCTTTCTCTCACGTGCTTCGATCATGTCCAAGAGAACGCGAAGCCGATCGGGGCGTTCGGGATGGCCGGGGGGTGTTTCGTGTTGGAGATATCGCGAATCGGCAACGAGCCCTGTGCGAAGCATCTCTTCCTCCTCCTCTTCTTTGTACATGCCCGCCGGTTCTACCGCAACCCCAAATTGTCCAAGACACACCCGACGAAGTCTTCAGTCGATGCAAGCGACCTTAACCACGCGTTTACGCTCAACTTGGGGAGGAAGCCTTTTTCATCGACGCATTCATATTTTTATGAAAGGCGTGCCTTTTGAATCCAGCCGCCTTGACCACAGCAAGCGTTCTCTTTATCCTTGGTTTGGAATGCATTCCAGACATCGCCTATTCCGAAGCGGCTTCCACACTGCCCTCCGTGAAGTGGCCATTCCAATTAAAAGGATGTCATGCAAACACGGAACGATCTCATCCGTATCCTGAATCGCATCGACGGCCGCGGCTACAAAGCTTACAAGGATATCGCGGGCGCTTACAGATTCGAAGCGTTTACGCTCTACATCGATCATGTCCAGGGCGATCCGTTTGCCGCCCCCTCGAAGATGCGCGTGCGCGTCCCTCAGGAGATCGCTGGAATCCCCGAAGCGCTTTACGATTCCAGGGTAAAATGCACCGCGCTCAGAGATTATCTCTCCCGCGCCGCGGCCGGCTCGATCCGTCGAACGGCTCGCGGGCATAGGGGGAGCGGTAAGAGCGGCACAATTCACGTGGATGCGGGGGCACAGGAGGTTCTCGAAAGAACGGCCGCCGTCGTCAAATCCGAATGGGTTGAAGCCAGGCTCCACGTTGGATTGCCGGCGGCGGGGCGCACGATCCTCGGGCGGGAAGCAGAAGCCATGCTGTGCGGTGAGATCCCCGAGATCGTTTCACAGAGCTTGCTTTATCGCAACCTTCCGTCCGGGGATGTCGAAAAGCACATCGCCTGCGTGGAAAACCAGGAGCATATCCGAAACGTGCTGGGCGAACGGAAACTGGTTGCATTCGTCGCAGACGGTGCGATTCTTCCTCGCGAGAGCGGCGCCAGTGATCTCCCACTCGACTCGAGCGAAGCAGCAGCATTCCAATCGCCGGAATCCCTTCGCATCGAGATCGAATTGCCCAATCCCATCGGCCGGGGAGAGAAGGCGCAAAAGCGCCTCAGCGGCATGGGCATCCCGCGCGGTGTCACGCTCATCGTGGGAGGTGGATATCACGGCAAATCCACGCTTCTCCGCGCGCTCGAACGCGGCGTTTACCCGCACATTCCCAATGACGGCAGGGAGTACGTGTTGACCTGCCGCGATGCCGTGAAAATAAGAGCCGAAGACGGAAGACGAGTGGAAAAAGTGGACATCAGCCCTTTTATTGCGAACCTGCCGCGCGGTCGGAGCACGACGGAGTTTTCATCGGACGATGCGAGCGGCAGCACCAGCCAGGCAGCAAACATCATCGAAGCGGTGGAGGCCGGCGCAAGCCTCCTCCTGCTCGACGAAGACACATCGGCAACGAACTTCATGGTGCGTGACGCCCGTATGCAGGCGCTCGTCGCGAAAACGCATGAGCCCATCACGCCATTTCTCGACCGCGTGCGTGAGTTGTACGAGACCCTCGGCGTGTCCACGATACTCGTCATGGGCGGATCGGGTGATTATTTAGACGCGGCGGACACGGTGATCATGATGCGCGAATACTTGCCTCTCGAAGTAACACAACGTGCGAGAAAGGTTGCCCGCGACCACGACACCCATCGGAGTGCGGAGATCGCCGAGCCGCTTTCTCCTTCACCACTTCGCGCCCCGGTGCCGGGCAGCTTCGATCCATCCCGCGGGAAGCGAGAGGTGAAGATCGATGTTCCTACGCGCGATACGATCCGTTTCGGCAGAGAGACGATCGATCTCCGCTTCGTGGAACAGATCGTGGATGCGAGCCAGACCTGGGCAATCGGATGCGCCATTCATCTTGCCGTGAAACGTTTTATTGATAACCGACGATCCTTGAGAGAGATTATTGACTCTCTGGAGGGCTTCTTCGATGAAAACGGACTGGATCCGCTGGACCCTTTTCACAGGAAAGAAAAGCATCCGGGGGACTTCGCCAGGCCGCGCAAATACGAGGTTGCAGCTGCGGTCAACCGCATGCGGTCGCTCAAAATGAAAGTGGGACCCAAGCCCGATGTCCGCTAACAAGGTGAACACTCGCCCGACGCTACGCGTGGAGCTGCCGGAATGCCCCGGTCAAGCCCCTCGGCCTCTATGTTTCGCAGACATCTTTGGCAATGACAATCCCGTCGAAATGGAAATCGGCTGCGGAAAAGCAAAGCTCCTCATTGCGCGCGCCCGGAGTCATATCGATAGAAATTTCATCGGTATCGATTATATATGGAAATTTATAAAAATCGGCCACCAGCGAGCCGAGAAACGGGGGCTATCGAATATTCGTTTCATCAAAGCAGAAGCACGCCAGGTGATCGGTGAGTTCACGCCACTGGAGAGTATCGCCATTTTTCATATTTATTTTCCCGACCCATGGCCCAAGCGCCGGCACCAGAAACGCCGTCTGATCAACTCGAGCTTTGCCGAGCTGCTCCACAGCCGGCTCGAACCGAACGGTAGGATCGAGATCGCCACCGACGACTTCGATTATTTCATGGCGATTCAGACAGCGTTTGCCGAAACAGTATCCCTCTGGAGCAGCATTGAACAAAGTATCGATCAGCCGCTGTTCGAGGCGGAAGCGAAGACGAACTACGAATTGAAATTCATGGCAGGTGGAAGGATGCTGCATTATCTGGAAGTGTTGAAGTGACTTTTCTCTATTATTGACGTGATATCTTTCTATTGTCGCAGTGACTTCTCTCCATTATTGAAGGCGAATGAAAGCGGATGATCCGATAGGACGTTTCAACGACGCGCTCGCGCGCGCTAAAAATGCGGGCATCGAGTTCCCGAATGCGATGTCGCTTGCGACCGTCGGCCTGGATGGCCGGCCGTCGCTGAGAATCGTTCTGCTGAAGCAGGCGGATGAACGTGGATTTGTATTTTATACCAATCTTGGCAGCCGCAAGGCCAGAGAGCTCGAGCGAAATCCGCGAGCGGCATTGTGCTTCTGGTGGCCCGCTATCGAAGAGCAGGTGCGTGTGGAAGGATCCATCCGGCTGGTGGATGACGAGGATGCGGACGATTACTTTGCCTCCAGACCGCGAGAAAGCCAGTTGAGCGCCTGGGCTTCCCGGCAGAGCGATCCACTATCCTCCCGTGAGAAATTGCTCGAAAATGTCGGGGCCCTCGAAGCCAAATACGCGGGTAAAGACATTCCCCGCCCTCCTTTCTGGTCGGGTTTTGTGCTCGTCCCAGCGTACTTCGAGTTTTGGCTGGGAAGGCCGGATCGCCTGCACGAACGATTCGCCTACGAGCTCGAAGACGAACGCTGGATGAAAACCATGCTTTATCCGTAAGAGGCTCTTCGAAGACAAAAATCCGGGCGGCACCACAGGCCTGCTAGCAAAGGCCTATCCTTCTCTCCTCCTCAATTCGTCGTCATACTCGATCTCGAAACGGAGCTTGTGCTTTGCCTCTTCCTGCGCGAGCGCGAGGAAAGTATTTTTGAGATCCCCTTCCACTCGAGCGGCCAGATCGGTATACATCTTGAAGGCAGCCTTCTCTTTTTTCATGGCGAGGATCAGCGCTTGATCGTACTCCATATCGGGGGAGGGTGCGACATCGACAAGGTAGTCGGCGATCTTCAAATCAGCGACCTTTTTTTCGGCCGATATTAGTGTCTTGTCGTCCTTCATGCCCTGCAGCTTTTGCCTGTGTCCCAGTTCTTCTTTGGCGAAACCTTCGAATTGCTTTTTCATCTCCGGCTTGTCCGTCTTGTTTGCCAAGTCGGTATAAAAACCATGAGCTTCCTCTTCATTTTTAATGGCGAAGTCCAGGATCTCATCAACGGATTCGAATTGAGTCATGTGTTCCTCCTGCAGAGTGTGTTGTCAGCGACGATAAATGAAAAAATATGGCCTATCCCAGATTTTTGCAAGTGGTGGTAAAGGCAGTTTTTTGAAGCAGGGCTGAAATAACTGAGCCGAGGGGCTTTGCCTTTTTGAGTGTTTCGAGCGCAGATCCCGCAAGCTAACTTCAAAAGAATTACTATATAATGATCAAAATGCTGATATTGGTGAACCGACGATTGAATTGGATCTGAACCGCACGATATTTCATGCGATATTTACGGGCTTCCATTCAAGCAAGGTTTTCTGTGCATATTTATAGATCCCTGCTATACTTAGCACTATTGATCCATTCCGCCTGCGTTTCCAGCCTGCTTCCCCATCGACGCTGGCGCCGTGCGCGCCGGCAAGGCTTTGCCAGCACACTTCGGCTCCGCGAATCCAGTCACGGAGGGAAACTTCATATGAAAAGCTTGCTCGTCGCGATCGCATCCCTGCTTACGATTCTGCCGCCGGCGAGGGATGTGCCGGCGCAAGTGCCCTTTTACACGCCACTCAGCGTGCGGGGCTATTCCATGGGAGAGGCTGGGTCAGCAGACGCCTACGACTTCGCCAACGCGGCGCTCAATCCGGGGATAGCTTTTGTACTGAAAGGCGCCCATGCGTCCCTGGTGTACTCCAAACACTCGTTTCCCTACAGTCCCATTTTAGGGCGCAGCACTGACGCAACCCGCTCCGGCTTCGTTGTCGGGGGTGGATACCATGTGAAATTGAACGAATTGATTACCATAGGCGCGGGGGTGGGACTCGGCTACGCCAAGTTTCTATTCGAGTTAAGAGACGCTTTTTCCACCATCACCAGCGAATTCGAGTACACGTCCCCGTACTACATCTTCAGCTTGGGTATGGGATACCGGGATTTGGCCCATATGGGGATCGGAGCGACAATAAAGGAGTTCACAGCGCTCGACTATGCGCCAACAGGGACACAAGAGAAAAAGACGAACTTATACGACTGCGGGCTGTTCGCAAAAGCGGACATCTTGCGCCGCGGAGGATATGTAGTAACCGCTGCCATTGGGTTTACATACATGAACATCGGGGATCCGATAGAGCTGCATTTCATTACCCGGTCGACGGCGAAGGCACCGGAATTTCGGCGCTATGGCATCAGCGCCCGGTTTGAGAGCCCCGCTTGGGAGAAAGCGAACCGCTACTTCAACGCCGAGCCTCCGGCCGCGTCGTTTGTAGTCGACTTCGATATCGACGACGATGTTCGCATGGGCGGGGATAAAAAAAAATACATCGGCGCTGAGCTCGGTGTGCTGCAGATACTGTTCCTTCGGATCGGCTATATCGACTTGGAAGAAGTCTATTATAGGTGGCAAAAAGATCCGACGTACGGCTTCGGGATTGGATACAGTGCGAGGCGGTTTAGCGCCCGGTTCGATTATGCCCGGTCGCCGCTTTATTCCACTGAAAGTGACATGAACATGTATGGCGTCACGCTCGAGTGGAACCTGTGACACGTTCAAGGGCAAGTCAACAACGAATGGAAAGCTTTCCATATGCCCTGGGTGAGCGTGGAGGAGTAGAAAAATAAGATTCCATCGCCATTAAAAAGAAAGGGAGTCAAAGGAGTTCTACGATGCCTGGATCGAAATCGCTGGAGAGATTGATTCCATTTGCGCTAGCCGTCGGTGCCCTCATCACGCCACTGCAGCTGCGAGCACAGGACGCTCCCGAGCCGGAGTTCATTCGCCTTTCCGAACCACCGGATATTATCGAAGGAGAAGTGACTTTCCTTGAAAAGGCGCCAGAAATCGACGGAAGCCTGGATGAGCATCTCGAGGTCCTCCCCGAGAGAACATTCTCCGAGGTCTGGGTAACGGTTCCCGGCAGTCCTGTGGTGCCAGTCACCTACCGTCTTGCATACGGGACGGAGTTTTTCTACGTCTACATCGAAGCCGAAGCGGACAAACTGACCTTCAGAGACCGTGCCTATCAGAACGGGGACGGCTTTCATATGATTCTGGCGATTCCAAAGCTCGACAACGCACCCACGGATGAGTTTTACGTGCTGGCCTGTTCTGCAGTCAATAAACATACCCAGGAATGGACGAGGCGCATTTTCTGGTATTACAACGTCGACGATATTTTCATACGAACGAGTAACGACACGAAAATGGAATTCCGCGAGGGGGATGGCAAAATCAGTTTCGAATTGATTCTCCCGTGGAAGGATGTTCACCCCTACCACCCATGGATCTCCAATGCGATCGGGTTCAATCTCTGCTTCGTGAAAGCCATCGACAACGGCGGAAGGAACCGCTACATCGTCCTGCCAGATCCGAAGATCCGGTCCGAAAACAGTAACCGGCTGTACGCAAGGCTCAAGTTCCAGAGGCCGGAGCTAAAGGGTGATCCGCAAACATTCGTAATGCTCAAAAGAAGGAATATCAGTCAGGGGGATACGCTCTTTGCGGTGGCCGCCACTGTCTCATCGGCTTCGTTCCAGGAGAACATCACAGCGACCATAAAGCCCTCCGAAGGCACGTCGCATGAGCCGGTGAATTCGGCATACACATGCGCCGGCGGTACGACGTTGAATGAATTTGCCCTGGAATCCTATGATCTATCTCCCGGTGAATATGAAGTTGAGTGGCGTTCATCGGTAACCGAATGCCGAGGCAAGTCGGATCTCTCGATCTTGCTCCCCTTCGACCTGGCAGATCTCAAGAGGCGGATCGACGAGGTGAAGAAAAATGTCTCGGCAGGAAGTTACACAACACTCCAGTTTGTCGCTCAGGAAATCGATGAGGAGCTCGCGTCTGTGAAACCCTATGAAACATGCGCTTCCACCAGCCGCCGGCTGGCAAGACTGCTCGATGATATCCATGACGCCAAAAACGGTGAAGACGTCTACGCAAAACGAACTGGATTCGTTCGCAGGGCGTTCCAATCATCACTGGACAACACGCTGCAACCCTACTGCGTTTGGAGACCGAAAAAGTTCGACCCGAAAAAGAAATACCCCTTGATGGTGTTTCTCCATGGGAGCGCTTCAGATGAGACGAACATCGCTGACTTTTCTTTCCTCATGGGCGGCAAGTGCATCGGACTGGGGCCATACGGTCGCGGGCCTTCGAATGCGTTTAGCGTTGATAACGCTCAGGAGGATATCGCCGAGGCCATCGATGCCGTCACCGAAAATTACCCCATCGACAATAGCAATATCTTTCTGTCCGGGTTCTCCATGGGCGGCTACGGTGTTTACCGTACCTTCTATGAGACTCCGGAAAAGTACAAAGCACTGGTCGTTCTCAGCGGGCACCCTAACATGGCCAATAAATGGCTTCCCGATGGAAATCATCCGAATTTCTTCGAAGACAAATATCTGGAGCCTTTCAAAGATGTCCCGATGTTCATCTTCCATGGGAAGAAGGACCGGAACTGCTATTTTTCGCAAACCGAAAAACTGGTCGAAAAGCTCAAAACTGCGGGAGCCGACGTGCAGTTCGAGGTGGATGACAACAAGGGACACGAACAGCCGGGAAATATGATAAAGTTCAAATACGGCCGGTGGCTCAAAAAGATGTTGAAAAAGTGAACCTGGGGAGAGCTGGCCTGGAAGCGGGTGGGCGATGCGGCAAAGAAGGTTCGCAGCGAAGTCTGTAAGCGAAACCTGCGGACTCAATAGTCCAAACGGATTGGTTGACTATCAATTATCACTTCGTCGAGGTAAAGCTTCGCTGTCACATGTTGGAACCTCCAAATGAAATATTCACCCTCATCGTCCTTCCAATCCCAGATAACGATGTGAGAGCCGGTCGGAAAGCTCCCATCCACCAAATGCCTGCGCACAACGTCGACGATTTCTCCATTCTCATATCTTCTGATCGAGATTGTTATCTGTGCCCTTTGGGTGGGAGAGGTAGTTCTGAACGCAATATATATGTCACAATACATATTGTCGGGATCGACAATCGCTGGATCCGCCATTAGGAAATTACTCAAAGCCAGGCCTGGACATTTGTTGGATATCCCCGACCAGTTGGGTACCTCGTCCGCTGTTTTCAGGGCGAAGCAGTAATTAAACGCGGCATCCAGCCCGCTAACCACGAAACTGTCAGGCTCTCCAGCCGGATTCGGCGCCGGTTCACCCGTAGCCTGGGCCGCTGCTGCGAAGTTTTGATCGGTTATGGACATATTGGAGAAGCGAATATCGTACTCGGCCGCCGTTCCCAACATTCCATCGTCGCCGGGAGCCGTCCAAGTCAACAGGAACTCTGTACCGCTGATCGCCACTGCCGCGAGGTCCGAGACTGCCGCCGGGGGATCAATTTCGGTCACCGTTACTCCGCTCGCGCAATTCGAAAGGTCGGACTCATTCGGAACTTCGTCGTACGTCTTAAGGGCAAAATAATATTCAGTCCCAGAATTCAGTTTTGTAATGACGATTGTTTCGATCTCGCCGGCAGGTTTGGGCGTGGGAACATCGCTTATCGGTGCGGCAAGTTCCCAGGTCTGATCGGTAATGAGCGAACTGGAATAACGAATATCATACATCGCCGCTTGTCCCGTTGTTCCATCATCTCCCGGCGCTTCCCAAACAAGTGCCAGTGAGGATCTGGTCGGCGATCGCACATGAAGATCCGTGACGGCGGCTGGCGGGACGCGGTCGATCGTGCTGCCAATGTCTGCGGGGCTCTGAGGGCTCTTGTCGCTACAGCTAATTGCCAATCCTGCGATGAAAGCAATTACCGACACGGAAATGAGAAGATGCGAGTGACGCTGCAGCAAGGTTAGCCAGAATCTTATACGTTGCCGGTAGAAACAGAATGCGTCTGCTTCCGGCACCGGACTTCGTTGGTGATGGACCATCGGAGTGTTGACCCCCTACTCGGATCGAGCATCAGTTCTGGAACCATATTAATGATACTATGGTCTTCCGCTCGAGTCCAGGCCTCGTTTGCCATTCCAGCGTGACAAAGTAATTCACTGCCAAATTAAGACCTGCAACTACGAAACTAGCCAGTTCTGCCAAAGGATTTAGATGTAGCCCTTTATCTTAGTGTGGTTTTCGGCTAGTATTTTCGAAATTTCCGTTGTTCCGATGAGAGGTGAAACATGAGACGAAGTCCTATTGCAGCTTTGAGCATTCTCATTTTCGCAATGGGCTTTACTGCCAGCTGCAGCACGCAGCAAATGAACTCCCAGGAAGCCGAGAACAGCGTCAACGAGAAGGACTTGGAGAGACACGTATTAGCGCTGGCCTCAGATGAGTTTCAAGGGAGAAAGCCTTTCACAGAGAGCGAAAGAAAAACAATCAACTACATAAAGGCCGAATTCGAGAAAATGGGTCTGCAGGGTGCTAACGGTGGCAGCTACTTCCAGGATGTTCCGCTCGTCGAAATCACCGGGTATCCCTCAAAGCTCATGAAGGTAACGACAGAAGAGGAGACATTTCATCTTACTTATATCGAGGAGTTCATTGCCTCCACACAGCAGATCACGGAAGAAATAATAATCGAGGATTCCGAGTTGGTTTTCGCCGGCTATGGCATTGTAGCACCCGAGTACAACTGGAACGATTACGAGGATCTTGACGTCAAGGGAAGGACAGTACTCGTTCTCGTCAACGACCCGGGATTTGCCACCCAGGATGAATCCCTTTTCAAAGGGAACGCGATGACCTACTACGGCAGGTGGACCTACAAATATGAGGAAGCGGCACGTCAGGGCGCAACGGGTGTCATTGTCATACACGAAACAAAGGCAGCGGGCTACCCCTGGACGGTGCTGCAAAACGGAGCCGCCGGGGCCGACCTCGTCCTGCAATCGGAAGATAAGAACATGTCGCGATGCGCCCTGGAAGGCTGGATCACTAAGGATGCCGCGCAAAAGGTTTTTAGCAAAGCCGGGCGAGATTTCCAAACGTTGGCTGAATCCGCTGCCAGGTCCGGCTTCAAGGCGGTAGCGTTGGATGCGAGCATCAACTTGTCGATCAAAAATAAACTGAGGTTCGATACATCCAAGAATGTCATGGCTATTGTCCCAGGTACGAGCCTCGCCGATGAGTGCATCATCTACACTGCGCACTGGGATCATCTGGGCATCGGCCCGCTGATGGACGGTGACTCCATATACAACGGTGCCGCCGACAATGCCCTTCCTGTTGCCTGCATGTTGGAAACAGCCAAAGCCTTCTCAAGGCTCAACGTGAATCCTTCGAGATCCATTCTGTTCATCGCTGTCACTGCAGAAGAAAATGGATTGCTCGGCTCAGCATACTATGTTGCCAATCCTTTATTCCCACTGAATAAAACCGTGGCGAACCTGAATTACGAACTCTTTCTGCCCCTGGGAAGAATGAAAGACGTAACAATTTTTGGATACGGGCAATCGGAACTGGAGGATTATGTCGCAGAGGCAGCGAAAGATCAGAACAGGTACGTTACTCCCGAACCTTTCCCAGAAAACGGCATGTATTTCCGAACCGATCATTTCAGCTTTGCCAAGGTGGGCGTTCCCGCACTGTTCATCAAGGGGTGGAGCGATCACCACCTGCATGGAAAAGAATGGATGAGCGAGAAAATTCAAAATTTCTGGGACAACCACTACCACAGACCGAGTGATGAATACGATCCGCAGGCGGCCGATCCATCGGGAATCGTCGAGGACGCGAAGCTGTTTTTCAAGATTGGCTTGAAGTTGAGCATGGAAGATACGTTTCCAGAATGGCGGGAAGGATCGGAATCCAAAAAGATAAGAGACGAAGCAATGAATGAAATGAGTAATTAGCCTTGACGCAATGAAAAATCGCCTGCCGGCGATCGAGGTTCCATGGGCATTCATTCTTCTGGCGCATCACAGCCAATCAAACACCAAGCCCCCTCTACTCGAGGGGGCCTGGCCGTACAGTTCGAAATGATCAAGAGATCCGATCGGCTATCATTCTTGCTTTTTCCCGATATCCGTTTGCGCCCTCTGTGACACCACACACCCGTGAACGCCCTCGAGGAAGACCTCATCATAGCACGGATCGTCGTGATAGCCTCTCAACACCGCTGTTGCTGCATGAGCCACGCCCGAGACATACTCGCCGTGATTGCGGTAATCGCTATCCGGCGGGCACATCTCATCGACAACCGCACCGACGAACTCACACAGATCATCGAACGTCAAGCAGGTATCAACCACGTTCAGCACTCCGATTGCGTCGATGTCGGCACCATAGGACGTCGAGCATGCCGGAAGCGTATCGAAACCAGGGATGCTGAAGTATTGCTCGATCTTGACATACTTGCCGGCAGTTACGCCGGAACCGGCGAGGTCGATGCACCAGCTGCCCTGTGTGCGGACGGAATCGACCAGCACGAAGTCGCTATCGGCGTTGTCGCTGACAAAGACGTTGTAATAACCTTCGGTACCATCACCCATGTCGATGGAGAACACCACAAGGTCTGCACCGGCGCCATCGGCAAATTCATTCTCCATCTCCACGACAAGGTAATTACCGGCCAGGCCGCCGAGGCTCGAGAACATGCCATCGGGAGCTCCGAGAACGTTGGAGGCAGGCCACCACGCGGAATCGGGACACGTGAAGTCCATCCGGCCATCGTGCTCTACTTCGGTTGCGAAACCCACTGGGTCGGTTATGGGGCACGGACCGGGAGCGACGACGTCGATCCTCCCTCCGCCTTTCGTATTCGAAGAAGGCCCGGCGAAGTTCCCATCGTCGGAACATCCTGCTACCAGGAACGAGCTGAGGAGCATGACCACCAGAAATTGGATTAAACGCATCGATATTCCTCCTCTTAAAATTTAAGACCCCTGAGGGCCCGGCCAACCAAAGCGACAATTGCTCGTCTTGAGTGGACCATAGTATAGCCGATTAGCTGGACGAAATCAAGGACGAACAGTCCGGAATTCCCGTCAGGAAGCCGCAAACTGTGACTTTTATTGCGACTATGACCGTACTCAATCGTTCGGCGCGTGCGGAACTCAGGACACGCAAATCGCACTCTGAGAAAATGCTATGGGGAAAAATAGCAGAAGCGGCGGGAACCGACATGTCATCGCACCATGACAAGCTTACCTCGCACCTCTGCCGGGGGACCTTCCTTCGGCGTCGGCTTCAAGCGATAAAGGAGCACGCCCGACATCGCCGGCCCCGGCCATTTTAGTCTTCCGATTTCACCTGCTTCAATGAATTGCTCGCGGTGGTGCAGCCGACGGCCGGCTACGTCGAACACCTCGAAGAGGAGCTTACCCGAGACGCGAGAGCGGAACAACACATCGACCGCCGCCGAAGGATTATGGAGCTGCACGGCCCAAAGCCGATCATCCTGTAACGGATTAATCCCCACAACTATGGACCCACACTGTCAAGTTAGTCATATAATAGCCTGCTGGCATCTCTGCTTTTTCATCAATCCTTGTGCTTCTTTTGGCAATCCATGAGTAGTCGAGGGAGGTTTGCTATTGCACGGATTCTCCCCTGACTTCCCAGATCTGGAAATAGGGAGTATTCAAGGAGACTGGGCGGAAATAGCGCGGATATGAGCGATGGCGGATGAACAAGTTGTTGAATACGGACTCAGCCACCGCTGGGCTCATTGCAGCGCCGAATCCGATGGGGCGGATCCATTCGAAGCGCAAACCATCCTCGTTGTCGAAGTCGGTCACCTCGATTTTCTCGCCGGTAAAGGTCAACGTGTGGGTCAGCGGATGGGATCTCGAACTGCCATCGACCTGGTTCTCATAGATCGTTCCCTTCTCTTGATCGACGTACAGACCTTTTCTGCCGCGGAGATTACCATCGGCGAGCTGAACCCCATAGTAAGGTCTGTAGAACACATCCATGCCTCGGCGCCTGGCCGGATCCCAGGTTCCACGTCGGAACCACTCCATTGACTCGGTCAGATCTTGCGTCAATAGTAGATAAGTCGGTGGCACCTGTTTGGGGAAAAAGAAACTCAGCCAGTCTTCAACGGAAGACAAATCCGCTGACTTCCTGAGACGCCCCGCAGTCAAAGCCTTTCCGATCATTATGCGAGCCGCGTTGGGTCCCGCGGCGCAGACGTTTTTCAGCAGTGTCAGTGCGGCTGCATGATTCTGATTCATCGCATCGTAGAGGCGTTCCATTCCGACGGTACCGTTGCCGACCCAAAACTGCATAAAATTGGCGGCCAGGCGAGCATCTGAGCAGGCCAAGGGCAAGTTCTGATAAACGAGCCGCTGACCCTGCAGGGATCCACCATCCGTAATTACAGCACGCCGGGTATAATAGAGCGCCGGGTAGCCATGCCACCAGGTGGTCCAAAGGGTTGCCTCTTTGGGCGTTTCGTCGATCACGGCCTTGATTGTGCCCAAGGACCTGTCAATGTGCGATCTGTACACTTCTGTTGTTACGTAGTGGAAGCAGAGAACGAAAGGCACCAGTATCAATAGAAGTGCGGCAATACTCGCCGGCCTCCAGGCTTTGCGATGCTCCCAGAGTCTATCCACCAGGAAACCCAAGCCCAGAGCGACAATAGGGACTTGAAAGATCAAGAAACGGTTGCCGAACCGGATCGGCAGCAAAGCTAGCAGAGTGAGCACGATGAACAGCAGAGCTTGCATTCTCCGGGTTACCAGCCACCACAAAAAGCCTGCGACGGCCAGGATGAATAACACGCTGTGGCCGCTGGTAAGTTTAGCCATCTGCGAGAAGCCGAGTACCTCGAGTTCCCTGATGTTGCCCACTATCGAAGGAAAAGGGCCAGCTTCCCCGCCTGCTACGAACGCCAGCCGGCCCATTAAACTACGGACAAGCGAAACGGGTGCATCAAAGCCCCGCCACAGCAGAGCCAAGAATACCACGCCGGCCATGGACACCCCAAAAATCACACCCTCTCTGCGAGCGGGTCGGTAAAAAAATACGAGGGCGATGGCAAACATTGTCAGGCAAATGGCGGATACAACTTCGGGCGCCGTGTCCCACCACCAGAGGAACACCCCATAGCCCACTACAATGGCCGCACCATAGACGTAACGACTTGCCGTAGTCTCGCGGGCGAAGCGAATGCAGAGGTAACAAATCGTCACCGTCAGGGTTAATATCAAGCAATCGGAATCGAGCCAGCCAACTCGCGTTCGTCCGACGTAATATTCTGAAACTACAGCTATGAGCGCCGCAGCCAAGCCCATTATACGGCCACCCCCGGCGATCCGGGCCAGGCCGTAAATCGGCAATAGCAGCAAAGGCGCGAGCAGCACCGGTAGCAGTATGGCGACCCAATCCAGGGAGACTCCAAGAATCTTGTGCAGCACCCAGGTTAGCACGGAAAGCAAGGGTGGAGGGGAGGGTCGAGGAGGAGAATCCGGATACCAGCGCTGGGCATCGACGGCGTTATAATGCCCATCAGCAAGGTCCCTTGCTAAACGAATGTAATAGTAACCGTCTCCGTTGACCAGAACGGGATTGTCATCGAAAAAAAATATTTCCGAGTTTTTTCGCCATTCGGGGAAGTCCTCAAAACGGACATAGAAGCCGAGCGCATAAATCAGGGCCAGTGCGGCGACGATCCAAAAACGACCGTGGATAGTCAGCTTCCGCACGAGCTTCCGCTCAGGCACCGGTGACGGAGGTCGCTTCCGTTTTTTGTGCTGCTTCTCGATTTTTCGTTTGCGTGATCCTTCGCCCATATGAGATCCCAGCGCGAGTTCAGCTACCGTTCATCCGCACTCATCGCCGCCCCCTTGCAGGCTCCGGCCGGATACGGCCCCGCGACCGGAGCCAATCCCCATTCCTGGCAAGGGCATCGGTTCTTTTGACATCCACATTCCAGTGATCACCGAACCTACATATCCCCCGATAATCGTAGTGGTTATTACAGCGCGAGAGGTTTTCTAGGCGTCAAAAAGAATGAAATATGCCCACATATCTCTTTTTCTTTTCATTTTAGCAGTATCCAGATTCCGGATAGAATGACAAGGGAACCTAAAACCTGTTGAGCATTCAATCTCTCATGTAAAAAAATATAATTGGTTATCACAATAAAAATAAACGATATTGTGCAGATAAACGCCGTTATTGTCGTTGCGCTTTCGGACAGCCTCTCGACTTTCAACAACGAATTGTTTATGAAAATGAATGAAAATCTTGCAAATAAGGCGAAAACGACGGCGAGGATAAATTTATAATGAAAGACCAGTCGAACAAAATTCTTATACTCCAAAAGATTACCCGATATCAGACCTCTATCCCCCAGGAGCGTTATAGAGATTGCCGTGGACAGCGAAAACACCATTGCCCAGAAAAACACCAGTGACATCACAAATCCTTTTTATTCCCCAATTTTGCTTTAAAACCACTCAATATTTTTCGGCAATCATAATATTGTGCAAACTCAAATGCCAAAAAACGAAGGGGATGTTCTTTTGCGCAATAACGTGAAGGCCGTTTCCCTCGAGCATTCCAGCCAATTCCCTCGGAATCCACTGTTTCACATGCCCATAATCATAAAAAGCTTCTTTCAATTTACCTGCTAGAATCCGCACTATTTTAAATGTCCGGTCATTGGGGAAAACAATCACTGCCCTACCACTCTTGCGGAGTATCCTGAACATTTCTTCAATGGCTTTTTCGGGCCGATCGAGATGTTCAATGACATCCAACAAGAGACAGCAATCAATTGAGTTACTTTCTAGTTGTAAATCATAAACATCCGAATGGATGACAGGCAAATTGTTTCTTTTACAAATTTCGATATTCTCCTTTGAGAAATCCACTCCCAACGCATTCCTATCAGGAAATATCTTGATAATCTTCTCAAGTGTAATCCCCTCACCGCACCCTATGTCTACAATGCTGCTATGCTTCAGATGAATGAATTTAAGAACCTGTTGATCGCGATAGTTCCAGTATGCTCGCGTAATACGACTCTTAGCATAAACCTCTCTCTGGTAGAGCATATCTCCTACGGTATGTTTATCCCTGAGATTTATTGGCATAACAACTTCATTAATCGTGCAGTATGAGTTCCCGGACAGATATTCGATACCTCCTCAATAGAGATGTAAACTCTCTTTTTGAATTCACACTCTTTATGGTCTTCCTCTTTCTCACCATTGAGGGAATCCCTTTGATGGCCGAAAGGTATGCCCTGACAGCGATGGAGACGATATCCTTCAGTGTTTGAGTTTCTCTCAGTCTCGCGGTACTTCCCCTGTGCGACACCATACTGTACATTTGAACAACGTAGCGTAATATAGTATAGTACGGCATCTTCAAGATCCATAAGAAAGGGAAATTCTTGATGCCCACCCAAATCCTGTTCCTCTCCACATGTATGGCTTTGAATAGTGAATATCCACCCCCCGTCTTTGAATACTTATGCAGAACTACGGCGTCTGGAGCTAAAACAGCCTTCCACCCAGCTCGTCTTCCCCTCAATCCGAGGTCCGTATCCTCGCAGTAAGCGAAAAAATGTTCATCAAAATAGCCTATTTCAGAGATCATCTCCCTTTTGTAAAGCGCTGCACAGGCACTCGGGTACAATATCTCCTCTTCAAGGCTGAACTCGCCATCATCAATTTTCCCCCTTCCCCTTTGCCTTCCTATACCATCAGGATAAATAAGCATGCCGACCGAATCTATCTCACGCGTTTCCAAGCTCAATAATATTTTTGAGGCCACCATGCCTATTTTTTCATCCCCTTTAGCAGTGCGAAAGAGGTTTTCCAGCCAGCGGGGTTCAACCTCAGTATCATTGTTCAATATTGCAATATACTCGCCCTGTGCAGATTTGATTCCGCAATTGCAAGCTACGGCGAATCCTAAATTTTGCGGTAATTCAATTAGGTTTACCCAAGGATACTCCGCTTTTATAAACCGAACAGAACCGTCCTCCGAACCATTATCGACGACGATTACTTCAAAATTATTCAAGGTCTGATTACGTAAAGACAGAAGACATGCTTTAAGATAATTCAGTCCATTCCAGTTAGGAATAACTACAGAAATGTTGTACCGATAAATTACATCTTTTGAATTCTTTTTATACAAAGCTCCCAATACGACCTTTGGCTAATTACTCCTTCTTTGGCACTGAATTTATATCTATCTGGATAGCTTGCAAAAGCATCTGAAAGGATATGATTATCGGTAATGCCACTAACATTATTGTACCCGCTGGCCGTGGAATTCCTGTAACCGCTGACTCGATCCATTCAGCGATTCCGAAGGCTATGCCGAAGAAAAACATGGGGAGTCCTACGAGAATATATACAGAAGCCATGTTGAAATCATAAATGAAATACTTCAGAAATATTCTTTTTATCAAGCCCCTCATGAGCCTGGGGGGAAACTGCAGAAGAGCTTTCCTGGCGCTCAACGAACTGCTCTCCCTCGAGTACTTTGCGTGTATGTCTATTTCTTTCACCACTGCATTAATAACGTTCAAATTCAGGAGCATATCCGTTTCAAAGAAAAACCGCTTCGATAGTTTCTCGAGATTCAACCTTTCCAAGATCCTTCTATGAATCGCTGTATATCCGTTGGTAGGATCCATAATGTTCCAGTAACCGGAGGCGCCTTTTATCAAAAAGGACAATCCGCTGTTTCCGAATATTCTGATCTTTGGCATCGATTTGAGTGCTTTATAACTTCTGAAGCGGCTGCCCTTGACGTAATCCGCTTTATCATCGATCAAGGGCTTTATAAAATCATCTATGTATTCCGGATCCATCTGACCATCGCCGTCTATTTTCACTACAACTTCACAATCTAAATCTATCGCTTTTTTGTATCCAGCAATAACGGCTCCACCCACACCTTGATTCCGTTCTTGATAGAGTACGATAACATTTTTTTTGTTCGATCCTTCGGCTTCCTTTCCCGAGAACTCCGGGCATTTGTCATCAACAACAATAATATGATGTACATGTTCAGGAATCGATTCAATGACATCCCTTATATGGTCCGCCACTCTATAAGCTGGTATGACAACACCGATCTTTATATCGCCCATCTTTCCTCTGCTCTCCTATTTCGCTATCCCTGAATACTAACAACGCACGGCACGACATCTTCCTTTTTAGAATCGTGATAAAACCTATATCGCGAGATTTTTACTCGTTAATTATAGCAGATCGCGGGAGACCTCGTAAGTTCGAACACATTCACATTGAGCGTTTGAGCGATTGTAGCTCGGTTACCAGAAGCCATCTCGAGCTGAGATTCCAGAGACAACACCCAATGAAAATCCCGGCCACCGAGCTTCTAAACGCTCGACAACCGGGCTTGAACTCCTCTCGAGCTGAAACACGCTTGACACCAGCCGGTTCCATGTCACTTCAAAAGCACCATCTTATGAGTGGCGATCCGGCCGCCTGATCCGAGCTTCGCCCAATAGATACCACTGGCGAGCCCACCGGCACGCCACGGTACCTCGTGAGCGCCTGCCTCCAAAGAGGAGGACAATAGAGTCTGTATCTTCATTCCCGCCGCGTCATAAACCGACAGCTCCGCAAAACCAGCGACTGGAAGGATGAAACGGATGTTGGTAATGGGATTGAAAGGATTGGGGTAATTGCACACCAGACCAGAAGCGACGTCCGGGGACACTTGCTCCATTGAAATGCCTGTCGCCGGATCTTTGATGATTGCCTCACCCCAGCCGCTTAAGGCGGGTTCCGGCCACTGTTGGATCACCTTGCCGGAATGGTCGAACTTGAAGATCCAGCCGGGGCTGTCTCCGGATTCGGCGCTCCAGAAGTACTCGCCGTCGAAGGCAACGTCGTAAAAGTAGTATAGAGTCCAGTCGTCGATAAAGACCTCCAGGTCGCCGGTCACCGGGTCCACCTTGTAAACCCTGGGAGCGAACGCCTCGGCAACGTACAGCTCACCATTCACCACCTCCATGCCGACCCACCGGTAAAAGTCGTATTGGTGGTGGTCGGTGACAGTGCCTGCTGTGTCCAACAAGTAGATGCGGGAAAGAAATTCCTGGTTGGCTGTAAACATCATGATGTCGTCGGCCATGGCGGCGACCGGAGACATGACGGCGCCTGCGGCAAATGTCACCCCAATCAGGAATGGAATTGCATGTCGCATTGTGGGTGCTCCGCTATCTGAATGCCGCATTCTGCTTTCTCAGCATACCACATCGCCAGCCTGGTATGCCAATCTCTTTGCCCAGAGGATTTCAGGGATTGCCAGAAACCGGAGCGACTACTCCAATGTGATAACGGAGTTCACGAGCTAAGAAACAGCACCTTCTTTCCGATTCGTGGTGATGGGGTGATCGTGCGGTACGATTGCATTCTGATGTGTGACCGCAGATTGCGCCAGAAAACTGTAAGCAAGTATATTGGGCTGCTATTTTCCTTTGAGCGTTTTGATGCTCTTCAAGGTCGAATCATCCCAATCAAAGCTCAAACGCCCACGAGATCGCCAATCTGGACACTCGTCAATGATATATGTAGCAAGCAGCGGAAGGGAAACACTGGGTTCGACCCACGCTTTGGCAAAGCGTGCTTTCCGGTCAATTTTACCCCAGGATTGAGCCTCTCCCAAAGTCGAGCCAGACAATCCTCCGTCTTCGACAATTGCGGTTGTTATCTGAACTGCATAACTGTGGCCGCGATTTTCCTTGAATATATATGACATTATGACGGAATCGTTGATGTAATTCTTCGGTACGCCTCCCGCAACGTAGAAAGCTGAGGTTGCCGGACTCTGAGCTACGATCTGAGTCAGTTCGTAGTTGTCGCTGATCGAGTCAATGCAGATGCCTTTTGTTCCCTCTTGGATACATCTATGCCTGTGCTCTGTGAGACCAATTCCAATCGATGAGTCGTTCAGAGCTGGACAGAACATGGGAATTCCAAGTCGATGGCACTCCCGAACAATCGAATGCGAATCGTCAAGACGCGCACCTAAAAAATCCAAGTAGGCTCTACTCGAGTAGTTGCCCGGCTTCATCTCATCAGCGGCCTTGGCACACCACGTGTCGACGATCCAAAACGCCTCATCATCGACATAAGTATCATATATCCTGTTTATACGAAGATCGCACAGTGTCACATCATGAGCAGCGGAGCTTCCCTTATAATGCTGGTAACCGAGTGCTTGGTAGATGTCTTGGTACAGAATGGCACCAGTAGATACCAAGACGTCGACATATCCCCCTTTTATGAGCTTTAGAATCACTTCGCGCAGACCAGCTGCAATCAATGGACCCGCTAGCCCAAGTAGAATTGTTTGCCTTGTCCGGTCGGTATACATGCCTTTCAGAGCTCTTGCGGCGGTACCCAGGTTTCGAGCCTGAACAGACATATCCGCCATCGCTGAAACCAAGGCAGATGCGCGCATGTTTTTTTTGGGAACAATTTGACTGACTGTCCTGCTCAAGATGCGCCGTTTCTCATGGCGCTGCTGTGCGTTCAAACGAATCGGGCTCTCGAAACCATAGTATTTTTTCAGACTCTTTTTGCTACTGGCCATTCTTTTTCTCCTTGGTAAGCAGATCAAAGGTAATCCATATACGTCAACAAATCTGTCGAGCCGAGCTCGTTTCAAGCGTCGGACGATTACGCATGACAATCCTTTAAAACTCTTTCATTGTATGCGATTTGACTACAAAAGTCCCGCTCGCTGTGGATGCATGGCTTTTCCATCCGGATTCCGACAAAGAGATAAAAGGCGCAGGCTGCAGGCGTCGAATCCGCAAGGAGCTTAGGATTTTTGCCGGGATAAGTCGAAAGGTATTTCCGGTCTTCGTCCATAATGCACTGCCACGAATGCGATGCCGGCGGTCCACCGGCGGGCGTCGCTTTTACGCGTGTTCGATCCTCGACGCCGACCGCCTTGTCCATTATACTGGAATCCTCCACCGGTACCCAAGGCGTCGACATGCGTAGCTGGCAGCACCGCATAATCCAGTTTCCCCTGTCGCTCTCGGGAGAAGGTCATCGCGAGACGCAGGCTTGATGGCAGCAATATGATAGAGAGAACCAGTATTTTTAATCGTTCACTCAACCCGTTCATTTTAACAGCATGTCTGTTCGGCTGTTTGATCGGGTGCATGGAGGCAATCTATCGGATAGAATTTGGATCTCGTTATTATGCGCTTGCTTCTGCTGCCGAGACTATAACCATCATTTCATTCGCTTATGGAGTTATTGCCGGCATCTGCTCAGTCTTGATCTATCTTGCCGTTTTAGCATGTCGACGTATTACCGGCCACCCGCTGGATGAGGGGCACATTACCTATTGGGCTGCGATCTTGATTCTCACGATCACCGGCTACACTGTAGTTCTGGTGTTTGTCAATAAATGGGTATTTACTGGATTTGAAATATTTTCCAAGCGTGGCCTGCTATACAATGCCGCCTTTTCGGTGGGCTACTGGATCGCTGTATTGTTCTTAATAAAGCTAATTACTCCGCGCCTAATTCTTCGAAAGCCAAAAATGAGCTCCCGTTCTTACATCGTCATGGTAGCGTTGCTGGCTCTGTCTATGGGGGCCGTCTGCGCGCACCGGGCTCTTGTTGGCTCCGTTGATGTTTCCAGTAAGGTCTTAAATAAGACCAATCTTATTCTTATTTCCATCGATACATTGCGGCGGGACAGGGTCGGATGTTTCGGCAGCGGATTGGATACCAGTCCTCAGATCGATGAGATTCGAGAGGAGAGTATCACTTTCAATAATGCTTACTGCGAAATTCCGGTAACCAATCCATCGCACGTAAGCATGCTCACCGGTCTCACCATGGCCTCACACGGCAACAGCACTAACGGCGATAAACTGGATGAAAATACTCTGACCTTAGCCTCAATCATGAGAAAACACGGCTATCGAACGGCTGCCTTTGTCAGCGCCCTACCGATGATCGATAGAATTTCGAATCTCAGCCTCGGTTTTGAGATTTATGACGATAATCTATGGGTGCCGGCCTGGGTGGGCGATTCCTTCCTCCTGGAAGCAATTTCCCTTCTCTTACTCAAGTCTACAGTTGAAAATGGAAGCTCGTTGTCGATTCCAGCAGGTGAAGTGATTGATCGGGCAACGGCTTGGATCGATGACCAAGCTCACCAACCATTTTTTCTCTTCGTTCATCTGTTCGATCCCCATGCGCCCTACGCCCCACCACACGATTTCGAGGACATGTATCCGCCGAGGTCCAACTCGGAATACGATGTGAACAACGCTCATTACAATGGGGAGGTTCGCTACTGTGACCGCGAAATAGGCAGTTTCGTTGATCATCTCGAAGCATTGGGACTTCTCTCCCGGTCTCTGCTCGTGATCCTGTCAGACCACGGTGAGGAACTGGGTGATAACGAAGAAGGCTTCTATGGTCACGCGTACTATTTATGGGAAGAGTCCGTTCAGATTCCCATCATGATCCGCTTGCCAGATGGGACTCTGGCGGGAGAATCCCGATCTGATTATTGCCAGATCTTCGATCTGGTCCCCTCAATTTTACCGTTGCTGGGGATGAGCGCGCCTGACGGGATAGAATTCGATGGGCGGGACATTTTGGCAGATAATGTCCCGGGAAAAAATCCTTTGCTTTTTCAGGGTTCACCAATAGAGAACTCGATTAGATTCGCAGTGTTGGATCCACCGTGGAAATTGATCCATCTCTACGAACTAAACGGAGATCGGCATACTCTTCTAAAGGATTGGCTATTCAATCTCGAGGATGATCCGTTCGAGACGAATGACCTATCGGACCAGGCTCCCGGGGAAATTGTCGTTAAATTAGAAGATCACCTGGAGACGTATTTTCTTCAAAGGCTTGCCCAACAGGGGAGCAAGCAAAAGAAGCTAAGCAAGGAAGATATTCTAAGGCTCAAATCATTGGGCTATCTGCAATAGACAAGCGCGTTGCTAGACCATATAGATCCGGCTGAACCCCTTGATTATAGTGCAATAGTATTGACATCAGCTGGATCCGCATCAGCGCAAGAGTATCATCCTCTTAGCTTCCGTAAACGAGCCGGCCGTAAGACGATAAAAGTACACACCGCTTGCAACTCTTCTGCCATCTTCATCCTTTCCATCCCATTCCATCGTGTGGAAACCTCGCGGTTTTGTTTCTCCACTAATGAGCCTCGAGATGAGCTCTCCAGACAGGTCATAGACGCTCAGTGTCACTTTTGATTCTTCGGGCAGGTAATACCGCACCGTTGTCGAGGGACTGAATGGATTCGGATAATTCTGATAGAGCACTAACGACATCTCCGGCACCGACATCGGATCGGTCTCAAATAGCACTCGCTGCCCATCTTCTTCCATCACGTCGACGCGATAGCGGTAGCTCGATCCGGGTAGGCATGTTGCGTCCGTAAAGGAGTAAGAACCATCCTGGCCTTCGATCTCAACAGGCATGATGCTCCATGATTGCATACTCGTTACGTCTTTCCTAGAAACGGTGAACTGTTTTGAATCTACATGATTCGATATAGTCCATCTGACAACGATCGCTCCATCGTGAATATTCGCGGAATATTTCTGCAGCAGCGTTGGCACTATTTGCCCATTTGCGTCCGCCAGTGAAGCATAAATATCGAAATCTCCGCTGCGGGCGTCATCCCACGTAAAGATCGCGCCGCCGCTACCGTCTGAGAGAATGTCGAGATGCCACTGTTGATTCGTTGCTGTGCAAACGGCGACACCGTTGGCCGTCCAGAGCGCGTTCCCGCTCGCATCGAGCCGTTGGGCATAGACGTCAGGAAATATGCCGTTGCGTTCATCTTCCCAGGCGAGGATGGCTCCGCCACTGCCGTCAGAGATGATGCGGATGTTTGCCTGGTGATCCGGATCCGTGCAGACGGCAACGCCGTTGGCTGTCCACAGCGCGTTCCCGCTGCCATCGATTCGCTGGGCGTGGATGTCTTGATTCCCGGAGAGGTCTTGTTCCCAGGCGATGATGGCGCCGCCGTCCCCGTCAGAGGTGATCCGAGGATCGTACTGGTAATCCGCTACGGTGCAGACTGTAATCCCATCGGCCGGCCAGAGCGTATCTCCGTTCGCATCCACTCGCTGGGCGTATATATACGAATGGACCAGATCACGCTGGTCGTACCAGGTAATGATGGCACCACCGGCACCGTCCGATGTCATCCTGCATTGCCACTGATTTTCTTCTGCTGTGCAGATGGGAATGCCGTCGGCTTGCCAGAGCGTATCTCCATTCGCATCCACTCGTTGGGCATAGACGTCACGATTAAAGTCACGGGTGTCTTCCCATGCGATGATTGCACCGCCGGCACCGTCAGGGATTATCTGAGGGGCGTTCTGGTAGGATGCTGCTCTAGAGATGGCCACACCATTGGCCGACCAGAGTGCATCCCCATTCGCATCCACTCGCTGGGCATAGATGTCGCTCTCCCCGCTGCGCAGGTCATCCCAGACGATGACGGCGCCTCCGGAACCATCTGATACGATTTGCGGATGTTCTTGCTTGTCCAAAGTATCGCAAATGGCCAAGCCATTGCTTGCCCAAAGCACAGTTCCGTTCGCGTCGATTCGCTGGGCATAGATGTCCCAGTCCCTTACGAGAAACGTCCGCCTGTCCTGCCATGTAATAAATGCGCCGCCAGCGCCGTCGGAGATGATCTGAGGTTGAGACTTAACATCGGCTGTGTCGCAAAGAGCAACGCCGTTGGCCGGCCAGAGCGTATCTCCGTGCGCATTGATCCGTTGGGCATAGATGTTGAAGTCCATGGTGCGGGAGTCGCTCCAAGCGATAATGGCACCGCCGGCACCATCTGATGCGATCACAGGATACCTCTGAATATAGGGTGCGACGCAGATAGGGACGCCCTCCAGAATCCAGCCTGCATGAAGCGAGGGCACGAGGAGCAACACGCATCCAATACTCCACAACACAACGGATTTCACATTGGTTTTCATGCTTCACCCTTCCTTTCGTCCAAGCGAACCGAAGCTGCAGTGAGCTTTACACCCAGGTGCAAAGAACTCCTGGCTCATTCGAGATTCCCCGATGAGCGCATCTTCGAAAAAGGGATGGCGCGAGATGTGCAGGCCCTGGATGACCGGCAAGTCATCCCATGAGTTACTCCCTGTAATCAGCGGAATTGTATCAGAAAGCTGGCATCCGGGAAAGTGATTATACAGGTTGGCCAGGTTGATGGTTTCTATTCAGCAGATTTTTTGTAGCTGATGGATATTCCGCCACCGCTGTTATCAAATGTCGTTTCCATATTCGGCAGATTTTTGATATATTCATAAAATTCCGATGTGCCCCATCCCCCTCTCCTGCTTCGACGCCCACCCGAGACATTGTGAGCAGTGTAACAGCCTCCAATCTTCAATTTAGGATAAATATCGATAAAATAATTTTTATACCATCCTTTGTCAGCATCACAAAAAACGAAGTCGAAAGGGCCTTTTAACTCCCCAACCAAGTCGTGTGCGTCTGCCAGCCTGGCATCAATATAATCCGAAATTCCTGCTTCCTCGAAGTTCTCCAGCGCTTCTTGATATCGTTCTTCGTCTATCTCAACTGTAATCAAATTGCCGCCCGTTTTACTCAGTGCCCAGGCGATCCAAATTGCGGAATGTCCGGTAGAGGTTCCGATCTCGAGCGCATCCTTATAATCATTCTTGATGATGATGTCATACAGTGTTCTGCCATCAGATACAGGAACATTCATATCTCTCCACGTTCCCCGGCGGCTTTCGAGAAAGGCTTTTACTCTTTCATCGAGGTTTTGTTGTCCGACGGACTCCTGCGGTAACCCTTCAGATGCGGGAAACGAGAAAAACAAGCCAAAAAGGATGATTAGAAGACGCACATAGATGTTCTTTTTCATGACGACACCCTTCCATCAGAGAAACGGCCTGCCCCACGTATCATACTACTATCGAGCCAGCCCCGGCACGAGGCACTTGATAAATTACAGTTCCTCCTGATCCTCACGCTTCATTTTACCCCGCGCCAGTGAGGCGAATATGCCACCAAAACACATAACCGCAAATATCATAAACGCCGTCTTCATGCTGCCGACAAAATCGTTGATATTCTCCGGCACGATTTCGGCCTGGCCCAGGTAGAGTGCCAGGACCATCATGACAATGCCCATGGAAAACATCATGCCCAGTTGGCGCATCGTGCCGACCATGGCGCTGGCCACTCCATAAATCCGACGGTTCACCGAACTCATGATGGCGTTGGTATTGGGCGACGAAAAGAGCGCAAATCCAAAACCGAGAAATACCAGACAACCGATGATATAATAAATGGAGATCTGCTGGTTGACGAAAATCAGCAGGATCAATCCGATCAGCGTTAAGCTCATCCCGGTTGAGGCGACCGTGCGAGGCTCAATCTTATCGGACAGCCGTCCTGCCAGCGGCGAGAACATAGCCTGCACCAAGGGCTGGCTCACCAATATCAAACCGGCTGCCTGGGGCGAGAATCCTCTCACCTTCTGAAGATACAAGCTCAACATGAAACTCACCGCAAAGGTAGCTGCATAATTGATCAGGGCTGCCAGGTTCGAAAAGGCGAACACCGTGTTGTAACGGAAAAGCCTGATGTCGACGACGGGATCTTCGAGCTTCAATTCATAGATTACGAAAATCACGATCCCGACAAGGCCGATAGCTATTAGATAAAAAGCGTAAGTTTCGGGAAGCTTGGAGAAGCCGTACATCGTCGAGAAAAGGGATAATCCGAGAACCACCGAGCCAACGAGATCGTACTTGGCACCCCTGGATTCCGCCCAATCCCCTTTCAACATGAAGAAGATAACAGTCAGAAGCAGCACACCTATGGGCAGGTTCAGCCAGAATATGAATCTCCAGCTGAGATGTTGCGTAATGATGCCTCCGAAAAAGGGACCGGAGGACAAACCTAGATAAACGGCGGCGACATTTATGCCCAGAACTTTACCCCGCTCGTTGGCGGGAAATACAGAAATCAAAATCGCCACGCCGGTGGCGAATATCATGGAGGCTCCGAATCCTTGTATGACCCGGCAGAAAATCAGCATCATCCCCGTCCCGGAAAGCGCTATCAATACCGATGCAATTGTGAACACGAAAACACCCGTCATATAGATTTTCTTGCGTCCGTATATATCCCCCAGACGGCCAAAAGGTATGGAGAACGTCGCCGCTGATAGCAAAAACGCGGTGTTGACCCAGCCCAACAGTACGGCGCTCATGGAAAAATCCCGCCCTATGGAGGGTAACGCCACATTTACCGATGAACCCATAAACGGGCCTAGAAACGATGCCAGCGTGGCCACGATCAAAGCAGCACGCCTGGTAGCTCGGCTGGTCAGTTCGGAAGAGTCATTCATATATTTTGCCTCGAGTAACCAGTAACAGCTGGGCCATCAAGATTGGAATCCGAATTAGCTACGCAAAGGTGACTATATAAACAACGGCACAGATTTGTCAGCCAATATTATGGAGGAGAAGTCAGGTTTTAGCGCTATACGCTAAATTAGAGTTCGCCTGCTCCGCAAAAATAGACACACTCTATTTTGGGATTTTAGGGTGGGCTGTATCAGGTAGCCGATCTCGATACAATGGACTTTAAGACGGTGGCCACTGTGGAGGACACGACATGCAGTCCGGGTATGAGTTTCGATGAGAAATGCTGAAAGCAGTGGGAACCGAATCCTCATCACAACTCTTTCTCCTGTACTCCCAATTCGCATACCGACCCACAGAAAAGCCCGGCTACCGAGTCTCTAACACACACGATAACCGGGCTCTCAAACCCAAAGAGACAAGGACTATCTAATGAGAACCGTCTTGCGCGTCTGCGAGAATCCTTGCGCCACCATTCTGTAGAAATACAGACCCGATGCCACCTGTTCTCCACGCTCGTTCCGCCCGTCCCAGACAACCGTCATGCTCCCCGAGGAGTGTACGCCATCCGCCAATGTGCGAACCAACCGTCCGGCAACGTCGTAGATTCGAAGCGTCACCACACCGCCCGGCGGCGGCACGTCGTAGCGGATCAATGTCGTCGGATTGAACGGATTGGGTGCGCTCTGGTAGAGTTCGAACCGCTTCGGGATCGAGCCATGCGGCACACCGGTGCCCGGATCCTGGATGGTGACCTCATAGTCCTCGACCTCACCGTCTTCGGCTCGATCGCCCGGCTCGAGATCTCCAATGCTGCTGATACGGAACCGCGCGAACGATGTGCCTGCTATCGCGCTGTCGGGTACGGAGATTTTCAGCGTGTCCATGCCGTCGGGCAGCATCTGCGCGATGACCATTTCCGAACCATCCCACATCTCGTCCTGGTTGAAGTCGATCCACCCCTGCACGAAGCCACCGCCACCGTTCACCTCGACGACGATGTCCGCATCCTGGCCAATGACCAGCACCGGGATTTGCACACCGTTCTCATCGTCCTGGTCGTGTGTATTGTCGCCAAGAGCTTGTGTATCCGGCTGTCCGTCCAACTCACCGTCCGGATCATCGGTAGCACTGCCAAGCCATGGGCCGCCGATGACGTGTCTAGCCCCGCCGTTCACATAGAGCGTCGGGTAGCCACCGAACTCCGGGTCGTCGGGCGCATCCCCATAGTCGAATTCGAGTCCGGGCTCGGTGATGATCCGGAATGCCATGTCGATTTGCTGACCGGCAAGCGGGTGTGATGGAGGATATATGAGTGGTTCCCACGAGTTGGGAGCGCCGACGTCGGTAAATACGGCGGCGTCGTTCCAATGCTCGCTCGATGATTTCCAGCCGAATTCGTTGAAAATAGGCATTATGGGGCTTCCATGTATAACCAGCCAGTAAACCGTGGGGCTTTCCGGTGTGCCGGTTTGGTAGAAGCTTTCCTCCGGTTGAATCGGAATGCGGACATGATAACAAACGGTATCAGCAGGGAACTGGTAGAAACTTCCGTTCAACCAACCTTCTCGGATTCCCGACGCCCAAACATCGAATTCCTCGGCAATTTGAGACGTACTCGCCCACCACAACATGCTGTCAGGCCGGCTGAAGCCTTCCGGATTCAGACTATCGGGAAGGTCGGAAAATACGAACAGGTAGAAAGGACCTAATTCCTGTGGCAGGCCCAGATCATTCTTTATGGCCATCCAGAACTGAATTTCCGTAATGTATCCCGGCTGGCGACATTCGAAGTCATCGGCGACGAAATACAACGGAGTGTACCCAAGAGCGATTGTCACAGCGACACCCGTCGTATCGAGGTCCGGCAGCTGCTCCCACTTGTAATCGATGGACACCGCATAATCCTCGACTTCACCGTAGTCCGCGGGACCATCCGGCGGCAGCCCGCCAGAAGCGCTGATGCGAAAACGCGCAAAGGTCTGGCCGTACGCTGCATCATTGGGTACCGTTAACGGAATCGTGTGCATGCCATCCGCAAAAAATCCGGAGACGACCTGTTCGCCTGGGTGCTGCCATGTTTTGTCGTTGTCGAAGTCGATCCAGCCGTCGACGTAGCCGCCTCCGCCGCTGACTTGAAAACTCACCTCCGCTGGATCGCCTGGTATGAGCGGCGGAATGTGCACGCCATTTTCGTCGTCTCCTCCGTCATTATCGTCGCCCAGACCGTTGGCGTGCGGTTGCCCGTCCGCTTCGCCGTCGGGATTATCCCTCACATCACCCAACCACGGCCCGCGGATGAGGTGGCGGGCGCCGTTATGAATGAGTAACGTTGGATACAGAGCGGCGCCGACACCATCGGGCGCATCGCCGAAATCCAACGAGGGAGCTTCGATCAAAACGGCGTGGTCTTCGACCTCGCCGTCGGGCGCTTCGCCCACGTACGTCAGACCTCCCGCCGTGCTGATCCGAAACCGCGCGGCCGCCTGCCCAATTGACGCCGAGGATAGCGTCGCTACGGGTATAGCGTGCACACCATCGGGCAAGTAGCCAGCGTAAACTTGTTCACCGACGCCAGACCACTGATGGTCATCATTAAAGTCGATCCAAGCTTCGAGAACGCCGCCTCCGCCGTCCACCTCGACCTGGATATTCGACATGTATCCGGGAAAGAGCGTCGGGATCGTGACACCGTCCTCGTCATCATTGCCATCGACGTTGTCGTCACCGAGGGCCGATGGTTCGGGTTGTCCATCGAATTCCCCATCCGGTGCATCATCGGCGCTACCCAGCCATGGGCCACCGATCACGTGGCGGGCGCCGTCTTTGGCGAGTAGCGTCGGGTATCCGCCTAAACTTTCCAAGTATTCCGCATCGCCGAAATCGAGGGTGGGTTGTGCCAGTAAGTCGAATGAGTCGCCCCTGCTCCAGTCGTTCAGGATGGGCCACGCGAGTGCCAGAGCGATTAACGGTAGGATTACGAGGGCCTTGCGCATAGCTTACCTCCCTAATCTGAAAGACAGCCGATCTGGTTGGTCGTTATTATATGCTTATGATTGAAGTCTAGCAATTATATCACAACAGAATGGTGCATTGGAATCATACATTTGCATTAATTTAGGCCGATGAACGAGCTCCTATAGAGCGAGAAAGCGAACTTGAATGCAGCGACGTCGTGAGGAAGGGGAGATTATCGTTTGCAATTCTTTTTTTTCACCCTTGGGGACAATTACTAAGGGATACTCATTTCCATGATAATCGGCAGGTGATCGGAAATGTGCAGGGTCGAGTCCTGTTCGACGAACCGCTGTCCTATCTCGATGTCCGGAGAATAAAATATAAAATCGATCGTCCGGTCAGGTCCGGTGGCCGCGGGATCATTGGGAAAATGAGTGAACCATTTTCCCCTTTGAGGGCCGTTCGCATCTTCTACGCTGGGAACGCAGGGATACGAATCTGTAAGCACCTGGAGTTCCGACTCCTCCTGGTAATACGCCTTGAAACGATCCGGTAAGCGCTTGCGGCTGATACCCGGCGGCAACAAGTTGAAATCGCCGCCTATGATACAACTGTAGCCCCCTCCCACGTATCGATCTAGCAGCGCTTTAACCTGCTGGACTTGTTTTTGCATGGTGTCATCGCCCTGAGCAAAAGCAGACAGATGCGTGTTCATGACGATGAAGTCTTTGCTATTTTCAACCGGCAATCTCGTTTCGAGAACCGCGCGCTTCAAGTCGAAACGCCGTTTAAGCCAAAAATCCTGCTTCAATGCCAACTGGTGCCGTGTGGATACGTCGATTCGGTACTTGGACAATGTGGAAAGTTTCATCCCTACACTGCCCCAAATCTTAGTGTGAGGTACGAATGAAGCTTTATGATAAAATGCCGAAGAATGGCACCTGTAATCTTGTGAGATTTTCGCCAACAGCTGTTGTAACTGGTCCTGATAATCGGTTCGTTTGGAGCCGTCATCCACCTCCTGCAAGAGGATGATATCCGGATTTTGTTCATTGATGATTCTGGCTACTTCATCAATGGTTTTTCGAATATCATCCGGCGAAGGCCGTGTATCCGGTCCGCTGCCGTCCAACAAATCATAGAAGAAAACGTAATTTTTTCCGGCCATGTATTGAACGTTCCAACACATTATCGTTATTTCTTGGCCGCGTTTTAATATGGGGGTCGAGGGCGAACATGCAATGAGTTCTTCTTGCGTGTCCGGCGGATCGAATGTTGTGCACCCAGCGAATAAAAAAACGCTACAAGCAAGGGCGATGCAAAATGGATGATAGATTTTATGGTTTTTCATTCACCTCTCCGATTACCGATGTTGGCGCTGTGGAACAGAACGATGGTTTTTTAAGCATGTTCCGGCTTTGCAGAGTCCATTAAAGGAATATTATAAACTGTTATGAAAACACATTAGGGAGATAGGGTGCAGAAGATCAATATTAAAATGCAGCCGCGAACCCACAGAATTGATTGTTCTAAGGTCAAATAACTGGAAGGCGAACGCTGACTCGCAAAATTCTGTCTCTCAAGTAGCCGTTTCGACCGTCTCGGGGATTGACTTTGGAATGCGGGTATGCCCGGTGTCATCTTTGTGGGCGGTTGTATCACGCTGTGTCTTGAACTCGTTCAGGCACCGCACCAATTCGTCGATGTCGGTGGCAAGCTCGTTGATCCGCCTTGTTATCTCTTCATTTGAGCCCGTTTGTGCCGTTCGCCGGAGAGCTGCCAGGTTGGCGCTTGCCTCCTTGGTATGATTCTCGAGACGATGGATCTTCCCGCTCAACGATCCAATCATATCATTCAAAGTGTGCGCTTCCTTTTCCATGTAGTCATTGCTTCGCAGCGTGATCCGTCGGGAGAGGTCCCCCTCGCCGACCGATTTCAAGACGGTGCGGATTCGATACAGAGGACCCGATATTCTGTGCGAAACCACGACGCTGTGGACGATGAGCAGCACGAAGGCTAGCAACAGCGGCGGCCACACCCGTTCTTGGAGCACGAGGAACTGGCGCGCCGCTTTTTGTACTTCGATCGAGGAGATACCACCCTTGTCGATATGCAGCATCACAGGAATGAAAACGGCGCCTGCGAATATCAAAACGACCGTGGCGAAGTATAGGATCCCGGCGATTATCAAGCGGTATTGGAGCTTGTCTACAATAACTTTCCTTCTTCTGTAACTCGGTTTCAGCATTTGATCGCTCCCTTGCGTCGAATTAGCTTCTCCTAGTTTCCGACAACTACCGGTGGCACCAGTAACCCGCTCACGCCGAATCCCTGCAATTTGTATCCACCCCCGGGAAGGTTGAAAATGCCGATGTGCCCCGGAGAGCCTGGATCAACGTTCCAAACGATGATTGATTCGAGATTCGTGAACGGGTTTTCAGGAAACACTCCTCCCGGCATGAGAGTCCTCAACGCCGGCTGATCCGCCGGGCTGGGGTAAGCGCCTGCATTGTTGATCGCAAACACCTCCATCGCCAGTTGTATTCCGTGGATGTTTTCCCTTACCACCGACTCTTTTGCCTTGTTGGAAATACGGACGTAGTTCGGAATCGCGATTATCGCGAGGATACCGATGACCGCTACGACAATCATTAGCTCCATGATAGTGAAGCCCTGGTTCTGGCGGAGCCGTTTTAGCATGATGGATCCCGATAGAGAAAAAAGCGTGCCAGTTACGCAGGCTACTGATAATTTCTTAATTTGTTGTGATAAAACAAGTTAACCGATTTCAGGATAGAAATCTGCCAGGATCGATCGGAATGGTAGGGGGTGTGCCAGCGCGTAATGCGACTCTCCCCGGTTAGTGAGAAGCGGGATTCGTCGGGGCACCCTTCTTGGATCGAGATAAGTTATCCCTAAGGGGCGTGCGAATCTTCTCCCTCTTGGCGGGGCCTCCGCTGTTTCTTCACAAAGGCGAAAACAAAGGAAGCATCACCTTGAGGTTTGACACCGATCGGCAACAAACGAATGGGGCTTGCTGATCGCTTATTCTCTCGAAGATCAATCCTCGTTGACCACATCCCACACAACCGAAATGGTCTCGCCGTAGCCGCGCGGGGGTAAATCTGCGGCGCGCATGTTGCTGATCATAACGTGCTCAATCTCGCCTGTTTCCGGGTCGCGCTGGAGATACTCCACAATCACCGGTCGAACGTTGAGCGCATTTTCTCGCTCAACCGGATCGGCAAGCATCCGCCAAGCGCCATCAACGATTCCCGTTAAATCACTAAAAGTGTAGATCTCCTCACCCGGCATTGTGCGCCGGAGATGTTGAAAATAAAAAATCCGTGCGTTATCTTCCGACACCATCCGCAAGTCGCCCTTGTTGGCGGGGACAAGCGTCACCGGTCCCGCAGACGGGGATGGCTCAGGAATAAGGTTCCAAGTGCCGATCACAAGCTCCTTATTCCAATCCCGCCGAATCAGAACCACCCGGTAGAGCTTCCCCTCCCATAGCGGTACACCTGTAGGCCGCTGTACGATCGTACCGGGTGGCGCCGACCCGTACTCGACACCGGGCTCGATCAGATTGCCGTCCGCCTCGACGAACCACTGGACCACACCCCAATCATCCTCGACCAGGACCTTTGAAACCGGGCAGGCCGGCGACCAATTGATCACCGGTGCCGCGCCGGGTGTCACCGTCACCCTCACGTTGATCGGACACATCCCGGATCTGGGTGCTTTCGAGTACCGGAGGATTGTCCCATTATCGCCCACCGCGAAGACGTTGTACGTGCCCGCCCAGACCGCATGGAGCGTTTCGGAGATGCGCGATCGCATGTTGGTAAATTCCAGTCGGTCGAAGTTCACGATCTGCCCGTTTGCACCCATTATAAACAGGTCGTTATAGTGCCGGGCTGCAATATCAGAGAGACCTTCTCCGGCGAGGCAACCGATCTCACGCCACGAGGCAACAGGTCCGGTATCGATGAAACGCTTGGTGTTCTGAATGACCGTACCATTGCCTCCGATCACGTAAACATTGTTGGGGAAATCCCCGAGCACGGCGACCAGATCTTCATCGGTACCCGCGAGCGTCTCACTCCAGTTCTCACCGTCATATATCCGGGCAGCCCCGTTTTCACCTACGGCCAGGAGGATGAATCGACCCAGGGGGGAATCCCCAAACGGAGGTACCCATCCAATGATGTCGGTGAGGTTCTCACCCGCTCCTGTATCGATTGTTTGCCACCCGAATTCATTAAAATAGAGAACTGTCCCCGGGGGACCGCCTCCTACGGCGTACACCCAGAACGGGAATTCTGGAATCCAAGATGGGGTTGGAACACCCCATATCCTCCCAATCGGCGCCGTTGTTCCACTTGCCATCGGAGACCACGTGGTGCCGTCATAATATAGGATCGTCCCCTCATCACCGGTGGCGAGAACATGGTCCGGGTCCCCACCCCACACGGCGGCCAGGTTGGCGGTGGTATTGCTCTCCATTTGGTTCCATTGCGTCCCGTCGAAATGGAGAATCGTCCCGTTATCTCCAACGGCGAAAACATCACCCGATTCGAATCCCCACACGCCATGGAGATTCTCTTCTGTTCCGCTTTCCATTTTCCTCCAGCCGCTCTTGGACTTCGGCCCAATCAGGAAATCGCAGGACGCTATCAACGTCACAACCGCGATCAACACGATCAGGCAAATCGAATGGGCTGCAAGTCGGAGGTCGCAATATGCGGGGAAAAGGGGGATCGGGGCTAGCATCGATGCGTTGCACGAGGTGGTTCCTGAACCGGTTTGTGCTTGGCATGACTAACCTCCCAAGTTTGTAAACAAACCAGGCTCATGCTTAGAGTTTGTAGCATCAGGGGCAAGTTGATTATTTACATTATAATTAAACTAGCGTCCTTTTACCAAGGAATTCCGTTTGGTACGTGCGAATAGGTTAATTACACCGCTGAAGTTTTGAGGAAAAGTAGTCCATCACCGCTCGGATCCCAACCTCGAGCGCTACCTTCGGTTCCCAATCCATTATCTCTTTCGCCATCGAAATATCAGGCCGCCGGCACTTCGGATCACCTTCGGGCAGCGGGCAATGAACGAGTGGAGATAGCGAACCGCTCTCACGTGCTATCATTCTGCCGAGTCCTAAGACACTGATTTCAAGGGGGCTACCGAGATTCACCGCCCCCGCAACATCGTATCCCGTATTCATGAGCCTTATCAAACCCTCCACCATATCGTCGATATAACAGAATGACCGTGTTTGGTTCCCGTCACCAAAGATGGTAATTGGCCGTCCCTGCAGGGCCTGGATGGCGAAATTCGAAATCACACGACCATCGTCTGCGCGCATCCGAGGACCATACGTATTGAATATCCGTGCAACCTTTGTTGTGGTCCCATACTGCCTGCGATAATCGAAGAACAACGCCTCCGCACAACGTTTGCCCTCGGCATAGCAGCTGCGAATCCCCGTAGGATTGACCCTTCCCCAGTAATGCTCGGGCTGGGGGTGGATATCCGGATCTCCGTACACCTCGCTCGTCGAAGCCTGGAGTATTTTTGCATTCTGTGCTCTCGCCAACTCCAGCATATTTATCGCACCAAAGACACAGGTCTTTACAGTATACACCGGATCGCGCTGGTAGTAGAGGGGCGACGCGGGGCAGGCTAAATTGAATATCTCGTCCGCCGGCACAGACAGGGGCTGCGATATGTCGTGCTCAAGGAGAGTAAAATTTGCAAGGTCAAGCAAATGCGAGATGTTTTCCTTCACTCCACTATAAAAATTATCGACACAAAGGACTTCATGCCCCTGGAACACCAAACGCTCACACAAATGGGAGCCGATGAAACCGGCGCCGCCGGTCACCAGTATACGTTTGGGCTTCGAGTCGACCATACTTACTCCTTCCCCAAAATATCATCAGCAATCCAGACACTTGGATGAATCAGGCAAATGCTCCAGGATTATCGCTTCGAAGAACCTCCCGGCATGATCCTTCAAAAATACGTTTTGCACGCTTCAGAGGGTGCTTCCCCCTCCTTTAGCATCGTCCTGGCGGAATTGTAATGTGAGCCGTTCCAAATTTCTTCAAAGGTGGATCTCTTGAGATCTCCCATCGCGAGAGAGGCCGACGCAAAAAGCTTGCTGCAGAGTTTGACCTTGCCGTCCCACGTTATAAATGTCTTGAACCATGGATTCCTGCATTTTCCCTTCTTGTACAAACAATGAAATTTGGTCATGATCAACTTTATATGGTGCTTTCGCGCTGCGTCCCTCAGCTTGCCGACTGTCGTTTGGAGATCTTCCTTGAGATGCCTATCCTCTTCGATCTCAACGGAGAGCGGTTTAACCGAGCTGTCTACGTACGGCGGCAGATCTTTTATCTCCAAGTAGCCAATTTTGAACTGCGAAGCCAGGCGAACGAGTTCGGGCATATCGCGGTAATTATCCTTCAGTGCCATGAACGTGAGTGCGAGTTTTGTCTTGGCCCGTGCGCCTCTTATATGCCGTGAAAGCGATTCGATATTGCTCACAATTCTATCGAAGTCAACCCCCTTCCGTATTGCTGTATAGGTTCTTTCACTGGCCCCATCGATTGAAATCCTGAGCGTGTTGAGACCCGATTGCACGATCTTCCTGCACATCTCGTTGTCAATAACCGTTCCGTTTGTGACGGTAGTGACATAATTACCGTTATCTCTTTCGAATCGTATCATCCTGAATATGTCTTCCGCCAAAAAGGGCTCGCCCTGACCGTACAAGAGGAGAAAATGATGATATTGAAAGTCTCTCGTCATGATTTCCTTGAAGAACTCATATTTCATGCTAGAACCATCCGCGGCGTCATTTCTCAAGCACATTGAGCAGTTGAGATTGCATTTCCGTGTAGGTTCAAGCTGTATCATCCTTGGTCTCGGCGTTTTATTTTGCCTATAACTACCCTTCAGATAATCGAGCACAAGATAATATTCGAGCTTCAATCCACCGAAGAGAGCAGACCGCTTGCGTTCAGTGACGATATTTCCCGCCGTTGCTTTTATCCAAGTATTCATCTGATCCTCTCTAGAGCCGATGAGATATCCCGCGGCAAATCCTTCACCGATTTTAGCGATAGGGCAAAATATTGATACCATCCACAGGATATTGAACAGTTTTTCATGCTCGCTCGAATTTCATTTGCCTCTTCTGACAACAAAAAATCTTTGAGCTTGCCGTCGAGAAGGTTGAATGGCTTCTTTTTCAAAACGTGACATGGGTAGAATACCGAGCCATCCGAATCGATAATGATCGATGAGCTCGAGCAACCTTTACCATTTCTGTATGCTTCCAGAAAGTACGAAGAGCATATAACCGTGTCGGGATATCTTCTTTTGAGTTCCTGCACCCTTTCCACGAATTCATTCCTGTCCGGGCACATATCCAGGAGGTCCGGATACAGTGGTGAAACAGGAATAAATAGAATTTTGCATTCATGCTCATTTGCCCTATGTACCTTCTCTTTCATAAGGTCCATTGTTTCGTTCGTTACTATTGTTTGAATACATATTCTGGTGTTCCATTCGCTCATGATTCTGTGAAGTTGTTCTAATAGATGCACATTACCGTGATTTTCGTCGATACTAATCTGAAGAAAATCGACAAACCTCGACAGGTGTGAATATCCTTCTATTGAAATATCGGGATAAGATGTTACGACGCTCACAAAGACGGGAAATCCATCTGCGTACTCGAGCAGCTCTCCAAAATCACCCCTTAGAAATGGTTCACCTCCCTCGAAGGTCAAGACAATCGTGCTCGACGAGACGATGTTCTCAATAACTTTCTTTGCGGATTCGGTGTCCAGGTCCGGCGTGGGATTCTCTCTAGAAACATAGCAGTGAGGGCATGACGAAGCGCATTTCGACGTAACCTTAAATGATGCATAGAAGGGGAATATTCCACTGCCGTCCAAAATATTTCGGAATATGTAATGAAACGTTCTTAAATATTTATGCAAACCTGGATTCATCGCTATGCTCTACTATTCTCCTTATCTCTTCAAAACCCGATATATCAGGGAATGATAATTTTTCATTTTTCATGTTGCTTTTGACGATTTCGAGCCATGTATCATCAAAAAGGTAATCACAAGTTTTCGATATATCATGTTGGTTAATATAAATACCAAAACCGTTCGAAACGATATAATCAACATTCCCTTCCTCCTGCTTGGGAACGAATCCTGTTAATATCATCGGCAGTTCGCTTTGCATTGCCTCCATAATCGTTGATGGGCCAGGTTTTGTAATTAGAATGTCCGACAGTGCCATGAGCTCGTAAATACTTTCAGAGTATCCTAGCACCGTTATTCTCCCCTTCCATTTTTCGCTTTCAGATTTCAGTCTGTTGTATAAATTGCTATTTCTTCCGGCCACGGCAATGATGTGTATTCCGTCGCTTTCTTCGAGCAGCTTACTCGAAATCGTATCCTTATGAATAATCCCCTCACCCCCACCCATGATCAAGATGACTCGTGATGATTCCAGGATGCCGTAACTCTTTCTCAGCTCCATTTTATTATGCTCTCCGCCGAAGCGTTTACCAATGGGATATTTGATAAGCTTAATGCTTTCTTCTTTCACACCTTCGCGAACAAGGGCCGCCATACATTTTTCACTCGAAACAAGATAGAGATCCGTACGAGGCTCCATCCAAGAGGTATGAACGGTAAATGGATCGACCACGAAAACAATGAGTGGAACCAGAGCTCTGAGACCAAGTTCTTCGAGGCAATCGGCCGCAATCCTAGGGGTAAGTGCAAAGGGACAAAATACGGCACTGGGTTTCTTCTCAACGAGCAATTTTCTCGTTTTATCTTTCATGAGGCGGGCGATGAAGACCCTATAGACGAAATTCCAGAGTATCTTTTTGTTATTGAACTCGTAAAAGGTATTATAGAATCGAGGAATATTTAGTAGAACACGTGAATACAATCTAAGAGATCCACTGCAGAACGCACTGGTTTCCTTGAAAAGATCCAGAATGCGGAAGTCAAAATCGCTCCCAAGATTCTCTTTGAATACACGTGCAATGGTAAAATGCGCCCCGCCAATATCGGAGATGAGGCACAGTATCTTCTTTTTCATCATATCTGCTCGATAAATTCCTTTACCATGGAAACAGGATCCTTCATAAGAAGGGATGGTTCTATATAGCACCGTATCCTGCATGACCTGTCACAATTTTCGACTCTCCCATAGTCGCGTTCTGCTTCCGCTAACACTCGATCCCAGCTTCCATGCTGGACAATGTTACCCGCCACATTCCCTTTAGGTCTGCACGGATACAGAATATTTCCATTCGGAAGGATCCGTGGGATGAGCATAGGGATACACCGAAAGTCTTCCAGTTTTCTTATGTTCCTATAGTAGTTGCGGGTACCGGAAATTCTCGCACCTTTTTTCTTCAATTCGATGATTCGATTTATCAAGTTTCTGTATTGACCGTCGTCTTCGAATGAGCAGTGAGCTTTGTATTGCGTCTGAAGCGGGCTCAAACAGATCGAAATATCACGACTGTGACAAAAATCGAGTACTTCCCCTGCGAGATGGATATTATCAGGCAGAATTACCGTATGCACCTTGAGTTTGTATCCATATTTTCTCTCTAGCTCTTTATATCTTTCGACGTTGCGTACGATTTCCTGAGCCGCTCCTCTGCCGCATCCGAGAATCCTGCCGTACCTCTCTGGATCTAGCATATCAAGACTTATGACGAGATTCGACACATGTGTGAGTATCTCCTCTTTTTCTGGCAATAGAAGAGAATTTGTGCTGAGCGAAATGCCGTGGAACCCTGCATGGCCTGCAAAATCCATGATCTCTTCAATGTCATCTCTTACGAGCGGTTCACCACCGGTAATAAAGAGGAAGTCAAAATTTCGTTTCAAGATACTGAGGAGGTGCTTAACTTCCTTTGTGGAAAGTTGGTATCGGCAATTATCGGCGCCATTATTGTCTGTAGCCCGGTCCCTTGACAGACCAAGCTCCGGGAATCCATCACAATAAGCGCACTTCATGTTGCAGAAGGGTGTTATATGGTACAGGGGAAACAGGGATTTGCATCTCATTTCCCTATGTGTCAAAGCCGAAATAACATTATGAGATAATATCAGGAGCGTTTTGATCATAAATCACATTGCTTCTTTTATTCGTCTGGAAACAGATTTCTGTTCATAAGCCGGATTCTTCACAATTAGCGGAAGAACTTTTCGCAGAGACGTTGCTATTGGAATGTGAAAATGGAGGTGCGTCGGACAGTACCGGCAATACTCATAGCCATGCTTGGCAAATTCTCTCCAGCCACTGCTCGTCAATATCTCATACAATTTATGGTTATATACATTTCCGAGTATCGGACCATCCGTATATTCGACCATGTTGCAGGGCAGAACGCTGCCATCTGCAAGTACCATCACGAATCCCCTTGGAGTTCTGCAGTTTCCATACTCGGATTTTTCGAGGTATATCCCTTGACCCCGCTGGTTTTGTCTTCTTCGTGAACCATTATATAACCGCGACACGAGCTTGATTGCCGCATACTTCAAAAGTACATTTTTGAAACTGAAGCTCTTGAGCCTCGAAACCACTTCCGGAATAACTTCATTCCGCAAGACCGCAATATCCTCGACGTCGAGTGTTTGCTTTAGGTCGAAATCACCTTCGAGATAAGAAATGCCATGAGCATCTACCATCAGGGCGCAAGCGAGATCGATGATACCGGCAAGATCTTTGTAGTTCGATTTCGTTAAAATCGTTTGTGATGAGATGAGGAAATCCGGATATAATGTGTCTCTCAGCTTCCTGAGTATCTCAATAGCCTTCGTCACTTCATCGAAATTGCCCTCTCTTCTCCTGATCGAATCATGCTTGTGCTTTTCATGGCTGTGTATCGAAATAATTACGGATCGCAATCCAGCCTTCAGGAGCTCTTCTGCAATTTTCGGGGTGATAAGACTCCCGTTCGTATTGAGAACCGTGAACATGTCCAGGCGTGAAGCCTCATACACAAGATCTGTAAGGTTGGGATAGAGCGTCGGCTCCCCTCCACTGATATGGAGGGAGCTTGCGCCTAAAGATTTTGCCTCCCGAATAATGGATTTATAAGCAGTGATCGTCAGCGAAGGGTCGCCCCTCTTGCCATAGAAGGAACGTCGTGATGCACAGTGGTCACATTTCGCAGTGCACGCAAAGGAGGGCTTCAGAAAGAGAGAATGAAGGTGCACCATGTCGTTTTTCTGCAGACACGAGATTTAAAAGTCTGCCTGATGGCGGATTTCCCGGAATCTTTCGAGTGAGTAGCTATCAATTCCCTGTCTCTTCACTGCCTGCCATACCTTGGACAAAAGCGGCATCTCTTTTTCTTCATCCAGAACAAAATTGTAATAACCGGACGTTTTCAAAATAAGCGTTCTCTCGAGGCTGCTTTTATAAGGAGGAACCTGGAATGACAGTTCCGCGCGGTCCCCTCTTTCCGCCCGGTAATACAAGTCGTCCTGCTCCATTAGCAAGTCTCTGATATCACCCTGTTTCGCATCGACGGCTTCAATGGGGGCAAGTTCAACTGCTTGCAGTTCCTCACTCCTGTAATTAAAGCTCATTCCGATGTCCATAATGTTCCAGAACAAGGGTGCATACCGGAGTTTCACTTCCACGATTTCTGCAGTACTGTCCGGCAAGTCAATCTGAAGCGCTTGAATCTTGGAAACATAGGTTCCCGCCGTTTTGAAATGTCCCGCACGAACCCAATCGGTACCGCTTTTGACCTGCACTTCGATGTAATAGCCGCTTTTTTCCATGAATCTTTCTACCTTTTCCCTTCCTTCGGGATCGTTTTCCAGCCTCTTGAGTCTCTTGGTGGCGCTCTTTCCGAATCGTGATAGGAAGTCGGCCATTATGAATGTGCTCCAAAACGTACTGCTTCCCTCGAAAACAAGAACACCTCTCCGTGCTCCCTCGGGCCGATTGAACTTCAAATGGATCTCATCCCGTGGATGCTTTTTATCATAATTGCGCTTTTGTATATCGCCATCCCAGAACAGCTTCCCGTTCACACTGTACTCTTGCAACAGATCGATATCGCTATCCGTCATCGCATAATATGGCCGGGCTATCCCAGGAATCGTAAGCACATTTCCATGAACGTCAGGAATTATTTCGGTACCTGGATTGTGATCTATCACGAGCAGCTTTATCTCGTTGTTGAAATCGACCTCATCGAGATTATCTTCAATCCGTACCTTGCAGATTCCTTCTTTAGAAGGTTTCAGCCGGCTCAGAATGCTATAATCCACGTACTCTGTCGTTTTTGTTATCGCGCCCCCATTTGGCTCAGCTTCCAGGACCCACGACTCTCCATCATATGAATAGACGTGCGGACACGAGGCGACCAGTGCAATAATGCCCACGGCCAATAAACCCGCTCCAAGCACTATTCCGACAGTCGCCAGTACTGTTTTTCCGACATCCCTTTCCTTGATCGTAAACGTGTAGTAGGCTATATCACTAATGGCGATCTCCGTGGTACTGCCCTTCTCGTCTTGCCCAATGAACTTTTCTCCTACAACGACTCCATGTTTGAACGTATGAACTTCTCCATCTTTTGTGTGCACTGATATCGACTCATATTGGGGAGGAACGGAAGAGAAATCAGACACCATTTCCGATCTAAATTTAGAGCACGAAAAGAGATTCGAGACCAAGCACACAACAAGAACCATGGTCATTACTTTTTTCGTCATTGTAGTACCTCTTTTAAATGTTTTACCGTTGCTCGGTCCTCTTGGCACAAAAAGGCGTTACTCAACAAATAATCGAGCTCAGCATCGACATCTCTAATGCAAAGATGCCTTTTACATTGATCCTGTCTGTAACAAGTGAAAAACTCTCCCCTCAGAATATCTTCGAGCCTCGAATCAGACCGTCGTTCATATATATTCGAGTTATCCGATGAAAATGGAAACAGGAAGCAAGGCGAAACCTTACCCGAGACAGCATCGATAAAGCAGCTCGTTCCCTTTTTTGCCCTGCACCCATATCTTTTTTCCTCGAGGGTGAAGAGATCTGTGATATAGATCGGCGAAGTTTTGCTAACATGATCTATTAGATTCAAATATTCACGTTTCTCTTTGGAGTCTCGAGTAAAGGTTTTGTTCCCAGAATTGAAAATCGAGCACGCTTGATTGTATACTCCGATAAGCGCACCAGCATCTGCTATTGTCTGAATGAACGCGGGAGACGTAACCTCATGGTAGTTGTCAGAATCAACGACAGCCGAATACCCAAACGGAACGCTGCTCTTCCGCAATAATTGAAATGCTTCCATGATTTTTTGATACGTACCCGTGCCCCTCCTTTCTTCATGATTGTCTCTCAATCCATCTACACTAACCAAGAAAAAAAGGTTATCGAGTTCATCGGCTCTTTCCACGAGCTCCTCGGTCATCGTCGTGCCATTGGTATAAACGAAAAAATAGATACTGTCGCATCTTTTAATGCAATTCAGGAGTTCTCTGCTGTATTTAACGTCCAGAAAAGGTTCTCCAGCCCCCATAATAGATAGAAAAGATACACCAAGGCTTTCGGCCTGCGCGAATATATAGTCCAGATTTCGAATTTCAGCCCGCCCCGGTGATTGAAACGGCTTCATCAAGCAATTCGTGCAGTGAAGGTTGCATTCACCGCCTATTGACAAAGATATTGCGGATAGGTATGAAAAGCTATTGCCATTGCCGTTTTCTAAAAAGCGCTTGTATCTTCGCAATGACCTGATGACATGGTCGTACGCCAATCTTCGCACAATAGCTCTTCTTTTCACCACATCAAGCGAGTTGAAATAGTGAATTAGCCGATCTTTCCTCCGGTCATTGGAAGATTTGAGCCTGGGCTTGATAGCAAGGCATAACAGAATTACGGATGCAGCAAATGCTTTTATGATTTTTGAACTCAAGAGATCGATTCCAATGCCCCATACTGCGGATGTCCTCCCTAGGACGCGATGAGCGAAATGATTGTTGGTATCCCTTATTTTGAATCCCCACGCGAGTACCGATTCGATCATTCTGCCCATTCTTTCACTCTCATCTGACGATTTTATATTCTCCGTACGACTTGCGCATAAAAAGAATAGTCCACCACCTCAGGAATGACCGATATGCATAGACGACATAGCCCTCGTCCCTGTATCTTCTCGGCGATTCGTAAAGTCTCGCACTCTCGAAATAATGAATCTTCCGGATTCGTGACAGTCGCAAAGAGTAATCGATATCCTGCGCCAATCGCAGCTTTTGATCGAAGCCACCCAATAGTTCGAAGACATCCCTTTTGCCCATTTGAAACCCCGGTGTTGAAATACCCCACCCAAGTCTGAGAACTCCTCTCATTACCGCATTCCAGAACCTGTGAGTCAGCCAATCGGAAAACGTGCTTTCTTCCGGATAAACAAAGTAGTCCATCATCCCGCCGGCAATCCCAGGATCAGCATCAAAAACGCTGTATACTTCATTAAAGAATCCCTCTTTGTTATCGATGATCATGTCAGCATCCAGGAATAAGAATATATCGTGACGTGCTTGCCGTACACCCCTGTTCAAGCTCCGAGATCTGCCTCTTACGCCGTCTTCATTTCTTACGATCTTGTCGGCAAGACCGCTTGCGATTTCCACTGTGCGATCGCCACTTGAATCGTCCGACACTATTAATTCGAGATTGAACTCTTTTCTCAATGGGATAAATTGCCTAAGTGTTCTTTCGATAACCTTCTCTTCATTCAGAGTCGGAATAATAATCGAAATGCCACTTCTCATGAGAGTAGCATTGCCGGTGGAATGAAGCATGTGTTTGCGCACGTACATCCTCTTTTCTGAGACGAATATCTCTTCCTCAAAGTCCCTAGATTTTTCCAGATTTCGGGAAGAGCAGCCTCGCCTCCAAGGCTCGCTACCTTTTCTCTTCTGTAGTTACACGGCATCAAATACCCTTCGGGTGATACAACGAAATTCGACGTGAGGGCAAGGCATGGAGACGCCATATCCCCATTCGAGATCAACGGGAAGAGCCTTAGAAATCTTTTCTGAATCCATCCCAATCTCTTACTTCTGAATCTCATGTCCTCTATCATTGAATCCCAACGATCCTGCATGATTTGGAACTCGTTGCCGTATCTGAGCTGAAAAACCGTGTCGACACCTGCAGAGTAGAATTTCCTGTTGATATCCAGAAGGCAGTCCCAGTTGTCTCTATCGATAACAATTTGAACATTGATTAATACGCTCGATGACAGCCTCTTTATGTTCTGTACCATATTCATTAGACGCGATGTGTATGTCGCATCTCCCTCGAAGGTTTCTCTATAGGATGCTTCATGCATTGAATCTATCGATATGGTTATATGGTCGAATTTGGAGATTTCATCGATATTCGTATCATCTATCAAAATCCCATTCGTAGTGAGAGAAACAATCAGTCCGAGGCGGGAGGCGTAAGCTCTGATATCGAATATATCGTTTCGTAAGAGCGGTTCCCCACCAGTTATGACGAGGCAAAACAAACCCAACTGCGCGGATTCTTGAATAATACTTTTGATACCCTCGGTGTCGAGGATATGACCGTTTCCATTTCGAGATTTACCCAAGTAGCAACGTGAGCAGTGAAGGTTGCAGTCGTACGTCGATTCCCAAACCATAAAAAGCGGAGAGGGTATTCTCTGAAAATCAGACCCGACCGATGTCCTTATGGATATGGCCGACCGAATACCTCTCATTATAGACTTCGTATTCATGTGTCTATATATTTCTAGGATTTCTGAAAAGAGTCGTCCCAGGACAGAACATTATCTGAGTTCTAGCCGGCGTGCACACTATGCTCCATGCAAAACGTGTAATCAAAAGGTAAGTTGTGGGGTGTGCAATGCGCACATACTATACTACTGAACTTCAGAAATATACATAAAAATGCGTTCACAGGGCGAAAAGGAAACGGATCGCCATCGAAGAATGTCGCTCATTCTTTCAACGAAATCGGAAGAATAAATCCAATGCAACAGCCCGCCACGCTCAGAGAGCGAGAAACGCGGAGCTGCTATCCCTCCCTCAAAAACGCGTCATATAAAGCATCAAAAAAGAGATGGCAATGTTCCGCTCACCGGGCATTATGAGGCCTCCTGAGGAATTTGACGGAACTATAAGAACAATCGACACCCTCTGCGCCGGAGCTGTTCTCCTGTGGCATACACCTTGCACAATCCAGTCAAATTCATCCAGGAGGGCATTATGAAGCGCATTTTGTTCGTCACGGTTTTCGTTCTGCTCCTCGCCCCGGCGGCGTGGGCCCAAGCGCCGTTCGTCCCGTCATTCGAGTTCGGAGTGGGCGGCGGCCTCAACCTTCCGCTCGGAGATCTCGGGGACGGCATGAACAACGGTTACATCATCAACGCGAGCGTCGGCTACAGCGTGCTGCCGATGTTCGTCATCGGCGCCGAGTTTGGATTCTTCGGCAACGGCGGCTCGGACGAGACCATCGCCGCGCTGGGACCGGGCGGAGACTTCAGCATGACGGCGCAGCAGTACACGGCAATGGCGAAGTTCATGTTCCCTGTGGCCGCCCGCAGTTTGTATGCGAAAGGACTCGTGGGTGGTTATCGCATGTCTTCCAGCGTGGAGTCGAGCCTGGGCGCCTTCGAGGCCTCGGACACGAACTTCGGTTTCGGTATCGGCGGCGGCTTCCAGTTCAAGGGTTCGAACAAGTATGGATTCTATGCCGAGGGAATCTACCACCGCATCTCCAGTGAAGCATCGGATGGCGAGTTCGCCACGTTCAACGTTGGTGTACTGTTCTCGTTCAACTAGAAGAATTGGACGCTTCGTTCAAAGGGCCGCGCCGGTGCGCGGCCCTTTTTTTGCAGCTTCTCACGCAATATGCGGCCTCGGCGGTCATCCAGAGACCGATCCCTGAGTGCTGCCGTGCGCTATCGACAACGCCCCGACGGCTTTTCGGTCTGAGCTATGGGAGCTCGAGAAATGCAGGGTCGGACGAACCGATCTCGTCGCCCCCCCTGAGGGCGACGACGCACCAGATTAGTTCATTCGGTGTTTCGACTGGAAGCATGGATCGATCGATAATCAATGTCGCTTCGACCGTCGGTTCGAGGCGGGCGATTCCGTTGAGGTCTCTGTCGTAGAGGCGGACTTGGTAACTGTCGGCGCCGGCCATTGGCGTCCATTCCAGTTGAATGTCGCCACCGGAGAGCTTCTGTGGGGGACTCAAAGTGAGTGGCTGCGAAACGCCGCCTTGCGACGGACCGCGCAGCACGATCCGGTCGGGCGTCCATGGGCGCCACAACAAAATCCCTGCGGCAATGATCACTAGTAAAGCGGCGACCCACGCCGGACGCAGGAAGAACGTTTCTGCGATGCGCGGAAAAAATCCCTTTCGAGCGGAGTCCTTTTCGCCGGTAACAACCTCGGCCGCCGCGCTGGGCGCTCCGATTTTGGACGCCAGGAACGCCGTGAGGCGGACGTGGGCGTCGTCCGGATCGGAACCGGCGATGATTTCCTCTTTCATAAACGCCTGGTACGATGCCAGGATCGCGCTGCAGCGGGGACACGCTTCTACGTGCCGGCGAGTGGAATCGCCAGCCGGCAGCTCCAACACTTCCGGAATACGTTCGACATCAATGCAATCGCCATTCATTGGTCCGGCTCCTCCAGCGCGGCTTTGAGTTTTCTTCGCGCTTTTTGTAACAAGCCTCTCGCTCCTGAAGCGGATCCGATCCCGAGAACGCGGGTGATTTCGTCCACCGGCATACGTTCGAAACACCGCAGCCAGATCGCTCTCTGTTCTTCCGGTTCCAGTGTCGACAGGATTAGAGCGTAAAGTCGTTCTTCATCTTCGCGTTCTTCCAGTTGCCGGGCGGGATCCGGCTTCGGCGCCCGGACGGTGATGTAAGCGGACTCATCCTCCTCGAAAAGAGACACACGCTGCATCTCATTCACGCAGCGGTTGCGCGCGATCGCGAACAACCACGACGAGAACTTCGACCTCCCGCCGAACGAATCGAGTCCATGCCAGGCGCGGAGCAACACCTCCTGACTCATGTCGAGGGCTTGTTCGTGGTCTTTGATGTACCGATAGCACCACAAGTAAATCGCTCTCTGGAACCGGCCGAACAGTTCCGTCGCGGCCGCTCGACCGATATCGGAATCCCTCGACGACTGTGCGATCCGCACCAGTTCTTCATCGTTCAATTCCGCAAGCCCTCTTTTTCTGTTGGACACGTTCATCGAGCTCGAATCACGCAACCGGGAAACTTTTTTTTAATTTTTTTCGTCGGAGCCAGAAAACCACTCCCACCAACACCGCCACAACCGCTGCTAGCGCCATCAAGAAGGAATAGAAAACACCCGCCCTTTTTGATTCCAACTGGATGATTACGTTACCGTCCCCTACAGCTACGAATCCCGCCCAATAGAATGGGTGGTGCGTTTGACGCCGGGAGCGGATAGCGATCTGCGCTTTCTGCAGCGCCGCCACCACCGGCAGGCCCGCATCCAGCGACAGATAAAACTTTTCCATCAGGGCGGCCGTCAGTCGGTCGTCCACCGGCCACAATGCCGCCACTGTCACCGGTACTCCTGCGCTGAGAAACGCGGATGTCAATCCGCTCAAGCCTTCCCCAACATACGGCCGTCCGAGGGCGGACTCGCAACCGGACAATACAACCATTTCCGCGCGTAAGCGTCTGCCGGCGATGTCGCTTGCACGGATGTAAGGGTCGCGACGCACATCGGCTGGACCGAATCCGGCGCCGCCCGGCGCCGATTCCGAATCGGTGTCATCGATGTCTATGCCAACCGCTCGTGTCCCCCGGTCCGGCGCCACCGGAGGCTCCCCTAGGAGGATGCCGGAGCGCCACGGCCGTTCATCGTTCACTTCGATGTGCGCGGCTACATGGATAACCTCGAATGAAGCAACGGTATCGGCGATCACGGTTCTCGCGCCCTCGCCCTCGGCCAGTGAAATGCGGGAGTACCGCCGTTCGAGGAATTTCACTTCCCTATCGACACCTTCGAGCTCCCCACGGTCCCAGGGCACAAACGCCAAGACAGCACCCAGCTGAGCTTCGGTGTCGATAGGCCGCTTCTTCATCCGCAGCCATTCCAGGACCGTTGCAGAGGGAACGTAGTGGATCTCCTTCGAATCGAGGAGCGCTGTTTTCGGCTCCTGGCCATCCTCCACGATCAGCAATCCAAACGGCAGGCTTCCGAAATACAAGTCCGGCACGACCAGCAGACGGGATGCACCAGTTACGAGATCTGCCACTTCTCCCAGAATCGCATTTCCAAGGGCCATTTGCAGCCCCCTCGCCTCTGAGCCGGCATTGGAACCGCTCGACGAAGGAGGCTTGCCGATTGCCCTTTGGAACAACTCCACCCGCTCCGGAAGATCGGATTGGAGTCCTGGAAGGCTTATCACCCGGCAGCTGTCCTGTGTGACGGCGAACAGGTAAGATACGTCAACTCCCACGATGAAGTCGAGAAACAACTCGTTCGGTTCCAAGACGTTCTGCTGCAGCTGAGAAAGCGTGGCGGCCGATAGATCTGCAAACTCCGAAGCCGGTTCCGCCTGGCGCCGGGGTTCCGTAATCCTCTCCAGAAGGGTCCTGGCTTTGAAGCGTTGAAACATGTTGAACAGCGCTTCAATGCGTTCTGATCTGGGAAGATCGGGTGGATGCTCGAGGACAATACCGCTCGCATCCACTAGCTCTCGAGTGCCCCCCCGCGCCTCCCGCCATAGGAGTGATGCGGTGTATTGCCAGCGGCCTTCCAGGCGCTCCACGGCCATCATGAATGCGTCCAACGCTTCCCCATCCCTGCCCAGATCACGATAGCAATAGCTTAGCTCCACCGCCGGCGTCACATACTTCGGTTGATCGATCGTCTCCATCCTCTGCTCGATTTCCAACGCGTACTCCAGTGCTTCTTTCGGTCTACCCAATCGTCGGAGACATTGCACCATTATGATTTTCAGGTAAGACTCGAGCGTCGGCAGCGGCGCTTCCAGCCCTTTTTTGAGTATTTTGCCTGCCTCGCGGGTGCTATCCATCTCAGCCAAAGACCTTGCGAGCCCGAAGACGGCTTCATCGTGGTCTCTTTTGGTTAACGCATCACCGATAGCAAGACATTCTCTGTACAGCTTTGCTGATGCATGCTTGCGCCCTTGCAGGTACCGCACACCACCCAACTTCACCAGTACGCTGCCCAACAGGCTTCCGAAATTCCCCTCCCTGCACATTTCTTCGGCCCGGATTAATATGTCGGCGGCTCCTTGAAATTGCCCCAAGAACATTCGTGCTAAGGCAACGTTGGCGGCCGGGGTGATGGCGCCGCGCGGATCTCCAATGGCGAGATGCAACTGGTACGCTCTCTCGAAATACGTTGGTGCCAGAGAGATGTCGCCATATGAGAACTCCAGCGTGCCCAGGTTGTTGACCGCGTGTGCTTCCTGAACGCGATCGCCAATGTCACGGGCCACGACCCAGACCCGCGTGTAAGCCTCTCGTGCGGACTCGACATCTTCTAACATGTTGAACACCCGTCCGAGCCCGATGAGCGGCGTCAGCTCCGCCCGCGGCAGGTTCTCGGCGCGGAATAAGTCCACGGCGGTTTTGTATTCGGTTTTGGATTCATCCAGGTTCCCGCGCAGCAGGTGAACGTAGCCCAATCCCGTCCGGGCCCACGCTTCGCTCGCGCGGTCACCGCTCAGGCGAGCGAGCATCAACCGCGTCTGGTTGAGTTCGAAGCAATCGTCGTATTTCCCCTGCCAGGCTATCGCGAGGCTTTTATATCCCAGTGCCGTCATCCAGGTGGTGGTATCCCCCACCGAACGGGCTAGGGCGATGGAAGCGTCGAACGACTGGATGCCTCCGGCGAGCTTTCCGGTCATGATCTCCGCCCTGCCCTTCGTGGCGAGCAATCTGGCGGCCAGTGCAGAGTCCTTGCTCGCCTCGGCATCTGCGAGAATCGAAGGGATCAATGTGAGGACGGAGTCGAACGCACTGACACCAACCAACGAATCGATCAATGTCAAGGTCTGGAGCTGCTGTGGTGTGGCGGGTGCAGGGAGGGTACCGGCCGTCACAATAGCTGCCGCGCATACGACTATGGGCAACCTGCGCCAAATCGCGCGCAGTTCGACTGGACGCATATTAGAATTGTAGCGTACTAATCGCTCTTTTGTAACATGAATTCGCGGTTGGCTTGTGATGAACGCTTTGTTCTCCTGTCCAATAGATTAAGGATTTGCTTTTGACAGGGGGATATCATGAGGAAGCCAATCATCGGACTCATCGTGGTTCTGTCCGCCGGCGTGTTGACTTTAGGACTGGTCCTGCCGGCGTCGACGCGCGACGCATCCAGACAATTAACAGTCACTAAATCAGATCTGGGACTTTCCCGTGCCGGCAGACCGGCACTCACTCCGTTCGTCGATCCCGACGAAATTCCCCGCACGGCGGGCACATCCAGGAGCGTCATCCGATCTAGGCGTGCCAGGAGCCCCCATATAGTGCAGGAATACATCCTCGCCGAATACGATTTCGAGGACGGAGCCGGCGGACCGGACCCGCAGGGATGGATCAGCGTAGACATGACCGCCCAGAAGGATACGTTCTTTCACGTCGACGACTTCTCGGGGCTGGCGGACTATTACCCGCTGGCGGGAAGCCAGTCGATGTGGTGCGGACTCCGGCCCGATACGGCTCTCTGCCAGTACGCCACACTTCCCGGATATGGGAACAACTGGATACAGGATTTCGAATCGGTGGCTTTTTCCTCGACCGGCGATGTCACGCTGACGTTTCTAATCAGCTACGATTGCGAACCGAACTACGACTTTGTCTACGTTCAGTACCGCTCGAAGAGCGGCATATGGCAGACGCTGCTCCAATTTGATGGGACGGGGTCTAATTCGACAGGTGCCGTCGTTCCCGCCGACAGCCTGGTAGGATATGTCAAATTTCGTTTTCGGTTCGTGTCGGATGCCGCTTATTCGGACCAGGACGGACAATACGACAGCAACGGGGCCGTCATCATCGACAATATCTCGATAGCGGACACGCTCACGGTTCTGGATACGCAGGACTTCGAGTTGGAGAGCCCCGGTGCACACATCACGGCGGACGGAGATTGGACCGCCAAACCAGGCGAACCGTTCGGCGACTACGCGGCGCTGTTCGACGGATCGACAGTGGTCCAGGAAGACACTCTGGTTACGAACAACACCTACTTGTGGGGATTCTTCAACGGCTCGACGGACAATTATTCTTGCGGTGGTTTTCCGCTGCAGCCGGCAGTGCCGTTTACTCAAAACACGGGTTCTAGATCGTATGTAGATTATATATCCAACGAAATCCGGTCGCCCTGGATCGATCTGTCACACGACAAAGACGGCCTACCGGTGCCGGTAACACCGAGACTCTATCTGGAGTTCGACGTCTACCGCGATTTACCTATTGAAAACGTGGTGTTCTTCCGATTCTTTGTCCGTTCGCTGGTCAACGGTTGTCCCACTCTTTGGCGGACAGACTATTTTGTCTACTATAGTAACCAACCAGAATGGTTCCGATTCGCGGAGGACATTATCAATCTGATCGAGCCGGGCGCCACCGATATCCAGGTGGCACTAAGGGCGCAGGACCTGTGCTGGATGTATTGCGGCGGCACCTGGGATGGTCTTTGTCACAGCCATGCGCCCCTCTTCGACAACGTCGCCGTTGTGAAGAGTGAAGGTCCGATAGAGTTCGTCGTAACCAACACCGACGACAGCGGTCCCGGCTCGCTCCGCCAGGCCATTGACGACGCGAACGCCGATCCAGAACTGAACGTGATTACATTCGACATCCCGGGTACGGGCCCACACACGATACAACCGCTTACGGCGCTGCCGGCAGTGACCGCCCCGGTGACCATCGACGCATACACTCAGCCGGGTGCCTCGGAGAACACCAACGGCGACGGCCTTGGCGGCAACGCCGTCCTCATGATCGAGCTGGACGGCTCGCTCCTCGGCCTGGCCAACGCTCTCAGTATCGAAGTGGACGGCTGCACCATCCGCGGCTTGGTCATCAATCGCTGCCCTGCTTACGCCATCGCCCTGATGTCTGCTCGCAACACCGCCGAGGGCTGCTACCTCGGCACCGACGTCGCCGGCGCGTCTGCGCAGCCGAACAAGGTGGGCGTTTACATCGCGGGCGACGAGAACTTCGTCGGCGGCTCTGATCCCACTGCGCGAAACTTGATATCGGGCAACATAGCCGACGGCGTCGTCATCGACGGAGTCGACTCGAACTGGATCCAGGGTAACCTGATTGGCGTGGACGCGGCCGGCACGTCGGCCGTCCCCAATCAGGGAAGCGGCGTCCACATTGACGGAACGGTCCACGACGTGGCGGCATACAACGTCGTCGATAACAATGTTATTTCGGCCAACGAGGGCCCCGGCATCCATGTGGGGAACGGCACGTCCGGCAAGGGCAACAGCGTCCGGCGCAACCTGATCGGCACCGACATCACCGGGTCCGCGCCGCTGGGGAACGGTAATGGCGGCGTATTTGTGGGTGTCCTTGTGGCGGCACTCGGCTTCGAGCTCACAATCGGCGGCGCGCCCGAATTCGGCAACGTGATCGCGTACAACGCCAACATCCCCCGGATGTCGGGCAGCGGCGTGCACCTGGATTTTCCTGCCAGCGCAGGGCCAGCCGTCGTGAGCCACAACACCATCCACTCCAATTATAACGGCGTGGTGGTCGGGAGCGGTGACGTGATCATCTCCCAGAATAGCATTCATTCCAACGTCGAGTTGGGCATCGACCTCGGCGACGACGGCGTGACGGCGAACGACCCGGACGACCCCGACACCGGTCCCAATGGCCTGCAGAACTATCCAACCCTTTTATCCGTCTCGCCGGGCAGCGTCGAGATCGAGGGGGAACTCAACAGCCTGCCCCCCGATGATTATGTGGTGGAGTTCTTTTCTAGCGCGGACTGCGATCCGTCGGGCCATGGCGAGGGCGAGACATACATTGGCGAGACTGTTGTCAGAATCGGAACCGGTGGAACCAGCGATTTCAATGTGACGCTCCCGGTGAACGTGCCTGGTGGTCACTTCATCACCGCCACCGCCCGGCCCGGCGCCAACGACGGCGGCACGTCGGAGTTTTGCGAGTGTCTCGAATTCATCAACACCAAGGTGGGCGATAATGTGTCGGTCACGCCGGTCGATGAGACCACGGGCGAAACGCCCGTTGATGTGACATTTGGCCAGGTAACCAGCGATGGAAATACAACGCTGGAGATCACCGATTCCGGTCCGCCCGTGCCGGGGACGTTTATCGTGGGAGACCCGCCTACGTATTATCACATCGAGACCACGGCTGAGCACATGGGAGGGATCGAAGTGTGTTTCTCTTACGACGAGCCCCAAATCCCCGGCGCCGAGGAGGACCTAACGATTTTGCATTACGACAACACACTGGTACCGCCCGACTGGGTGGATATCACGACGACCGTAAACACGCTTTTGAACGAGGTGTGCGGAGAGATGGCAACGCTCTCACCCTTCATCCTCGCCGTGCCCAATCCGGCGTCGGGCGTGGACCCCAGGCCGGAGGTGCCCTCGGCGTACGCGCTGTACCAGAACGTCCCCAATCCTTTCAATCCGACGACGGCGATTCATTACGACGTACCCGACGCGGGCATGCGGATTACCCTGAAGGTCTTCGACGTTAGCGGGCGACTCGTCAAGACACTGGTGGACGAAATACAGTCGGCTGGTAGCAAATCGATATCGTGGGATGGCACCGACCGGCATGGTCACCGTGTGGCCACGGGAGTCTACTTCTACCGCATGGTCGCCGGCGAATTCGTGCAGACCCGGAAAATGGTGCTCATAAAATAAGGATACATGTGCTGACCAGATAAAATTGGCTGTTGACCAGACGGAACGGCTGTACGCCTGACCGGGCGACAAGTTCGATCACGCTCTAGCTCACTAGCTGAGAGGAGAATTTCACCATGAAAGCGCATAAACTACTTGGCTTCTGTTGGACTGCACTTCTGGTTGTTGGCGTATTTTCTACGACGGTGGCCGACCAGTATAGCTATACCGAAGACTTCACGACCACAACGTACAAAGACACGCTCAATACCACGGCCCTGTGGGACACGGTGGCCGGTGAGTTGAAGCTGGCGCCTTTCGAGCTCGCGCTCGCCGGCGGTTACGACACGCCGGGCACCGCCCGCGGCGTCGCCGTCTCCGGCGACTACGCTTTCGTAGCCGATCAAACATCCGGTCTCCAAGTGATCGATATCAGTGATCCTACGAACCCATCACTTACCGGGAGCTACGATACACCGGGTTCCGCATGCGGCGTCGCCATCTCGGGCGATTATGCCTACGTCGCCGACCACGGTTCCGGTCTTCATGTAATCGATATAAGTGATCCTGCGAATCCCTCGCTTGCCGGCAGTTATAATACATCGGGCAACGCGGATGGCGTATCCGTCTCGGGTGATTATGCTTACGTATCGGACGGATCGTTCGGTCTCCAGGTAATCGACATAAGTGACCCCACGAACCCATCTCTTGCCGGTAGCTACACTACGCCAGGCACCGCCATAGGCGTTACCGTCAGCGGTAACTATGCGTACGTCGCGGACCACGTCTCCGGCCTAACGGTGATCGATGTCAGTGACCCGCCCAATCCTTCGTTCGCGGGATCCTATAACACGCCCGGCAACTCGTGGGCCGTCGCAATTTCGGGCGACTATGCCTATGTGGCCGATGAGGGATCCGGCCTCCAGGTGATCGATATCAGTGATCCTACAAGCCCGTCGCTAGCGGGGACTTATGATACTCCCGGTACCGCCTACGGAGTTTCGGTCACCGGCGATTATGCTTACGTGTCCGATTTCGGCTCCGGTCTCCACGCAATCGATATAAGTGATCCCGCCAATCCCGCGCTGTTGGAAAGTTACGTTACGCCGGGCACCGCCATGAGTTCTGCCATTGCCGGAGAATACGCGTACGTCGCCGACATGGGTCCTGGCCTCCAGGTGATCGATATCTGTGATTTCAAATTCCCAGCGCTTGTTGGCAGCTATGATACCCCAGGTTATCCAGCAGGCGTTGCCATCTCCGGCGACTACGCATACGTGGCGGACCAGAATTCGGGCCTTCAGGTGATCGATATAAGTAATCCCACCAGTCCCATGCTCGCAGGGAGCTACGATACACCCGGCAGCGCAGATGACGTTGCCGTCTCCGGCGATTATGCCTACGTGGCTGATTGGACCTCCGGTCTACAAGTAATTGATATCAGTAACCCTGCCAATCCCACACTCGCTGGCACCTATGCTACCACGATAAACCGTACCAAACGTGTCATCATCTCCGGGGATTACGCTTACGTGGCGGACCGCGACTCCGGATTCGTCGTTATCGATATCAGCGACCCCACCAGCCCCACACGTGCAGGAAGGTATGACATACCAGGCTCCTCCTATGGTGTTACCATCTCCGGTGACTACGCTTACGTAGCGGATCATCTCTCTTGGAATCTCCAAATACTCGATATCAGCGACCCCACCAGCCCTATGTTTGCGGGAGTCTACGATACTCCCAGCACACCCAATCGTATGGCCGTCTCCGGCGACTATTTATTCGTGGCAGTTGCGAATTCAGGTCTTTTGGTGGTTGATATCAGTAACCCAACGAGCCCAACTCTTACAGGCAGTTATGATACGCCAAGCAATGCCTACAACGTAGCAATCTCCGGCGATTATGCCTACGTGGCTGACGAGACTGGGGGGCTCCAGGTGATCGATATCAGCGATCCCACGAATCCAACCTATGCAGGAAGCTATGACGTTCCAGGCTTCATCGTCCGTTACGCTGCGGTCTCCGGCGATTACGCCTTCGTGACGGATGTGAATTACGGTCTCAAGGTTGTCTGGATATTTCAACGTTTTCTCATCGAGGAGAATAATAAAGGGCAATCAGTCCAAATCAACTCATCGGTTCACGACATAGGGTTCGTGAAACTATCGTCGGCGCAAACCGATAGTATACGGTGGGAAGTTAGTGCCAACGGTGGTACCAATTGGCAAGAAGTGCCCCTCAACAACTCCTGGAATATCATAACAAACCCCGGAATTGATCTCCGTTGGCGTTCAACGCATGAATATACCGTTCCGTTCGTCAACCCGACCTGTTCCAACCTGGCCATCGAATGGCTCTCCTTTTTCCCGATCATCGAAACGATTACCGACATACCGAACGATCAGGGTGGCCAAGTAAGTATTTCGTGGACGCGGAGCGGCTACGATCACGTGGGGAGTTCGACGCCGGTGACGGAATACGCGATTTACAGAAAGATAGACCACGACCTCTCCGCGTCGCCGGACGCAAAGCTACATGGGAAAAGTTTCGAAGACAAACCAACAATAGTAACTGGGCCGCGTTTCCCACACGCCTATCCCCCGGGCGACTGGCACTTCTTAATGACGGTACCGGCCGACTGCGAGGACACATACGCCACTGTGGTTTCGACTCTGGCCGATTCGACTATTACCGAAGGCATGTACTATACAACCTTCTTCGTGAGCGCATTGACGGCAACACCGGGTGTGTATTTCGATTCCCCTCCCGACAGTGGATACTCTTTGGATAACCTCGCCCCCGGTGTGCCGATGGGTCTCACCGTCGTCTACAACATGGGGAGTGGCAACGAACTCACGTGGGAAGAGTGCCCTGACGAGGACTTCAAGCACTTCCATATCTACCGCGGTGAGACCGAAGACTTCGAGCCTTCACCGGAGACTCTCGTTCAAATGACAATCGAGACCGGCTGGCTCGATACAATCGAAGAAGGTTGGAGATACCATTATAAAATAACAGCGGTCGATGATGCTGGAAACGAGAGCGATGCTTCATCAGCGGGAACGGTTGCTGGCAATAACACGCCCACCCTTCCAACGGCATTCGCGCTTTACCAGAACGCCCCGAATCCGTTCAATCCGACATCGACCATACGGTTCGACCTACCCGTCCGATCCCGTGTGAAACTCGTCGTATACAACGTCAGCGGGCAGCTGGTTCGCGTGCTCCTCGACAGGGACATCGATGCAGGCTGCAGAGAGGTCAGGTGGGATGGTGCGGATTCGATGGGTCGTGGTGTCGCATCGGGTGTCTATTTCTATCGCTTGGATACACCAACTTTCAGCGAATCGAGAAAAATGATTTTACTCAGGTAGTTCGTATATCACAGCGTTTTTAGCTTCTCTTGCCGAGGAGGAATCATGAGAAAGAAATTATTGTCCGCCGGTTTGTTTGCACTATCTTCATTTCTTATAGTTATCTCTTTTGCGGGAACAGACGCTTTTCACTACGGGGAGGACTTTTCCTCCAAGCTGTACTGCGACGCGATCAACACAACCGCCTTATGGGATACGGTGTCCGGTGAATTGAAGCTGCCGCCTTTCGAGCTCACACTCGCCGGCAGCTATGATACACCTGGCTACGCACGCGGCGTTGCCATCTCCGGTGATTATGCCTATGTGGCGGATGTTTCTCTGGGCCTCCGCGTGATCGATATCGCTGATCCTACGAATCCCTCGCATGCAGGGAGCTATGATACGCCGGGCTACGCCTGGAGCGTTGCCATCGCCGGCGATTATGCCTACGTGGCGGATGAGGCTTCCGGTCTCCAGGTGATCGATATCAGTGACCCAACGGTCCCCTCACTTGCAGGAAGCTATGATACTCCAGCCGCCGCCTACGGCATTGCTATCGCCGGTGATTATGCCTATGTGGCGGATTGGACCTCCGGTCTCCAGGTGATCGATATCAGCGATCCTACGAACCCCGCACTTGCGGGGAGCTACAATACACCGGGCAATGCCGTTGGTGTTGCCCTCGCCGGCGACCATGCCTACGTTGCGGATTATGCTTCAGGTCTTCAGGTGATCGATATCAGCGATCCTACGAATCCCTCGCTGGCAGGGAGCTATGACACACCAGGCAACGCCTGGTTCGTTGTTGCCTCCGGCGATTATGCCTATGTGGCGGATGCGACTCCTGGTCTCCAGGTGATCGATATCAGCGATCCCACGAGCCCCTTACTCGCAGGGAACTACGATACTCCAGGTAGCGCCTATGGTGTCGCCATCTCCGGCGATTATGCCTATGTGGCGGATGAAACCTCCGGTCTCCAGGTGATCGATATCAGCGATCCCACGAGCCCGGCACTCACAACGGGTTATGATACACCAGACAAAGCCTATGACGTTGCCGTTTCCGGTGAGCATGCCTATGTTGCAGACTACGCTTCCGGTCTTCAGGTGATCGATATCAATGATCCAGTGAGCCCTTTGCTTGGAGGGAGCTATGATACACCCGGCGACGCCTTTAGCGTTGCCATCTCCGGCGATTATGCCTACGTGGCGGACTACGCTTCAGGGCTCCAGGTGATCGATATCAGTGATCCCACGAGCCCCATGCTTGCTGGAAGTAATGAAACATTCGATGCCCGGGACATTGCCGTCTCCGGCGATTATGCCTACGTGGCAGATCCATCTACCGGTGGTCTCCAGGTGATTGATATCAGTGATCCCACGAGCCCCTCACTTGCAGGGATTCATCCGGCAAGCATGGCCCGCGGCGTTGCCGTCTCCGGTGATTATGCCTATTTGGCGATTGATGCAGGCGGTGTCCGCGTTGTCGATATTAGTGATCCCACGAGCCCCTCACTCGCGGGGTACTATAATACACCAGGCTACGCCTTTGGCGTTGCCGTCTCTGGTGATTATGCCTATGTAGCGGACCATACCTTCGGTCTTCAGGTGATCGATATCAGCGATCCCACGAGCCCCTCACTCGCGGGGAACTATAATACACCAGAAATCGCCCTTCACGTTGCCATCTCCGGCGATCATGCCTACGTGGCGGATTATACTTCAGGTCTTCAGGTGATCGATATCAGTGATCCGACGAATCCCACGCTTGCAGGGAGCTATGACACACAACACATCGCCTCTGAGGTTACCGTCTCTGGCGATTTTGCCTTTGTGGCGGACCAGGATTCTGGGCTTCAGGTGATCGATATCAGTGATCCGACGAATCCCACACTTGCAGGGAGTTATGACACACCATGGCAGGCCCTTGGCGTTGCCGTCTCTGGCGATTTTGCCTTTGTGGCGGACCAGGGTTCTGGGCTTCAGGTGATACAGGTCTATCAGCGTTTGGTGAATCTCTCAAAGAACACGGGGCAATCCGTTCAGATCAACTCATCGAGTGATGATGTCCTGGCGGTGAAACTCTCATCCGCCCAGGCTGATAGCATAAAGTGGGAAGTGAGTGCCAATGGCGGCACCGACTGGCAGCAGGTGCCTTCCAACGCCTCCTGGAATACAATAACTGTTTCTGGAAACGACCTCCGCTGGCGCTCCACGCACGTATACTCCCAACCACTTGTTAATCCGACCTGCTCCAACCTCGTCATAGACTGGATCTCCACGTTCGCCCTCATTGATGCGATCACGGATATACCGAACGATCAGGGGCGCCAGGTCAGCATTTCGTGGACACGGAGCGGCTATGATTACGTGGGGAGTCCGACGCCGATAACGGAGTATGCAATTTACAGAAAGATTGACTACAACCTCTCAATGCTTCCGGAATCAAAAGGATCCCGAATGGATGGTGCCGATACGCCGACACAAGGCGATAAACCGCATGCCCTGTTCGCGTACCCTCCGGGAGACTGGCACTTTCTCACGACGGTGCCGGCACGCTGCGAGGATACATATGCGACAGTCGTACCGACGCTCGCGGATTCAACGATCGCCGAAGGGATGTACCAAACGACCTTCTTCGTCCGTGCGAGGACGGCGACACCCGGCGTCTACTTCGACTCCCAACCCGACAGCGGCTATTCGGTTGACAACCTCGCCCCTGCAGTACCGCAGGGATTTAGCGCCGCCTACAACAGTGGCGGCGGTACCGACCTCGCCTGGGAGGAATGCCCCGATGCCGACTTCCAGTACTTCTGCGTCTACCGGGGCGAGAGCGAGGACTTCACGCCGGATCCCGGCAATCTCGTGCAGATGACCGCGGGGACGGAGTGGCGCGACGAGGTGGCCGAGGGTTACAAGTATCATTACAAGATCACGGCAGTCGATTTCTCAGGTAACGAGAGCGATCCAACCTCTCCAGGGATAAAGACCGGCATTACCGGGCGGGAGATACCCAAGCGGTTTGTGCTCTATCAGAACGTTCCCAATCCCTTCAATCCGTCAACGGTGATTCCTTATGAAATACCCGAGGTTGGCGGGAAGGTAACGATTCGGATCTACGATGTAACCGGGCGACTAATAAGAACACTGGTGGATCGCGTCGAGCACTCCGGACGGAAGTCGGTGGAATGGGATGGTCGGGATGCGCAGGGCGTTCGCGTGGCGTCCGGTGTGTACTTCTATAGACTAGAGGCGCCGGGATACGTGAAGACACTCAAGATGGTGTTGGCGAAGTGATATGGATCCGGCTGGAGTCAACCTCTTTTGTTAGATCGCGAGGGTGCTCTGATGGCCACCTTGGAGATACACATGTGAAGGATTATCGGAAATTCGCGGACCCTGGAGATGCGGACCACAAAGATCCGCCGGTTCACCCGGCAGGTCGATTTTTCTCGGATAGTGGAGTTCCTCGCGGAGAATTCTGACTGTTGAAACGGAAATCTCGATGAAGAATTGAGGTTTCAATTTTCAATTCGCCAGGTATCAAGCCGTGCATGTTTAATTTGCATGAGAAATATCATCGAACCAGGATTATCTTTCGGACGACATGACGGTTTCCAACCGTGTATCGCGTAAAATACACGCCCTTTGTCACTGGTATTCCCAACTCATTTTTCCCATCCCACTGTTCCGAATAGGTACCGGTTTGGTGAGATCGATGGTCGACAAGCCGCCGTATGAGCTTTCCCTGAACATCATAGATGCCCAAACTGACAGGTGAAATCTCTGGAACCTCGAAAACGAACGTGATCGTGTGCTGAAAGGGATTTGGAATACTGGATAACGATATGGAAGAAACAACCGGTATCTCAATAGAACCCAGGTCGATCGTCGTTTCACCCTCGGCATTATATATCAATACCCGATACTCGTACTGGCCGCCTGGGTCAATGTCTGAGTCTATGGCAGTATACGAGCATTTTTCCTGCATAATTTCTACATGATGACATCCTTTGAATGCATACTCATCTCCAGACCGACGCCACAAAGAAAGAGCTTCCCTATCCACCATCTCGTGAAGTGTCCAAGTAATAAGAACACCATTATCTTTATAATGAAGAGATGATGATTGAAGCATGGTTGGTACTATCGATACCTTTAGATTTACGTTTTTGACGTCTCCGTTGAAGGTCCACACCGCTTCATTCGGCCCCTCATCGCTTGCAATTTTTCCATCTATGGTGAAGGAAAGTCTGTCACCTGGCTCCGCCCCCTCATCGAAGTCCGCCGTCAGGGGATCATCTCTATAGACGGGCATTAATCCGTAACTGCCCGGCGTCGCTACGATGAATTTTCCACACACCACTCCCTGTGGATCCCGAGCTTTGATGACCGCTCCGATCTCAACAGGATTTCCAAACACATCCGTGTCGTCACTCCACAAACTGATCCACTCGCTTGTCGGAATCACACGTTCGACTGAAAGAATGACTTTTTGGATGTCGCCATTGAACGTCCATATCGGGACATTAGATCCGGATATTTGGGCCTGGTTGCCATCAATCGTAAAAGAAAGAGTATCCCCCGGCTCGGCTCCTTCATCGATGAAGGTCGTCAATGGATCATCCCTGTAGACAGGCATCAATCCATATTGCCCCGCAACAATCACCGTGAATTCACCACACAGGACCTGCTGCTCATCATAGGCCCGAATGACCGATCCAACCGGTAGCGGCTGGTTGTTGAATGTAATCGAATCGCTCCACAAACTGATCCATTCGGGCGTCGGTATGACCTGTGCCTGAACGATGGCAGGCAAAAAGACCAACCATGAAATTACAATGCACCATATGGACGAGCGACTTCTCATTTCAATAAAATCATTTTTTTCGTTTGAATGAATCCCGCCGCTTCGAGTTTATAGAAATAGATGCCGCTGGCAACCGACTCTCCGGCGGAGTTACACCCGTCCCATTCTACCGTGTAACGCCCGGGCGGTTGCGTTTGGCTTACAATGTTTCGCACCCGTTCTCCAAGAACATTGTAAATCGTCAATTGAACGTGACCGTTTATTGCAATGTCATACCGGATCGCCGTGGATGGATTGAAGGGATTGGGATAGTTCTGGTATAGGGCGCTCCGCTCAGGCATTAAATCCTGTGGAGCCTCATAGTACACGTTACTACCGTTGAGGCTCACAACGTCCCCCATAACCGTCCACTGGATCCCGCGTAGCGAACCCTTCTCACCTAACAAAATAGTGATCTCATCGCCAATTTTCGCTCCCTCGTCGCCCTTGGTTTCGGGGTCGTCCCGATAGATGGGCATCAATCCTACTTGCCCTTCATGAGTCACTTCGAACTCACCGCACACGACACCGTCGGGGTCCAGCGCGGTAATATATGTACCCACTGCGATTTCTTCTCCCTCGACACGAATATCATCCCCCCATACGCTGATCCACTCCCGTGATGGAGTAAGCCGGGATGAGGTTCGACGTTCTTTCGCGGAAGGCTCTGCCGCTAGCGCCATCTTGCTCTGCCCGGCGGGGGCGTCTGGATACATGAGCGTATCCGCTTCACTGAGCTTCACCCAGTAGCCAAAACCTGTTTTCATTATTTGCAGCGTATTGAACTCCGGTGGTACACTCGGATCGTACACCAGACCACCCCTATCAAATCCAAGTGCCACGATCAGATGATCGAGGATGCTGCCCAGTGCATGCGCGGTCGAGTCTTCGAATTCGGGAAGGTAACTGACGAGATTGTACCCCTTCGATAAATAGAGAGAAGGTTGATGAACGAGCTGGAATCCATCGATAGACCAGGTCACGGACTCATGTGTCCGCATCCAGTAACCGTGGAAGTGATTCATGGTGAGGAGGGTGTTGAACTGCATAGGAATCGAAGGATCGTAAACGAGCCCTCCACCATCGAATCCTTGAATGGAAGCAATCTGGCTTTGGATTGGCGATATCAATACCGCAGTTGAATCGGACTCCGCTTCAATATTCCAGCTCCTAAGGTTGAGCCCCTCATCCAGCACGAGATCGATTGTCCTGGGTATCGACGGATCGACAGTCAATAGAACGGGCACGGAAACCGTCGGCTGCAAAGGATCGTTACTGTCGACTTCCAGGTTTATTTGATAGATGCCGCTCAGCAATCGAGAGGCATCAATTTTTAATTCGACCGTTACTTGCATTCCGGGCGCCAGTTGTCCCGAAACTGGTTCGAGGGACAACCAGTTGAGGCCTGTCAGCCAGTCGAAGACTTGGTTTGCGAACGTGCGCGTGTCCCCGGCACCTATCCCGATATCCGAGAACACTTGATCGCTTGCCGCCACGATCCGTCCCTTTCCGACGGTACTTTGCGCAATGATCCGCAGGGAATATAAATTACGTACAAGAACTCCTGCAGGCAGTTCGACTAGACCGAGGAACGCCTTCGGATTCAATAGGTATATGAATTCCACTCCATAAGTCGTTTCATGAGGCGATATAAGGGAAGTCAGACCTGCGACGATACCGGACATCGAAGCGAAAGCGAGACCGGAACCTGCTTCCTGCAATAGAACGTTATAGGTTTGAACACTTGTCGGATTATCCGCTTCGATCAACAGTCCTCCGCCACTGTGTAACCATTGGATGATTGCGTTTATTTCCAGAGGTGTCAAAGGAGCTTCCCTATCCCCGAGCCACAGGATGTCATATGGGTTTAACAATTCCAACGTAAGGGGATTCATATTCTGCGTGACTGATCCCCCTCTGCCTTCGACATCTGCAATTATCGTTGAATAGAGTCCAATCCCATAAGCTCCATGGTCTCCATCCCATAGTATCTCCATCAATCCTTCCGCACCCTTCGATGTGCTGGCGTCGGGGGCGGCTGTCATTTGATGAACGTCATCGGGATGAACAAAAGTGAGGTCTGCGCTCCACTCGAGGTCACTTGCCCCGTTGTTCTCGATCCGAAAACTCGCGGATGTCTTTGCTCCCTCACGGACGGCAACTTCGATCGAATCTGGAGAAACGACCACCTTCGGACCTTCGATCACTTCGGCTGTTATTGGAATACTCACGATACCCTGAGCTGTGTCGTTGCTCGTTATCGTCATAGTGGCCGAGACTATTCCGGTTTGTTGAGGCACGTAGGTAACTTCTATTGTTTCATCGCTTTTTGGTGGAATCTTGAATGATTCAGGAACCACGTAGAAGCCGGAAGTATCCACATGAGCGCTGCTCACGACCAGCGTATCGGTGCCGATGTTCGTTATTACCACAGGGCGAGTTTTGGTTTGACTAACAAACATGGTTCCAAATTCGATAAGAGTGTCTGTTATGGAAATCGAAGGGGTCCCAAATACCTCGAGCTTAGCCGGTACGACGATCAAAGGCATGAGGGGAACGTTGGTACTGATCCTCAGATTCGCTTCATAATCGCCGTCAAACAAGCTTCTCGAATCGATCGTTACACCAATAGTATCGGCCGAACCAGGTTGGATGATGCCCGTATGTATCTTGCGCCCCTCCAGAAAAAGCCAAGAAACGGTTTCATGAACAACAAGCGCTGAATAATCAAGATCGCGGCTCCCTGGGATTGCAGTGTTCCGAATGATGATCTGGTCAGTGATTATCTCACCCGCATTCAGCGAATGGGACAATGTATCCGGAGCAACTTCCGCAATCGGTGGGAGAACTGCTGTGGCTGTGAACGGAATAATGATCGAACCGTCCAAGCGGTCGTTGCTGGTGATGGTTATGTCGCCGCTTATGAACCCTGAATCTTGTGGGTTGATCATCACTTTGACGTCTTGAATTCCACGGGGTAACAACATGAAAGAATCCGGTGAAGCCGATATGTTAGGACCCATAATACTGGTTACTGAAAGAGCACTGTCGAATCCAGCATTATGAATTGGAAACGTAACCGCCTTCGGTGAGGTGACAGTAACCTCGCCAAAATCAATGAGCGAGTCACGAACGGATATGTCTGGAACGGGAGTCACAAATAAGCGGACAGGCACTTCGACTGCCGGTTCATCTGGGTCATTACTTGCCACAATCAGCGTGAGATCATGATCTCCTTTCCTTTCCAATCTTGCATCAACGTTGACGGTGACATCCACGGTTCCACCGGATGGGACCGTGGCAGTAGAAGGATCGGTCTTCAGCCATAAATTGGGATCTTTATCGGAAAAAACAATCTCGTCCCACCAGGCCTGTTGTCCGCCATGGTAGCAGTAGAGTTCCACCCAGTTGATTCCGCTTCCTTTGGCGCCGCTCAAGAAAGGGACGTTTCGCATTTTAAATACCCTGTCCAGGTAATAATCGAATGTTTGCGCTTCGTAGTCGATGTTTTTGAACTCGAACCAATACCAACGGTTTGCCTGATATTGAACCGACCATTCTCCATGCGGAGGGTTGACGGCAATGAAACCGTTACTGGAGAATAAAGACCACATAAAAACGCGTCCTGTATGCTCCAGAAGCACAAAGTATCCGTCAGCACGACTCGTATTACCGGGACGTGCGTGAAAACTAATATAACTCGGCTTGACCTTGGGAAGTGTTTGCCTGACTCCGTTGGCATGTCCAAAAACAGTTTCGTACTCATGGTAACTATACTTCGTGAAAACGGCCGCCGTCGCGTCGGTAACCTCATTGATCCCGTCCCCCATGTCATCCCAACCATCAAAATCACCGTCTTCAAAATCATCAGAGAATATTTCCTCCATGCCAGGGGCCGAATCAAGAATCTTTGTATCACCTGATCCTTCAGCAGAAATCGCTTGATAGGTAATCTCTCCCCATTCTGACGAGGGTGTATTATTGGCGAATGAGACAGGGGGTGTTTGATTCATGTTATCAGGCAGATCGACGGCTATTCGAAACGTCAAATCACTGAAACCCGCATTCTCGATCGTCAGGATTCGCGTTATCACTTGATCCGAGAAGACATCCATATAGAAGGAATCTCGAGCGATATGGATGGCGGGCGGATCGAATCCTGACGCGTGCAGAGGGATCTCAACGGCCGCTTCGTCGGGATCGTTGCTAAGTAAAATGAGTGAACCGGTGATGGAACCCAAGGTGCTCGGATCGCACTGAATGATTACTTCTTGACTCTCTTTCGGAGGAAGCTCGAAAGAAAAAGTGTTGGCCGAGAAATCTTCGTTTGTAGAAGTAATACTGTTAATGATGAGCTCATCGGCTCCATCGTTATATACAACAAGATTATGAAAATAAGAATACCCCCTATACACGATTCCAAACTCAACGTCATACTGGGACAGTTCGATATCCCCAGCGGCCGCAACACCGATTGTGCTGTGTATAGTGGTTATCGGCTCTGCGGGATCGTTACTTCTTATCTCGATTTCTGAATCGTAAATCCCGCCAGCGAGACCGGCTGCATCGAGTGTGATGACCACATTTTCCTTGCCCCCTGGGCTCACTGTTCCTCTGCGGGCTGCTGCGAGAAGCCAGTAGCTTTTCGCCAGCCAATCGAACGCCTGATTGGCGAACAACCTGTTGCCCTCGAAACTCATTCGGGAATCTTCGAAAACTTCATCCGTCATTGCGATAATTCTGCCGCTTCCCACATTGGTGCACACTACCGCCGGTTCACCCAGGTTATCACCGATCAAAATCTGTACCGAGGAGGATACCGTAGCGAGGCGAGCATTATTTAGATCGAGAAGAATGCTATCCACTTCGAGCGTAGTTTCATGCGATGAGACATCCGCGGTGACGCCCGATGCCCCTGCTTCCGCAACGTATTCGATCTCAGCCCCCAACCGGGCGAGGATACGATTGAATATCTCGACAGTCGGCTCGTCATCTCCTTCCAGAAGCAGGCCTCCGCCTTTCCATATCCATTCGTACAAGGTGGAGAGTTCGTCTCCGGACCAGGTGACAAAGATTTTAGAATCGGTCAGCCACAAAATATCCACGCTGCTTAGATTATCTAAACTGATCGAACCGCTGTTGATCACAACATCCGCTCCCCTTTGAACGAGATCGGCAATGATCGTATCCCATGAATCCTGCATCTGACCGTGCGATTCATCGAAAAGAATCGTCCTGCCCGTAAGAATGCCTGGAGAGCGAAAAATTGGTCGCTCCTCGGAGATCGGTCCAATTTGATGTTCAATGATATGAGGATCTTTCCCTCCTCCTGTACCTTCTGTTCCTCCGGTAGCCACGAGGCCTGGTATGAAAGAGAGATCCTTGATACCGAGCTGCCATTCGAGCTCGCCGGTTCCATTGTTCTCGATCGAAATGAGTTTCTCAGAAGATCCACCCGTTACGAGCGTTTTGACGATGGAAGTAGGTATAACATCCATCTGGGGTGGAGGATCCGGTGCCAGCGTTACACCCGATACGACATTGGAAATGGGAGAAAAGTGTCCGGTCTCATCAAAAACTCGGAGTGCAAAATAGTATGTCGTGTTGGATTCCAGCCCTTCAACGCCGAACGTCTCGATCGAGCCGGCTGGCTGCGGCGGGGGAGGGTCAAACACCTGATGGGCGGTATCGAAGCTGCCCGGATCAATCGGCGTCGTGGCATAACGGAGATCGTATTTTTTTGCCGTGCCTTCGATCCCGTCGTCACCACTTGCCGTCCATGCTAAGGTCACCGATTTCAGGTTGACCGCTGACACCAACAGGTCACCTACAGCAGCCGGAGCGATACTGTCCAGTTTGGCCAGAGCCTTGTAAATATTGAGCCGCCCGCCGGTCACTGTCTTGCCTTGAAGAGTCGGCAGCGGATCAACGGACGAGAGAAGGATTTCCCGAACGCCGAGATAACTCAATGTTGGAGCTGCAGACCAAAGCAGACTGATTGCACCGCATACATGAGGCGCTGCCATGGACGTGCCGGAATAGATGACATAAGCATTCCCAAGATAACAGCTGAGGACGGATGATCCGGGAGCACCGAGATCGACGCTCTTTGAGCTGAAACTCGAATAAGACGCAAGAATGTCGTCCCTCGTTGTGCTCGCGACAGCGATAAGGTTGTCGTGTTCATAAATAGCAGGAACTCGTGGATCCAAATCTAGATTTTTCCCAGTGTTTCCAGCCGAAGTGACGATGAAACAACCTGCCTGGCGCGCAAACTCCACGGCGTTCTCGAGAGCTTCGGACTTGGCTTCAGCCGACCAACTGTGATTCTGTACCTTCGCCCCCATGAGAGTCCCGTACTCGATCGCCTGAACCACGTCTGCAAGAAAACCGTAGGTTTCTTCCGCGGGAAATACTTTCAGTGCGAGAATACGGGCCGACCAGCTAACACCCACGACACCCTTACCATTGTTGCCAACAGCAGCGATGGTTCCGGACACATGTGTGCCGTGTCCTCGGTCATCCATCGGATCGTTATCGTTATCTGCGAAGTCCCATCCATATATGTCATCCACGTATCCGTTACCGTCGTCGTCTATTCCATTACCCGGTATTTCACCGGGATTCACAAACATAACTGCAGCGAGGTCTTCGTGATCGTAGTCGACACCTGTATCCACCACGCCTACTAGAATCTCTTTGCCTGTCTCGATATCCCATGCGTTCGTCGCGTCGACATCAGCATCCAGCCGACCGTCATTTTCGCCGGAGTTGTATAAACCCCAAAGCTCACGAAATCTCGGGTCGTTGGGAAAAGTGGAATCGAGCCAGATGAGCCAGTTTGGTTCGATATATTCGATTCGGGGATCATTCTTGTAATGCTCGATGGCTTCTGCAACTGTCAATCCTCTGATATTCCAGAGCTCCGCTTGTATGCCTTTCATACGAAATTCGATGCGGGCATCGAGCTTCCGCGCAATCGCCTCGATTCCTCCGGGGAGAGTCGACTCCTTGAATTTGATGATGACCTGATCTTCGGCGTACTTTCTTTCAGGTGCATCGGACAGATTAAAAGCGTGGGTGGGGATGAGAAAGACTAGAAAAGACATCAAGAGGCTCGGGATGACGTATTTGCGCATTATTGCCTCCCTTGTGGCAAGACCTCCATTTTGCCCTCCACTGAGATCAAACTAATATCTGGGTTCACATTTTTCAAATGACAACAAGACGAGCTGTCTTCTGTAGTGTTATCAAAAAACGTTACACTTCCTGTACACTTGCATAACACGTCCGATACTCCAATGTGCTGCCCATCCCCCCCCGACAAAGGCTGTTTTCCCAAATCGGTTCCCGGCCTCCAGCAATGGCACCATCTACCCAACCAGATCCGGTCACCCGTCGAGCTAAGGGAATAGAGGCTACCGCGCAATCACCAACTTCCGCACGTCGCTGAAGTTGCCCGCCACCAGTTTATAAAAATAGATCCCCGAAGAGACCGGTTGCCCGAAAGCATCCCGACCATCCCACAAGATCCTGTACGATTGCGCATCCAGTTCGCGGTCCACCAGCGTGCGGATGAGCTGTCCGCTGACATCATAGATACGGAGTGCCGCTTTTACGGGCGCGCGAATGTCGAACGGAATCGTTGTGGCGGCTCTAAAGGGATTTGGATAGTTCTGTCTGAGGGCGAACTCGCGTGGGAACGTGGGTATTTCTTGAACGCCAACCAGCTCGTTGCTCACTGTGAATCCATCTTCGACCACCACCCGTCCTCCTCCTGGATTTGTCACCACGACGTCGTACAGTCCGAACGCCTGGCTGGTGATGTGGATCTCGGCGCGAAGGTAGTCTTTTCCAACCCACTCGACGCTGGATGCGACGATCGCACTGGTTCCATGTTCGAGCTTCACGGCGGCTCCCTCAACGAAACCGGCGCCGTATAGGTGGATTGTCACGGTCGTATCGGCGCCGCTGGAGTCGGGAGTGTGGTTCGTGTGCGCGGGCAGGAACCAGCTACCGCGCATATCGGCTGTGATCGGGTCGCCGTCACCGCTGGTCAGCGCCACGAGCACATTCGTGGCGTACCCGCTGTGGCTCAGGCTGTTTGGTGACGTACCGTTATCGAACTGCGTGTTGTTTGAAGTCCCCGGGTATGGATCTCCATCATCTCCTTTATTGGTATTATCGTTGAGGTCCATCATGTCATCTGCCTGCATGAGCGCGACGCCCTGAGGGGATTGGTTGCTCGGTCCACCGGTGTTTCCCATCCACGATGTCGCAATGTCCTGATCGACATGCCAGATGAGAAGTCCGGTGCCCGGGATCGGGATCTCGCTCCCCAGCCTCTGTCGGTTTTCCACGAGGAAATACTCGGACGGCTGTGTCATGTCGGCGCACCAGCCGTCCTCACGCACTTCGAAATCAGTGAAGTAGCTTTCCCCACCGCCGCTCACGCTCACACCGTCGATCACGATCGCACCGCACGTTGAGGGATCCTCGCCGTCTTCGTCGGAATACCCTACGTCGGATTCAAACACGAAACTCAGTTCGTATACGCTGGCGCCTCCCCCACTGAGATACGGCGTGAGATCCACGGTCTCGTGACCGGACCCGGCCCCGTTGTACGTTGCGAACGTGCTGACCGTGCCACCCACTTCGATCCGCCCGTACGCATAGTCGTACCCGGGCTCGGCATCGAACGCGTAGTCGTACTCGAGAGTGACCGGACCGGTGCTATCGTAATAGAATTCGCGCGATACACGTTCGACCCAGCCGTTTCCGTAACCCTCGAGCCCCGGCCAGCCCCGCGAGGCCGCCTCGGAGTCCACGAGACCGCAGCGCATCGAGTAGCTCCCATTGATCGCACAGCTCGACATGCGGCGCCAACGTTCCTCCATGACACTCGCCCGATAAACGGTGCGGTTGAACTCGACATTGGGGAGTACGCACGGCTCGATGTACGATCCAACCTCGATGATGTTGGCCCACCCCAACTCGGTTTTACTCCACGCGCACAGGTGCGCGGGGCTCGTACTCGTGTTGTTGTTGCCCGAGCCCATTAATCCCCAGTATCCGATGCCCGCGGAGCTGCCGTCGTAATCATAGAGGTCTGGCAGCCCCAGCGCGTGGCCCAGCTCGTGGGCGAAAGGCCCGATGGGCCGCGAGCCGCCTCCCATCACGATGGCCGCATGGATCGTGTAATCGTCCACCTTGATGAAACCGCCGCCTGCGGCGGGATCGCCGCTCGTCCAGGGTGATCCGGTCCAATGGGTAAGCGTTCCTTTGTGCGTCCAGATGTTGTCGGCGGCCGGACCGCCGTGCTCCGGATGGACGAACATGGCGATGTCGACGAATCCATCGTCGTCGCCCGAGTTGGGGATGTTGTCCGGTCCATCGTTGTCGTAGATCCCGAAGTCGATGGTTGCGTCGTAAAAGCTCACGGTCTCGATGATCAGTTCACCGACGCCGCTGCTGCTGCACATTCCGTAGCACCCGCTTCCTCCCTCGTAGTAGGTGTCGTTGTAGAGGAGCTGTTTCCACCCGTACACGGTTCCCGTGAGTGTGAGATCGCCGTAGGAAACCTCGCCGTAATACTCGCTCAGGGTCATCGGTGAATAGGGGCCGTCGAAGAGCTTCGTCTGCAATGTATCGAGGGGATATGGAGGAACGGTTACATTCGCATACAAGACGCAGAAGACAGGCACGGCGAGTGTCCCTCCCACACTCATCTCGGCTTTGAATTCGGGGGCGACAAGCTGCCGGTTGTAGAAGCCGCGGGACCTGATGAACGCCTCGCGGCTTTTTCTCGCACGCTCAGCTTTTTGGATCCACGCGCGCTTGAGCTGGAACGGCCTGTCCTTCTCCGTGACCGTTCCTGCAAACACACCCGTCGCCATGCCCAGCAAGAGCACGCATGCGCTCGCGGATGATCGTTTCATCGATGTGCAGTCCTCGAAAAAGAGCCGCTCCGTTGCCCCGGGGAGGCCGAGATTCGGTTACGTCAGAAGGCTTTCCCCGGATCAAATCGCAGGACCCCGTCCCACTCCCTCATTGGCAATATAGGGGAATCGGCCCGGCAATTCAAGGCGGCGGTGATCTTGTAATACACATTCCAGCCGTCGCAGCTCGGGTCGGTCCAGTTCGTGTCCGTTGTTGAATACACGAGTTCCGCGGGCGCAGGCACAAAGCTGGAGTCCATCGAATATTGCACACAAAACAACACCGCATGTACGAAATGTCATGACTTATTCTCCCGCGTCTGGTCATTGAGCCGCGTCGGTGCGAGAAAAGGATGGCTGCGTCAATCAGCCAGCGCGGCCCGGCCGTATGCACGCGTGCCTCGGGAAATAAGATGAATTGCTGGGAGTTCGGTAAGCGGAGATTCAAGGGATGGAATGTCCATAGGTAACGACCGCAACGCCCAACCCTTGGATGTGATTCCGTTAATTCGTCGATAATGATTTAATTGTAACACAAAAAAGGCTTATGGAAGCGGCGGATCGAAGGTTCTTCTACAACCAATTCAGCGCGGCAGCTGTTGACGAGCCTTTGCACAGGAGTATTAGAACCTGGATATTATCCCCTCTCTCATAAATATCCGACTGCTTTGAGCTGCTTTATGAGCCGCTCCCTTTTTGCCTTCTCCTCTTCATCGCCTTCAATCTCAGCCATAGCTGGGGGGAAAAGCATGTCCTCAAGAATCTCGGCAAGTATGTTTTCGAGTGTGTACGCTTCCTCTCTTTCCTTATCCAGGAGGTTAATAGTCTCTCCGGGATCCCTTTCAAGATTGTAAACCTCCGCCATCTCGCCATTGATGGTCACCAGTTTGTATGGACCTCGATAGATCGCGCGCAGATCACAGTCTTGATAGGCAAACTTCTTTTCCGACATCGTATTTTTGCGTCCGTTCTCCAGGATGCATAGTCCTTCTTTCTCTAGCCGTTTCGATGAATGGGCGGTCTCCGGAATGGGCAAGTTTAACTCGCTCAAGATCAGCGAGAAAAGATTGATTAGCCCAAATCGCTCGGGAACCCTTGTCCCGCCAAGTCTCCCTCCTGGGTATCGGATGATCAGAGGTACCTTCACCGATTCCTCGAAGATCCAACCTCCGTGGCCGGCCAGATGGTGCTCTCCGTACGAATGGCCGTGGTCTGAGGTGATCACGATTAGAGAGTTGTCGTAGACTCCGAGCTCTTTCAATTTTCCGAAAAGTCTTCCCAATTCACTATCTAAGAACAAGATCTCGCAGTCGTACAATGTAATCCAGTGCTTCTTTTCCGCATCGCTCAGGTCACGCCTACCTTCGGTTACGTCGCTTTCCATATCTCCCTGGCTCATGAGAAAGCTCCGAATCGCACCGTAACTTCCATCGAAAGCGTTTCGATATGGAAAGGGCGGATTCGTTCGGAGATGGGGATCAAAGTAGTTGATGAACAGAAAGAATGGGAGAGAAGAATTCCTTTCTAGCCAACGGAATACGAAATCATTGTTCTGATCAGCCCTCCTCTTCCCAACTGCCGAGAATAGATTTGGGACAAGCCTGTTTACGAGCTGCGAGAGGAACGGTGTGTATATTGGCAGCCGGTCTTCATAGTAGTCGAAGCCTTGAGAGAATCCGTAAACGCCGCTGCACTGCGGCCCGGCAATAACGCCGCCGGTTCGGTAGCCAATCAAATTGACGATCTCAGCTAACGTGATATGAGCATCTTGGAGCCTCGTCGCCCCCCATTTCTCCGAGAGCTCTGAGGGATAGCGTCCTGTGAAGATCGTTTGGTGGCTGGGTAGTGTCCACGATGAATGTGAGACAGCGCATTCATATACGACGGAGGTCGATGCAAACTCTGCGAGATTAGGTGTGGTTTGTCGTTCATAACCGTACAGCGAAACGTTCGCCGCCCGAACGGTGTCCAGCGTGATCAGGATCACATTGGGCAAGTTCCGCGGTGCATTTCGCTCATCTGGAGCTGCTTGGTCAAGAGCTGCTTTTTTGCTGGACATCTGGATATGCTGCACTCCGGATAGAATAATTATAGGTAGAATAACTCCAGCCGTCATCATGACCAGAAAAGACTTCTTCTCAAGCCGGCGGTCGAGAAAAGTGCCGAAGACTTTCAGGAAAATCCATCGGGACCCGAGTAGAGCGCCAACTGTAATCACAAGGATCGCGATCATAGCGAGAATACCGTAGAACTCGCCGAGTGCTACCTCACTAGGAAGCAGCGAGCCGAATGTGAAGGTCGTTAGGGCTCCGGCCACGAGAAGACCAAGAATGCCCGCAATCGTGTTTAAAAAGAGTTGGGAGCTGCTGGGACGATGTTGAAAAGCTCGGGCGGTTAAGTAGACGGTTACTCCTACGATCGCGCCAATGATTGCGCCAGCGAGGAGATAAAAACCGAAACTCTCCAATAGAAGCAACGACTCGTTAAAAACGCCGAAGTCAAGTGTTCGACGAAACATAAGCCATGCGGCTTCCAGAATAGCCCATAGACCAGCAATGAAGAATCCCGCGAACATTCCAAATCCTAATGCTTTCTTCATCGCAAATTTCCTTTCGAGAATCTTCAAGCAATAGCTCAGTCAATACCTGCCGCCTAGTCAACAAAGAGGCCAGGTAAAAAATCTGATCTCTATGATTCGACGCCCAAATGGGCGCGAAGAGATTTGAAATTACTGTGTTTGAAAGCAGGTACGAATCGATATAAAAGATTTGTTAACTGCATTCCAAGGTCTTTTATATTAATTTAGCACATTTTCGAGAGTCAGAGGAAGCCCCTTTATGGCCGTATAGCGCTAGCGACCAGTCGCGTCCTCCGATACCGTGAATAAGCACAATACCGCAATGACCGATGGGAAAGGAGCTTGGCAAGCCTTGCTTTGCGCCGTCATCTTGGTCAAGCGATCGGCCTGGCAGAATTCCCGGTTGTCCTGCTAGAAAAACTGGTGGAAGCGGTGGGCCTTCGATTCGCCGCGCGCGAGGCTAAGGATGGGCGAAGTGGTGCAGGCGGCTGGAATCGAATCCTCGTTGGACTTCCGAGGGTGACGCGACAGGTAGCGACTTTTGCAGACATACTTAGCACATTTCCTTTCATTCCACTGCTCTCACTTGCTAACAGTCAGTATTCCTCTCAAGCGAATGTCTTTCGATGAAGAGCCGATCATGATTCGAAAATCTCCCGGTTCGACAATCGGCTTGAGATCTTTGTCGAGCAAAGACAACTTCTCAGGCGTGATGGTAAAGCTTGCTTCTTTCACTTCCCCAGGCCTCAGATGAATGCGCTCAAATCCTTTGAGTTCGGTAACCGGGCGGGCTACGGATGCTACTTCATCGTGAATGTACAGTTGTATGACTTCATCGCCTTCCATCGTGCCCGTGTTCTTTACTTTGAAACGAACGATCGCGGAATCAGTCGAAGAGATCCGCTGTCTATCGAATGAAAGGTCGCTGTAGTCGAACGAAGTGTAGCTCAGGCCAAATGCAAACGGAAACAGGGGCTGACCGGTGAGATCGCCGTAATCATCGCCACGGCCGGTGGGCTTATGGTTGTATACCAGCGGTAATTGGCCTTCGGAGACCGGAAACGTGATGGGCAACCGTCCCGCCGGGTTGTAGTCGCCGAAAAGGACATCGGCAACGGCATGCCCCCCCTGCTCGCCCGGGTACCACACATTCAGAACAGCCGGAACGTTATCGAGCCAGCCGTTCATCGTGATGGCACTTCCACCGACTAGAACGACTACGACAGGTTTCCCCTGAGCAGCGATCCGGTTGATCAATTCCTCCTGCCGGCCCGGGAGACCCAACACTGCCCTGTCTCTGAACTCACCTTCCTCAATTCCTGCCACCACAACTGCGACATCACTCTGCTTGGCAAGTTTCACGGCATCGTCCATTTCGATTTTCCAATCAGATGACACAGCCACATTCCACACGAGCTTGAACAACGCATTGCCCGTGGGCTCGAAGAACTCGATGCGAATGTCGTACTCTTTGTCTTTCTCAAAATGGTATTCCGCTAGGACGATCCGCCGTGTGACTTTCTTCCAGTTGTCGATCAGCGCTTCATCGTTGATGTAGAGCCGATAGCCGTCGTTTCCATCAATCCCAATCTTGAACGTGCCGCTTGCCGGCGCCTTCAATTTTCCATTCCATCGTACCGAATAGAAGTTGCTGGGCAGTTTCTGCGGATCGGGAGAAAACAATGTCCATTGGAACTGTATCTGAGGATCAACTTTCGTGAACACGGGATTTCCGCTCAAATTGATGTTGTCGAAATACTCGCCGACTAATCCGCGCCGCACAGTATCGTCGAGAGTACAGAACAGGTATTCCGAAGGCACCGTTACGTATTCGGGAGATATTCGATCACACCCTTTGGCATACGCAACGCGCGAAGACTTACCGATCTTGTCCCTGATGCCGTCTAGAATACTGATCTTCCGGATTCCCGGGCCGCTGTACCCGCCCAGGCGGGCCTCGGCTGCATCGGACCCGATAACAGCGATTGACTTGATGTTTTTCTTCAACGGAAGTGTGGTGTTCTCATTCTTGAGCAGCACGATCGATTTTCGGGCCGCCTCGCGCGCCAGTCGGAGAAAATCGTTCTTACCGACGTGGAGCGCAGCTTCGTTTGAATCGACATAAGGATCCTCGAATAGTCCCAACTCGAATTTCGCCTTGAGAATCCGGGATACCGCTTGATCAATTACGTTCCGGTCGAGTTTTCCATCCTGGAAGGCTTTCATGAAGAGAGGATAATGATCATGCGATGTTTGAAAAATCACATCCAGGCCGCCGTCAAGCGCATGCTCGGTGGACTCGGTGTAATCGTTCGCCGTGAAATGAAGCACGCTTGCGCCGCCGACGGCGCCGGCATCAGAAATGACAAATCCCGTGAATGCCAACTCCCCCTTGAGGAGCCGGTTGTTCAGCCAATCATTCGCCGTGCACGGGGTTCCATCAAGGGAGTTGTACGATGTCATTATCGACCGCGAGCCTCCGTGAAGAACGCACGCCGCGAAGGGGGGAAGGTAGATTTCTCGAAGCAACCGTTCGTTGAGATGTATCGGGTAGCTGTCACGGCCGCCGTCACCCACATTGGCGATGAAATGCTTGGGAGTCGTGATGACACCGAGCTTCTCGAACTCCGATACAAATGCCACGCCCATAGCCGACGACAGATACGGGTCCTCCCCATACGTTTCTTCCACGCGCCCCCATCGCACGTCGCCGGCAATGTTCACGACGGGGGAGAGAACCTGCCGGATACCAAGGCTTCTGCATTCAAGGGCTATCGCCTTCGACACCCTGTGCATGAGAGTCGTATCGAACGTCGCTGCCAACGCAATCGCCTGGGGAAAGACGGTGGCGCCTTTGTGAACAAGGCCGTGCAAGGCTTCGTCGAATGCAATGATCGGTATGCCCAGACGGGTGTTCTCGACAAAAAAACGTTGTATGGAGTTCACGTACGCCGCCGAACCGGCAGTGTCGCCCGATGAGCTGATCTGGAAACCGAAAGCACCGTCGCTGTACTTCTGAATGTTCCCATTGAGATCGGCGGACAGCATGAACAACTGCCAGAACTTCTCCTCCATCGTCATACGGGACAGCAGATCCTTCACGCGCACCTCGACGGGAGCGTCGGCCTCCCTGTACGGTTGCGCCGTGACCGCCTGGCCAGCGAGAAGCAGCGCTATGATGCCGAGCATGCCCGTCCGGTTCATCCGGATGCTCGAGAATCTTCTCTGTGTCGATCTCAATGTTGTTTGACCTCCGCGGGCACAAGTTTTCACGGAGCGATAATTACTGTACCGTGATTTCATCGATGAATATCCAGGCCATCCCTCCAGCGCCTTTGTGCCAGGCAGGACACGTTTTCATATTGACGGCCTTGACTCTGACAAACCGCACTTTCGAAGGCTCGAACTGGACGGCAAATGGCGCGACGACGGCACCGTTCTTTTCGGCTGGGACCGTATTCTTCACCTCGCCGACGGAGCGATACCTTCGGCCATCATCGGAAATCGAAAACTCCACCGTGCGCGGCATAAAAATCCAGGACTCGATATCCTGTAGGAAATCCGTGCTGATACTCGAGACGGTCTGTACGGTGCCGAGATCGATCGTTGCCTCCATGTCCTGGCCTTCGAAACCGAGCCAATGCATGTGGTAGTCATCCCATCCCTTGAATCCGTTCGTTAGTGATGATTCATCCCCGTTGTGGTACTTGGAGCTGGCCGGCTCGGCTAGGTAAACGCGTTTGGATTTGGCCAGGTGAGTCATTCCGCTCTGATCAAAAAAAGCCCGGGTGGCGGCATCGTATTGATCGGGAGACGTCCCCCTTTCCCACAGCATTGAGATTTCCGCCCTCTTGCACCTCTCGACGAACGTTGTCAGGAGCGATTCCATTGCCGGTTTTACGCTCAAAGTTCCGTCCCTATTCTCTATGAAGCAGCCTCGGGCGCCGATGCCGTACACCTTGGCCTGCTCGAGCAGCGCAAACTGCAGCGGCAGCCTGGCTGTCTGGACGCGGAAAAGGTATTCGGATTCGTTTTTCACCGCGTTTTCAGCCTGATCGAAGAGAGAGTCGTACGTTTCCATCATAGCGGGAGAGAGATAGCCGTTCTGCGAGGGTGAGGGGTAGCCATAAATCAATAGATTCTCGCCCGATGCCTCGAGCGCATCGTGCATGACGTCGATATAGCGACGGAGATACGGTGCGGCCTTGCCGTAGTAACCCTGCAGGAAATCATCCAACACCGAATCGATGTTGATGTAAGGATTCCAGAGCAGCTTGGCGATGAGATATATGCGCAGCTCGGCGAACTCACCGTGCATGTCGGGCAGCCCCTGCTCGAATATCGACGCGATGCCGTTCTCGACGAAGAACTGGATGTTCGGTTGAAGCACGCGCAAATTGGGGAACGGGCTGACGAGGTTGCGGAACTGTATCACGTAGTCCCACAGGAATATGTTGTTTGTTAGCTTGCACCAGTCTTTGACGTCCTTGATAAACGAAGCGCTGTTCGGATCATCGGCGAGCGGTCGGCTGCGATTGCACTCGATGCTGCACAGCATGACGTTCACGTTCGGTCTGGGTTTGGTGTGTTTGGGCGCCGCGCGGGAATACTGGTAGGCGAGTGTCGAGATGATCTTGCCGGGGAACTCGTCGGCAACCCGATTGGCAAACGAGATAATGGAGCCCGCCGGCGAGCCCTCGACGCTATCGATAGCCCGACATGCTTCGCACTCACACGGGCAGTAGGTATCGTTCTGGGAGACGGACCAGATGCGGGCCTGCGGATTCTCCTTCATGCGCGCGCGAAGTTCGTTCACTACGATGCGAAAGACATCGGGATTGGTCAGGCACAACTGGCCGCCGGATATGCGATTCCCTTTCAGTTCCGTGAAGTACTCGGGATGGCCGTCGAAATATTTCTCCGGTGGGACGAGCGTCCCGAATGTATGAACGAAAAGTCCCCAGTCGTCACGGGTATCCAGCTTATGCCATGCTGCATAAGATGGCTCGTAGAAGCTCTGCACCCTGAACGTCACAGGCGGTACCTGCGTGTCGTCGATGTCGGGCAGGACAATGGTTTCTTTCTTCGGAATAAATGTGACCGTCGGAGTGTACTTCCGGCAGCCCAGATAGGTTTCGAGGAAGGTGTATACCGCATTCTGAATGCCGCGCTCCGTGTTGGCGGTAGCAAAAAGGTTGTGGCGGTCGGTTTTGATCCGGAAACCCTCGCTTCCGAGTTCCTGTATCTTCAGGCCCTGGTCCGCGCATGCTCCGACTTCAAAAACAATTTGGCGCCCTTCCTTCCTTTGCTCATGAACCACCGTCAATTGGGCACCGGAGATGTCCCGAATGTACCTGCAGAGCGTGTCGGCACAGGCGAGCACCGATGGCGATGCGGAGACATCAACGAACACGCTGAAATCGCTTCGGCCATTCGTTACGAGCTCGAGGGCACCTGCAGCGATGCCGCCGTGCGCCCCGATAAGGAGGACCAAGGCGAGTGTCCCCGCAGAAATCCATTTCAAAAGCTGACTCATGGCGTCGGGCCTTCCCGTCTATGCAGAAGACTGACGTCTGACTGTCATGATTCGGATTACTCCACCATGAACCTGAACGCCCAGGCGCGGCTGCACGGTGGATGAGCCCTTATTGACTCGGGTATAAGAATGACGAATCCCGCGCCGTTCTTCTCCCACGTCATCTCCATCTTCACGCCTAGCATCGTGACCGTGCTTCCTCCTTTGGGAACAAAGGAAGAAATCCGTATTGCTTCCGGCAGTTGTTTCTCTTCTTCATCGGCGAGATAGATTGCGTTGACCGCGCCGTCGGGCAAGCGCGTGAAACATATCTTGTTTTCCGTGTACGGAGCAATTGCCCGGGTAGAGTAGATGGCGCTCCCGTTGACGCGCATCCATGTGCCGAGCTCTTTTAGGCGCTGCAGCGACACCGGCGGCAGCTCACCTTCCGGGCTCGGTCCGATATTGAGCAGCAGGTTTCCTCCCCTTGCCACGATATTGACGAGAACATGGATCAGTTCCCACGCGGATTTGTACGTGTCGATCGATACGTAGCTCCATGACGTTGCCATCGTCATACATGTTTCCCAGACATAATCAAGCGGCTGTTCGGGGATTTCCTGCTCGGGTGTCCGGTAGTTCTGATACCGGCCCTCAACTGCCCGGTCAACGATGATCAATCCTGGCTGCAGGGAACGAGCCATGGCTGCGATCTTCGGCATATCGATGTTCTGATCAGTAGGATTCTTGCCCCACCGGGGAGAGGCAGGCGTCATCGGTTGCACCCAGCCGCCATCCAGCCAGAGGATATCGACGCTGCCGTAGTCGCTCATCAGTTCTTTAATCTGGTTGAAAGTGAACGTCTTGAACGCGTCCCACTTTTGCGGATATTTTTCGATGTCATAATTGACGTTGCGGTCGAAGGGCGGAAAATGCGGCCACCAGTAGTCCGGCGAGTGCCAGTCCGGCTTCGAGAAATAGACGCCGATACCGAAACCTTGCCGTCGGAACGCATTGAAGATCTCTCTTGCGACGTTGCTCCGCGGGTTTGAGCTGAAGGGACAACCCCGGTCCGTGATCTTGTAGTCCGTTTCTTCTGTATCGAACATGCAGAATCCGTCGTGATGCTTCGTGGTAAAGATGACATACCGCATGCCCGCTTCCTTGGCCGCCGCTGCCCACGAGTCGGGATCGAATTTGACTGGGTTGAACGAGTTCTTCAGATCCTCATAAGCCCGCTTGTATTCGTAGTAATCCTTCGCATAGGGGCCACGCCGTTTGCACCAGTTTTCGTCTTCGGGGCAAATGCTCCAGCTCTCGACCACCTCCCACTGGCTGTACGGCCCCCAATGCAAAAGCAGCCCGAACTTCATATCTTGGAACCATTCGAGTTTCTCGAGAACAAGCGGATCGCTCTCCCTCTCCTGCGAGGTAACTGGATTGGCAAGACCTGCAGTGCCAGCGAGCACGAGCAGTGCTACGACGGAGACGAGGCAAGTCCTTCGTTTTCCGATGAAATTTGGTCTGATGGTCATACCTTCTGCTGGATGAATGGTTTGCTAATTCTCATGCTTGCCGAGTTCGGCGGATAGCTGATCGCCAGGCATTCGTTTTTATTTTATCACAATCCCCGGACCATTTCCCATTGAGGTAATCTTCACAGGCTCCATAGATTTCGGAGCAGGCAGCGTTGGGCGGCGGTTCGGATATCGGCTCGAATTCTCCACGCTGGTGACGGCGGCGGGTCTTTGGTCCGCCGCGCTCGTGATAGCTGCGTGCAAGTTGGAGGAGTTGGGAATCGAATCCGAATCACTCTTCAGAGAACAGCCCGATCGATAGCGACATGTTGCGTACAGTTATCTTATCTTGAAAAATATTTGATCTTATGGTAAAATTGGATACTGTAGATCCATCCAACCACACAGATCCTGTCAAGGAGGTTCGGCATGCTTCTTCGAACTCTAGCCGCTGTGCTCATCACTGTAGTTCTGATTCTACCCGCTTCAACATTCGCAACAAATGTTCAAACAGGCAAGGATCCTGTTGAACATGTTCCCCCGTCGTGGTGGGATTTCGGACCGATTCCACTTCAGGCTGACTTCTTTGGACCTGGATCGGATCCTTTTGACGGCGGGGTGCCTGCCGATGCCAAAGCCCTGGAACCCACGCCGGATTGTCCGGGAGAGCTGGGAAATACGAGCATGCTCATCGAGCGAAAAGCCATTGCACTGCTTCCAGTTATTCCCTCGTCGGACGTGATCGACGTCGAAATCATCGCGATGAGCCTTGTAAGTGTCAATCCAATAACAGTCACTTACAACGGCGGGCTGAATCCAGAGCTATGGAACGTTGAGATTACGCTTTCGCCCTCGCTTGCTTCCACAGGAACGATGACGATACGGAAGGAACACGCAAACGGGGGGACGTTTGATGCGGCGATTTTGCTTCAGCCGTACTTTACTTTTACACGTGTCTCGGACAGCGAAGTCCGCACACTCGATGGCGCAGGAATACACGAGGATTTGATCGAAGCTCTTGGTGTGCCGTGGGTGTATGCTGATCCGAATTTAGCGTGTCCTTCCTGCGTAACGAATTTCATACCGGGTCACGATGGCGTAAATCCCGTAAATTATACTTTGACCGGTTCCAGCTCGCTGCATACGGTCCGCTGTGGCTGCATCCAAACTCCGATACCGACGCTTTCCCAATGGGGATTGGCAGCTGTGCTGACGATACTCCTAACACTCGGCATCTACTTGTTAGCGCGGCGCCGGCGGACTGTCGGGACTCAAATCTTTTGAGAAAATAGTGGACGCGGCGGGAATCGGACCTGCGTCACCCTTCAGAGAACATCGCGACGGATAGCGACACTTCCCGCACAGAAGCGGTACAAAGCCGTTAAACTAATTCGGCTTGCAGTGAGTTGCCGGCCAATGCGAAGCCAAATGAAAAAACAGTTCCAATACGCTTCCCGAACATACCCGATACTTCGTTGTGCACAGCAGGCGTGCCCGACACGCGCAGCGTCGCTGTGGCCTGCCGAAGCGCTCAACTGGATAAGGCCGCCACAATGTGTTAGACTTTCATCATCCGCAGGAGGTGAGCCATGATCACACTTCTGATGAGGGCTTTTCCTATCGCTTTCTTGGCGCTGGTCGTTGCAGTGTGCCTTCCCGCGGTTGTCGGCGCACAGTGCCCCCCACCCTTTCCGACAAGCCCACTGGCCGAGGGTGAAATCGGCCTCTTCTTCGACTCCCTGGGCACGGAGACGTGCATCGACATCGCAGTGGGCGTAATGACTCCGTTGTACGTCGTCGCCCGGGTGCCGGAGGGCGGCGTCGCCGAGTTCGTGATTCCCGAACTCCTCACGGATGAGCTTCCGTCGGGTCTGATCATCATGCCCCCAGCCGGCCTACCGCCTGGAAGTCTGTATGATCCTATCATCTTTATCGACGCCCGCAGCCAAGCCCGGCGTCCGGATACAACGACGTGCCCAGTGGCCTAGGGCGATCTGCTCGTGATATCGATGACACTGGTGTTCGCGGTCGCACCGGTCAGCGGCACGGCGTGTTTTCAGACGGCATGCCCGACGATTGCCGGGATTGTTGCAATGCCCCCGTCCTATTACCGATGCGACACGGGCGCTCCGGGCGTATTCGTGGGTTGGGATGAGATGTGTATCGGCTTTGGCCAGGCACCGGTTCCCGTTGAGTCGAGCACTTGGGGAGCGATCAAGTCCTTCTACGACGATTGAGGCGAGCGTTTGCCACCAGAGACTGAGCGGTGCGGACCATAGATTAGCGGAGGCGGAAGGAATCGAACCCTGTTGTAGTGCAAACCTCAATCCCTTGATGGCGCACGACCTTGGATTCTATCGCTTGAGAATTTATGAATTCCTGCGCCGTTACTTGTCCTCTGCAATCCCCTCCAGTCCACTGCGATCCGCTCCAGTCTGGAAACATTTTGGAAACGCCTGTTCGCCGTAATCGCTGCGTCGGGGAGTTACCCGCCTTGGGATGCCACCGGCCATGGGATTTATTCCCTTCGTAATCGGCTTGATTCCGGTTGATGCCTTGGACGCCTTGTATCGCAATTTGGATCTCACCCTTTCAAGGGAGGTCCCATGCGCGTTTTGCGCACCGCTCTAGGTCTTCTACTGCTTGCATAGCAACTTGGCTGCGACACCAGGCATCTAGAAATCCACGCTTCGAATTCTGGGGCTGATTCCTTTCTCGATGTCCCCAGCGATGATGTCATTGAGTCATCACAAACCGCCCACTGCGTGCTGGTTCGCTTCGATGACGACGGTGGGCGCTACTATCGCGTGAACCGTCGAGTTGTTGGCAAGACCAGGTTGCACCAAGGCAACGCGTTGCAAGGTCAATAAGGCGAGGCCGTCGATACAAATATTTGCATGGTGGCATCACTAAAGATCCGCGAACGCGAGTTAGGGCCCATGCACGGCAAATTCCGTGGTGGATCGATGCTTGGGGTATCACTTTTGACAATGATCTGGCTTTTCAGTGACGCGGAAATTCATCCTTGGTGAATCAGCGTTCCATCACCCCCCCCGCTTCCACACCCCCCTAGCAGCCCCGCCAAACTCATAACCTCGATCAGGAAGCGCCGATTTACCGATTTGCTCGCAGAGGGGTACCGATGCGGAGTTTGGACCGGACGGAGAGATTGGCTTTTGGAGCTCCAAACAGAGCGGTTGCAGCTGCCCGACAGCTAGACCCAGCCGAAACGCTTACTTAGCCCGCATTGTTCCTCCGGCGTGACACTGCACGCACAGGTCTCTTTCATAATCGAACTGGGTCAGGTGGTCATAGTCGCTTGAATGCGGCTCGTGGCAGCTCTTGCAGTTGAGTGCGCCACCGGTCCGTGGGTCAATGTAATCGCTGCCCACAGGGTGGGCATGCGCCGACGCTTCATGACAATCGTAGCACAGGACCTCGACGTTCCCGCTCTTGAGCGTTGCGAAGTTGCTGGAGTGCAAGTCATGGCAGGTCGTGCATCCGGAGTCCAAGGCACCGTGTACGACACGCCTCGTAAACTCCTTTCGGTCGTGACATTGCATGCAGGTCTGGACCTCATCGGACCGCGCAAACAATGAACCGTAGCCTGCGTGAGGCGAGTGGCAGTCGAGACACACATCGATCTTGCCCGCGTCCGCACTCGGTCTTCCGCCGCGGTGGACGGTGCCGAATTTGGTGTCACTATCATGACACTCCAGGCAAGCGGCTGTTGTATCCAGCGGTTGTCCCTCTCCGCCGTGGCAGGCAGAGCACTCTCCCTCCTCGTAGGGTGGGTGGAGACGCGGATGAACAAGGGCTGTTGAGGCCTTCAGCGTGCTGTGAGGGTCGTGACAACTCGCACAAGCCTCGCCGGCGAGCGGAATGCTTCTGTGGGCGGATTGCATCCGTTCGGTGGTCAACTCGTGGCACGATTTGCAGAGCATCCGCTCTTCCTCCTTCAGCAGATGCTCCTCGGCTGCGGCATGAGCCGCGTGGCAGGCGTTGCATTGCCCTTGGGCGAACGGCTGGTGTTTAGTCTCGTGCGCCGCCCGCTGCTGGATGGACTCATGGCAGTCCGAGCACAGCTCCAATTTTGGCTTAGCGAGGAAGCTGGTGGCGGGAGCGGTATGCATCTGGTGGCACTCCAGACACGATTCCGTTTCGATCGGTTTGTGGAGATGAACCTGCCCGTCGCCCCCCGATCCGGTTGCCACGATATCTTCATGGCATTTCAAGCAGAGCTTCACGGGGGCTTCACCGAGCAGGCCCTCGAAACTCGACGCATGGGGCGTATGGCATTCCGTACATGTCAGGCCCTCGATGTGCTGGTGTCCCTTGTCGTCGCTCTTCTCATCGTGGCAATCCAGGCACACGTCGGGGGACACGGCGAGCATTGCGGACGTCGCCCCTTCCGCCGCTCCTGCGTGGCAGCTTTCGCAGTCTCCCTCGGCAAACGGCTCGTGCGCAAACGGTCTGAGCAAGTGGCTGACGGGCGAGACGTGCGGGTCGTGACACGCTGTGCACCGGGCGTTTATGACGTCGAAACCCTTGTGGGATCCCAGCAGGGGCGGCTGCGAGAAGTCGTGACACTGCGTGCAAAGGCCGGGTTCCAGGGCTCGAACCAGATCGCCGCCGTCGGTGCCATGCGGCACGTGACATCCGGCACATTCGCCTTGCGCAACCGGCTCGTGAGCGTTACCCCGGCTGAATAATGCCCGTTCGTTCGCGTGGCATCCGAAGCAGAGCTTGTCGCCCTCTCGAACGAGCAGACCGCTGATTGCAGAGCCGTGTGGGTCATGGCATTCGCTGCAAGTTCCCTCTTCAACCGGCCTGTGGAGAAAGGGTGAGCCTGACCGCGCGGCTGTCGGCACTCCCTTTTTTGCTGTGACGAGATCATCGAGTTCATGACACGACGTACATAATCCGACCTCAGGTTTCAATAGCAGGCCCGGTTGGTCGCCCCCATGCGGCTCGTGGCACTGCGTGCACGACCCCTCTTTCGCCGGCACATGCGAAAAGGTCGCTGTGAGGTCTGTCGCCTTCTGCTGGTGGCAGCGAAGACACATGTCCTTGGGGGAGTCGGGCATCAGCCCCGGCCGGGTCGAGTGGTTCTCATGGCAGACAGTGCAAGGAGAAATCTCATATGGGGAATGGATTTCCGCGTGTTTCTCCAGGTCGTGGCAGCTTTTGCAAATGTCGCGAGGTTCTTCACCCAACAGGTGAGGGGCATTCGCTGCATGACCCGTGTGGCATTCCGTGCATTCCATTGTTCCGAGAGCCTCGTGCCGTAGCTCTCCCTCCTGCAAGGGCGTCGTCTTGTCCGCGTGACACTTCGAACACAGAGCCTGCGTGTCTGCGTTGAAATGGTGCTCTCCCCCGCCGCCGTGAGGATCGTGGCAGCTCGCGCACTCGCCGTCAACGAATGGAGCGTGCATGCTGCTGCCTCGAAATGACTCCTTATCGGGCAGCTTCTCGTGACAGTTGCGGCACAGTTCTTCCTGCGCATTCGCCAGCAGAGGAATTGCGCGGCTCGAGTGCGGGTTGTGGCACTCGAGGCAGGTGGACGTGCCTCTCGATTTCATCTCAGCAACGCCGAAGTGGCTCTCGCTGCCCGCGATCGCATTCGCCTCGTCGTCATGGCAGTCCGCGCAGAGGTCATCAGGCGGAAAATCGCCGGCAAGCGACACCGATCCATTGTCCAGGTCATGGCAGGTCTCGCACTCGCCGGCTCCGAACGGTTCGTGTACGTAGGGTGCAACCGGAGACTCTGTCGTGGCGCCGTGGGGGTCGTGGCAATCGCTGCAATTGACCCTCCCCAGGTCCGGCATCTCGTGCTTTTCCACTGCACCTTCGTGGCAGTTCGCGCAAACCGCTGCTTCGTCGTCGACGAGCAGCGACGCTTTATCCGAAGCATGCGCTTCATGGCAAGAAGCGCAGTCCCCTTTTCGAAACGGTTCGTGGGAATCCCCGCTGGTCAATTGTCCAGACAGATCCGTGTGACACAACACACAGGCGGAAATCCCTCCTTCCACAGAACGCATCAAGGCCGGCTCGTCGGAGGCGTGCGGGTCGTGGCAAACCGTACACCCTCCCTGGGAGAGCGCCTTGTGAACGTTGTCTCCAGCTAGTTCATCGGAGATGTTTTCATGGCAATCCGTACACAGCTGCGGCGGCACCTTCACGAGCACGAGCTTTTGTGCGAATCCATGACGCTTGTGGCAGGTTTCGCACGATTCCTTGGCAGGCTCATGCACGTGTTTTCTCTTAAGGTGCTGTTTGAACTCCTTGTGACAACCAACACACTGTTTGCGCTGTGAGAATCCCTCAGTCGAAAGTCCCGCCGTCGCGCTGATGGCAAGCACAATCGCGACAACCATGCTTCTCAGCGACATATAAGACGAGGAGGCTGATAGTGCCTGTTTCACTGTGCTCATTGCTCCGTTTCTTTCTCCTCATCGGCTCCGTATTTTTTGCCGCGGTACTCAAATTCAACCACGTCAAAGCTGAGGAACGCCGTTCTCGAGTAGTGTGGAACCTTGATGGTGAAGAATGCCCAGGCATCCTCCGTGGCGGTGTCCCCATCGTAGATTCTGATCTTGAAGGCGGCGTTCGTGGGTTCGTCCGACAGCGACACTATTGTCTTTGACGAATCCAGAATCGCAAAATGAGGATAGAACTCGACGACTTCAAGGGACAGATCCGTATCACCAATCGGTTCTCGAGTATTCATTTTGGTTTGTATAGTTTCGTGGAAGTCCGGGTGCATACGGTGAGCAATCTCAATTGTAACCGATGTGACTTTCCCGCCGTGGTCGTTTGTCGCCCCCATACTCGTCATGGCCACCAGCAGCATTGGCCACAACGCGTGCACTACTTTATGCGTCCATCCTCTCATCTTTATATTGATAGTCATAGGTTGCCTCTCGGTTGAATCTGTAGCATCTCACGCTGTCAGGGTCTTAGCGTGCCGATCATCTGTTTCACCATCACGGTTGCAAGCTGTTCGACGGTCGAGATCCGTCCCAGGCCGAAGACGGATTCTGCATCATCGCCTCTCCTGGAGTGCGTTGCCGCCCATACAATGCGTCCGTCTGATACTCTTATGATTCGCAAACTGATCGATACTGACGGGAGTGCGTCACTCCTGCGCCGGATCATGTCAAAATCGTGTATGGAACCGACGAGCAGGTATGTAACCTGCAGCTGGTCACCGATTTCCTGGATCGTCTCTAGGGGCAGCCGGTCGGTAAGGCGTAGCCTTTTTTCGAGCACGACGATTTCGACGATGCCCGGGTCGACTACCTCAAAAGTGCCTAAATCGAGCAACTCAACAACCAGAGCGTTCATTACGACGTCTGCCGCTTTATCGGATTGCGTCAGGTTCGTTAGCGGAAGAACGGCCACAGCTCCCGCCGCGTCGAACGTTGAGGGCTCGGCATGAAAGTAATGCGGATTTGAGGAGCAAGCGGTCAGCCCCGTGACTGTCAAGGATATGCTAGCAATCGTGACCAGGAACAGGCGTTGCCTTGCCCGATGAGGTCTTATAAGGGGCGATTTCTTGCCAGGTGTCATGGTAGTGCTCATCTATTTGATTCTCGATACCAGCTGCTTGCTCAATTTCTGCGACAACTCGCCAAACGTATGTATTTCGCCCACGCCGATGATCGGTGTCTTCGGTCCTCCCCGGTCGGAAACGGTGGCTTTCCAAACGATAGTGCCGGTCTCTGTATCCACCATCCGCACCTCCACCGCGATCACGGGGAAGTAGTCTCCGCCACTGTGATGCATCTGATAATGGGTCACCGTGCCCTCGAAAACGCCCTGGACGCCCGTGATTTCGGCGATCTTCTTCAATTGATCGGCGGTCAGGCCATCTGGTGAGGTGCGCTTGCCGGTTACCTGGAGAAGCGCGTGGACGAATATCCCCTGCTCGACGACAACGAACTTGCCTGAGGCGAGGAGCGCGGTCGTAAACTCGGTGCTGAATTTCTCGCCGCCGAAGCGATCGGCGGCCAGACTTTGAAACGGCACCACGCCGACCTTTGTATAATACGACAGGTCGGCTTCGGGATGCGTGAACACCCTAATGGGAGCGCTGCATCCCATCCAAGAGATCACGGCCAACAAGGCAAAGACCCATTGTAGGACCCGCGGCGACCTGATCCCCCGCCCAACCCTACCCGAATCTTCCCGTAACTCCTTTGCCATCATATTCTCGGCACACCGCAATACGACGGCTCGCTCAAAAATCATGCCTGTAGGTGACCGAGGTATACTCTGTCGATGGTCCGTTCCTCTGATCGACGGCCGTATACATGCCGGTCAACGAACCTACTTTGCCTACCCGGATGGAGGCTTGCGCACTGAGCGTCGTAGTGTGCCTGTTGTCAGGTGCCGACACCAGCGCCGGATCGACCTGTGCTTTCGCATCGTTAATGCCGTAGGACAATTGTAAAGTCGAACGGTTTCGCAACGCAAGACCGAGATTGAACGTCACCGCCGTTTGCTCCTGCCGGCTTCCGTTTATGAGCTCGTTTCTTCGCACGCTGAGCCCGATGCTCACCTGGCCGGTGGGAATATACGATGCGGATAACCGATATATGCGCTGATTGAAACGCCGGAGCGAGAGGCGGTCGCTGTGTTTGACGAGCTGCACTTCCGGCGTGAAGCGCATCGTTGATCGAGGCTTGCAAGTCACCTCGAGGTTTGCGTACGACTGGTAGCGCTTTACCTGCCCCGCGACCGCATCCTCATCCTGCTCGGACACGCTAAGCTCGACCTGGGCGTCGACACCGGTATAGACCCGGGACTGCAGTGAGGCAAAATACACATCTGCGGGAATGCCGCCGCCGTTCTCCATATCGATGGGAAAGCGCTTGTCCACCCGGATCCGGCCAAACGTGCCTGCACGCGGCCTCCCTTCGAACACCAATCCCAGGGTGGCGTAATCGGCCAGGGTCCTTTTGGAGTCGCGCTCCGCGGACAGGTAACTCCTGCCCAAGTCCACGTGCAGCGGAAATGCGGGAAAGGCCCGCAACTGGAAAATGGCGGTGTCGCTGTTATCGAGGCGCTCGATTTCGTTCTTCGACCGCAAGCGCCGCGACGTCAAGGAGAACGATCCGTTCACGAGCTGCTCGTAGCGACCGGTCATAGAAGCAGTCACTGTGTGATTGGCCGCCGAATGTTCGTTGCCACCGTCGGGCTGCCTCTGCGTCAGGTGATAGGCGTAACCGGACTGAATGGAGAACACCGAGCCGAATGTCTTGGCCATCTTGATGTGTCCACCTGTGGCCGATGTGGTCGCTGGCGCTCCGTTGCGACTCCTCGCGTACCACCGGGTAACGCCGAGATCGAATATGCTCACGCGGTACTTCATGTCCCCGCGGAAATCCGTTGTATGCGAGACCAGCGCGCCCCCGTCATAAGAGCGCCGATTCTCGTAAACCAGCCTCAGCCGCGGCTGCTTCGGCAGGTGAATGTCCAGTGCCACCTGATTCTCCGTGACTTCCCGGGACGGCTCCAACTCCAGCGGCGTGATTTCCTGGCGGGGGGCGATATTTGCGTTGAAATGGTAGTAGGGGTGTGAGAGCTGGATCTGCCCGCGGTAGCGCCGCAGCGTTAAGTCATTGGTCAGATTTCTATCGTTGTCGAGAAAGAGCGACAGCCGAATGTCGTGTGCGTCGAAGACCCTGTCGCGCAGCGTGATTTCGTAGTGTTGCTGAAAAAAATCTTGAGACAACGCCGGTGTCCGGTTTTTTTGATAGGTCAGATAGAAGCGGCCGCTCAAGTCTCCATTGGCGGAGGCAAGAGTCGGGGCCAGTACGGCGGCCGCGATCGCCGGTATCACTCGGTCTCTCCGAAGTCTGCGCCGCAGCCGTCTTCTCATCAGTTTCCCTTTCCGGCGGGATGATGCACGTTGTTCTGGGTCGACGATGAATAGGAATCTCCATGGCAACCGCCGCAGGCTTTGGTGTTGCTCGCCTGGTGGGGATTTTTGGCGGGAAGCGCATTCATGACGATACCGTCAACTGTTTTTGATCCGGGAATCCCGTCGGAGGGGATATGGCAGCCAAAGCAGAATTTTCGATTCTGTGCGGCATCGTTCAATGGATCTGTCAGGTTTTCCCATTCGGGACGCTGGTCGCTTATCAGGTATGCATTCGCGCCAAGGCCGTTATATCCCTGGGAACCGTGCGCGTTGTGGCAGTTGTAACACCCGAGTTTGTCCCCGACCTGGATGTGCGAAGGCCACGATATTGCGATCGCGGGATTCTTTCTTATTTGATGACCGGCGTATCCGTCATTGTTGATCGAGGAGTCATAGAAGTCCTGAATCAGGCGGCTGGCGGGGTCCATCCCCGGCGGGCCGAAGGCCGAGTGGCAGTCGAAGCATGCCTGATACCGGGTCGGGTAGGTGGGCTCGTCGAAACCGCCGGTGCCGCGGTATGCGGACAGGAGCTGATCGAAGGGATTACTGGAATCATGCGGGGTGTGGCAGTTTACGCACATCCCCTTTCCTGAGGAGTCGATCCGCGGCATATCCGGATCGTTGGCATGGGGGGAAATGTAGTGCCCCAGGACCATCGCGGGATTGTCGTACAGCGCCTGACCCGTCCAGCGGCTACGGACGTCAACTCCGTGGATCTTGACGCCTCCCGCGTTATGTTCGAAGTAGCCCGCATCGGGGAATCCATCGGGGATGCGGGAACTCTCCGTCGCCGGGTAATTTGCCGGCATTAGTTGGTGGCACGGCCCGACGCCGCTGGTCGTGTAGCACAGGTTGTTAGAATTTTCGCTAAAGAGCAGACGGGCGCTGGGGGTGCCGCCGGTGTCCAGTTCGTGCAAATCATGGCATTGGCCGCACGATCCGGTGGGGTATAGAGGATCGACAATACGGTTAACGCCTGTGACTGGATCGAAATGGTCAGAGAACGTCTGGGCCAAGGCCGGACAGGCGGCTACGAGAGCGCAGCACGCCACTAGAGCCGGGGTGATTCGGCGAAGGATGTTATTCCACCCCCAGGTTCGGGATTCTGTGGCCAGGACGGCAAAAATCATCTTTGGGAATCTCTCCTTTTGAGAATTGGAATCGGTGTTTCGTTGAGACTTCATTGGATCTCTACATTTCTCCGGCAATCCGTGCACTAAATAAGCTCATCGCCGTGTGGAACGCTCCCGAGGCCGGCCTCAAAGCGTCGTTCCTGGGGGGGGCAGAGCGCAGGCCTCATGCCCCCCCATCTGAGGCAATCCAGCAGACAATCAGAACGGTTTAACCCTGGATGTGGCACTGTCTGCACAGGTCCCGCGTCTCGGTTCCGTCGTCGCCCTCTTCGGTAATCGAAACCCCGGTCCCGCTCATGTAAATCAGACCAAATGCGTTCTGATTACCATGGGCCTTGTGGCACGACATGCACGAAGGCGTGTTGTCGGGGTTCGGCCAGTTACCGCTCTGGCTCATTACCTTCACGCGGTTCGCGAGAGAGGAGAACCTGGTGTAATCCGAGTGGGTTCCATCCCCGACCGCTCCGATGTCCACCCCGTTCGTTGGGTGACGTATCCAGTCGACACCGCCGGTGCCGCCGAGTTCCGGGCCACCCGGTGCGCCGTGGAACTGCTCGTGACAGCCCTTGCAAAAGTCCGCATAGGCTGATCCCGTACCGCCGGGCTCGTTGAAGTCGACCTCGGAGATGTCGTAGCTGCGAACTGTGCGTACGAATACATCCGTTGTCGCCGGGTCGTTCGTCCCGACCGCGTACGACACGAGCACGTTGGCACCTGCCGTTCCGGGTCTCACCACGAGGTTGCGGTACGAATTCCCATCTGGGTGGATCCCGTGCGGGTCGTGGCAGTCCGCGCACGAAAGCCCCGTGGTGCTCCAACCGCCACCTGGAGTCGTGCCCGAATAGTCCAGCGTATGGCCGTCCGTTGCCGTTCCGAAACCGGCCCTGTTCAACGCTCCCGCCTGCCTGACATCGCTCGGCGTCTTGCCCGTATTCGTGAACAGGACGTCCGGCGCGACGACGTTGTTCTCATGACAGCTGAGACAGAGATCGTTGCCCGCCTGGCGGAGGAGCTGGTTTTTCGCCCCACCGGCTAGCGGGACGTCGTCACCGGCATCGTCGGGATGCTGCTGGCTGTAGTGCATCACGTGGCACTGCGAGCACTTCAACTCTGTACCAGAATGATAGTCACCGGCTGCGGCAACCATCGGCAGGCACACCAGCAAAGCAGCCATACCCAACACAACTGCTGTGGTTTTCATGTTGGTGATTCACCTCCTTTCTGATTGTTGAGGGTTCATGGTTAAGGCAAACCTCCTTTGTTGCAATTTATTGCAAAAGGTCAATCGCTCTCCGAAAGTTGAAAGCACTGATACCGACTACCGGCCCTTTCCAGGACGAACAAACGGCCCACCCCGTCCGTGGCGAGCGCCGACGGAAAATTGAACGCGCCGGGGCCGGTACCTCGGCCTCCGATATAAGTCAGAAACTCACCGCTGTTGGAGAAGCGGCTGGCGATCTGGCGGATCGTGTCGACGACCCAGATATCGCCGTTCGACATCACCGCTATGCCTGAGGGGAGCGAAAAGTTACCCTGGCCGGCGTCGGCACCGCCAAAACTCCTTAGCAGCTTCCCGCTCGGGTCGTAAATCTGCACCATCTCGGGTGCGCAGGGATCGGTGACATAGATATTTTTGGAGGCGTCCACGGCGATACTGCTTACGCACGAACGTTCCGTGCTCGACGCGTGGAGCGAAATCACTTTTGCGATGCTCAATGAGCCGTCGATGACCGCTATCTTATGAGCGTCATTGGCGAGGGTTGCGTAAACGTGGTCCTCGGGACCGAGGGCCACCCTGTTGAAACGTACTGACTTCCCACCGCTTTCCGGCGGATATATCTTCCGAATTCGGCTTCCCCTCGGGTCGAGTACATCGATATAGTCGACGGCCAAATCGACTAAGTAGATCCGCCCCATGCTATCGACGACCAGGCTTGTCGGGGAGCCAGGTTTCGTGTTGCCGTCGGCGGCTATGCGGTGGGGAAAGCTGTATATCGGCGTGCCCTCGGCGTCGAACACCACGACCCGGTTGTTACCTGTATCGGCGACGTAACATTCGCTGCGGGTCGTATCGAAAAAAATCCCCAGGGGGTCGGCGAACTGCGAACCGGGGCTCAGACCGATACTTTGATAAAGTATCTGAATGGATTCTGCTACGGGTGACCGCTCGGGCGATATCGTGAAGGCAATCACAAGCCCAACGAAAAAAATGCGCCGCGCGCGTCGGGTCCTCCCGGTATTCTTGGCGGGTTCGTATGAGAGAGTACGAGAGCGGCTGCGCAGGATGCAAAGTCTCAAAACAAACCCCTTGAGGCGAGATCGTCAGGCTTCTTGTACCTCTTACCATTACGCGAAATGGCCTCATCGACTTTGAGGACGCTGTACGGTTTGCGGACGACCACGTCGGCAGAATCACGTATGTGTGATTCCCACGACGTTCCCGCCGCCGGCGTGAGATACGTGAGAACGATTGTCATGTTGGGATGGCTCCGGCGCAGCTCTTGGACGGTGGACGACTGCTCCCGGGAGCTCGGATCGATTTCGGCGAATAAGATGTTCGCCTCTCCCGCTTGGAGCTCCTTCACCGCGTCGGACAGGGCCGATACTCGACGAACGTCGTATCGGTTACCGAAATAACTTTCAACGCAACTGGCGAGGTCGTTGTCGCCTTCCACAAGAATCATCCTTTCCACCGCTTCGTCTCCAATGCTGATCTCGGAACCTGCACCTTCCCAAACTACGCACCCTCCCAAACATGCACCTTCCCAGCTATGCAGATTCCGTGCCGCGATAGCAGAGAGAGTATCATCCTAACTAATTGTGAATATTTAACTTACGCGAGAAGGCTGTGAGGGGATTCTAAGTTTTTGGAATTCGGTCCTGTCTGGGTTCCAGGTTTCTGGAAAGCCGTCATGTGGGGATACTCAGTCCTTCAGCTTGTTGTAGAGCGAGGCGAGGCTGATCCCGAGCCGGTCGGCGGCGAGCCGTCTGTCGCCGCCCACCTCCTCTAGGACTCTCCTGATGTGGTGAGACTCAAAGTCACGAATCGCTTGCTTCAGGTTTCTGTCCCTTTGAACCTGCATTCCGAGAAGCCTCTCGACGGCGCTTGAGTCAAGGATCCTTCGTGTGGCGGTGATCAACGACCTTTGCAGCACGTTTTGGAGTTCTCGAACGTTGCCTTTCCAAGGATACGACTGCAGAACGGATACCGCCTCCGGGGATATTTCCTCTACCGGTGATCTGATTTCCGTGCGGAACTTGGCGAGGAAGTGGTTGGCGAGCACCGGAATATCCTGGGCGCGCTCCCGCAGTGGCGGCACCGTAATGCTAAAAACGGCGAGGCGAAAGAATAAGTCTTCTCGAAACCCTCCTTCCGCTACCAAACTTTGGAGGTGCTTGTTGGTAGCGGCTACGATCCGAACGTCGACCGGAATCGGCTGGGTGGAACCGAGAGGTCGGACTTCCTTCATTTCGATGGCCCTCAGGATCTTCGGCTGCAGCGCCAGCGGGAGTTCGGCAACCTCGTCCAGAAAGAGAGTCCCATTTCGGGCCTCTATGAACAACCCGTCCTTGTCTCTCCCGGCACCGGTGAACGCACCCCGTTTATAGCCGAAGAATTCTGACTCCAGGAGGGTGTCGGGTATCGACCCGCAATTCACGGCGACGAAGGCGCCCCTTCTCCTTTCTGAAGCGGAGTGAATAGCGTGTGCCACCAGTTCCTTGCCTGTCCCGCTTTCACCCTCAATCAGCACGTTCCCCATCGCCTGGCCAATCCGGACGACCGTTTGCTTGACCTTGCGGATCGCCTCACTCTCGCCGATGATTTCGTCGAAGCGGACGTCGGAGCGCTTCTCGATGCGGAGCACTCTGTTTTCCCATTCCAGGTCGCGGATTCGGAGGAGATTGCGGATCTTGAGAACGACGTTTTCGAACCGGACGGGCTTGGTGAGATAATCACTCGCTCCTTCGCGGACCGCCTCGATCGCCGTCTCCAGAGAAGCGTAGGCGGTGACTAAGAGCACAATCGTGTCCGGCGTCTTGGACTTAACGTGCCTCATCACGTCCACGCCGCTAATACCTGGCATTCGGATATCCGTGAGGACGATGTCGTACGGGTCGGCGTCGAACGCCTCGATCGCCGCTTCACCCGTGTCTGCCTCGTGGCAGGCGAATCCTTCCTTCTCCAGCACGGTGACCAACGAGGATCTGATTGCGGGCTCGTCGTCCACCACGAGAATTCTCGTTTGTTCTGTCGCCAACTACGGCGCCTCCTCCGAATCGTGTGCGGCCGCTACCGGGATCCTCACGTTGAAGTAGGATCCCTCTCCAACTGCGCTCTCAACCACTATGTCGCCGCCAAGGCTTCGCAGGAAAGTCCTGCACACCGTGAGGCCGAGACCGGTCCCGGCACCCCGTGTCTTCGTGGTGAAGTACGCATCGAAGATCTTCTCCAGATTCTCTTCGGCAATGCCGTGACCGTTATCGCGGAAACCTACCCAGAGATCGTTTCCCTCGACGGCCGTCGATATCCGGAGTGAGCCGCCCTGCGGCATAGCGTCCGCGGCGTTGAGGACGAGGTTGAGAAACACACCAAAAAGCCGATCTTCAAGCGTTCTTACGAATGGAATCGCTTCGTCGAGCTCGGCAATCACATCGATATTTCGAAAGCGGGGGTCGTACTTGACGAGTCCCAAGACCGAGCGAATGACGGCATTAACATTAACGTCCTCGACGTCAGACGAGAGGGGCCGAGAGAGATCCGCCATGTTATGTACGATCTCGGATATCCTGTCGACCTGTCGTTGGATTGTATTGACTTTGTCACGCACGTCGGCGTCTTTGCTTTCCACGGCAAGTAGTTGAGCCATGGAGTCGATCGCGGTTAAGGGATTGCCGATTTCGTGCGCGACGCCAGCAGCCAGCTGGCCAATACCCGCTAGTTTTTCCTGGTGCATCACCTGCGCTTGAGCCGCGTACAATTTGTCCGTCCGTTCCTCGATTATTGACTCCATCTGTGAATAGAGATCGCGTAGTCTCTCCACCATGTTGTGAAAACCGGTCTCGAGCGTTTGGAACTCGTTGCTGCGGCGAGCGGGTGGGCCCACATCAAAATCACCGGCTTCTATTCGGCTCATCTTCGTTAGCAGGCCGGTCACGGGGCGCCCAACCAACAAGTGGATAATAGTTCCCATTCCGATCAACATAAAGATGACAAGCCCACCCGCGACCAACATTAGCCGCCGCCGCGCTTGCATCGTGGCGGTATCCGACCCCGTGAGTGACAATTCCACAATGAGGTTACCCAGGATGGGGTTCTCCTCGGCGTGGCATTCTGTGCATACTGGCTTGTTGAACAGCACGTGATCGACCGCGAATATACGTCCCGATCCCTCGAGATCGTAGAGGAGGCGTTCCGGGACCACGGGCTTCTCGTGACAGTTGCGGCACGATACTTCTTCACTGCGGCTCACTCTTAAGCCTACCCTAGACGTATCTGTCGAGAAGCGGACAACCATGTTCGTATCGACAATTTCCACGCGGTGGATCCCTTCCTGGCCCGGGAACAGCTCCAAGTGGCCCTGGAGCCTATGCGGCTCGCCCGCCTTCATCTCCGCGAGAAGATGGCTTTTGATAATGCCGGCCACGCGTTCCGACTCTTGCATCTTCAGCTCGAAAAAGCGCCGTTCGGGGCGCATTGTGTAGAGATGGATCGCCACGATGGCGACCACAATAACCGATACCCAGAAGGTCACCCTGAAAGAAATCGACCGGAAGTAAGTCATTGTTTTTCACCACAAAAGAGATTTGTCGCGCACCCGCCGGCGCCAATGCTGGGAAATGTGATTTTATCGCCGGTCGGCTTGATGCTCAAGTCAATACAGGGAATATGCCCTTGGAGCTCGGGGGAGTCAATACGAGATCTTTAGCGCGAGCTCGTCCGTCAGGACCGGCAGAAGATCCGGTGAAGGCGCCTTCTCGATGAGGGCGCCCAGTACCTCCAGATGGCGCGCTTGGCTGATAACCCGGATCTCGTGTAGACCGAGTAGCGGAGTAACATCGGCGGCGTGCTCGCATCCGAACTTGGCGAAGACGTTGCGTTATCCAGGCACTGTCCTGCAACGGGTAAGGATGTGGATATCTCATACTAGAGCAACTCGCAGGTGGCCCGGTTCACTACTCGCCCCGGAGATCGCGACGAACTTCACACTGAAATATGTCGCCCAAGCGGGGGATTTTTGTTAGCTGCAGCCAGCGAAGCAGACCGCGTGCCATATCGGCCCGCCAAGGGCAACAATCCCGGCTTACTAACGTAACTTTTTACTAGAAAATAAATTCCGAATCCGGGCCGCGGCCGTGTACACGCCACGCGAATCCCGGGAACCATTCCCTTTTCTCGTACGACTCAACATATGACATGAAAGCCCAGCCAGCTGCCATCGGAACCGATCGTGACCTGGTCGAGGCGGTCTTGGAACTCGGCGACGAGCAGGCATTCCGGGAGCTCTACCGGCGTCATACGCCGCGCTTGCTCGGATTCGTATCCCGCCTCCTCGCTGGAGCCGATCCGGAGGACGAGGACGTCGTCCAGGAGACGTGGATTCGCGCCTGCGAGCGGCTCGAGCAGTTCCAATGGCGGTCGACGTTTTCGACGTGGTTACTGGGAATTGGACTCAACGTCGTGCGCGACCACTTGCGACGGAGAGGGAGATCGCGAAAGGTATCAAAGGACCCGTTCACAAACCCGCCGGCACATCACGGGGCTCATGAGGTGCGGATCGACCTCGAACGCGCGATCCGGATGCTGCCGGATCACTACCGGATGGTACTGGTGCTCCACGACGTCGAAGGAATGAAACACCATGAGATTGCACAGCGGCTGGAAATTCCGGTTGGAACCACGAAGAGCCAGTTGTTCAGGGCGCGAAGAATGATTCGCGAATGGTTGTCGGAAAAAACGGAGTGAGACGATGAACGACCAAGATAACACACGTAACGACGAAGAAAAACTCTGGGAAGCATTCGAACTGACGCCATCGGAGAAGAAAGCGCTGGAGACGCTCCCACGCGAGCGCATGCCGAACGCTGCGCTTGAGGACCGCGTGGTCGGCGCGCTTCGGGACCGCGGTGTTCTCGTCCCGCCGCGCCGCCGCGTGATCGAACTCACCGCACAACGCATCGCCGCCGCCGTGGCGGCCAGCCTGGTGCTGCTGGCCGGCGGTTTTGCGCTCGGCCAGTGGGTGGGCGCGCGACAGGTCGCAAGAGGCGACTTCGTCACACTTGAAACCAGCGATATCTCAATGGCGGCAACACTGCAGCAGGTGGGATCAGCATACGTGATGGCACTCCAACGTTTCGCCGAACTACCCGATTCCGTCGATGGCGAACAGGCCGTTCAGGGACGAGAGGTCGCACTCGCGACGCTCTACACAGCGGCCGACCAGGTCACCCGGCTGGTGCCGAAAAACGAGTTGGCCAGGCAGTTGCTGATAGCGATCAACACCGATTCAGCCACGAGGATGGCTGGGGTGAGTGGCGATGCCGCTACTGTCGGCACCCGAGTCATCGATTTTTGACGGCTCGATGATCGGAATGAGCAAGGAGGAACCAAGAATGCGAAGAATCAACAAGTACGTCATTCAATGTGCGTTCGTGGTGGCAGTGCTGTCGCTGACACCATTCGCATCCTGGGCGTCCCATGAGAAGGAGACAGGGACATCCGATCCCAGCTCACTCGAGGAGTTGACCTCACAGCTCGACGTTTGGGCGGTACAGTCGACGCGTTACTCACTCGATATGCTTGGAATCACCGAGATAAAGTGCAATTGCACGTTCACTTTCGGCAAGGACGAGCGACTGTGGCTGTTTCACGCCGAGCCGGAGATACGAGGCGTCGATCGTGACGGCCCCTCCTACGGCAAACTCGAGGACGGGGACGTGATCGTGGGGATTGATGGCATGCTTATCACCACACGAAAAGCCGGCATCCGATTCTCCAACCTCATCGCCGGCGAGCCGGTCGAACTCACTGTCCGCCGCAAGGGCCGTATGCGAACCGTGACCGTCGTGCCTCAAGCGGCACCCGAGCCGGATGTACCGATCGAACTCACCGTCCGCCGCTCCGACGCTTCGAACACCATTACCATAGAGCCGCGGACGACAGCGGTTCCGAAATTGGCGCGTTCAATCGAAGCGCTATCGGAGCGTGCTGTGGAAATCGGTAAGACGATAGATTTGGATATTGGTAAGGCGATAGATGTGGAAATCGGTAAGACGATAGATTTGAATGTCGGTAAGATGATAGATACGCTGGGCCTGGCGCTGCCTCTGCAATTTTCTTCTTTTCCGGAATTCGACATCGATCTCTCCAGTATGCTCCCCCGGGGATGGATCGGCTTCGGGCTGTCGTTCGGCGGCAGCATCCAGCACAAAGATGTGGACAAACCCGCTGAGTGGCGGTTCAACGACCCGCCCTCGATCAAGTCGGTCCAGCCGGGCAGCCCTGCTGATGAAGCGGGCCTCCAGGTCAACGACGTACTCCTCGAGATCGACGGCTTGAAGCTCGACAGCAGGAAGGGCGGCAAGCGGTTTTCCCGCATGGAGCCGGGACAGATCGTTGAGTGGAAGGTCCGGCGGGGCGGGAAAACGTTCATCGTCGAGACCACAGCGGGCGAGCGTCCTCGACATGAGCGGGTCGTGGCTCCGCTGGAGGCACTCGATCCCGACGCGTTGCGGCCTATTCGATACACCGGAACGCTGGGCGGCACCGAGATCGAGGTCCGCGGTAACAAGAACGTGCGAGTGGAAGTGGACGAAGAAACTGGCGAAATCGTCATCCGGTCGGGCGATACGGTCGTACGAGTGAAGTCGAAGGACAAGCGCTAGGCGCGGAAATCATTCGTACGCGGCTTTCCTGGAAAACCGGCGGCCCCGATTGAGCGAAGCCGCCGGTTTTTCCTTTTCAGGCTGATAAGCTCCGAAGAATCAGGTCGCGGTGAAGTCAGGCATCCCAACAGAAAATAGAAATGATGAGTCGGATACAATGGAGGTTTGGTGGGAGCGGTGGGCACGCTCCGTCGCCTATGATTTTGGCACAAGGGTTCAATTGGTGCAGGCGGCGGGAATCGAACCATTGTTGCCCGCAAACCTTAATCCAATGATGGCGCACGACTTCGGTTTCTTTGGCATGAAAACTATTGAGTTACCGCGCCGTTTCCTTTCCCCTCGAGTCCCCTCCAGTCCCCTGGAGTCATCCCCAGTCCTGGAGATATTGGAGACGGCAGGCGATCTCTGTGTCGCTGACCAGCTCATTCGTCAGGAAATGATCGCCGCTAACGGTAGCGCCCATAGTTTCTGTCCCAACGAAACAGCATCCGTACCGTTGTAGGCTAGGATTGCCGCTTTGCAGTGCGGTGTTGCTGATAGAAATGCTTTCAAACCTGAGAGATCGCGGTCGCTCCAACGGGTTCCCGATTTTAATTCGATCGCGATGCACGAGCGACCCGCTTCAATGACGAAATCGACCTCGTGACGCCCTTGCACATTCCAAAAATGCAGTCGTGCCCCCGGCCACATAGCGTCAACAATCCCCAACAAATTTTGCGCGACGTATGTTTCAAACGCACTGCCCTTGAACGCTCTTAGTAACTGGCTGTCAGACTCCACGGCACCGGCCAAATGGCAAGCCAATCCTGCGTCGCTCAGATACAACTTCGGGGATTTGATGAGCCTCGATGCACGGTTTCTCAAGTAGGGACTCACTCGATACACGACGTAAGACGTCTCAAGCAACGACAAGTATCTCGAAGATGTTGCGACGTTGAGTTTGGCGTCCCGTCCCAGCTGACTAGGACTCAGTAGCTGCCCCGTTCGAAGCGCCACCAGGCTCATCAGATTACGAAACGAGATGACGTCGCTTATCTGACTCAGCTCCCGGATATCCCTCTCCAAGTAGGTTTGCTCGAAGCCGCGGAACCATAGAGCCTTGTTCTTGACCTCGCCAAGGCATACGGTTGGCATCCCTCCCGTGAGGATCTCGTCCGTTTTCAGCGGCACCAGATTTTCCACTTTCCATCCGATGCGGGGAGAACCGAAAAAGGACTTTAGAAAGGGCTGTTTGCTGACAGCACCCGATATTTCACGTCGGGTGAAAGGATGCAAGACAAAGTACACAGCGCGGCCGGCGAGCGATTCGGAAATCCCCCGAAGCATGGAAAAGTTCGCCGATCCGGATAGCAAGAACCGCCCCGGTGTTCGATCCCGATCCACACTCTGTTTGATGGCTCCCAGAATCTCGGGACATTTCTGAGCCTCGTCGATCGTGATCGGCCCATCCGTCGCCAAGAACCCTTCCGGATCTTCTTTGGCAGCCGCCAGCTGAGTGAAATCGTCGAAGCTAACGTAACGACGCCGTTTGATCCCAGGTTCCTGTTGGAGAAACGTACTCTTCCCGGTTTGTCGCATACCGGTCAAGACCACAACCGGCATGTCAGCCAGCGCTTCTTTAACCGATGCCGATACATCTCTACGATAATACTTTGTCATATCATTACAGATGATAGCGACAATATGACACTATGTCAAGAAGATTTATGACTAATAGGATGGTGCAGGCGGCGGGAATCGAACCCTGTTGTAGTGATAATCCTAACCTATTGATGGCGCGCGGATTCGGCGGTTATCGTATTTGAAACAAGACGTTAAATCGATTCCCGTTCTCCTCTGGTTTCCTCTCCTTTCCTCTGCGGTCCTCCCCAGTCTTGGAGATTTGGAGATGGTCTGTGAGAATACCAATGAATCAATATGCGAACGCACAACGATCAACATTTTTTCCCAGGTAGCTCTCCATTTTTCGCGCATGATGGGAAGTGGTCTGCCGAAGAAAGGCGATCATATCCTCTACTCGGCGTATTTGTTTCTGATACTCCTCTGATCCAGTAGTCAGAAAACTTAAATGGAATATTTCTGCGCGTAGATGAGATTGGCCTGATCCCTTGGAATCGATCCACTTTTTGAGTTAGGAATTTGGTAAATGAGACTGTACCGGATTCTTAGACCACTTCCTGAGTTAGAATCTGCAAATGGGCCCCTGAGTATCGCGTTTTGAGTTCCACTCACAACGACAGACTAAAAATATAAATGAGACTGAGGTAGACACCGACAATAATGAAAATGATGCCCGTAATCCTCCTTGCCCACCGTTCGATGAGAGTGACTTTGGCATACGCTTTTCCAAGCGAGTGCGCGCTGACCGCGATAACGACCGCAAAGATTACTACGGGAACAGCCGTTCCAATACCATAGAGTGACGGAAAAAGAAGACTCGAGTTGTTCTGTACAGCAAGCGGGAGCAGTGTGCCGAAGAAAAGCGCGGCGGAGACGGGACAGAAAGACAGCGCGAAGACAATACCGAGCACACCCGCCCCCCAAAATCCCATTCTGTCCACTTTGCCCTCCATATTGCCGGCGATGCTCCCGCCCGGCCACTTCATTTCGATGAGACCTACGAGGAACATGCCAACAAGAATCAAAATCGGGCCCAGGATTTTGTTCATATATGTCTGGAGAAAGTTTGAGAGGTAAGGTGCGGAAAAGAGACCGTATACCAATAAAACTCCGAGAGCAACGTAGGCAATGGTTCTCCCTATAGTATAAAAGGCACCGCTTAAAAGAACGTACCGGGGTCTTTCAACTCTCTTCGCGATAAACGAGATAGCAGCGATATTCGTCGCCAGCGGGCAGGGGCTGACCGATGTCAGAACTCCCAGCCAAACCGCCGAGAGTCCAGCAAGAAGGTACTCATTCATCATCCGTCCCAGCCAGGAAACCGTTTGTGTTCTCTATGATGTAATCAAGGAACGTCGGTTTGTTGCGGACGAGCTGCCATACCTTTTCCAGATTATCCCACCGTTTTTCGACACCGTCTTCAATCTTGACGAGCACGACCGAGCGAGTAGCAAGTTGGTAGTCTTGTATAAAATGTCTGTTTTCAGGCTGGTCTACATTTACCGCGCGCCATTCTAGCTTGCCGGATGCCAATTCGTCCGCGAAAGCGCTGCGGACCGCTTCTTCCGTGTACGCTTCGATCGTTCTGCAGGTGTAACACCGTCTCGTACCATGAAAATAATAAACAATAACCTTATCTCCGCTATTGTCGCGGCCTGATGACGGTTCTTCCGGTATTTGCCTATTAGGAAGTTCTCCTGAATCTTTCTTTGCCAGTTTCTTGCTCGTTGTTTCTCTGGTCACTAGATATGCGACACTCACAGCAACGAAAATCAGAAGAACAACTGTGACGATAGTTTTTGCTCTCATGGTGCAATCGTTCCTTGCTGATGACCAATTTATATTGTTTACTGTTGACGCGAATTCATGAGCATGCGCCTATCGGTTGAAGAGAAGCGGCGGCACCGACGGACCGATGGGCCATCGGAACACGCCGGCCAGTTGTTATTCAGCTTGATATTCCAATAAGACATTCTTGATCTGTTCCACCGACAACACTTTACCGGTCGACTTGACTTCATCATCGATGACCAGCGCGGGCGTCATCATAACGCTGTAACTCGTGATCGCGTTGATGTCTGTTACCTTCTCGATCCCGCAGGTTAGCCCCAGCTCCCGGACCGCCGCTTCGGCGTTCGCCGCCAAGGTTTTGCACTTCGCACAACCGGGGCCCAGAATTTTGATGATCTTCACGGTGTTGACCTCCTATTGAAACATTACTCCGTACGCCATTCCGCTGACCGTCGCCATGACGATGACCAACAACACAAAGACCGCCGTCTTCTTGAAGCCGATGATACTCCGGATAACCAGCATGTTGGGCAGGCTCAGCGCTGGTCCTGCCAGCAGCAGCGCCAGCGCGGGGCCTTTCCCCATCCCGCTGCCGATCAATCCTTCGAGAATCGGCACCTCGGTAAGCGTTGCAAAATACATGAACGCCCCGGCGATCGAGGCAAAAAGATTCGCTCCCAGAGAATTCCCGCCGACGGCGCGGATGATCCAGGTGGAAGGAACCATACCTTCCTCTCCCGGACGCCCCAGGAGGACACCGGCGATCAATACGCCGAAGAAAAGCAGCGGTAGAATTTGTTTCGCGAATCCCCACGAGGACTCGAACCATTCACCGACCTCGTCCGATCTCCGGCTCGCCAGTACGGCAAGCCCAACAACACCGGCAACGAACGGTATCATTGGGTGAGCGGGAAAGAGTTTCGCCAAGACAATAACAAGCCCCGACACCATACCGAGACCGAGCCATCCAATTCGAAACCACCCGCCCAGTATCAATCCCAACAAGACCGCAAATCCGCCTGTAATGATCCATTTTGAAGAAAACACGGCGTGCCAGAATCCGGCGTGCCCGACAGGTCTCCCCCAGTTGGCAAAGACGAGGATGCCCACCATGGAAGCAAAATAGACCGCCGTTTTCCAGAGCGGTCGGCCGTCGCCGGCGGCCTCCACTGCTCCCAGCGCCGCCTCCTCTGTAGCCTCATTGCGGAAGACGACATGCATCATCAAGCCGATGATTATACTGAAGATTACCGCGCCCACCGCCCGTGCGATTCCGAGCTCAATACCGAGAATCCTCGCCGTTAAAATGATCGCCAGTACATTGATCGCAGGTCCCGAGTAGAGAAACGCGGTCGCCGGCCCGATCCCCGCACCACGGCGGTAGATCCCCGCGAAAAGCGGCAGCACGGTACATGAACAGACGGCGAGAACGGTGCCTGAAACCGATGCGACTCCGTAAGAGAGAATCTTGTTCGCCTGGGCGCCGAAATACTTGATGACCGATTCCTGGCCCACAAAAACAGCAATCGCTCCGGCGATAAAAAACGCCGGAAGGAGACAGAGAATGACATGTTCCTGCGCGTACCACTTAACGAGATAGAATGCTTCGAGAACGGCGTTGTCGAAGCGCCTGGCCCCGACGGGCAAGAAAAAAAACAGCAAGAATATGGTTGTTATCCAAGCCAGCGGTTTCCATTCATCTTTCCACGACATGGATGCTATCTTTCTCTCTCGTTGCTCTTTGGCCAAATCGCCAAGATTTTTCAACCATTAATATTCTTCTCTCGCCGGGCCTGAGTCCTCTTCTCTATATCACTTTATTAGGCCAGCTAGCCCCGGGTTCCCAAGGATTCGCCGCCAAGGGCCTGGATGATGAGTTTCTCAAGAGCTTGTTTGGAAGGCACCTTTCCCGTGAGTACGATTTTATCGTTGATGGTCAAGGCAGGCGTGAGGACGATTCCCTTGGAAGCCATTTCTCCGACATCCTTTATGTATTGATATTCGACGGAGATCCCTTTCGAGGCAAGGATGTCCTTGACCATGCGGTTCAATTGTTCGCATTTGGAACAGCCGGGTCCATAGACCCGAATTTCGCTTTGACCTTTTTTTAGTGATCTGCTCTCAATTTCTCCAGTAAAAACCTTATACTCTTCGAGAAGATCCTCTTTATAGACTTCTTCCATGTTCGCAGGAACATAATTCTGCGTTTTGACTTTCTGCAGCAAAAGATCTTTCAATTGTTTCTCATCCTCAATTTCGGATTCACGCACCGATTTGAAGATCTCATCCAGATTGATGATGCCTACTTTGAATCCTGCAATATAAATTTGGCGCACGGACATCCGTGAATCTCCTTCAGCCGGCATCCCAACCAGGAACGGAGATATAGCATCTGTCGCTATCGTGTATTCTTCCGCTTCCTGATTCTACTAGCCCAACGCAGCTTCTCTTTTCTCTTCGATGACCTCTTCAGGAGAAAACCAGCCCGAAGTTCGCAAGCAAATCTTGACAAGCATAAGCATGACCGGCACTTCGATGAGCACACCGACGACCGTAGCAAGAGCGGCCCCTGATGAAAGCCCGAACAGCATCACGGCGGTGGCGATGGCGACTTCGAAATGGTTCGACGCACCGATCATGGCAGACGGTGCCGCATCGCGGTACGAAAGGCGGAGCACCCGCGCCAGTCCATACGCGAGCCAAAAGATAAGATTGGTCTGTATGAACAGCGGAATTGCGATCCACAGGATCGTCAAGGGGTTCGAAATGATGACATCCCCCTTGAACGAAAAGAGGAGAATGAGCGTGATCAACAGCGCCGTGATGGTGATGGGAGTGAGCAGATGAAGGAACTTTTCCTTGAACCACTTCTCGCCTTTTGCACCGATGACCCACTTGCGGGTAAGGTAACCGGCCACGAGAGGCAGCGCCACATAGATAGAGATGGAGAGCAGAAGTGCCTGCCACGGTACTGGCAGCCGCCCGACTCCGAGCAAGAAACCACCCAAGGGACCATAGAGAAACAGCATGGTCAGCGAATTGATCGCCACCATAATGAGCGTATGCCCGTCGTTGCCTTTGGCCAGAAATCCCCACACGAGCACCATGGCCGTACAGGGAGCGATGCCCAACAATATGCAACCTGCAAGATAGCTCCGCCACAGAGGCACCTCGAGCATCTTGACCCCATTGATAAGAACGACAGTCCCATCTCCATGGGCCGCTCCGACGTCGAGATCGAGCCCCAGCGGCATCTTGACATGATCCAGCGCGCCTGGACCTATCAATCCGTAGAACAGCGTCCCGAGGAAAACAAGGCTGATGGCGTACATCGTAAACGGTTTTACCGCCCAGTTTACAAAGAGCGTGAGCCCCACGGGCTTGACATTTTTTCCCGCCCGGATGACTTCACCGAAATCTATTTTGACCATGATCGGGTACATCATAAAAAACAGGCACACCGCGATCGGAATGGAGACCACGGGTGCCTCACCTACATAGATGGCCAGGCCGTCAAGAAAATGAGCGACACCCGGCGCGACTTTCCCGAGCACGATGCCGACACCGATGCACAGGACCACCCAGACAGTCAGATACTTCTCGAAAAACCCCAGGGCTTTCGGTTCCTTGGTAACGCCACTCTCAGAAGCCATTGGTCAGTCCCCTTCCGTCACCCACAATTGATCTGGAAGTGTTTCGACAAACCTCTTTATCTCATCCCTCACCCGGCGGTAGTGGGCGAGGGCTTCTTCTTCCGTCGATGCGTCCCGAGCCAGATAAGGCGGATCATCAAAGCCGGCGTGAATCACACGAGTTCTCCCCGGAAACACCGGACAGCTCTCGCGGGCATGGTCGCAAACAGTGATCACCAGATCGAACGCAACATCCTTGAGATCATCTACATGCTTGGGCCGATGGGCGGATATATCGATTCCTACTTCCGCCATCACTTTGACCGCGTTGGGATCCAGGTTCTTGATTGCGACTCCCGCCGAGAACGGTTCGATCTCATCCCCTTTCAGAGCCCGGGTCCACTCTTCCGCAATCTGGCTCCGGCAGGAATTGCCCGTGCACAAAAACAGAACTTTCAGCCTTTGTCTACTGCCTTGCAAATCTCCTCCAGAGGTTTCTTCAGAATTATCTTCAAGCTTCGAGCATCGTCTCGGATCGTTGAATCGCCAACCAAAGAGCGATCTATCCAGGCAAGAGACACCTCCACCGCGGGAGAGATGTTTCCTAGGGGGCGCGAATAATACGTCCAGCGCCCGTCTTTCCGGCTGTCCACCAGATACGCCTGCTTGAGGATCGAGAGATGTTTGGACACAGTGGATGGTGCCAGTCCCAACAGCTCGACAATCTGACAGACGCAGAGCTCACAATCTTTCAAAGAAGCGAGAATCCGGATTCGGTTCTCGTCGGCGATGGCTTTGGCGATGGACGTAAACTCCCGAAGCATGTATTGGTTTCGTTTATTCGTCATATGACGAATTATAGATGAGAGTCAAGCCCCGGTCAAGATGATTGGTGTGACTTGTCGCATTTCTTGTCAGTGACCCGACCCCCCGGATTGTTCCCAAGTCTAGAGTTAGACTCGGGGCGAGCGAAAGGGGTCAACATGGCCAGGAAACGATTTACGGCCGAGCAGATCATCAACCATCTCCGAGGGGCTGAAATTCTCATTTCACAGGGCAAATCCGTCCGTGACGTCGCCCGCCAGATCGGTATCAGCGAACAGACCTACTACCGCTGGCGCAAGGAGTTCGGGGGCATGGACGTCAGCCAGGCCCACCGCCTCAAGGAACTCGAGAAGGAGAATCAGCGGCTGAAGAAACTGGTCGCCGACCAGGCTCTCGACATCCAGATTTTGAAAGAGGTGAACCGGGGAAACTTCTGATTCCGGCGCGCCGGCGTGTCGCTGTCGGCCACGCCCAGGATCAGCTGGGTGTCAGCGAGAGGCGGGCGTGCCGGGTGCTCGGGCAAAGCCGCAGAGTGCAGAGATACGAACCGAAGGAGGCCGATGACGAGGCGGCCTTGCGAGAGAGGATCATCACGCTGGCCAGGGAGTATGGCCGGTACGGCTACCGCCGGATCACGGCCTTGCTCCGGAACGAGGGCTGGCAGGTCAACCATAAGCGCGTGGAAAGGATCTGGCGGCAGGAGGGTTTGAAAGTGCCGCAGAAGCAACCCAAGCGCGGGCGGCTGTGGCTCAATGACGGCTCATGCGTACGTCTGCGGCCCGAGTACCCCAACCATGTCCGGGCTTACGATTTTGTATTCGACCGAACGCACAACGGCCGGAAGTTGAAGATCCTGACAGTAGTCGACGAGTACAGCCGCGAGTGCTTGGAGATCGAGGTGGCCAGGAAGTTGACCTCCCGGGATGTGTTGAGAGTCCTGGCCAAGCTGATGTTACAAAACGGTGTACCGGACCACATCCGCTCGGATAATGGCCCCGAGTTCGTAGCCAAAGCAGTCGGGAAGTGGCTGGCCAGGTTGGATGTGAGGACGTTGTTCATAGAACCCGGTAGCCCGTGGGAGAACGGCTACATCGAATCGTTCAACGGAAAGTTGCGGGACGAGTTGTTGAATGGGGAGATTTTTTACACGGTGCAAGAGGCGAAGGTGTTGATCGAGATGTGGCGGCGGCACTACAATCAAGTGCGACCGCACAGCTCGCTGGGCTACCGGCCACCAGCACCGGAGGCGGCTCTAAGACCGCCAATCGCGGTCGCATCCTAAGTTGGGATGTGGTCACAAAAGTGGGGGCAGGTCACAGACCGTCGACGCCTCTCTTGTCAGTTTGGAGACACCGCGCAGTTGGCGAGACCGAAGTCGAGAATCTTCGCTGCCGTCGTGTCCGATGATGATGTTGTCGGGCTTGATATCGCGGTGCGCCACCGATGCGGCGCGCGCACTCGAAAGGGCTTCGCAGACACGTGTAGCGATGCCAAGGGATCGATCGAGTATCAGATCTTCTCGGGCAATAACGCTGCTCAGCATGTCCCCCTCGACGTAGGCCATCACGATATGAGGACGGCCTTGGTACTCCCCCATGTCGTAAGTCGTAAGAATGTTGGGGCGATCCAACGCGGCTGCCGCCTGGGCCTCGCGCTTGAACCGCGAAAGCGCATCGGAGTCCGAAGCGTATTCCGCCGGCAGGAACTTGAGCGCCAGCGCCGGCGCAGCTCAAGATCCTCGGCGAGGTAGACCTGCCCCATTTCTCCTTCGCCGACTTTATCGACGATCTTGCGGTGCGAAACCGTCTTACCAATCATTCGCTCTGGGACTTCTCATACTGGCGCGTCGTCTTTTCACTGAGTTCCGTGCATCCGAATTATGCGAGGTGCCGTTCCCACGCGTCCCTGTCGTTGTGCAACGGCTATCAGAGGGGGCCGGCCCCTTTGCCATTGGGTCAGCACGCAACCGTTTGGGTTTCTTTGCGAAGCCCGCAAAACGGGAGAACTGGGAACAGAAAGCAGATGGCTGGTGGAGGCGGCGGGAATCGAACCCTTGTTCCCCGTAAACACTAACCCGATGGTGGCGAACGACTTCGGTTTTTACGACATGAAAACTACTGCGTTATCGTGACGATTCGATTCCCCTGGAGTCCCCTACAGTCCCCTGGAGTCCTCCCCAGTCTTGGAGAAATAATGGAGACGCAACACCCTCAGGATTGCCGATCGCTCGTCAGGTTGCTGCCTCGGTTAGCTTACGAACCCAGTCACCAGCTTGGACCAGGCGCTGCAGCCGACGATGATTCTCAGCTAGTACAATTACCGGATCACAACCATCTTCCTAGTCTGTACGAAAGAGCCGACGTCCACACGACAGAAGTAAACACCTCCGGGCACCTTGTTTCCCCGATGGTTCTTTCCATCCCAGACGGCAGTGTGGTGACCCGCAGGGTGTACGTCTTCGACAAGCGTTCGAACGAGCCGGCCGGCGACATCGTATATACGAACTGTCGCCACGCCGGCCTCTGCCAGCCCGAACCGTATGCGCGTTGTAGACCGAAACGGATTCGGCGAATTCGGCGCCAGATAACTCGCGCTAGGGTGGCTTTCCATCTGAAACGCCGGTTACCAAATCCGGATCCAGCAAGGCGTAGGGACTGACGTTATCGTGAATGTCGATCGCACAGACCTTATAGAAGTACCCGGCATCCCATCGCCAATCCTCGTCCACGAGCGCTGTGTCCTGAGGCGCACCGATCATGTTGGCAGGCCCCGGGGTGAACTCAGGGGCAAGACCGCGATGCACTGCGTAATAGGCGAGATCACTCTCGGGGTTCGGATCCCAACTGAGCTGAATGGCGCTGACCAGTTGGTGTCCCACCAGGTTCTGAGGCTGGGCGGGCGCCATGTTGTCCACGGAGCGTCCGCCTCTAGAGCCTCGATCGCCAACACCTTCACCTCCATGGCCACCGGTGGCGAGCGTTTCACACTCTTCTTACTCTTCTGAACCCGGCCCGCGTCCGCCGGCTCCTGCGCTTTCTTGCGAAAACTCCACAATGACATAACGTCCCTCCTTTTCCTTGACTGTTGCGCCTCGGAATGCGGGGACATGTAACGTAATTTCTAATTGATCAGGAGGACAAAACTAAATGGACGCTGCACTATCGCCAAGCCTGCACGTGACGAAGTCAACCGGTCACGGCGTGTACCAGATCGGCGTTCGCGTGGCTCTCAACTTCCATGTTACTAGCGCCAAGCAAAGACCCGACAGCCGTCCAGGTGTCCAGCCGACATCGACAACGATCGGGCCGATGTCGGCTGTGGCTAGTTACTTCTTTTTCGGCACATACGGATCCGGCGTCCCCAACCGGATCGGCGGTTCCTTCATCAAGCTGCCGCGGAACGCGACGACCTTCTTGAGGATCACCGGAAAGACCCAGCTAGCGGAAACGTCGATCTTGTCGACCGGATAGAGCTCTTTCGGATCCTCGATCAGGTTGTGCAGATGCGGCATGTTGAGACGCGCAGGCTTGCCGAACATGCTTTCCAGCTCGATGAAGTGCATTTTCCAGTTGCGCCACTTGTATGCGAAGAGCTCATCCCCGTTAAATGCCGGGAATCCCTCCCTGGGCCCTTTCTCTGTCTTGCCGGTTACTAGGTCTAGCTGATCGATACCGTCGATGATTCGATCCTTCGGCACCTCGTATCCCACGATGCGAGAGAAGGTCGGGAGCACATCGGTAATGTGCACGATCTCGTTAGTTACTGACCCGGCTTTGATCTTCCCCGGCCAGCGCATGAGCGCTGGGACACGGAGGGACCCTTCCAGTGCTGTGAAGTAATTACCCCTCCAATAGCCTGCGGTACCGTGGTGACCTTCGATCTCCTCCGGACCGTTATCGCTAAGCCACAGAACAACCGTGTTCTCGCGGATTCCCAGATCGTCGACCGCATCCAGGATCTGGCCGGTACGATGGTCGATCTCGGCAAGGACGTCGGCGTAATTACCGTTGCCCGTCTTTCCAGCGAAGTCGGGATGCGCCGTCATAGGGAGATGGGCGTATGTGAACGGCACAAACACGAAGAAGGGCTTATCGTTCTCGACGATCTTCTTCATGAAGGCGATCGCGTGATCCGTCAACTCGCTGTCGATCAGCTTACGGGCGTCCAAGTCATACGGCTTGACCTTTTTTGGCACACCACCTTTCGTGGCTTCAACAACGTAGGGCTGGACGCTCTCGGAAGCGTCATACTTGGTAGTGCGAACTATACAAAGCTTCGTCCGTCGTGTTGGCGATCCCATACCACTCATCGAAACCCTGATCCGTAGGGAACCTGCATTGCGTGTCACCAAGGTGCCACTTGCCGAACATACCAGTCGCATAACCCTGTTCGCTGATCAACTCAGCGATCGTCTTCTCCCATTGTGTTAGACCGTAGAGCATGCCCCAGACCACCTTCGTGGTCCCGGATCGAATCGGATGACGACCTGTCATGAAAGCGGACCGACTTGGTGTTCATTGTGGCTCTACGTTGAAGTTCAGAAACTTCAACCCCTCGTCAGCCAGCTTGTCCAGGCGAGGCGTTTCAGCCCCCCTGAGAATACCTCCCCCATACGTGCCTAGTTCTCCCCAGCCCAGGTTGTCGACCATCATTATGACAACGTTGGGTTTATCCTTGGCCCGTGCAAATGCCGGCGCCACTGTCCAGGTCACAACGGCGCAGAATACGATCAGCAGCCATGCCACGACTGGCAGCCGCCCTCGTTTTACCCTCATACTGTCCTCCTTTCATTAAGTTGCCAGGTGATTTGCTACATCAGATTGGGCTAGCGTATCTTGTCACATGTACAACAAGCCGAATGCCCGGTCAAGTTGAGAAGGCATTTATCAAATAGGCCCGGGAACAGATGCTCTGCCATTCACGGACTCTCACAGTATGAGCGTAGTAGGAGACGGTGGGAATCAAACATCTATCGTTGGCGCTGAACAATAGCCCGATACGAATGAAAAGTGAAAACAAGATGAGCTCAGGGAGTGACTGGTGGAGGCGGCGGGAATCGAACCCTTTTCACCCGTGAACCCTAAACCGATGATGGCGAACGAGTTCGGTCTTTACTGTGCGAAAACGTTTGCGTTACCGCGACGCTTCGATTTTTGTTTAATGATCCGAATGATTATTGATCGTTGATCCGTCTTGATGTTAACATTGCATGCCACTAAAGATGGCGATCCAATCGATGCGTAACCTGGGCGACTCCCGCAGTGAATGTACTCCAAAGTTATGTTCGTAAACCACGCATCGGTAACCGCCGGAATCGATCCATAACGAGAGGAGGATCCCATGCGGATAGTACTTCTTTTGATCGTTGGTCTTTTCATTGTCGCCGGGTGCGAGGGTGATGCCGGACCTCAGGGACCAGAAGGTAACGCCGGGGCTAATTGGCCAGGGCCACCGCCCGCTGAGTATGACAATGCCGATGGCATCGCGGGAGGAGCGGCTTATGGAAAGTGGTGGACGACAGAAGCCGGTGGGGGCGGGACTCAACCGAGTACGATCGTTGGGGCCGACTTTTACCGCTGCAAGGCGTGCCACGCGTGGGACGGCATGGGTAACGCTGCATCATACGCGAATCGTACCGGGCAGAGCACTCTCACTGCCACTCGCCCCGATGTTTCCTCCGTCAATCTTAGAAGCACTGCCGTGTCGGAGAGTTTTCAGGAACTTTTCGATCTCATTCGCCACGTTGGCGCTCGTGGGATCGATGCTTCGGACAACACCCACCCGGATTACTCGCAAGAGTTGACAGATGCTCAGGTATGGAACATCGTGAAATTCATGCGTGAAGAGTGGGTCCAGCCGAACCTGCTCTACGACCTTGAGGTCTCTGGTCCGAAGATGTACGTGGATTACACACAAGCTCCACCGGTTGTGGTCGCGCCAACGTTGACCTTCTCCAACGTGGGTGCCATGGGGAATGAGGCGAATGGGCAAGCGCTCTACACCGCCAGGTGCCAGAGTTGCCACGGCGTCGACGGAACCGCTCTAGACATCGGCGGTAGAAGCCTCGGGCAGTTCGTCCGGGAGAAACCGCACGAAGCCTGGTTCAAAGCGAAGTTCGGAGAGCCTGGCACCGACATGAATCCAGGCCTGGTCACCTCGACGTCCGACCTGCAGGACTTGTATAAAGCACTGGCGAATGCGACCAACTTCCCGGATCTACCTTAGACAGCCTCCCGCAGGACGAAAAGAGAAGAGCTCCTGGAATCCGTTCCGGGAGCTCTTCTTTTTGGCAAGTCATTCGCTTGGAACGATTGACTCCGAATTCTCCACCCATATTGCGAAACACAGATATTCCCACCCTCTTCGCTTCAACAGAGCATGACCGGATCTCCGAAACCGAAGTAAAAATGGTGGAGGCGGCGGGAATCGAACCCTGTGGCGGTGATAACATTAACCTACTGATGGTGCACGATTTCGGCTGTTATCGCTTTAGAAATCTAGAGTTACTGTGCCATTTCTTTTCCCCTGGAGTCCCCTCCAGTCCCCTGGAGTGCCCCCCAGTCTTGGAGAAATATTGGAGACGCTGAAAAGCAAACGAGGTGCGTAAGAGGCAAACTCAACCATCCGATCCGAAAGTAGTCGAAGGTTCATGTCGGACGCATAACCTGCTAATAGTCTCTTCGGAAATCATGACCTTGAATGTCACCGGGCTGATGCGGCGATGTTGGGCAGCATAATGACAGTGACCCTATCATCCCCTTTTGTGTTCACTGTCACATCCGCAGTAAAGGATTCATTGCAATTAACAATCTGGAGATAATTCTTCAAAGCCGGAGACTATTCTTCATTCTCCTCGATCTAACTGCACTGCGACTCACGTAAGTAGTATGAATTAAGTGCCTTACGCGACCATTTGTATTGGCATGGCAGTTGCCTTAAAGATGTGCAGAATGACACTACATCAGTATATCTCTATGGATATCCCACCCCAGGTGGGGTGGGATAAGGAGGTGACAAAATGACCACCATCAGAATCCACGGCATGACTTGCCGGCATTGCCTGGAAGCAGTGACTCGCGCCTTGAAAGCTGCAGAGGGCGTTAAAGACGTGCTCGAGGTGAATCTCGAGCGCGGCGAGGCGCTCGTAGAAGGCACGCCCAACCCCGAATCCGTTGCCTACTTTGTGGAGTTGGCCGGTTACCGCGCGGAGGTAGTCCAATGAACCACGCCTCATGCCACGGCCTGCGGCTTGATCCCGGCGCGCGAGAAGACACCAGGCGACGGCTGAAGTCCATCAAGGGCCACGTCGACGGCGTTCTTCGGATGCTGCAGGACGAGAAAGTGTACTGCGTCGATGTGCTCAAGCAGATTAAGGCGGTCACAGGTGCTCTCGACAAGGTCGGAGCGATCGTGCTCCGAAGCCACTTGCGGGACCACGTCGTCACGGCCCACGAGCGGGGCGATACCGACGAGATTGTCGAAGAGCTCATGCAGGTGCTCAAGTACCGCTAGATAGGAGTGTTACTGATGGCTGTATCGATCCCGTCCCTTGTCGCAAAGACGCACACCGACACTGCCACTGTCGGCGTGCGCGGCATGACGTGCGCCTCCTGCGTTGCTCGGGTTGAGCGCTCGATCAAGAAGCTCCCGAAAGTGATCGATGCGCGCGTCAACCTCGCGACGCAAACGGCAGTGGTCGACTTTGAAACCGGCAGCGTGGATCTTGCCGATATTCTGGCGGCGGTCCGAGAGGCTGGCTACGAGCCGTCGGCTTTGACTGAGCCAACCGATGGTGGTATGGAGCCGGTAAGCGCTCAGGAGACTCGCCTGCTGCGCGATCTGAGAGTAGCCGGCGCTTTCACATTGCCGCTTGTCTTCCTGTCTATGGGCACGATGGTCTTTCCGGATCTGCAGGAGGTGCTGCACCGACTGGCGCCACGTGCCGTGTGGAAGTGGATCGAGCTGGCTTTGGCGACCCCAGTCCAGTTCTGGGCGGGCCGGCACTTCTATCGTTACGGCTGGTCGGAGATTCGTCACAGAAGCCCCGGTATGAACACGCTGGTTCTGATGGGTAGCTCCGCCGCTTATTTCTACTCGTTACTGGCATTACTCGCACCGCACCTCTTCCCTGCCGGTACTGCGAATCTTTACTTCGAGGCCGCGGCGGTGATCGTCACGCTCATCCTCTTTGGTCGCTACCTCGAAGCGAAGGCGAAGGGGCGCACGTCGGCGGCCATTCGCAAACTCGTCGGACTGCAACCGAAGACGGCAACGATCGTTCGCGATGGACAAACCGTCGATGTTCCCGTGGCCCAGGTAATGGCCGGCGATCTCGTTCAGGTACGTCCGGGCGAACGCATCGCCGTCGACGGGGAGATCACCGAAGGTCAAAGCTGGGTCGACGAGAGCATGATCACAGGTGAACCGACACCGGTTGAGAAAACGGTCGGGGCTTCGGTCGTGGGCGGCACTGTGAACAAGACCGGCGCGTTCGTCTTTCGCGCGATCCATGTGGGCTCAGAGACCGTACTCGCGCAGATCGTTCGCATGGTCGCCGAAGCCCAGTCGGGCAAACCACCGATTCAGAGAGTCGCCGACCGCATCGCTTCTGTCTTCGTTCCTGCGGTGTTGGTCCTGGCCGTAGTCACCTTTGGTCTCTGGCTGCTCGTTGGCCCGAGTCCGGCGTTAAGCTACGCCTTCGTTACGGCCGTCAGCGTGTTGCTCATCGCCTGTCCCTGCGCTATGGGACTTGCGACACCGACCGCGATCATGGTGGGCACCGGCCGTGGCGCTGAGACCGGGATTCTGTTCCGGAAAGGCGCCGCGCTCGAGTTGATGGCCCGAGTGAATACCGTCGTGCTGGACAAGACGGGAACGCTCACACTCGGGCACCCCCAGCTGACCGACATCAAGAGCTTTGGAATCTCCAAGAATGAGGCACTGACCTTGATCGCCGCGGTGGAGGAGCAGAGCGAGCACCCGATCGGTCAGGCCATCGTGGCCGCCGCGCGCGATCGTGGATTGGCCTGGTCCAAAGCAACGAACTTCAACGCCGAGCCAGGCTTTGGGCTCGCAGCCGACGTAAACGGGATGACCGTCTGGGTTGGCGCCGACCGATACATGGATAGACTCGGCATCGATCGTCAGGATGCTGGGTCATTGGTCGAGCGGCTCTCACGCCAGGGGAAATCGGTCGTCTACGCGGCGATCGAAAGCCGGCTGGTCGCGGTCCTGGCAGTCGCCGATCCCCTCAAGCCGGGCAGCCAACAGACTGTAAACACACTCAATGGACTCGGAATGACGGTCGCCATGCTGACCGGAGATAGCCGTTCCACGGCGGACGCCATCGCGCGCCAGCTTGGTATCGACAACGTGCTTGCCGAGGTTCTTCCAGATCAAAAGGTGAACGAGATAACACGTTTGCAGCAGGAGGGGCGTCGGGTCGCCTTCGTGGGCGATGGCATCAATGATGCGCCGGCACTGGCCCAAGCGGACGTTGGTCTGGCAATCGGCACAGGCACTGACATCGCTGTCGAAGCCGGAGACGTCGTCCTGATGTCGGGAGACCCCCGCGGCATTATAACCGCCGTCATGCTCGCCCGCCGGACCCTGCGGGTGATTCATGGCAACTTCTTCTGGGCGTACGCCTACAACGCCGCCTTGATCCCAGTCGCCGCTGGCGCACTCTTCCCTCTCTTTCACCTGCTGTTAAATCCGATGCTGGCGGCCGGGGCGATGAGCCTTTCGAGTGTGTTCGTCGTGATGAACAGCCTTCGGCTGCGGCGCTTCAAGGTTTCCCTGCCCAAATGACCGTGGACCGGAGAGGAGGACAATACAATGAATGACCAGTTCAACATACCAATCAAGCTGGCCTTCGTTTTGGTCGCTCTGGTTTTGCTGATGTGCTCCCCAAGCCGGGGCGAGAAGATGACCGGCCGGGACATCATGGTCCGGGTGCGCGCAAACCAGACTCCCGCGGACGAGGTCTCGAAGATCACAATGACCCTGACGCGCGACGATGGGAAATCCCGCGAGAGAGAGCTCGAGCTCAAGACGCGACGAGAAGGCGAAATAACCTGGATTCTACTTCGCTTTGCTGGCCCGGCCAACGTTCGAGGCACGGGTTTTTTGTCGCGGTCGGAACCCGGAACCGACGATCAGCGGTGGCTCTACCTCCCAGCCATTAGGAGATCACGCCGCATCCCCTCTTCGGACAACGACAAGCCCTTCGTGGGAAGCGAGTTCACTTATGAAGATCTGGATGTGATCGACGTTGACGCCTGGAACTATATGGTCAAGGACACGATAGATGGGCGGGTACTCGTCGAAGCGACGCCCACGCCGAAGGCGGTGTCGGACGGTACCGGCTACGGACGCATCCTCTACTACGTTGACGTCGAGCGCCCGATCGTCCTTAGGACGGAGTATTTCGATGAGCGAGGTCGCCATATCAAGGTTCTCGAGTCGCAAGATCCACGGATGGTTGGCTCGGTCTGGCGCTTCTCGAGCATGCGGATGAGTGACTTAACCAATGGCCGCGCGACCACGCTCGAGTTTTCGGACATTCGGGTTGGAACCGGCCTGGCGCCGGACCTGTTTTCTGTTCGAAGCCTCGAGCGCGGAATGTAGCGCGCGAGAGATTCCGGAGTGATGGACATGAACACCCGGCACTCCCTACTTGTCGTCGGCGTTCTGACTTTCCTGAGCGCCCTCAGCGTCAGCCATGAGGCTGAGGCGGCAGACGTCCAAGTTTTCGGGCGCCTCGCTCTCGACTCGTTTCGCAAGGCCGATGGTTCCTCCTGGAATCGTCTCGAGGTGAACTTCGCTCCGCGTATTGAAGCCGTACACGGTGACTGGCTTGCGGTGGCGGAGCTCGAGCTACGGCTTGATCCTGATAATCCCAGTCATCGGCGCCTACGTCCGAGGCGTCTCTACGGACAAACGCGGCTTGGCCCCTTTGACTTGCGTGTGGGCAACCAGATCGTTGCATGGGGACAAATGGACGCGCTTCGCCCCATCGACCGCATCAACCCCCGCGACTACTACGATTTCATCGACAACGTTGCCCTGGAGATTCCGGCGTTGCGGCTACGCGGCGGTATTTCCCGGCTCGAACTAGACGCGGTGGTGGCTCCCTTCTTCGTCGCTAGTGAGCTACCCGACGCAGCGGACTGTCCATGGTCCCTTCAACGCGGCCTTCCACAGCTGTCGAACGGACAGCCAACGGCAAATGACGGGGTTCAATTTGGTGAACTCGACCACCGTGGCGCAACCGCCGGAGTTCGTCTCACGGTTCACACACTGGGGACCGACCTCTCCGCCACGTACGTTACGGGTCGAGACAACGTGCCCGTAAGCTACGAACCGATAGTGACAGAAGAGCAGCTATACATGCGTCCGCTTTCCCCCAGGCAGCACGTATTCGGGATTGATTTCGCCCGTGCCTTCGGCCAGGTTGTCATGAGAAGTGAAGCCGCCTACGTGCGCACTTCAGATCCCAGCGGTACAAATCCACTTGTCGATGACCCGTACGTCCAGGTCGGTACCGGTGCGGAACTGCTGTCGAGCGGAATCACCCCGAACCACGACTTTTCAGTCTTGGCAGAATTTCACCTCGACCGTGAAGTCGGCGGAGGAGGCCCCGAGAATACCGAGGATCTACCTAGCATTCGTCATTTCTACAAATATGCCACTTTTACCCGGTTGAGTTACCGGTCCGGGATGCGATGGGAAATGGCAGTCCAGACCTATGCCGGCCTGGACTCGGGTGACCTTCTACTGCGCCCAGAGTTTACCTGGAGACCTAATGAGGGCGCGCTGATCCTCTCTCTCCGCGCTGATGTCATTCGAGCAGGAAACTTTAGCTTTCTCGGCCCCTACGCGGACAACGACCGCATCGGCATGTTGATGACCTATGAATTCTAACCGTATCAAGAATGCGTTCAGTCGGGCTGGCCAATGGGGATGGCGTCGGCCGCGGTGGGTGCTTGCCGGTGCCGGCGTGGTGACGGTTGTGCTGGCAATCGGGGTCGGGCAGTTAAGCATAGAAAGCTCGGTCGAAGAGGCGCTACCGGAAGATTCGCCGCCACGCCTGGCTGACGCCAAGCTTAGAGAGATTTTCGATATGCGGGATCTTGTTCTGGTGGGCGTCGTCCATCCGTCCGATGCATTCAATGACGAGACCATCGCCAAGATTGATCGCATGGCGACGGAGATTCGTCAGCTGAGGCTTACGGACGATAGGGTACCTGCAAGACTCGTTGCGGCTGTCAGACACGTAAACCCGAGTCTCGCGGACCATATACTGGCAGTTATCCATGACATAGGTCTGCCGGCGGCGTGGCTGGAACTGCGCCCGCAAGTCGAAGACGCGATCACGGAAGGAGAAGCCGGAGGGCGTATCGCCGGGATTGTTGAAGAAATCGACGTCCGCCTGCACCCAGTTGATGACGTCGTATCGATCACCTCGGTCGATGCCATCTCCGGTGACGAGACGACGCTCGACATCGGGCCTCCCATCGGCGGAGATCTAAGAGATAGTCAAACCCGACACCGGATCAAGCGGCGAGTGTTGGCGGATCGAACGCTCGCCGGATCTTTGGTGTCGAAGGACGCATCGACGCTTGCCCTCCTGGTCAAGCTGTCCTTCAACCCCGTGGAAATGCCGCAGGTTATGACCGCTTTGACACGGGCTTTGGAGGAGATCAGGGACGCCCATAAAGGTCCCGAGGCAATCTTTATTTCGGGTATCCCCGTCGTCAACAGCCTGCTCAATCTCATGATGTCTAAAGACCTCTCCGTCCTGACGCCGGCCAGCTTCGTGTTGCTTGCCCTTGTCCTACTCGCTTTTCTGCGCCGCCCCGGCATTACCACATTTCCCCTAATCGTTGTTGTAATGACATTGACGTGGACGCTGGGTCTGATGGGGTTTGCCGGAAGGTCAATAACCATTATTACGACTGCGATGCCCGTAATCCTCCTGGCGGTATCGGTGGCGGCGTCCATCCATTTCCTTGCTCGCTACGGGGCGTCTCGGCGGCGGGGTGACGATGCCGTGCAGGCGACCTGGCGGTCGCTCCGAGAGATGACACGTCCCATTCTGATGGCCAGTCTGACGACCTCGGCGGGCTTTTCGTCGCTGGCCGTCGCACCACTGCCATCCATACGGGATTTCGGGATCTTCACCGCCGTCGGTGTCATTTGCTCGCTCGTCATCACCCTATGGGTACTCCCGGCTCTCCTCGTGCTCACGCGAGCTACGGCGGCGTCAAACCAAACCAAGAAGCACCGCGGAATCGAGACTTTCGCCGTCCAGGCTGGCCTGGCATTGTCAAGGCATCGCGTAGTCACCGGTGTTTCTGCCGCCGTGCTGGCGTTACTCTCGATTCTTGCAATTCCCCACCTCGAAGTGGGCAGTGTTATGACCGGCAATTTCAGAAAGAAAAGTGAGATCTATCGTGCCGGAGAGGTCCTGAACACCAAACTCGGTGGCACGCAGATCCTGAACGTCGTTCTCGACACCCACGAGGACGCCGGCGCCAAAGACCCCGCCGTTCTCGCCTGGATACAAGGACTCCAACGCTACCTCGAGTCAGAGAAATCGGTCGGTTTGACCTTCAGCCTCGCGGACCTCGTGCAGCGCATGAACTTCGTGATCCACAGCGAAGATCCCCCTTTCGACCGGCTGCCCGAGGCGGTCGAGATGGTACGCGATCCAGACGGAGGAACGGCGGCTGTTGACGGCCGCGAGCAAATCGACCAGTACGTGTTTCTCTACGAAGGTGGAGGTGGCGAGGGGCTAGAGGAACTCGTCGATTTTGATTATCGGCAGCTCCGGGTGATCGTCCAGATTCGCGGCGATGATCACGCGATGAGCCGTGCAGCAAAGCAACAGGCGCTGGCATATATGGACGCGCACCCGCCGCCTGGTGACATATGGTTTGCGGGCTGCGCGGAGACCTGTATTTTCGCCGACGACCTCATTATCCCCAGCCAAACGAGAAGTCTCTTTGTCGCCATCATCGTGTGTGGTGTCTTGATGGGATTACTATTGCGCCCCAGGCGTTTCGCTGTGGCCGGCGTATTGCCGATGACCCTCATTATTCTGGTGACGTTTGGGATCATGTGGCTCATGAGCATCCGATTGGACAGTATAACGGCTCTGTTCGGGAGTATCGTGTTGGGCATCGGCGTTGATTACGCCATCCACATTCTTGCCGCATACGATCGTAACAGGCGGAATGGCGGGACTCACGTTCAAGCTCTGGTTAATACATTGCTCCAAACGGCGCGACCGATCATCTTGAATGCCCTCGCTGTTGGAGCCGGCTTCAGTATTTTGCTGATATCCAGCTTCTATCCCGTTAAGATTATTGGTGGTCTGGTCACCGGGACATTGTTGCTGGGTACCGCGTTCAGCTTGCTACTGTTGCCTCCATTGCTGGACTCGGCTTTGTGTCAGTCCGCATACATACGGCCAAAGGGGAAGACGGTGTGAGGGATATCCCGAGCACCGTGTCGCCCAACGCCAGAACGCCGTTCAAGAATCATATGATGCAAACGCATCATTTTTGGAGGAGTGCAATTCGATCGGTCGAGGAAGCCCGTGATGCTCGATGTAGTCAAAGACCGTCTTGTCAAGGTACTCATCAGCTATAGCCAGCTCGTTCTTGGCACGCTTCATAGTGTGGAACAGTTGTTTCCTTGCCCGGTACAAATCCCCAGCGCTGAAGAAGTACTGATCCTTTGGGCGAGCAGCATCTCTCAGAAACTCCGGCTCCACCTCGTCCAGTAACGTACGAAGCGTTGAAACGATGTAGCCCTAACGCGCTGCCGTTCTGCTGCGGCGCCACGTAAAGCCTTCACTCGACCTCGCCGCCGCCGGGCGCCGTCGGCAGCAGCGGCATGATACTCATTGAGGCCTCCTCCCGAGCATACCCTTTCGAGTATGCTCGTTGGAGCTAACCTTTTAACCGTAAGGAGGAGACCTCATGAGGTTCTATACGCAACAACATCAATTCTACTGCGGAATCGACCTCCATGCCAGATCGATGTACCTCTGCATTCTCGATCAGGACGGGGAGGTTATTCTTCACTGCAACATGCGCGCCGAGCCCAACCCTTTCCTCAACGCCATCGAACCCTACCGCAAGGACATCGTCGTTGCCGTCGAGTGCATGTTCGCCTGGTACTGGCTCGCTGATCTCTGCGAGCGGGAGAAAATCCCCTTCGTCCTGTTGGGCCGCAGGCCTCAACGCCGTAGCTAGGCGAGTTGCCCGGCCTGCGCCAGCCTCGCAATGATCTTGTCGGCGACCTCTCGAGCCACGGCCTTTCTCTCCTCTTCCGGTACGTCATCCATGAGAAAGATATCCGTATACTTCTTGTAGAAGGTCAGCGCATCGATGTTTACAACCCTGTCCGCGTTGATCAGCTTCTTCAAGACGCGCCCGTGGCACTTCAGAAAGCACCCATCGATCATGAGAACCTTCTTCGCCTCCTTCACCCAAGCTGCCATCGTGGAATGGGGAACAAAAAACGTCTCCGCATGGCAGGCACGCGCGCAGGACGGGACTTCATTGGCGACAAAATTGCCCGCCAATCGCGCGATTTCGCCCCGGATGCATGGCCCCTCACAGGTCAGGACCGGGATCTTTGCCTCGGCGCGTTGCCGCTTGGCGTACGCCTCGCCAGCTGTGCAAGCGCCTTTGACCTCCTGCACCTGTACCGAAAAGTCGGGCGTGAACTCGTGCATGTTTGCCTCCTCACGTTAAGAGTGGTTACCTGAGCGCCGTAAGTGGCGCTTTGCGGCCTAACTTATCTTCTCCCGTCAACCCCTATCCGCCCCAAACACCTCAACGAACAGTTACTAATGTCCGGGCCTTTTAATTACGTATAGCAGCGACAATCAGTTCGACAACGGGCTGACCCAAACCCCGAGTTAGAACATCTGCACAGCTGCATAACCCGGTACGAACCCTTGACGCATAAGTTGTTCGTACACGTGTGGCCTGGACATGGCTATATCCCATCGAGTGAAGTTTTTACGCCAAGCCCACCCCGGTTCAGTACGTGTGTATAAATCATCGTCGTCGTGACGTCCCGGTGCCCCAGCAGTTCCTGGATCGTCCGGATGCATCGGACAGGTATACGTTGTCTGATCGGTTTTCGTCAGAGACATGTGCATGGACCTCTTAGGCGTGGAAGATTCCAATCAAAGAAAGCCGACGGGTTGGGAGAGTCCCCTGTTCTCTCCCGCCCAGCCTACAGTGCGTCGTCCGTCGGCCTTCATGCTGGCTTCACGATTCACAACTCTCCATTAAGCCACTTAACATCAAGAACTTCATGGGCGATGGTACACGGCGGGTTAGCTACCCGACTTCGAGACCACTTTCTCGATCTTTTCAATCTCGATGGCTTTCACACCGTCATGATTGATAAGCGTGCCGGTGAGGCGCGCTTGCATTCCTGCGAAGTCCACAACGAGATCCATCGCGCTTTCGTGTTCTTTCCCGATGATCAGGTAGACCTCTCCGTCGGCGAGAAATCCGAGGGGGAGTCCTTTGCGGATGCAGTTTTTTGCACATTTGGCGTGATCTGGTCCCTGTCCGTTGGCCGGGTGTTTCATGTAGCAGTAAAGGTCGAGCACCTCGCCTACGAGCGTGATATCCTCGTTGGACTCACTCTCCATCTTGTGATGCTCATGTCCCTTGTGTTGCTGGGCAAACGCCGCCGACGCCCCCATGGACACGAAGATGGACAGTCCGACAACGAGCATTGACTTCGTGATGATTGATGAGTCTCTCATCTGTTGACCTCCAACGGTTGTGAGAAGCTGGTTACGTTGTGACACTCCCAACTCGTGTGTGGCGGCAGTCTCTCGTTGCAGAGCCAGCCGAAGAGCCAGAGAGGGTTTTCCTTCAGCTACATCCCGTAACGCAAGTCCAGTGCCATTACTTGGCGAGGCACCTAACAGATTTATATGTATGATGTTACGTGCCTGTCGACATTGCTTCCGAGGCTGATGTCTGTATATTATTCTCTAGTTTCGGAGAGATTTGTTTAACAAAGGGGCGGCTTTCCTGGGATGGTCTCGAGCTCACTTATGCTGGGTTCGGAGGCGGCACAGAATCATGTCTCAATAGCTAGGATATCCAAGAACGCCGGTGTGAACGCGCCCTGATCTTTTGGAAGTAGTTTTCGAGGTTGTTGATGATACCACACGACGGGATGATTTTGACTGGATGTTCGTTTTCATCGAGCAACGCGAGGTGGTGGTAATCCGCGATTGCCATTAGGTAGGTTGCGTGTCCAACCGGATGGTCGAGGCGCACGGAAGCAGAGCTCATCCGTGGAAAACTCTCCGTTTTCGTGGAGTATCCGACAGTCCTCGTCGTGAGCAATAACTACCATTCACTAAAAAGTGCGACGCTATCTGTTGTGTCCCAGCGGGTTACTCTTTTTTTTGTGCGCTGGCATCATTCTTGTACTACACAGGATACGGAAACCAGGACCGTCGGCGACGGAGCCCATTCTGAACTCCTTCGTGAGGATGGAGGCCATGGGATATAAGAGCGAATACCCTACGGATACACAGGGGCACGACACCTGTAACAACTGCAGTCTCTCTCTTTACCTCCGCGAGATCAACCGGACGCCTTTGTTAACGCGTAGGGAAGAGAGGGAGTTGGGAAAGCGTATACGAAACGGTGACAACGGGGCACTCGATTGGCTGGTGAGGGCAAACCTCCGCTTCGTGGTGTCGATTGCCAAGCATTACGTCAACCGCGGTTTGCCTCTTGAGGATCTCATCGGCGAGGGGAACCTAGGGCTGCTTAACGCCGCGAGACGTTTTGATGAGCAGCGCGGGTACAAGTTTATCTCGTACGCTGTATGGTGGATACGACAGGCGATACTGAAAGCTCTGGCAGAGCACTCTGGGATAGTCAGACTGCCGCTCAGTCATCTGAGTATGCTGCGGCGGATTAGGAGGCTATCTGGCCAGGTCGATCAAGAGCTCGGCCGGACTTCGAGCACCGCAGAAATTGCGAAACGGATCCGGATGCCCGAGAAAAAAGTCCATGATGCGATGAACACGACTCCTGCAAACCTGTCACTGAATGATCCGTGCTCAGGTGATGCGAACGATACTCTTCTCGACTATCTCGTGGATAAGCGTGGACGCACGCCCGAAGATGAGGCAATAAAACACGCGCTACGAGACGATATGGCAAGGGTAATCTACAGGCTGTCGGGGATGGAGAAGCTCGCTCTCCAACTTTACTTCGGCCTGAGCGGTGAGGAGCCAATGACCCTTGCCGAGGTCGGGAAGAAGCTCGATCTCACTGGCGAGCGGGTCCGCCAGATCAAAAACAGGGCTATCAGGAGGCTTCGCAAAACTTGGCCGCGTGGTGACATTCATCTGGAGGTTCCACGCCATTATTGAACAGGCCTATTTGACCTGACAGAGACCGGTTTAACTTAGCCAAGGAAGTCTCAACCACAGAAGGCAAGGGCGCCTAATGAAGAAGATTATAGCCATATTGCTCCTATCGATGCCAGCAGCAGGCGCCCTTGCTGAGACCGAACTCAGGCCAAAGATCTTTGTAAGTGGGAGAATTGCTGTACCCGCAAACCCGAGTGAGTTTGCAGACGGATATGATATTGGGTTCGGGAGTGGCATTGGTATTGGTGTCGAACTGACCCAGACGATCACAATCCTCGCGAGCTTTAACCTGGACTATTCTGATCTGGACGAGTCGAGGTATAGAGCCGATCATGGTATTCCTTCTGGGATGGCTGTCGAGGGCGGAGGCGCAACGACGGCCCGGGACCCTCATGCCAGTGTGCGCGTAAAAGCGAAGGGGCCAGGCCATATATCCTTGCAGGGACAGTTGGTGGACCTCTTTTGCTACGTTAAAGAACCCAAACAGGACCTAGTTCGAGGCCACCAGAAGTGTTTAATGGAATGTATCCAAAAGGGATTCCCGATCGCCTTTCTCTCCGGTGGAGAAGTCTACCTACTTGTCGGAGGCAATCATGTGCCAGTGGGCGCTTTCGTCAAGGAGCTTCCTAGCCACTACGCACGACTTACAGGCGTGCTCATCGACGACCGTGCCTGGCGACCCGCCCTTCACGATGCCATAAGCCCAGTACACGGGCAGCATAGGGAGGAGAAGCTTACGATGTATCGCGCGCTCCTCTATGGAGAGGTACGCGTTTCAAATGCGATTCTGGTCGTAAATATCGAAGAAATAGACTCCTAGCCTTCTAGCCTGCCGTCGACCGCAATTCCGACAGGATACAAGAACTGCCCGTTTCCGGATCCCAATGAACCCCACTTGTCGAGAAACGTGCCGGCGCTCGTGAATTTCTGGATGCGGTGATTGCCGCCCTCCGAGACGTAAACGTTATCCCGGCTGTCGAACGCGATGCCCTGTGGGTAGGAGAAGTCCCCGTCGCCGGATCCCAATGAGCCCCACTCGGCCAGAAACACGCCGGCGCTCGTGAACTTCTGTACGCGGTGATTCCCGTAATCGGTTACGTACACGTTTCCCAGGCTGTCAACCGCGACTCCAAAAGGGTTGTTGAACTGACCTGGACCGGATCCATTCGAACCCCATGAGAGAAGGAAATAGGGCGGAGTCTGAGCCCCGGCGGGGGCTGAAAGAAACAACGCAAATACTGTTACACACGCACAAATGAGCTTTCCCTTCACAACGTTACCTCCTTGGCTTGCATGCCCAGAGCCGAACGCACGTCCGGCATCTACCCGCGCATACGCGCGGATCGACGCGGGGCCCGATGGTCATTGCTGACTGCAACTATTTTTCGCGGGACGTTGGAGACGAGTGGGGGGCAGCTGTCGCCGTTGACAGAGAAAGAGAAAATACGCACCGCGGCACGCACCTCCTTATCTCTCCAGACCGTCTCGGGAAAGCCTTCAGAGAGGCCCGAATCACATATCGGCAGATAAGGTGACAGATGAGAAATATATAAGACGCTTGCAGAGTTCTCACTTTAAAAGAACGATTTTGCGTGTCATATCAAAACCATCTGCCGTCATTCGATAAAAATAAACACCTGTGGCAACACTTTGCCCGTAGTTGTTCCGGCCGTGCCAAGTTACTACCTTTTGACCGGGAGCCTGGTATTCGTCTACAAGTGTGCGTACTAGTCTTCCCTTGACATCATAAATCCGGAGTGTCACCTTGCCTCCTTTAGCCGGTACGTCATATCGAATACGCGTCGTCGGATTGAACGGATTAGGGACATTCTGGTAAAGCGCAAACATTATCGGAATCACAGGGGTCTCGATTCCCGTCATCGTACCTGCAGATGCTGCGTCGCTTTCATTGCCCGAAAAGTCAAGAGCCGTGATCTTGTAGTACACATTCCAGCCGTCGTACTCGGGGTCGGGCCAGCTGGTGCCAATCGTCGAATGCACTGAGTCTGCCGGCGTGGGAACAAACTCGGGATCAGTCGACCGGTAGACACGAAAGTACTGGAAGTCCGTGTCCGGACACGGATCCCACGAGAGCTGGTTGCCACTACCCGTGTTGTAGGCAACGGCGAAGCCCGTAGGCACCGCCGGTGCTATGTTGTCCAGCGAGTAACCGCTGTCGGGCTCGCTGATATACCAGATCGACGGCGTTGTGGTGTGCGCTGTTATGACAAACACCGCATAATTCGTCCCCGCGCCCGACGAATCCGCCGCCGTCGGCACACGTGCCAGGTAGGTGTCCTGTTGAACCGCAGGCACCGTGGCTACCCACTCCCATGTGCCGGGGGGAAACGAGGAGGCGGCAAGACTCGGGCGGGATCGAACATACGTCCTGCCCTGGTGAGCGATGACGGGCAAGCCGTCCAGGCGTGTTTTTCCGCCCGCCTTGCGCATATCGGGCTCAGAACTGGATACCGCGCTCAGGGCAGCAATCAAAGCCAGATCATCCACCCGCTGCCAGATCCCATAGTCATCGATGGGCAACGAGGCCTCATCTGAAAAATCACGACCCGACCGTGTAAAAAACGTGCGGACCCACCCGCCTTGGTCCGCCGGCACATCTACAATCGAATCGATAAGAGCTGCCTCGACGAGCCAGTCGATCTCAAGCTGTGTCACAGCGGGATTGACACCTGGTGCAGCCCATGCGTGCGTCGAGCGCCACACCAGATCGGTTCCTGGAACCGTCAGCTGGTTCCAGCTTCCATCGGGCGCAATCCCCTGCCAGTTCACACCGCCATCGGCACTCAGTTCCCAGTTGACACTATCTGTCTGTGTCGCCGTTAGGCGAGCCCGAGGGATAGTGTCATTCGACGCATCCACAAACAGCGACCAGCCGACGTTGTTGTCCGTATTGAACTCGCTCTGGAACACCCGGAACACCTGGAGGCCGGAACCCCAATCCGCCACAAAGGCGTGGTCCCCCGAGACAAAGACGCCCCAGGCATGGTCCGGCGTGTCGTAGGAACCCACTTCAAAGGGACGACTCGTGGGGGTAGATATGTCGATCACCTGGAGGCCGGAATCGTAATCCGCCACAAAGGCGCGGTTCCCCGAGACAAAGACGCCCCAGGCATCGCCCGGCGTGTCGTAGCCCCCCGCGAGCGTGGGTACGAACGGAAAGAGCTTGATCTCCCCCGCCACGGTATCCCACCAGGCGGTCGTATTCAACGTGTCCTTATATTGTGTCGTCGCGAAGTCTTCCACGTAGGTGTTGACGGACCCGTTCGGCGCACCGATTCCCAACGTGAGCGCGGATGCCGCACTCAAAAAGATAACGCATAGAAGGTGTTTTATAACTTTCCCTCCTTTGAGAGGACTGTAATCCTCGTTTATGTGCGATCTGGTTTTAACGGTTCTTTTGGCCTATGGGATTGATCCCCTACGATCGTGTGTTGAAAAACAAGGAGAGGCAATGGGAGTGCTAATGGTGGGATTCCAAGGGGCGGAGTACCCAGCCATCAGGACTGCTACTTCCAACCCCTCACGTGTGATTCCTACAATCAACGCGTTATTCTTGTGTTAATTATAACACAAAATGGAAAGAGAAACAACATAGGCGAATCGTTTACTACATGGAAAACGCATAGACAATGCGTTGCTCGAAGCAGCAGATCAATTTCTAATCAGCTGTCACTCAATAGATTTCGACCATATCTGTTGTCGCTTCAATTTTGGCATGCGATCAGATCTGCTTGTTCGACCGTTGTATCGATATCGGCGCGGAGAGGCTGGGGGTAAAAGCTTACTAGACGCACCCCCACGTGGTACGGTTGCCGGGCTGTTCTCCCGCGTCGATTCACAACGTGGCGTATGGAAGTCTCCGGTCATCTTGGACGCGCCGTGAAGGGCGTGCAGCAGCTCAGTGTGTCCATGACGGGTGCCGACAATGGCGAGCGGAATTTATTGGGCATCAACTGCCTGAGAAGCCGCCCGCCGGCGGGTCACGTCATTTGGGGGGCGCGGCTCCCAGGACGACGGCAGTCTGGCCTCGGAGTGGAAGTACATCGCAATACGGCGCGCTGCGCTGTGCATTGAGGAGAGCCTCTATCGTGGCACCCAGTGGGAAGTCTTCGAAGCCAACGACGAGCCGCGCTGGGCTCAGATCCGTCTGAACCTTGGTGCCCTCGTGAACAACATGTTCCGGCAGGGATCTTCCAGGTAACGAAGCCACGCGAGGCCTATGTCGTCAAGTGTGACAAAGAGACCGCCACTCAGAACAAAATCGATCGGGGCATTGTCAACATCCGTGTGGGTTCGCTCCATCGAAGAAGGTCGAGTTCTTGATCATCAAGAGACACCTTGAATTACCCTCTTTTCTACCGAAAATCGCCTTCTATCCTGCAGTAGTATAAGCCAGTGTATTTGATAAAACAGGTACCCTTACCAAGGGAGAACCGGAATTAACCGACGTTATAGCGTATGGAAGAGAAGAG